>ERZ808042.44-NODE-44-length-126503-cov-20.439055_pt1 | contig 126503 bp, 123 predicted proteins | sample MGYA00380193_ERZ808042 | MGnify/ENA primary metagenome ERZ808042 (study PRJEB31490, sample SAMN06133401) | mouse gut metagenome | isolation source: M1_2 | host: mice | place: China: Chengdu | collected 2015-05 ...
TCGATAGCCATGCAGGTGGCACAGCGTTGTTTGCCGTGGAAATATATCACTTCCACTCTATCCTTTTCAGGAGATTTTGCAGTGGCGGTATTATCTCCGCTTCCGCACGACATCAGCCCTATCATAAGGGCGAAAAACATCAATAACTTTTTCATATGCTTAAATGTATTTAATTGAGTTGTTATTTGCCGAACTACGAACATGATAAGCAAAAAAATAGTGCTTACGAGCAGCAACTATTCTTTTTTGAGGGACAGCAGTCGTCAAGCATCTGTGAAAACAGTTGCCGTGCAAGTTTCCAGTTCTCTGCGTTGATGCAATACTTTACCTTTGGTGGCTCGATGGTACCTTGTATCAGCCCCGCCTCTTTCAACTCGCTCAGATGTTGCGACACAGTGGCTTTCGCAATCGGAAGCACCTCGTGTATATCACCGAAGAAACATTCGTTTCTCTGAGCGAGAAAATGCAGGATTGCTATACGGGTGGGATGCCCCATCGCTTTTGCGAACCTCGCAAGACGCTCCTGTTCAGGCGTTATCTCTAATTTTGCCATATCATTCTTTGTTTGATGTTCGCAAAATTACAAACAATAGTTGACATGACCAAATAATTTTATGACTTATTTTTATGGCAATCCCATTAGTTGATTTATGTCAATTGTACCGCTATTGGTTCTTGAATCGAGAAAAACGCTGATTTTCAATACAAATTAGCAATTCCTTGACAACAACTATCTTGCCTCTTCACAGGCATCGTCTATGCCCTCAAGGACAGCTCATTCCGTCTATCGTTACTCAAATAATTTGGATTTTTTGTCAGTCAATTTCAATATTGTCAAGGAGTTTCCTGGCTTCATTTGCAATGTCGTATATGGAGTCTTTATCAATGTCAAAAGTTAAAGAATGTTCGTAATCCCACTCATTCTTTTTGTATTGGGCTGGAAGAATCGTGATTTCGGCATCGTTTTGTCGGACATGTACATACGTCGATTGATTATGAAGTTGTCGCCACGAACGCTGCTTCATTGCTTTTATCAGCTGGGCGGATGTTAACTCCTCGTATTTGTCGCGATTACTGGCAATAAAAACTTCGCCAAACAAATTGTTGAATTCGACATCATCACAATCTATTGGAGCGAATTTTATAGGATAGCTCATAGAGTACCCAATCCCGGTCTTACCATACCCTGTTAGGAAAATATATTGTTTGGTTGTTCGATAAATTCCACATCCTCTTTGCGTTTTGGGTTCCTTCGTGATTCTCGGCTTTATCAACTTAACCTTTATCCAACCCAATATCTTTTGCCACTTCTTCATTTCAGCATTTTCCTATCGTTGTCGCCGCTTTCCAGTACGCTCATCTGATGAATGGCTATTTGGTTCAGTTTCACAAGCCGCTCGCCTTGTGTTATTCCCTGCTCGATGAAAACCGCATTGAGGTTTTCCATATTAGACAGGCAGATAAGTTCGTTGATAGTGGCGTAGTCGCGTATGTTCCCTTTGAGGTTGGGATTGGCTTCGCGCCATTGTTTTGCCGTTACACCAAACATCGCCACATTCAGCACATCGGCTTCATTGGCGTAAATCATACTCGCTTGTGCCGGAGTAACCTCTGCTGGGATAAGGTTCTGCTTTATCGCGTCGGTGTGTATGCGATAGTTGATTTTCGACAGCTCACGTTTCGCCGACCAACCTAACAACCGCTGTTCCTCCGTCTTTAACCGCTGAAATTCCTCGATAAGATAAAGTTTGAACGGCACACTTATTGCCGAACCAAACTCAAAGGCTATATCCTTATGAGCATAGGTGCCTCCATAGCGACCTTTCTTCACCATTATACCGATTGCATTTGTGCTCTCTATCCATTCCGATGCACTCAACACAAAGGACGGCAAACCTGCACTCATTCTAAAGTGGTCAAATTCGACCACTTTGAAATCAGGATTATGAATAACCTCCCAAGTGCCAAGAAATTCAATCGTGTAGCGGTTTCGCAACCAGTTCTTGATTATAGCGGCAGAACGGTTATCGCCCTCTTTGGCAGTTGCCATATCTGTGAGGGAGATATAATCCTATTCCTCTAACGAGAGAACAGTGATAGGTGTATTTTGAACGATAATTTTAGACATTGTTTCAGATATGGCGTATATGCCAATACGCAAAGTTACACATTTTCGCTGACATACGGCGTATTCCCTTGAAATTTCGTGCCTCTTTGCTTTTAATTCTAAATTATAAAAATATCTATCAACGGTTAAAATATGGTTAAATCTTTCGTTCAAAACCCACGACTTTTCTAATCCTTTCACTCCCTGAAATCAACTTTTTCACACCCTCTTTCCCTTAACGGATAGTTGTACCGTTATTTTATTATCTAATTGATTTTCAGTGACTAAAGTCATTGAAAACCAATTCCACATGAACTCGGTCGTCAGGCAGCTGCTTGAGCAGGGGACCGACGTGGTGATGGTCGACACCGGCGACTCCTACGAGGGCATCAACGCCTATTTCAACGGCACCTACATAAGCTATTCCAAGGAGCATCCTATCTCCATGAACCCGTTTAAGGTGACGCAAGAGGAGTACACACAGAACTTCGGCGAGAAGAAGAACTTCCTCAAATCCCTCATATTCCTTATCTACAAGGGGAACGAGGCGCCCTCCAAGATAGAGGACAAGATCATCAACCAGACAATAGTCGAATACTACGACGCATACTTCAACCCGTTCAGCCGCTTCTCCGACTCGGAACGCGAGCACCTGAGGCAACGCCTCATGCTTGAGGACAAGCGCGACGGGGTGTATGAGAAATACCGGGATGAGTTTAGGCGGCAATATGCCCGCACCAACCCTGACCCTGACATCAACCGCGACGTGATGTTTGACGCTTCCGAAGCCCTCGCCAAACGTCGCGAGTCATTGAGGGCCAGGTCGGACAAGCTGATTGAGCTTATTAGAGACAGCAACGCCTCCGAGGGGGAGCGCTCAAACGCCAACACCGCCCTCGTCAAGATAATGAATGAGCTGATGCAGGACAACTACCTGATGAAGATTGACGCCCGTATCGACGAGATGGAGCAGAAAAAGAGGAGAATGAAAGTCCCGTCGCTGTCGTTCAACACCTACTATGAGTTTGCTGTGGAGCGCATACCACAGATATGCGCCTCCGAGAAGATTGATTTCAACATCAACGACTTCGCATCCATTCTCGCCCAGTTCTACCGGGGCGGTGAGCTGCAGGACACCCTTAACTCCGACCTCGATGTCAACCTGTTTGACGAGCGGTTTATAGTGTTTGAGATCGACAAGATAAAGGATGACCCCGTACTTTTCCCTATAGTGGTGCTCATCATCATGGACGTGTTCCTACAAAAAATGCGCATCAAGAAAGGACGCAAGGCCCTCATAATCGAGGAGGCGTGGAAAGCCATCGCATCACCCACCATGGCCGAGTACATAAAGTACCTGTACAAGACCGTGCGCAAGTTCCACGGCATCGCTGGAGTGGTGACGCAGGAACTTAACGACGTGATAGACTCCCCGATTGTCAAGGAGGCTATAATCAACAACTCGGATATAAAGATACTGCTCGACCAGTCGAAGTTCAAGGACCGATACGATGACATCTCGCGGGTGCTTGGATTGACAGCCGTGCAAAAACAGCAGATATTCACCGTCAACTCCCTGCCAAACCATGAGGGACGTGCCTACTTCAAGGAGGTGTGGATATGCCGTGGGCAGCAGTCGGACGTGTTCGGGGTCGAGGAGCCGCCGGAATGTTACTGGGCATACACGACGGAACGTGCCGAGAAAGAGGCTCTGAAAATATACCGTGCCCACTACAACAGCTTTCAGGACGCCATCGAGGCAATCGAGCGCGACCGAAAGAAGCTCGGCATCGGGAACTACCTTCAGTTTGCCCGAAAAGTCAACCAATATCAAAACGTGATGAATCTATGGGAAAAATAAGGATAACAGTATTGTCGGCGGCTATAGCGGTGTCGGTAGTGGCTCACGGACAGTTCCTGACAATCGAAAACGACCCGGTCGCCACGGCATACTATGGCGAGAACATCGCCAACCGCACTGCACGGGATGCGGTGCTCAACGAGTACACGAAGAAGAACAAGGAGAAGCAGGATGACAACCTCGCCAAAATAGGCACGATGGAGACCATGTTGCAGGACATGATGCTCGTCATGTCCAATGTGGAGAGTTTCGGGTATGAGTCATCCTACTACAAGCAGATTGCCGCAGACCTCGTTGCCATCGTGCAGCGGGCCGGCCAGATCTCCGCCGAGATATACCGCCGTCCCGCGACACCCGGCACCGTCATGGCGGCGTTGCGCGTGACCGACATCGTAGACAAGGCGCGCGGCCTCGTGACCGACTTCTGCTCGATTGTCGCCAACGGGAAGATAAGGCATCCCGGCGGTGACGGCAACGTCAAGGATGACGGCCTTAACCTTATTCAGCCCGAGAAGCGTCTCGGCATGGCGGTGAGGATATGCTCGGACATAAGGGAGATACGCTGGCAGCTCGACATCGTGCTCCTGAATTTCCAATACGCCACATGGGGTGACGTGTGGAGACGGATAGACTACCGGGGCTGGGCGAACATAATCGGCATGGACGCCAATGCCCGCTATGCGATAAGCCGGTGGAACAGTACATTCAGCAAGTGACATGGATATGAGGACGATACTTAAAATTGCAATGGCATGTGCCATATGTGTCATCGGCAACACCGATACGCTCGCCTCCGGGCCGGGCGATCCGTCCATCGAGGCTCTGATAGCGTTACACAAGACGCTATATAATGGTATGATGGAGTCGGCAAAGATGGAGCAGACACAAATACTGCCCATCAACGCCATCAACAAGGAGCAAAGCGGGGAGTGCCGCGACTACCGGGAGATTGTGAACAACCGCCTTAAGGATATGGGCGACTGGGCGGGTCTCGGCGTGTCGGTCGCCACCGTGAGCCTCGACGTGGTTAATCTCGTCAAGGAATATACGCAATTTACCAAGGAGGCGATACCGCTCATCAGGGCGAACCCCACGGCGGCATGGCACTATTACAAGGCAGAGAAAGCGATATTCTCATTGATAAAAAGGGCGCAGAAACTTGCGTCGGTGACGGCGGTGCTCAACACGGGTGTCATGCGTGCCACCCTTGAGCAGAAACATGCCGCCATATATGAGATACAGGGTCTCGTGGATCAGATAAGGTATCAGATGTCTCGGACGCTTTTCACATGCCGGTGGGTACTCGGATGCCGCACGACATTCATGAATATCTATGATATAGTCAGTGATGACGAGATGAAAAGGGCGGCGGCCAATGTCATCTCCAAATGGCAGAAATAGTGTGTAATTCAAATATTCGATATTATGAGGAAGAAGATTTTATTTGCTGTGACTGTCGCGCTCATGACAGCGGGGACTCCCGTCATGGGGCAGCGAGTGTATAGCGACAAGGGCTTGCAGAAGCAGATACGATCCATTGCCGGTAACGGGGCTTGGGACTTCGGCGAGAGTTGGCTTGAAAGAAGCGCATATCACCTGCTGCACCATAAATATTCAGGGTCGGAGATGTATTGGCAATGGGCCGGGCTCAAGTCGGGATTCCGCGTACGCTACAAGGAGGAGAAGGCGGCGCAGAAGAAACTACAGCGACCCCTTGATGCCGAGATTGCGACGGCTATCCTTCAGGAGGAGGAACGCAAGAAGCAGAATGAGAACATCACGAAGATGTTTGATGAGCAGATGCTGGTCGCCGCTGACCGTCACAACCCCGCCGTCACGATACCCTACAAGGAGGAGTTTGAGAAATTTGATGAGTATTTTGCCCAGGCACTCGCATATGCCTATATGAATGGCAATGACACCGCCTGCAAGTGGGCCGAGGGGCTTGTGGACAAGTACGACATGCTGACGGAGCGCATCGCCTATGTCAGCGGCCAAACCATCAAAGGCACTGGTGTCATGGTGGGGACGATGGAGAGCGGCGAGCGCATGAAGGCCCTACAGGGATGCCACGACGAGATGACAAGGCTACTTAAATCGACAAATGACCTTGTGGAGTATTGTAACTTGACTAAATGAACCGAAAAATATATTGAACTATGGTAAATTGTTCGGTGATATGCGCCATGGGGCTGACGTTCCTTGACGATAACATGCAGTCGATTATCGATGCCATGAGCAGTAGTGGGCCGGTATTCTCTACGCTTGGCATGGCAAAAGCGATAGGCGCGGGTCTTGCCCTCGGTGTCGCGGCTTACGAATCCTACATGATGATGCTCGGACGACGTGGCATGGACGTGATGAAGATAGTGCGCGTGCTCATAATCGCTATATGCATATCCCAGTCGGGATGGATAGCGAGAGAGCTACGACGTCCCGGAGCGGCTTTTGGTAATCAGGCGAGAGCAATGATGACAGTCCGGGGGGAGAATGTCATTGCATTGGAAAAAGAGTTGAAAGACACTCAAGATGTCATGATGGAGAACATGTTTGAGCAACTTGATTCCATTGTTGGAGCGCGTAAAGCGGAATACCTTGCCGAACATAGCGGGATGCCGGATGTTGTGGGTGATATAGCCGCAGGAGTGGATGTCGGGGCTGAAAATTGGGTCAAGAAAGGTGCTATATGGCTACAGACGACTCTCTCCAATTTGGTAAACAGCATAATGAGATGGATTGGGGAGCTGGTTTTCCAGTTAATGTACTATGGTGTTATATTGGCCGGAACTGTGTGCCTCAATATAATGGCACAGTTCATGCCGTTGGCGTTTGCCCTGTCACTTGCCCCGGCATACAAGTCGGCATGGTCGCAATTCATATCAAAATATATCAGCGTCACCTTGTGGGCTCCTCTATGCTATATTATGGCGTATTATGTGTTCTACATTATCTCATATCAACTTTCCAACGACATCAAGGCAGCCGAAGTGGTGGCAGGTATTGATACGAGTTGGGGCGCAATCGGCAATCTCGGCATGGATATGCTCAGTACAACAGTCTCATATCTCGCGGGATTGCTTATCGGTGCCAAGATGATAAGCATGGTGACGGAGATTGCCGGATGGCTGATACCTGGCGGCGTGTCATCTGGAATGGGCGGCGCGGCATCTGGTGCTATAATCGGTGCAGCGGCAACGGGCGGCAGTATGGCCGGTGGAGCGATAGGTGGAGCGATAGGAGGTGGAGCGACGATAGTATCTAAAGCTCCAACAGCCATCGCTACTTATGGTACCGGCTTTTCTCAAGACGGCATTTCAGGGGCATTTGCACAAACCTCAATAGGGAAGTCAATCATGCAGGCACGTGACAACGCGACCAAATTTAATCCTCCCCCTAAGAAAGAATAGGATTCAAAATCAAGTAACTAAAAAATATTACCATGCTAATACAGAATCTTGAACAAAAGACCCGGCTGGCTTTCTTTACGGTGGTGGCGACTATCGTGGGATGTGTCGTGCTGTGCTGCCTATGCCTCGGCTTTGCAACGAAGCTCGTGAGGGAGGAGCGTCAGAATATCTATGTGCTCGACGGGGACATCCCGTTTCTTGCACAGCGTGCGCAACTGGAAGCCAACTACCTGATGGAGGCACAGGCGCATATAAACCTGTTCCACCAATATTTCTTCACGCTGCCGCCCGATGACAAGTATATTGAGTGGACTGTAGGAAAGGCACTCTATATGGCCGACGACTCGGCATTGCGTCAACGTCATGCCTTACAGGAGTCGGGCTTCTATAATGACCTGGTGTCATCATCGGCGATGTGCACTATCGTGTGCGACTCGATAAATGTCAACGAGGGTGACAACACGTTCACCTACCACGGGACACAGACCATACGGCGCCGCAGCCGCACGCAGCGGCGCACGCTCGTCACATGCGGCAAGCTGACAAACACCCGCCGCAGCCCCAACAATCCACACGGGCTGCTGATAACGGGATGGAAGACTTTGGAAAACAAGGACCTTGAATATTGACAAAACTATGTTTGGTATAAGAAAGCGGATGCGGGCGTCATCCCAGAAACTACACGCCCACATGGCGAGGCTGGCCGCACCATATGTCGCCAAGGCAAGGGAACGGCTCAGGCTCGACGAGAGGATAGGCGCGGCAAACCAATGGGCAAGCGACCACCCAAAGCGGTTTTTCGGCTATGTGATAGGAGTGTCGGTGGTAATCCTCGCCCTGACGATAATTATGGGATTCCACACCCCGAAGCCCCGGCAACCCGAGGTCTCGCCACGCGTGTCATCGGGCGGTGATGTCGGGGCGGTCATCAGCGGCATGAGGGAGGTCCATGCCGGCAAGGCGGCCATAAACGAGACCGTCATGCGTGCTAAGGAGATGGGCGACCTCATAAAGCATGAGCTTGACTCGCTCAACTCACTGCCGGTGAAGTCGCGTCAGGATTCCATCGACATAAGGCACAAGGGAAAACAATTGGAACGTATAATAAAACTCTTTGAGCAACATGAAAAAGATTAACCTCAGACAACCGAAGTACATTTTCCCTTTGGTAATACTTGTCCCGCTCGTGGCATTGGCTTATCTCGTCTCTGACATGGTGGGAGGCGGCGGGGAACAGGAGACGGCATCCGACGGGCTTATAACGGAACTGCCCGATGCCGACACGGACGCGCTGCTCAACAAGTATGACGCCATGTCACGCCGCTTTGCCAAGGATGACGAGTCGTATACGGCAATCGGCAACCTTGAGGATGACTCCACCGGCCCGGAGACACTTGATGATGCATACACCAACGAGGAGAAGGATGCCATCGACCGGCTCAATGAGGCCCGTGAGGCGCAGCAGGAGAAGCTACGTGAGCTTCAGGATAACCTGTCCCGTTCCCGCGATAGGGTGAGGGGTGGCGGCATGTCACAGCCGGAAGCAGCACAAGGCGATGACTACACGGACCAATATGCCAAAATGCAGGAGATGGCTCTCGCACGGCAGAGGATGCTGCAAAAGATGCTCTACCCGGAGGATGAGCCTCAGAAAGGGACGGAACAGCCGAAACCGACACCGCCCGCACCACCGAGCCTGGTGTTGAAGTCAAAGGAGACCAATGCCGAGAAATTCAACACGATATCGTCTGATACGGACAATTCGGAGAAAAACCTCATTAAGGCGATGATTGACAAGACGACCAAGGCTCATGAGGGAACACGTCTGCGCTTCAAGCTGCTTGACGACGTGACGATAGAGGACGTGAGGCTCAAAAAGGGTACTTACCTATATGGCACTGTCGTAGGTTTCGGACAGCAGAGGGTGATGGCCGAGATAACGAGCATCATGGTGGGAAACCGTTTCCTCAATGTCTCGCTCGCGGTGTTTGACAACGACGGCATGGAGGGTTTCTACGTGCCGGAGTCGGCGTTCCGTGACTTCATGAAGAACGCCGGGGCATCGGCTGTGTCAAACAACATAAACTTCTCCTCTGGCGGCTATGGCAACGAGATAAGCGGCGAGGCTATCGCCCTACAGGCCCTGCAGAACATCTACTCGGCAGGGACTAACGCCGTGGCTGCCAACATGCGCAAGAACCGCGCCAAGATAAAATACAACACAATAGTATACCTGATAAACTCCAAAGAAGCTCAATGATGATACACAGACTTTCAATTATCGCTGTGGCTGCCCTCACCGCCATGTCGGTCAATGCGGCCAGAAAAGGGACAATCTTCATCAACAAGGACGTGACTACCCATATAGTCATGACCGAGAACATCAAGATTGTGGACATATCGACCGACCGTATCGTCGGCAACCAGTGCGCCCCCAATATCGTGAGGATAAAGCCGCTTATCGAGGAGGATTCCCTCGGGCGTCAGCTCACACATTACGGCAATTGCCAGCTGCTCGGCACGCTGACTATAATAGGGGAAAGGAATATCGCGCAGTATGACATCGCGTATGCCGACCGAGCATCTGCGGCAAACTCCATATACAAGGTTGAACAGCGCGACCTTGACGACTACCTCAATCCCGAGGTGTCGATGCCGGAGTCGGACATGGCGTCATACTGCTGGGCCATCTACCGCTCAAAGAGGCGGTTCAACAATATCACCTCCAACCGTAACGGCATGAAGGCGGCGGTGAACAACATCTACTCCATGGGCAATTATTTCTTCATCGACTTTTCCCTCGATAACAGGACCCGAATACATTATGACATCGCGGAGATACGCGTGTTCCTCGCGGACAAGAAGGAGGTCAAGGCGACCAATGTGCAGACTCTTGAGCTTACGCCTGTCTATACGCTCAATCTTGCCAAGGGTTTTGACAAGGACTACCGCAATGTCCTCGTGCTTGACAAGCTGACGTTCCCCGAGGAGAAGGTGCTGCGCATAGAGATCTCGGAAAACCAGATATCGGGGCGCGTCATAGCATTGGAGATAGAGTATGAGGATGTGCTACACGCCGACGGGTTCTCCCCCGACCTTTTCAAGAAACTCCCCGACACGGTGCCGGGACATATATACCGATAATATAATATAAACCAACAATAATTCCTGTTATGAAAAAGTATTTTCTTCTTTTGGTGGTCGTCCTTACTTCCCTCACGGCCAGTGCCGACGGTGACAATCGTTTCACGGTGAGTGCCGGTTTTCAGTTCCCATCGACGCTCAATGCTCAGATAGGGTTTGAGCATGACTTGTCATACGGCAATAGCATCGAGGTGTTCGGCGAGATGGGCAACCATTGGCAGCATCCGGTGTGTCATATGTTCTGGAAAGGATACTATTGGGACGGCGGCGTGAACTACAAGCACCGTCTTGTGAGGTTCAAGAACGGACAGCTGCGTGTGCGTGGCGGCGTGGATGCCGGTGCCGACCGCCGCAAGTTCTTCTTTGGCGCGGAGATTGGGTTTGAATATGACTATATATTCGCCAACGGATGGCGTTTCTGCGTCATACAGAAAAACAATTTCAACTTCCTGCATGGCGACACGTTCCGCAACGGTCTGTTACTCGGTATCAAGATCCCAATCTAAACGTCCCGACTATGACTTACAAGGTATCTCGGGTGGTGAAACAGATGGGTTTGCTTTTCGAAAGTGATCGTTCTCAAGAATTGGAAGGAGAAATTAATTGGCGCGAAGAAATGGATAAGCTTGGATTACTGTCAGATCTTCTATTGAGATTCGGTCTGAGAGTGATGTTTGCGTTAGCTTTTGAGTTATGTCTGCTTGATGTTGGGATAGCTGTCATGGAGATATTGGTTATAATGTTGTTTCCATAGCTTCGATAGAGGTCAGGTCGAGGTCAGGTTCATCACGCAGTGCTCCGCTCTCGACCTCTTTCATCGCGGCAATAGTCTCGGCGTTTGGCTCGTGATATACAGCATCAAGCAGAAGCCCCTCTACATAGTTGTTGAGACTCCTGCGGTCCTGAGCGGCAAGCTCCTTCAATCTGTCGAGGAGGTAGGCCGGCAACCGGAAAACATGAGGTTTCTTTTCAAGTGCTATATCCATTGTGATATCAGTTAGTTTACAAAAATACATCATTATATAATCATAAACAAACAAATTTTCTAAAAGTTATGGCTTTTGAAGAAACCCGGGAGATGCAGCAGATCTACAGCATGTTCCGTAGCTGTGTCTATTTGATATTGATATTTGAACTGGTGATGAACCTGCCTGTCGATGTCGACGGGCCGTTCATGGGCTTTGTGGTGAAGTTGATCGGACGCTTCCATGTGTTCAACTCGGTGGCCTCATGCAAGGTTATGGAGATTGTGTGCGTGTGCATAACCTGCATAGGCACCACGGCCAGGAAGTCGTTGAAGTTTTCGGTAAGGAAGATGATTGTCTATCCCCTCGTGCTTGGCGCGGTGTTCACAGGGTTGTGCTTTGTGTTTCATGTGGGCCACTGGGGCGGCATGACATCGTGGGGCATATCGGTCAACAGGCTGCTGTATGCCGTGTGCAGTGTACTAGGTATAATGTTGGTTAATCAGGGGCTTGACGGCTTTGCCCGGTATTACAACAACAGGTTGGTTCAGGATCGCTTCAACTTTGAGAACGAGTCATTCCTCCAGTCCGAAAACGAGGTGCAGAATGAGTATTCGGTGAACATCCCGATGATATTCTACCACCAACGTAAGATGCACAACGGGTGGATAAACATCATAAATCCCTTCAGGGGGACTATAGTGCTCGGTACACCCGGGTCGGGAAAGTCATTCGGCATCATTGACCCGTTTATCCGCCAGCACGCGGCAAAGGGGTTTGCGATGATGGTCTATGACTACAAGTTCCCCACGCTGGCAAAGAACCTGTTCTACCAGTATTGCAAGAACAAGCACTACGGGCATCTTCCCGACGGATGCAAGTTTCATGTGGTCAACTTCTCGGATGTGGAACATTCCCACCGAATCAACCCGATACAGAAGAAGTATATCCCTGACCTTGCCGCCGCATCGGAGACTGCATCGACCCTGCTTGCAGCCCTTAACAAAGGGGGAGGCGAGAAAAAGGGTGGCTCGGAGGCGTTCTTCACCAACAGTGCTGAAAACTTTCTCGCCGCCATCATATATTTCTTTGTCAATTTCCACCCGACAGGTTTCTACAAGGGGCAGAAATGCCGGCGTTATATATCCTGCCGTGGCGAGAGGCTTGAGGTCATCATCCGGGGACGCAACGAGCTTGAGGCCATCGACGCTTCTGGAGCTACTGTTCTTGACTTCTACGACCGCGACAGCGGCAATGTGTCCGTTGACGAGGATAACATGTTCCAGCCGCTTACCGGGTTCAAGTATTACGACCGCGACGGGCGGCTGGTGCTGATTGAGTCGGAATGGTGGGAGGACAAGGATGGCAACACAGTGACACCCGACACTTTCACAGGGGAGTTTTCCGACATGCCGCATGTCCTCTCCCTCCTTGGCAAGGCCTATTCGGATGTGTTCGACATCCTGATGGGCGACCCCCACATCGCATCGCTTATGGCTCCGTTCCAAAGCGCGTATACCAACAAGGCCATGGAGCAGCTTGAGGGTATGGTGGGCACGCTCCGGGTCAACACGGCCCGTCTCGTGTCGCCGGAGGCATATTGGGTATTCACGGGTGATGACTTCGACCTGAAGATTTCAGACCCGGCAAACCCGAGCTATCTCGTTATTGCCAATGACCCGGAAAAGGAACAGGTGATAGGCTCGCTCAATGCACTTGTGCTCAACCGCCTTATCACGCGCGTCAATTCAAAGGGTAACATACCGGTGAGCATCATAGTGGACGAGCTGCCGACACTGTATTTCCACAAGATAGACCGTCTCATCGGGACGGCGCGTTCAAATAAGGTGGCGGTGACGCTCGGTTTTCAGGAACTGCCGCAGCTTGAGGCCGACTACGGCAAGAACGGGATGCAGAAGATAATCTCGACTTGCGGCAATATATTCATGGGCGCGGCACGCAATAAGGAGACTCTTGAATGGGCGCAGAATGACGTGTTCGGCAAGGTCAAGCAGCAGTCAACTTCATATACTATCAACGATCAAAAGGTTTCGACATCAGTCTCGGAGCGCATGGACTACCTTGTGCCGGCGGCAAAGATTGCCGACATGGCTACGGGATGGCTCGCCGGACAGGCGGCGAGGGATTTCACGGCGACTGACAGTAGCGTGTTCAGTGAGTTTGATATCGCGGACTCGGAGGAGTTCAAGACATCGAAGTATTTCTGCAAGACGCATTTTGACATGGCAAAAATCAAGTCGGAGGAATCGCGTTATCAGGAACTCCCCAAGTTCTACAGGTTCTCAGACGACAGGGAGAAGGAGGTGATACTCAACCGCAACTTTGAACGTGTCAATGCCGAGGTTGACTGCATAATATGCGAGATATTGGGCCAGGCCGTCGATGAACGCCTCCGCAAGATTATCACCCGCGAGAACCTGAGGATGCCCCGCACGACCATTCCCGGCATGTGGAATCACGGCAAGAGGGGATAGGAGATGTGGTGAAAATCATAAACCTTGTACGTACAGGCACCCATTCCGACTTGTTTTGATAGGGCTGATTGTTATATAGATTCGAACAAAAGCCAAGTCACAGGTCTTTTAGCGGGCCTGTCAGCAGGACTGTCAGCTTGGCGGTGTACTGTGGGTCTTCGGCATAGCCCAATTCATCGAGCCATTTCAAATACGGGCCACCTTTATACTTGTATTGCACTTTTGTGCCGTATGCCCTCACGCTGTCCTGCCATCGGTCAAAACGGAAATATTCGCCATCCCAAGGCTGCCGCAAGCCGAACAGGTTGTTGTGGGTGTGGCATACCCGGCTCTTGAACCATCCCGTCTCCAATATAGCCTGTGCGAGGACGACTTTAGGATGCTTAAGTCCCGCACGCTGTATCTCCAAAATCAGGTTGTCGATAGTAAGGTCATCCATGACGTCGGATGATACGATATCATGGGTAAAGCCTGTCCCGATATTTTCCATAAACTCCTGTGCAGTATTGCGTGATATGACCGCAAGCTCCATCTTTAGCTTGAAATTCTCAAACATAAGGCTATCGATCAAGGACTCGTAGTAGAGCATCTGCCGTGAGGCAGCAATCCTCACTTTCTCAATGCTGCCATTATCATTTCCCGTCGGTATGGTGTCCGACTGTGACATGCCGGGAACATCAACACTCCCTTTCCCTATTGAATCAAGGGCCATATATAATGCCTGTTCCTCCTGTTGCGGGTCAGCCTTGCTGATTTCCGCCCTGACCGCCGGAGTAAATTCAATAGTGTGAAACGTGGTGTCACACAATGCTTGAGGGGCAAAAAAGAGGGAAAGTGAAAAAAAGTGTAACGATAAGGAATTCGCATTTTCCAACGGGATAATTTTGTACGCATACTTTAAGAGTTTGAGTTATGCAAATTTAGGATATTGATGATATACAATATGGCATCTGTTACAACTAAAATTGAAAACGACCTTCCTCTCGCCGACCTACAGCGGGTGGGAATCGGCAAGGAGGCCCTAAACTCCATGCCCCAGACCCTGTTGGAATCCCTGCGGCGAGGTGAGATAACGCCCCTAGTGCTCGTCTCTATCCCGGCCTCCAACGGCAAGATAGTGCAGATGCCCCTGCGTCTACAGGTCATACACGACACTCCGACAGGCGGACCAAGGCTTATGGCATACCCGACGCGGGACTCCATCGAGAACTCGATAGGACTGAGCCGGTATGAACTTGACCGCGTGACCTCCGGCGAGACATTGAAAAAGGAGCTTCTTACCAGTGACGGGCGTAAGATTGAGCACTTTATACAGTTTGACGCACGCACAAATTCCCTGGTGAAGGCTCCGACGGAAGCCCTTCCCCTCGAAGCAAGGTGCAAGGAGCTTGAATCCATACATGACATACAGCTTGGGGTGCAACAGAAGGAACAGATACGCAATGGGCGTCCAGTGGAACTTGAGGTCGGCGACCAAAAGGTCACGGTCGGTGTAGACCTGCATGAGCCTCATGCGTTCAAGATTGTCAATGGTGACCTTGACGAGTGGCGGCGCCGGCAGCTTGAACGTTACGACATCGCCCATCCCGAGGTGATGGGGTTTGTGCAGACCGAGCGCAACCGCTGGGAATACGCCCGTGTCGTAGACCGCGACCACGGTGCGGGACAAAACCGCCACATAGGCCAGGAACGCTCAGAGGGAATGAAAATATAACAGCAATCACCATAAATCTTTTATGTTATGAAAAAGGAAAACATCACGCAGCCAAATGATATAGTGGCTTTGAACGAAAAATACCTACAGTCGCTCAGGGACCCGGAAAATATCTATTCGGGCAATCTCAGCCTGTTGAAAGGCGAGCTGAGGAAAATTCACAGGGATTATGTGGCTGAGGAAAAGAGATTCAATGCACTGTATGATTCAGGGTTTGAAGGCATGGGCATTGGAGATAAGGACCAAGCACAAGCCCGCTTCACAAAATCACGTGATGCTTTCTATGATGCGATGACCGGCCTTGACAATCTGCGCAAAGGACAACACCCATCGCGGGAGGTTAGCCATGGGGAATCTCAGGCTGATGAAAAAAAGGAGCAACGTGCTCCACAGTTAGTTACTGTGAATGGCGACAGGATAACCCACGGCCACATATTCCAAAGCAAGGAAAACGAGGAGTGGCTTTTCAGCTGCAAGATGAATGGCAGGCAGTTGCCAATAACGCAACTGACAGAGGCCGATGTGACGAGATTCCGAAACACGGCAGCCGATATGGACACCAAGGATGCCGTCAGGGAGGTGCTTGAAAAATACTATCCCTCGAAATTGCAGCCCAGGCTGTCAAAGGAGGAATTTTCAGCAGGAAATGTGCTATCGGATGGCCGTGTGATAGACAAGTTTGCAGTCTATAAGGAGAACGATGCCACACGTGCTGACTTTGGACGATGGAAATTCTTTGTTGCCGTTGGCCCGCAGAAGTTGTCGCGTGTCGGTGACCGTGAGTCGCTTAACGCATACTTTGACAGGACACAGACCCCGGCACAGCTTACCGAGAGGCTGTTTGGGGAAAGACTGCACCTTGCATCCGCATATTCGGGATATACGCTCCCGGCTGACGCGTCAAATGTCAGGATAGCCAAGGGTGCGGATGAAAGATGGGTGATATCGGCAGAGATAGACGGTGTACGTACTCCAAAACGACCGTTGTCATTTGATGACCTCACATCCTATTTCCAAACCAAGACGGCCTCCAAGGAGCAACTTGCGGCAAAATACCTCTCCGATGACTTCAGAGCCTTACGTGTAATTAGGCCCGCATACGAGAAAAGAACGCCAATGACGATGTAATCAAAAACTATCAAAACAGGAATAAAAATGTTAGATGATGATTATATAAAATCCCTAAGAGACAAGAACGATATATTTTCTGGCGACACTAATCTCCTGACAGGGAAAGCCTGCGAGGCTTTTGGCCGACTTGAGGGATTGGAAGAAGAATACTTGTCGACAAAATGGATGGGACTGGATCATCCCGATGTTGTCGATTTGAAACACGCTATTACCGCCACACGTGACGAGTATGAAGCTGCAATGAGAGGACAGTATCCAAATTTCTCTGATATTAAAACAAGGGCAGTCCAGGCTAAATCAGATATACAATCAGACACCGCACAACAACAGCTCCACGAACCACAATTGGCAACTGCAAGCAATAACACGGCCAATCTTGGTATATCGAATATCAGGGTTGCAAAAGGCATGGATGACAAATGGGTGATATCGGCCGAGATAGACGGAGTACGTACTCCAAAGCGTGAAATATCATATGATGACCTCATGTCCCATTTCCAAACCAAGACGGCAACTAAGGAGCAGCTTGCGGAAAAGTATCTTGCCTCGGACATCCACGAAATCAAGCATATCCTTGCCGAAGATAAAATTAGCAGGCATGGAATTACAATATAAGAACATAACGCATAAAAATAAGATACTTAATGGCAAAATTAGACTTTGACGAGCGCGTCGCGCTGCTACAGGAAAAGAAGATTGACATACTCGGATTTGTAATGTCGGGCGATGATGCCGATGATTTTTTGGCGTGGTGCAGGACGCACTCTGTAGAGCCAAATCCCGAGATGGCACAATTCTACGTGGACATGACAGATGAGAGGACAATGCTCCAGCAAGAGGACACAACCGATGATACGGCAATCCAGGACTAACCCGGCGGATGCCGCGATACAGCGGTTTGCCGACATGATGATAGAGACTATGGAGAGGATGAGAGACGAGTCGTGGAAAAAGGGATGGCTGACAGCCATTCCCGGCGGCGGTGTGCCGATGAACATATCGGGACGCCCGTATTCGGGGGCAAACCCGTTCATGCTGCAACTGGTGAGCATGGCAAACGGCTACAAGGCCCCGGTGTTCCTGACGTTCAATCAGGCCAACAAGCTCGACGCGCATGTGCTTAGAGGGGAAAAGTCATTTCCCGTACTGTATTGGCAACCGCTCTACAAGGACAGCGTCGGCAAGACCGTGCCAAACGATGTCGTGGACAAGATGACCGAGGCGGAAAAGAAAAAGCTTACCGTCGTACCTCTCGCAAGGGTCAACAATGTGTTCAACATCGACCAGACAAATCTCCCTGAGGTGAGGCCCGAGCTATACAACAGGATTGTCGACAGCTTCAAGCCCCGTGAGCTGACACGGGTGGACGGCATGTATGTCAATGATGATCTGGACCGGCTTGTAGCCAAGCAGGCATGGGTGTGCCCCATCAAGGCTGACGGGATGTCGGACAGTGCCTATTATAGCCCGTCAAAAGACTATATACAGGTTCCAAGGAAAGCCCAGTTCAACATGGACGGTGACGCCCTTATGGGCGGTCAACGGTATTATGCCACCATGCTGCACGAGATGGCCCATTCCACCGGTCACCCGAGCCGGCTTAACCGCCTTGACAGCGGCCACTTCGGAGACCCAAAATATGCCCGCGAGGAGCTTATCGCCGAGATGTCAAGCGCATACGTGGCCGCCGTGCTTGGGTTTGAGAAGGAGATAAACGACAACTCTGCGACATACCTGAACGCATGGATCGGCACTCTTAAAGATGAGCCGAGGTTTATACTCTCGGTGTTGCCGGCTGTGGGCAAGGCATCGGAGATGATAATGGCGCATATCGATACAATGAGGATTGAGCGCGGCGCCAAGGCATCGACGGACTTTGATTTCCTCCCCGCACAGGAAAAGCAGGAGGAGTTCAAGAATGTCTCTATCGTGCGCATGGATGGAGGCGGGTATGGAATGAGGGCCGACTACGGGGACAGTCATCTCGGCATAAGGCCGGTAGACGAGAACACAGCGCGGCTATATTCATCCCTAAAGGATTCGGTGGAAAAGCAGGTGTTCCATAATGAGATGTTCCCCAAGATTTACAGTCAGGAACTGGCTGTAGCCAAGGAAGCCTCAAAGTCCCACTCCAATGGCCTTTCAATGTAACGGTAATAATTTGATTAATCATATTGATGATGTCGGCAAACAGAATTGACTTCAAACAACGGCTCCAGGAGCTTAAATCCCATGTGGGGGTGACAGATGTCGCCCTGAAGCTCGGTTACCGGGTTGACCGGCGTGCAGGAGTGGGACGATATGTCGAGATGGTGCTCGGGACTCAAGATGGCGAGACCGACCGTATAATAGTCTCCCATCCTAATGACAGGGCACGTCAGACATACTTCCGTCGCGACCAGTCCCGTGGGGACGTGGTGACCCTCATAAGGGAAAACCTATCCTCGTTCTATGTCTCCGGCAAGAGTGATTGGCAGAAGATTGCTTGTATAATGTCGGACATGGCAGGAAAACCGATGCCGTCATACGAGGATTCAAAGGTCATCACGGCATCGCGTACCGCCCAAGTGTTTGATGCGGGACGCTACGATGTAGTGTCATTCCGCAACGGAGAGGAGATTCCCCGCCTGTTGCAGCAGCGAGGGTTCACCAGGGACACTTTCAGTGCATTCAGCCAATTCATCATTAAAATTCGTGATCGGAGAAACAGCGCGTTTGACGGCTACAACCTCGGCTTCAAGTACTGCCAACCCGGCTCATCCGAGCCTCAGGGCTACGAGATACGCGGGGCTAAGGGATTCAAGAGCAAGGCCGCCGGAACCAATTCGTCTTCGGCGGCATGGATTGCGGATCTCTCTATCGGCAGCCCACACTCCGTGAAGGAGGTGTTCTTCATGGAGAGCGCGTTTGACGCGATGGCGTTCTATCAGGCAAACCGCCATGCGGTGGACTGGAACGCTGCCGTGCTGGTCTCGGTCGGGGGCGGCAACAGCGGGGAGTCGATGAGAAATATCCTCTCGCATTATGCGAAAGCTGCGGCGATAGACTGCTTCGACAACGACATGGCAGGACGCGGGTACGGGAAACGGCTGTTTGAGGTTGCCGAGAAACTTTGTGCCGATTTCCCGGAACAGTCGCATATGCAGAAACAGCGAATTGCCCCAGACGGCTATAAAGACTGGAACGATGTCATCATGGGGAAACCACAGCAAGTCTCAAATGTCCCGTCAAAGTATGACCGTGACGAAAACCTGCAAGCGCGCCGTATGGGCGGCGTGAAACTCTAACCATACAAGAGGGAAAGATATGAGGAAACTGATAATCGCAGCCATATTGCTTGCATACCCATTGGGGTCACTCGCGATAGACCCCGTATTGGCCGGGACTGTCGCCATCGAAATAGGACTTGCCGAGAAACAGTTTGATGACCGCAAGAAACTCCAACAGTCAATCCGTGGCACGGAACTGGCAATCTCGGCAGGGCTTCAGATGCTCCATCAGACCGAGGAGAAGATTATCGACTACATGTCAAACGCGAGCAGCGCGGTGGAGAACCTGTACCAGATGAAGGAGATTGCCCTGCTGACAGCTGACATCGGCAAACAGTCCAAGAATATCCTCGATGCCATAAAAGAGAACCCAAAGGGTGCTGTACTGGCATCTGTCGGCAGCAAGAAGATAGCGGAGGCAAGCGAGCATATCGTGCAGGTCAACATGACGCTGATGTCGCTCGTGAAAACAGGCAAGTTCAGCAACGACCGAAAATCAAAGGTCAATATGCTGAGTGCGGCCGAGCGCGCCGAGATTCTGAACAAGCTCACCTATGAGCTGTCATCGGTCAAATGGAAACTGTGGCTATTTGCCGCACAGGTGCGATACTGGGGCTTCGGTGACCTTTGGCGTGCGCTCGACTACTCCAGCTGGGCAAAGATGGTGGGCATGGAAGCAAACGCCAGGTATGTGGTGATGCGGTGGAACCAGACTTTCAAAAAAAATTATTGACAACAATATTAAACCGGTCATTATGGATAATGAATATTTGAAAATAGCCGTGTGCCCTAAATGCGGCCATGATGTGGTGAAAACCTGCAAGGGCTATAGCTGTCTCGGAAATACCGGGGCTGTCCCCTCATGTGACTTTCATCTCCCGGCGGTGGTGTGCAACCGGCGTCTTTCCGACTGCGAGGCTATGGAGCTTATCGGCGGGAGCACCATGCTTATGGATGGGTTCTCGACCAACGAGGGCAAGGTGTTCTCATCGACACTCCATCTCGATATGGACGGGAAGACTGTGGTGGAATCGCGGGTCTCGACCTGCCCTCTGTGCGGCGGTGCGATACATGTGGGTACCAGGGCCTTTAATTGCGCAAACCATTCAGCCGACCCGAAATGTCCCTTTGTAGTGTGGCGCAGCTATGGAGGCTACTCCCTCGACATTGCCGACGTCGTGGCGATATGCGAGCATGGGGTTACTGATTGTGATGTCGACATGTTCCGTACGGATGGCGGCAGATACAGCAAACGGCTTGCCTTGACCCCGGAAAAGGATAAGGTTATTGCAATATGAGTGTGAATATGGAAAAATCAAGGCTAATAGGCATAGCCACTACAATTAGCTGCTGCGTAGTGGTGATTGGCTGTTGTGCGATAATATCAGGTTGTTCCTCCAATTCTGCGGGGAAGGCAGCCGTGAGTACTGCCACCAAGAGTGTCAAGTTTACCGTGGACCAGCCGTCGCTCGCCATAGTGGGGACGAGTGCTCCCGACTCGGTGTTTGACGGGATGCTGTTCAAGGATGCCGATAGGCAACTGTTGTCCCGGGTTATGGAACGTGCCTCTAATGACGTGTTCGGGGCATTGGACGGGTTCAGTGACCCGGCACAACTGGAGGCGAAGTTTAATGAGATGGCTCTCTCGGCGTTTGACCCCGCGCAGCTCGGCAAGGAGCTTATGGCTCAGACATTGCGCGAGGTCCGGGTGACACCCCAAAGAAGATTTACCGGGTGGCGCGTCAAGGTGGAGTACACGATTGGCAGTGACAACGCCGGAGAGAAAAAGGATCGTTTCCAACGGTGGTGCTATATCGACCCGTCGGGGACGTCAGTGGTGAAATCTTTTGATATACCTGTGACATGGTGAGTATGAGACTTATTATAGCGGGGGCGGTATGCGCCCCGCTGCTTGCGGGTTGTACCTGCAACCATTTTGATGAGCCTGTCGTGGCTCCTTCCACACCGTTCAAAGTAGGGCATGTGCTCTGCACCGATGGTGGCGTGATGCCGCTCTGCAAGTTTATAGAGTCGGACAAGGAGGCTATCGGCATAGTGTTTTACGTAAACAGTGACAACGCAATACCCGGCAAGGGATATGCTGTCTATCTTCATGATATTGATCCAGCGCAGTTCTCGGAGTCCATAACCGAATCCCAAGGCACGTCGTGCAGCCTCGACGCCCACGACGGCAACGAGAATACATATTCGCTCTATAACAACGAGATTATTTCCCCTATGGCCCGGAATGTGTTCGACTTGTGGCGGTTCGGGCAGTCGGCATATGTCCCGTCCGTGAAACAGGCACGGCTGCTGTTTGAGGCGAAGGACGACATCAACGAGCGTATAACGATATGCGGGGGGGACGCGCTGCCCGACGAGGCGGCCGAGTGCTGGTATTGGACCTCCACGGAAGTTGACGGCCAGTCTGAGGCCAAGGCGTGGCTGGTGTCGATGTATAGTGGCACTGTGCAGGAGACCCCCAAGAACCAAACCCATAAGGTCAGACCAATTATAACGATACAATGAGAAGTTTGAGTATCCTTTCCCTAATGGCATGTATAGTGGCTTTGCCGCTCTGCTCGTGCCATACCCGTGGCCCCGCCCCGTTTGTCGAGGAGCCGGAGGACGAATGCCTGACAGGCATATCTGCCCGGCACACGGTCATGGTGGAACTGGCGGTGGATGAATCCATGCCCGACAACATGGCGGTGGAATATCCCGTGTCGCGTGCCTCGGATGGATGGCAGCGCAGGTATGTTGTGAATGTCTATCGTCAAGGCTCGCGTCAGCTTGTCGCCTCGGCGACGTCGCTTGAGCCTGTTGTGCCGATGGAGCTGCCCGTAGGCAAGCTGGAGTTTGTGGCATGGGCCGACAATGTTCCAGTGGGCAATATGGCAGACCATTATTGGTTTACCGATGACTTCAGCGAGATTCTGCTCTACACCAAGCGCCCATATTCGGCTAATGACGGCATGAAGCCGGGATACCTCGGGGCGATGTCGATGGTGATGCCCTACAACCTGCGCAACGTGACGCTGCCCATGTCGACAGTGATGGGACAAATCCGGCTTATAGCTACCGACACCCGTCGTGGAGATGTGGACAGGATCACTGTGTCCTATCCGGGCACGGTTCCGGCGGCGATTGACGCTTTCAGCGGCAGGGTGTGCCGCGAGTGGGAGGAGGTGGAGTTCGAGACCACGGCGACACAGGGCGGCGATGGCTGGCTGATAGCTTATGACTACATCCCTGCTGAGACGTCGGAAATCACTGTGCCTGTCGGAGTGACAATACACGATGCCGCCTGGGAGGTCGTTGCCTGTATAAAACATATAGACGTGCCTGTCAGGCGTGGGTGTGTCACTGAAGTACGGGCACCGTTCTTTTCCCTCATGGAGCGTGACGATTCCGGCAACAACGGCGGGATATCCATTGACACCGGATATACGGATGACATTGTAATTGAGATAAAATAACCCCATTTTTTTATAACTAAATTTTTCAAACCAATGAAACATTTCATTTTTAGCGCGGCTGCCGCTATCGCGCTTTGTGCAGCAGCCACATCGTGTTCATCTGACGAGCCCGGCATGACCGCTGACGGGTCACAGCCCATAAAGGACGGGCAGACGTTGACCGTCAAGGCGGCAATCCCCACGGGTGTACGCATAAGCCGTGCCGGCGAAGGGTTCACGCTACCCGGGCAGGGCAATAGCCTGCGGTATCTGCAGTATGCCGTCTACACCGAGGACGGCACAATCGTCGAGCAAAAGGATATACTCTCCCCGGCAAGCGGAGGCTCCCCGTTCACTGGCAGTGACACCCACTCGTTCACGCTCACCCTTGAGAAGGACAAGAACTATAAGCTCTGCGTGTTTGCCACGGGGCAGAACTATGACGGACAGCCGGGAATGGTGGCCGACTTTGAGAACAAGACCATATCCATGGGCTCAGGCAAGTACCCCAACATGTCGGCATGGGATGCCGAGGACTCGTTCCTGTACTTCGGTGATATAACCAAGCAGCAGGTGAACAACGGCACAGCCCTCGATGTGACACTGACGCGCCCATTCGTGCAGATCGCATGGGTGTCAAATGCATACCACACTGAGAGTTTCCTCGCCAAACTAACACAGGAGCCAGAGGTAAATATTGGGTTTAATGTAGGAAATCCTACGTCTGGCATATTGTATACGGAATACAACTTTTGGGATGATACGGTGAAAGCAAGCGGGTCAGGAGACTATAGCACGGAATGGTGGAAAGATGGTGGCGAGAATTACCGCATCCCAGGCTACGAGGAGTTTCGTATAGTTGACCTGCGCTATTGCTTTATCCCCAGGAGGGTCGATAAAATGCCGAAACACACGAATTTTTATTTGGGTATCGCTGTCTACGGACAAGGTATGTACTATAAGACTATCTCCATTCCCGAAACTGTGGAATCAAGTACTTGGTTCGTGCAGCGCGGCCGCGTTGTGTTGGTGGACCGCTCCGAGGCTGACGGCGGCACTCTCTTCAACGGTAAGGTCGACGTCAATGTGACTACCGACACAGATCTTGGCTATACCAGTGGCCATGACATAGAATAGGATTGGTTCATTTTTCATGTTGGAGGAGTATCCCTCCCATGGGTTAATAAGTTAATGATTAGTTTATTTATGGAAAATGCCGGAAGTCGTGAGACTCCCGGCATTTTTTCGTTTGTACGAAAGGAGATATTACAGCATTGCTGCTATCTGCCTGTCGGCATCTTTGTCCAGCATTCCTATGAAGTCATCGGCTGTCATGGATTCCATGTGTGAAAATGCAAACAACTTTTTGCCGAGGTCTTTTATCGATGCGCCTATGTGGTAGAGAATGTCGTCAATTATCATAAAGCGGTCATGGATATGCGCCGTCTCCCTGACTTCAATCGGGGGATATTGGGCATTGTGCCGCTCAATGTCAAGCCCAAACCGATGATCAATCTTTTTAGTGTAGATTGTTGCCTTAACCTGGGGATTTCGCTTGCTAAGGAGTGTCAGCACGGTCTCGTCAACGTAATTGTCAATCAGGATTACCCGTATTTTTGCACGCTTCACAAGGTCGCAGACAAACACATGGGCATCGAATATCTGACCGTCAAATAGAATGCCCTCCCTTGGTGGCAATGATGTGCGCAAGAAGAAATCTACCTTTCCCGACAATTCCCTTATCTGGCCGTCATGCTCGGATAGTCGGCGGTCTATGCGGTCTTCAAGCTGCATTAGCCGTTGGTTGACGCTGTAACCTTTGAGGAGATATTCTTTAAGCACCTTGTTGGCCCATTGACGGAATAAGGTTGCATTCTTGCTATTAACTCTATATCCGGCAGACAAGATGGCGTCCAAATTGTAATACTTTGTTGTATAGCGCTGTGTGCCATCATTACCCATGTGTTCCAAAATGGAACATGTGCTATTTTCTTCCAATTCGCCGGACTTATAGATATTAGCCAGATGCTTGGTGATAGCCGGTCGTTTGGTGCCAAATAAATCTGCAATTTGCTGTTGTGTGAGCCACACAGTCTCATCCTCAAGCCTGACCTCGAGTTTGACAGATGAATCAGGTTGGTACAGTATAATTTCATTCTCCATTGGATGGTAGTTTTGATTAGAAAATTCAAGCCGTCATCAGGACCAGGAGTCGATGAGTCTCTGGCGTGAGAATTTGTGTGAATAGCATTTCAGTTCCTCATTTTTAAGGTTGAAAACACGGCAGACAAAGGTCCTGTCGCGGTCGTTGAGCACGGGTACATCCTTTATTATACAAATAAAGTTGTCAAGGCCACCATACATGTTTATGGCGGCATAAAAATCCTCCGGCCACCCGCGCTCGATGACACGCTGGACGACCAGTGTCTTCATGCCATTGAAATCAAAGTTCTCAAAATCATGCTCCCAAAGCAGCGACCTGTTGAGTTTCGCATCAGTATGCTGTTGCCAATCATCGAAAAACATAGTGATACAAATATACGAAATTTCATTGGAGATATCAAATTGTATGGGACCACATCTTTAGATTAAGATTGCTTGACTGTGATTATACAAGTGGGGTGTCTTTGGAGGCTGACGCGCCGCCGGGTCGGCGAATGGGATGTTTGGGTGTCCTATCCTCGCTATACGGGCCATGCGTCCGGGCTGGGAGGGTGTCGCCGTGCGTCATCCCTGATGCCAACGGCGCGGCCCTAAGCCCCCCATGCCACGCCCTGCGGGCTTAGGCACCGGTGTCTTTCTGCGACCGGGCTGCGCTGTTGCCGGGATACCGCACCACGCCATCCTCCCGACGCTCCTGGCCGCACGGACCGCTCCGCTCGGTGGGACACCCGGCTGTCGGGCGGCTATGATATAGTCGCCAATACTTGGAGGCCCCGCCACGCAATTTCAGGGGAATATTGGCTGGAGCCAAATATCTTGATGATGCCTGGCTTCCCGCTCGGGAGTTGTCTGTCTGCCTTTGCAAAGTTGCGACGGGATGTGCCCACATGCAAGGGTCGGCCTGCGGCCTCGTGAGTGGAAAAAATTGCGGCAGCCTTCCGCAATTTGCCGTGCAAATTGGGTATTCCACGATTTTTTCCCTCCCGCCCTTGCCTATGGGCATACCCCGTCGCGGGCACATTGCATGTCAGACGGACACCCCCCGGGCAGGAAGCCGCAAGGCTTCAGCAAGAGGGAAAAGAATCAACACTTTCTCAAACATTCAAAATCGTTTTAATTATGGAAGCATCTATTCACACCAAGGTAACAAACATTCCTCTATCGCTCATTCAACCAAGCAATTACAACCCACGCAAGACATTTGACGAACAGGGCTTAACTGAACTTGCCGATTCTATACGTCAACAAGGAGTGTTACAACCTATCGGCGTACGTTTGATACCCGATACCGACCGTTACGAAATCGTGTTTGGCGAAAGACGTTACCGCGCCTCCCTGATAGCCGGGAACGAGAATATCCCCGCAGTAGTATTTGATAGCCTCTCTGATAAGGATGCCGAGGAAATGGCGATTACCGAGAACCTGCAACGTCAGGATATTGCACCGATGGAGGAAGCCAATGCTTTTAAGCTCCTTATTGATAGCGGGCGTTATGATGCGCAATCACTCGCCGTGCAGGTGGGCAAAAGCGTAACATATATCCGCACCCGAATGAGACTGACAACGCTTATACCTGAAATTGCCTCATTGCTTGACACGGACGATATTACCGTAGGAGTAGCAAGCGAGATATGCCGATATGGGGAGGAGATTCAATATGAGGTATATAACAATCACTTGAGAGACGGACTGCCATACAACAGTTGGCGAGGTATGGCCGCTTCAAAGGTCGCGCGGATGATAGAAAGCGGTTACACTACCGAACTATGCCGCTATAATTTCGACAAGTCGGCTTGTGCATCATGCCCGCATAACACCTGCAACTTGCTACTTTTTGTGGAAGATGGCTACGAGGGGAAATGTGCCAATGCCTCATGCCTCAAAGAGAAACACGCCGCTCATATCACCGACAAGGCACTCTCAATGCTTGCAGAGCATCCCGAAGCCAATTTTTGTCATTATCAATATGACATCAACGAAGCGGTTGCTGTGCGTCTTACCGAAATAGGCTATGAAATTGAGAGCGTGAGCGACTATCCTAATCGCTTCCCTATTGAACCCGAGCCACCTCAAAAAGAGGATTATGATACCGAAGATGAGTATGCCGAGGCAATACAAGGGTATGAGAAAGAGAAGCAGAAGTATGAGGAAAATCGTGCAGACTTACTTTCACGATGCAATATGGGAGAAGCGTCACTTTACATTTGGATAGGGAGCAATGACGCGATATTAAGCTATAGGAGCACGCCGCTGCAACAACGGGAGGACAGTAATGCCTCTAACGTCAAAATAGCCGAGTTGGAGGCAAAGGATGGCCGTAACAAGGAAATAGCAGTAGAACGCACTATAGAGGACACCAAGAAACAAATACTCGATGTTGAGATGGCTGATACTAAATTTACCAACGAGGAGGACAGAATGATATATTTCTTTCTCCTGTCATCGCTACGTAAGGAGCATTATGAGGCTGTTGGAATAACAGCCCGAGAGACACATGGTACGCTAACCGACAAGGAGAAAATGACAGTCATAACCAATCTGAATGCTAAAACCAAGGCTATTATCCGTAGGGATTTCCTGATAGCCAATTTTCAAGGTGCATATCGGTCTAATGCAATATCGGAATTGCTTTTTACTTTCGCGAAGAAACATATGCCGGAAGAGTTCGCAGCCATCGAGAGCCAATATAACGAAGTTTATGAAAAAAGACATAAGCGTCTGGAGGAACGAATGGCACAATTAAAGCCAAAAGAAGTCCTCGAGACAACCGCCATTGACGAAACATCAACCCCAAGGGAAGAATTTATTTCCGAAGCTCCCAATGAGACCGAAACCGCTCAATCGGAATCAGATGGAGACGCATCAACGGGAATTGGCAACGACACCGAAGAAGCTGCCGCCTAAACGATGTACAAGTGAATAGGTCACTCCATGTCAGCAAGCATGGGGTGACTTTTGTCTATATATTTTTGTGTGTATCTATCCCGGTTGTTTTTGCTTTGCAAAAACGATTTTGAGTGTCTGATGCGCCGACGTGGCGGCGAATGTTATGAAAAACTGTCGGGCGGCTATGCCGGAGCCGCCAATCCATGAATGAAAACTCGCTATGCAATTTCTGGGGAATATTGGCTGGAGCCAAATGTCTTGATGACGCCGGACTTCCCGCACGGGGGTTGTCTGTCTGCCTTTGCAAAGTTGCGACGGGGTGTGCCCACAGTCAAGGGTCGGCCTGCGGCCTCGTGAGTGGGAAAAAGCGTGGCAGCCTTCCGCAATTTGCCGTGCAAATTGGGTATTCCACGATTTTCCCCCTCTCGCCCTTGCCTGTGGGCACACCCCGTCGCGGACACGTTGCACGTCAGACAGACAACCCTCGGGCAGGAAGCCGCAAGGCTTCAAGCAAGAGGGAAAAGAATCAATCCTTTAACACAATGAATCATGCCAAACTGGTGCTTAAGCTCTTATACAATTGAGGGCGACAAAAAAGAAATCGACACCCTGTTTTCCATCATGTCGGAATTAGAGAGCCTGCCACAGGCTGCTGCCAAAAGTGACTACGGCAAGCGATGGCTCGGATGTCTCGTTAACCGTCTGGGAGGCGATACCGATAAGGTCTGTTGTCGTGGTGAGTGGAGCAACCTTGAACGCAAGGACGACACTATAACTTTCATGACCGAGACAGCATGGAATCCATGCAACGAGACATGGGACTTTATATGCGAGAAATTTAAGTCGTTGCGGTATTTCTATATTGCCGAGGAATGTGGAATGAGCCTCTATGAGACCAACGACACCGATGGCAAGTACTACCGCGACAGATACAAGGTGGAACTCTGTACGCCCGACGGAGAGGATATGTCGGAATACTTCGATAACATTGAAAGTGCCGTAAGTTGGATTGCGGAACAGTCAGGCGAGGATGTCAAGACGGCAGAGGAAGCCTATATGCTCAATGGGCGTTGGGATGAGCAGGACGGTTACTGCGTCATACACCAGTTTGATATAAACGGGAATTAAAATCATTTTTGACTATGCGTACATATTTTATCCAAGTAGCAAAGGAGGCCATCAAGGCCGAGGACTTTATCACGGCTGATACAGAAAATCTGACTGACGCCGAATATGGGTATCGTTACCCTATATCGGACGATGAGCGACAAGAAGCGATTGCCTGTCTTGTGGAGCGGGTTCTGCCTAAAGGCATGTTCTCCATGTCGGAAGACGGTGCTCTTATATACAATGGAGGTATGGTGGCATGGAAGCGGGGATGGATAGATGCCTTGAATAAAATGGTGTCGGGCTTTACGCCTGAAACAATCTTCAATGGGCACGATGTGCTGTATGACATCAGGAAATTGCTGGATAACGCGCTTGATACTGATATACAGTTCTTCCTTGAGTCCCCTTTTGTAAATGACAGCACGGCACTCATGTCCTATATCGACGGGATGAAAGAAGGTGACAGGCTGTATGTCGGAGGCATAGTGGGATACCATTACTGAGACAGTAATACAGACACCCCGCCGGCTTAGATGATAGTAATTGGGTTTAGGATAGCCGTGGCGGGGTGATGGGCTACCATGGGTTTGCGTCCATGGTGGCCTTTTTCGTGTTTTTGCTGCGCAAAAACGGCGGTGGGAGTTGACGCGCCGCCCATGGGCGACGATTGTGGTGCCGGGATATCCCGTCCTACTGTCGGGCGGCTATAGTAGCCGCCAATACTTGGGGAACCCGCTATGCAACATCATGGAATCCATGAGGCTCACGCCAAATCCCTTGATGACGCCGGGCTTCCCGCCCGGGGGCTGTCCCGGCTGCCTTTGCAAAGTTGCGGCAGGGCATTCCCGCAAGCAAGGGACGGCTTGCGGCCTCGAGAGTGGGGAAAAAGCGTGGCAGCCTTCCGCAATTTGCCGTGCAAATTGGGTATTCCACGTTTTTTTCCCTTCTCGCCCTTGCTTGCGGGAATGCCCTGTCGCGGCCACGTTGCACGTCAGACAGACAGCCCCCGAGCAGGAAGCCGCAAGGCTTCAAGCAAGAGGGAAAAGAATCAACCCATTAACTAATTTAACCCGATCAATTATGAAAAGAGATGAAGCTATCAGGGACATCACAACAAAGTTTGCCGAACTCCTGGCAATCACGACCAAGCCCCATCGGAATCGTCAACTGAAATGACAGGCCGTTGCACCGGCCCTAAACAGGTTCTTAGGGTGCAAGCGTCACACGCTCTCGGGCGTGTGGGTGAACAAGCTAAAAAACAAAGATATGAAATACAAAATGGTTAAACTGAACGAAAGGGAAATCGCGATGATTAAGTTCCTTGTTTCCTCAACATACGCAAACGAGTACAGCCCTATGTCTGTGCGAAAATCATTGCTAAAGAAAATCAATAACTAATCCCGGCACAGCCACAAAGAGAAAGAAGATGAATAAGAAACAACCCACACAAGCGGATTGCGGCTATATCAAGAATGGCGTAATATATTCAGCCTACAGCGGCAAAAAGATAGGCAGATTAAGCAAATAAATCACACCCGGCGACGCGGTGTCCCTGACCTGACCGATGCGACCAGACCGGCCGCCGGAATTGGTATACGTTAAGGCCGGCGTTTTGGTTAATTATTCTCAACGTGCAAAATTTTTGCCCGGCATATGGCGAATTTTGCACCATATACGTATCAACTGTCAACCATTAAATTTTCCAGGCTATGAATTTCCTTATTGGATTCCTTATCGGGCGCGTGCTCGTTAGCATTACCGTCGCAATCTTCCGCATCATATTTGCGGTAGTCCGCGCTGTGGCTATGCTTATATGGGCCATATTGAGGCTACTCTACCGGGGTTGCCGTCATATTGCCAGACTGCCGTGCTTTCACAAGGAGGGTGCGGTGACTATGTACAATTCCCCCGTGGTGATATCGGGTACAGGCGGTCGCTATGCCCTGATCCGGCTCGACGGCCAGTCATCGGGCGACGACCTCCTTGGACGGGTCATCAGCATAAACAAAGCTCTCCACAAGGGTGGCTGTTACGTCTGCGACACCCCCCGACGCTTCAGGAAGCTGACACGGATTCTCTACAAAAAGCAAGAGGGAGAAAGACATCCCGTATAAAGTTAGTATCTTTGTGAATGTAAGCGATTAATACTACTTCATGTGGCAAAGATTACAGTTCATCCAAAGAAATGGATAGATGCGACAAATGCCATTGGCATAATCGCTAAATCAGGGCGTTATGGTGGAACATATGCGCATAAAGATATTGCATTGAAGTTCGCAAGCTGGATTTCTGTTGAGTTTGAACTCTGCATCGTCAAGGAATTTCAGCGGCTGAAGACTGAGGAAATGATGATATGTCAGTCACGCGTGGCGAGCCACATGTAGCCGCAAGCGGCCAGTGCCGCGATGGCGCATATTGCCGCCGCGCAGACCACGAGCCTGACATTGGGGATGGTGAAAGCCCCTATGGTCCCTACCGCTGACACTACGATGACAGCCCACATGGATAGCCGCCGATAGTGTCGGTATCGCCCGTTCCAACCCCGTCTCATATCAAGACCCGAAGAACTTGAATATAAGACAGAAGATGGTCGCGGCCAGCGACAGGTACATCATGGCGATAAGTCCCAATACAAGCCCACGACTACTGAACAACCGTGTAAATCTGTTGTCAATCTTTGCCGTCGATATGACTATCGACCAAAACACTGTTGTGCTTGAAAGGAACGTCCACAGGAATATTCTTGTAAGATCCATGGTTGCAATATTATGCGGTTAATGACTTTTTTATGCGCATGTGCACCTGCTTTATCCTTGATATGGGAGCGGTGACGATGGTATAGTGGTTTACGCGGACACACACAAGGTCGGTCTTGCTGCGTTCAACCTCCTTGAGCTGTCTAAGCAGCATGATGGCCTCCTGCCGGTTCCGCTGTCGCTGATATTCTCCGAGTAGGTTGTCGTCATTCAACAGGTTTCTGCTCATGGCCTTGGTTTTTATGGTTGATATGATTATCTGATTGGTCTCGGGGCATAAGTTCCCAGTGCCCGGATATGGCATTGAGTATATTGCCGATAGGGGCTGTACCGACATCCCCGCTCTTTGTTTCCCTAAGGCAAAATGCCCCAACGGCGGGATTGTAGACCACCTCATAGCGGAAATGCCCGAAAAACGTGATGATATCGCGTGTGTAGACACGCCGCCCGTCAAAGATTCCGACAAGACGCCCGACCGTGTCAAGGGACACTGAGACATCCGGCCATGGGGCGTGCAATCCCTCCATGTCTTTGATTATCATCGTATGGGGAAAGTCAGATGACTGGAACAGATATCCGTAGACCCATTCACCATCCGACAGTCGGCGTCCACGATAAGGCGCAATAATGTGATCCATATTCTTATGCAATTTTTTGTTTGTAAGTCAGTATTTCAGCGCAAAGGGTCTCGCATAACACGCGGGCAATGGTGACCTCCACGGCGTTGCCGATAAACTTCTTTTGGTCTGCCTGTGTGCCGATAAGCACATAATCTTCAGGGAAGCCCATTACCATCTTAAGCTCGTTGATGCGCAACATTCTCATCGTAATGTCTGCAAGCCAGTATATTGCCATAAACTCTTTGATTTTTACCATTATAGGGCTGTCGGTCTCGTAGACCTCGATTGCAAGTCCATTTTCAGTCCACACAAAGAAATTTGGAAGTGCCGAACCGGCATGTTGGTATTTACATGTTACGAGTTTCTGTTTCGGATTTGTCAAGACTGCTGGATTGGGCGATTCTATGCTTGATACCTGGCCGCCTCCAGAATATTCATTGGCAATAAAATTCACTTTGACAAGTGCCAGCCGGTCCTTTGTCAGCAGTGTGGGACATGGCGCGTCTATGCTGCGCGAGGTGTCCTTGAAATTGTAGCTGCATAAGAATCGGGCTGACACAAGCGCGTGATGGTCGATTGTTGTAACTGTTCCACATGGTCCGTTAACACTGATGTTCTTATCGTCAGGGGCTCCGCTGAATTGCTTTGAGAGGAACTGCACGGATGCGAGTGCCAACCGCCCTTGTGTCGTGACTGTCGGGCATGGGGTGTCAATGTCGGGCGGTACATATTTGCCGGATTTCTGATTCACAGAGTTGTACTTAATTAAAAATGACTTTTTGCCGCCAGCTACAAACTTAATCAAACCGGCATATATGCGTTCAAGCGTATTATCCGATAGCGGCTTCTTGCGGCCGAATATCGATTGGCCCTCGTCTTCCAGGTCCAGGACCTCACGCACCGGCTTCCATTTGTGTAGGGTGTCGAATAATGCCGCTTCACCGGTCTTGCTGTGTGTCGGTTCTGGAAACACTATTGGCAACACTTTTTTGGCGAATATGCCGAAGAACCGTTTGCGTGACGTATATGCCCCGTAATCTGCCGCGTTTAGGACGCGATGCTCGAAGTCATAGCCGTAGCTCTTGACTTTTCGCACCCATTGCATGTAAGCACGGCCTTTGTCGCGTGAGATAGGCTTCCCATGCTCATCAATATCACCCCATGACATAAATTCCTCCACGTTTTCAATTTGGATATAGTCAGGAGCCAAAGCCTCGATATATCGGAACAGGTGCTCGGCAAGTGTGCGGCTGTCTGCATCGCGAGGTTGGCCGCCTTTCGCTTTTGAGAAGTTCGTGCATTCGAGAGATGCCCAAAGCACTGTGAGTGCCTGGGGGTTCTCCCTGCGGCATTTGTCAACGTGAGACACAAGAGGCGACAATTCAAGTGTGCGTATGTCCTCCGTGAAGTGCAGCGCGTCCGGGTGATTTGATGCGTGTGAGGCTATCGCCTTTGCGTCATGGTTGACACACGCGACTACCCGGGCACATTGCTCGCCTCCAATCCTTGCAGAATTGACGCCGGTGGATGTGCCTCCGGCACCGCAGAACAAGTCTATGTAAAGCAATTCTATCATCAAGGGAAAAGGGTTTGTTGGGTGATTATTTTTGGTCCGGCTATAGTCTGCCCAAGGCACTCTTTCATGAAGCGTCGCTCCTGTAGGGAGTGGAATGCAGCGTCTATCTCGCAGCCCACGAAGTCAAGGCCAAGGCGATGGGCGGCAATCCTTGAGCTGCCTGATCCGAGATGGGTGTCAAGTATGCGCCAGCCTTTGCGGGCGAAGTTCTGTAGCAGCCATCCGTAGAGGGCCACGGGCTTTTGTGTCGGGTGGATGCGTTTCTCGTTCCTTGACTTGTCCCCCTGCTGTATCCACCCCTCGGCGATACTTTTTCCCTGACACATGCCGTTCCACATGTAGCGGAACAGTCTCACGCTGCCAAAGAGGTTGGTCGCGGCCAGCTCACAGTCGGAGAACGAGGATTGCCCGTTGCATTTGTCCCATACGATTCTGCCCGGGGCAAATTCATGGGCATAGTAGTTGCAGCCCCAGATGATGTATCGCTTGGCAACACGTTCTACTTCCCTGAAGTATTCCTCGGTCGGCACATGCCATTCATCGGCCTTGGCATATAACCTTTTCACCCCGTTTTTTGAAATCATAGGGCCGTAGAACATCCGGCGTTCCGGCCCGCTGAAATATGGCGGGTCACATATCGCCAAGTCAAATGACTTGTCGGGAATGGTGCGCATGTAGTCCATGCAGTTGCAACACAGGGCTATGTTTTCTTTCGGTTTCATTTGTAGTTGAACAGGTTTACGAGTTCGGTTGCTATTGTGTCTGATTGCTTGCGCTGGGCTATGCGGTCAGGCAGCGGAGTATCCGGGCGTGTGTCGGAACCGGCACTGTTGTCTCCCATCAGCTCGTCGATGCGGCGGCATATGGCACCGAATATGTAGTCCCTCGGCTCGGCTTTCGCTTCAGTCGCGAGCCGGCGACGAGCCGACAGCCATCCGATGGGGTCTTGCTCCAGGTCCTCCCACTGTTTCAGCTTCAGCTTGCGTGCCGACAGAAACTGCATCGTCGCGCCAAAGTAGGTCTTCAGGTAGTCTATCACCTGCGTACTCAGCAGGAAGGTGGTGGAGACCTGCTTTTGGAGCTGCCGTCCCTTTAGCGCGGGGTCGGCAAGATGCGGCTGCTTCACCGGGTAGAAGGCAAATCCCGTCACGCGGCTTCTCGGATTGCCCGGCTGCTCGCGTATCTTGTCGTAGGTAAAAGTCCATGGACACGTGTCGTCAAGAGCCTTTTGCGCGGGACGAATTATCCTGTTTTCAAGGTTGTCTATCCTGTCCTTTCCCTTGGAGTCCCGGTATTTTCCATCTGGTATGCCCATCCACCTCTTGAACCCGTCGACCGGCATCTCTATCTTTTTCTTCGTGTTCTCGCTGAGCATCAAGTAAAACCGTATGGCAGTCGGGGTCGGCAAGGCGAGAGCCTTTAGCAGCTCCACATTGTGGAATCCCTCGGTGTAGGCCTTGATTATCTCCCACAGGCGCGTGTACACGCCAAAGCTCATAAGCCCTGTGCCTTGATGCACCTCGGGATGCTCGATATAGCCGCACGTCCACCACATGTTGTTGTCGGAGTAGTCGAAGAACCGGCGGCTGAGACGTTCCAACGCGATGCGCGCTTCCTCTGCCGAGACTTTCTTGGAGAAGGCATCGGCGATTGGCATCGTTATCTCGACGGTCTTCTTGTAATACTCCACCTTGACGCGGGGATTGGACGGTGGCACGCCGTTAATCTGCGACTGGCAGTGCTCCATGATGCGCAATATCACCCGCTGCTCATGTATAGTCATGTCGGGCTGGCGCGACCATGAGACCTTGAAAGGCACTCTCAGCTGCTTGTTGGTTTCGGGTGCAGAACCCTGTGCGACTTTATTGGCAGATTGTTGTCCCATGGTCGTTTATCGTTGCTGATACCAGAGTTCACAGCATCGTCTCCAACAGTTTATTATTTCCTCCCCGAGATAACCTGGGCGTCGGCCGGGTGACACTTGCCGATTAATCAGACCATGCTTGGCAAGGCGGTATAGGGTCATGCGTGGCAATGGCTTACCCGGCGTTCCGAGTAACCGGCACGCTGCTGACTGATTATATAGTTTCTCCGGGGTGGCCATAGGTGGTGTCACACGAAGAGTTGCCGGAAGCCGTTGGCGGCGTGTCAAAGGGATGGTCTCTGGCATGATTAGACGGATTTAAGCTGTTGTTGGGGGGGTAATTATGCGGGATACTTTATTGCCTTGGTAGGCGTGACGTCCTTTAGCACACGTTGTATCTCCTTGCCGTAATAGAATGGGCGTCCGTTAGTGGTGCGATAGCCTCCACGTTCTATCTTGCCCTCTTTTTCCCACCGATAAAGTGTAGTGCGCCCAATGCCAAGAAATGCACATGTCGCGGAGATGCTATATCGCCCCATATTGGCGATTACAGGAATTGTTGGGTTCATGTTCGTAAGGTGTTTAATGGGTTATTATGCTGTGCGTTGTACTATGATTACCCGCTCTTCTCTCGATGCCGCAGTCCTGTAGCGGCGACCCGACTGTAGCCCGAGTTCCGAGGCCCGTGCTCTGACGGTGCGTAGCTTCTCAAGAGGGAAAGAGGTTGTCTCGCCTATCTTCAGTGCCTTGATGCGGTCACTCATGCTCGTTATATTCGTTTTTGTGTTTGCCATTTTTTTAATGCCATTATGTTGATTGTTGGTAATTAGTTGTAACTTTATATGGCAAAGGTATTGTAAAGACTACAATTGTAGGATATACAATACGTTAATTATATCTAAAACGCTACATATAATTTACAATATGCTGAATGTTAGAAAGATAGAGGAGGCGATGTCTGATGGAAAAATTACAAAGACAAAACTCTGCGCTTATACAGGTATTGCACGCACCACATTAGACGCAATCTTGAGTGGAAGTGATGCGAAAATCAGTACAATTGAAGCGATTTCTAAGGCATTAAATGTTAAGATTGGATTTCTTTTTGACGAGGAAATTGAGATTAGAACAGCTGGACGTGATTATGTTGAGAAAGGGAAAATAGAGCATAAAGGCACAGAATATGTTGGAACGGCATCAGAAGCTGAATTGCGCGAGCAAATCACACAACTTAAATCCCAATTGGCCGATAAAGACAAGATTATCGCCCTTTACGAAAAAATGAAGTAACAATCCAAACCTATAAAACCATGGACGGAACTCGCGTTATGAAGTATGTACCCTCCTACAGACATTGAAAGTCCGCTCAGGAACAGAAGCTTGAGAATCAATAAACTAAAGACATTAGATAATCACCAAACATAAATCCATCATGAAGAAAACTATTTTTATCCTTTTTGCATTATTTTGTTCCTGTCTCGCTTTTGCACAAGACAACGAAATAACGGAAAAGATGTCCGCCCTTGAGGCAAAAATCTCAACCATGGAGCACGTTATCGCCACCATGCAGACTAAGGTTGACGAAGTGACACGTCAGAACCTCGCCCTCAAACAAGCCATTTCTCTACAGCCCACTATTGCTGAGAGTACGACAGAAAGTGGCATCAACTATCGGCTTATCGAGGCTAAAGGTAATCGGAGTACAGGCAAAATAACGCTTCTTTTCTCAGCACTTAACACCACAAAGCGCGATCTTGGCGCATTTTATAAATCCACGCCGGTTATAATTGATGAAAAGGGCTATAGATATAGCGATACTGAATTTGAGAAAGTCGTGATAGGCAATAGCCCTATAAGCTGGGCAGAATTTATCGCCGGGACACCAGTCACAATGGAAATAGTTTTTATCAGCAGTACTGAGCCACAATATGTAAAAACGTTTGATTTGAGGGAATCTCTGGGTGCAGGGGCTGATAGTTTCCGAATGTCTAACATCCCCATCAAGTGGGAGTAAAGACGAATAAAACCTAAAAATGGCACAAAAAGAATGTCCGAATGTAGTAGCCAGGAGGATTATAATTTGATGTCATAGCCGAAAGGACACGAAATAAAAGCAAATATCTTTCGTGTTTTTCTCGTCGCTCTAATCAAGATATGCTCGGTGAGCTTTGAGATGACTCACAAAGGGAGGCGTACGCCATTTTGCATTTTTATACCAAAATTCTTTTCAAACGTATTTTTGAATTGTCAGCCCGCGTTGCTAAACGGCGGCATTGGTCGTTCTGCGGCGCATATGGCGCATTTTGTCCTCAAAACGATAGCATGTATACCACGTGTTGAGAAACGCGAAATTTGGGGCTTAAAATGCGTTGGCTGAATTTTGTGGCGAAATGGGATTGTTGCGGCTTTGGGATGCGACAAAAATTCCACTCCCCAATCTGTAGGGAAGTCCCCAAAATGTAGGTTATCCTCCCCCTTTTGTAGGGAAGAAATGCCATTTTGCCCCCCAAAATGTAGGTTATCCCTTCCCCAAATGTAGGGAACGAGCCTTGTAACACATTGACTGTCATCGGGGTTATCCTGCCCGGTCAACAATTATATCAATTTAAGCTTATATCAAGCTTAACGCGCATGTGCGCATACGCGCCCACGCGAAGCTTCCCATTTTTCCAAAAATCAATCAAAAAGCAAAAGGGAAAAAGAGACTACCCCAATGGATGCCACGCCTCTCATCACCCCCATAGCCGTCCTGCAGCAAATTGTAATTATTAGTAAGTTTTTCCACTTGATTTTTCAGTGCTATTTTGTATCTTTGGCACGTGGTTGGAGCATGAAATCTTCACGTTTTGATTGCAAATCACACAAATGTAAATTATAAATATATGTATAACAGCGGCTTGTCTCTATTTGGAACGAGCTTCCCAAGCTGAGGGTCGCGAGTTCGAGCCTCGTTTACCGCTCACGATTAGAAAAGATTGGGAATCAGCGGTTTAACCCCTCGCTCGATTCCCATTTTACTTATATGAAGATTATTGTTTGTAGGTGGATTCCGCGACGGTTCTGTGTCAATTTGTTTGGGACAGTGTGGACTCGTGACAGGGGGTGGATTGATGATGCGGTTATAAATCATGAGCGGATACACACGGCCCAACAGCGTGAATTGCTTTTTGTGGGATTCTATCTGCTGTATGGGCTGGAATGGATTGTGCGGTTTTTGTGCAGCCGGGATTGGTATGGCGCTTATAAGGCGCTTTCATTTGAGCGTGAGGCATATGGCCACGGACATGACATGGGGTATCTCAGGCGTCGGCGGCATTTTGCTCAATGGCGGCACTGAGTGTGTTGCCGTGTGTGGTATCGGCGCGAGCCAGGCTCATGGATTTTCCGTGAAGTGGTATAGCGTGGCGGGACGGCGTGTGTCGCAGCTGGGGTGGGAGGAGGTATATACGGGGATGAATGTGTGGCTGGGGAAGTGGGATTGGAGGCGAGGCAGATCCTGGTCGTTGAGAAGGATGTGTCCCTCGGCGGGGAGCGGGGTTGGGGTGAGGGAGGCTCCCGAGGCGAGGGCGTCGGTGACCGGTATCGTGCGGTCGCCGAGGTAGAAGTTGACTGTGTAGTAGCGCAGCATGGGGGTGGAGATGTAGGTGTAGAGCGTCTCCACGGGGAGTATCGTGTCGATGACGCGGGCGATGTCGCGGTCGCTCTTGGTGGATAGGACGATGGGCTGGTATAGGCCGGCGAGCGACCAGTAGAGGGTGACGATGACCGTGAGCGTGGCGGCTACAGCATGGAGGGGACGACGGTCGCGACTGACCTTGAACCACACTATTGCCGTCCAAACGGCGAGAATCCATAGTACCCACAGCAGATAGACGGGGGTGGCGTGCAGCGCGTATGCCATGTCAAAATCCTGTGTTGCGTGGTGTCCCGAGAACCATTGCGGCGAGGGGTCGATAAACCGTAGGGCGACGAATGTCATTGCCACGATAATGGAGAGGAGGGCAAGCGTGCTCCCGAATATGCGGAAAATGGCGCGGTGCCTGTAGGCCATGCGGATGACAAGCAAAGCGATAAAGTAGCCCATGAATGGGTACATCGGCAGCAGGTAGACGCTGCGCTTGCTGTCGGGGATGCAGTAGAACAGGAATATGGTGACAATCGCAACGAGCGAATAGAGCACGATGGGGCGCATCAAACGGATGCGCATCCACATGCGGGCTAAGATTGCGCCAACCGGGCTGTCAGGCCGCTTGGCTTTAAGGACAAAAAGCGACAGCAACGCGAGAATCGTGTAGGGTAGCCATCCCGCTATGAGCGTGATGAGGTTATAGTAGATTGGCTTGGAGTGGGACTCATAGCTCATCGACCCTGTGAACCGCCCGAAATTTTCCTCGATGGCGAGCCGCAGGAATTCATCGCCGCCGACATTGTAGGCCGCTGCATACCATATGGCCGGCACGACAAGCGATAATGCTCCAACGGCGGCGAGGCGACCGAGAACAGGCCAGAAACGGTGGCCGCGTATCAGCAGGTATATCCCTGTTACGAGACATGGGAGCAATGCGCCGACAGGCCCCTTGGTGAGCACCGCACAGCTCATCAGCGCGACTGCTCCCCAAGGGAGTGGGGAGCGTGGACGCTCAAAATGGCGAAAAAGGCTGTACATCGCCATGACTGAGAAGGCGGTGAGCACCATGTCGACGCGGCATGACATCCCGGCGCGGTTGACCTCAAAGGCGGTGAACGTGACTATTGCCGCAATCATGGCGACCGATGTTGACGTGCGGCGGCAGTAGAGCCGGAATCCCGTGGTGACCATCGCTATGACGGCCAGTGCCGACGGCAGGCGGGAGGTGTATTCGGTAACATGCCCGAGGGGGAACGAGAACAACGCGATGAGCCACGCGAGAAACGGCGGCTTGTAGGGGATGTCGCCCCCGCAGCTCACGGGCAATATCCAGTTGTGCTGCTGGAGCATCGACATGGCCACCACGGCCTCGCGCGGCTCACCCTTGGTGTTGAACGGTGTCATCCCGAGCCATGGCAGGAACGTCAGGGCACAGATGAACAACAGGAAAATGAAAGCCTTGTTGAGTGTCGCTTCAGCATAGGAGCTGTCGCCAGGTATCGGAGCGGAAGTTGCCACGGGTATAGTTTATTTTTTGGTACAAAGATAGAATAATTGACTATAACTGCCAATTGTCTGACAAAAAGGATTATATTTGCCAAATCGTCATTGTGATATTCTGGTCATGAAAATCCCTTATGTGGGAAAATGAGGGCTTTTAATGTAAAATGTATACAATAAAGACGTTGGAATTGGAGCGGTCGCATCGGGCGAATGTGACGGTCGCCACGTGTCATTGTCGTCCGGAATCTATATCGTCAAAGCCGGTGCTGTCGTCAGGATTGTTAAATATAGGGTGTGAAAAGAGTATTAGGGGAAGCTGCGCTACTATAACCAAACTACCACAGTCATAGCATAAGTCGTTGATAGCCATAGTGCAGTAAAAGCAAAAAGTTACTTTGGCGTTATGGACTCTTTAATATGTGGGGTTTTGTAATGAAATTTGCGATACCGAAAAATTTGAATCTGCCACTACATGAAAATACAGTCAGCTATAAGTAGGTTGGTCACCGGGATGCTCAACTGCATCATCATACTCGTCATGGCATTGGGTGTGTCCCATGTCGTGATGTCGTGTGTCTCCAATGGAGGGACATCCACCCAAAGCGGGGATAGCGACAAGGACTTTCTGCGAGTGAGCGGCAAGGATATCGTCGATTCCAAAGGCGAGAAGTTCTATATAAAGGGGACTAACCTCGGCAATTGGCTAAACCCCGAGGGGTACATGTTCGGCTTCAAGCGCACATCGTCGCCCCACATGATTGACGAGGCTTTCAGGCAGATGGTCGGCCCGACGGAGGCTGCCAGATTCTGGAAGAATTTCCGTGACAGCTACGTCACCGAGGAGGATGTGAAATTCATAGCGTCAACAGGCGCCAACACCATACGCCTGCCGTTCCACTACAGGCTGTTCACCCCCGAGAGCTATCTCGGCGTGAATGACGGGAACGAAGGTTTCCGGCTCGTGGATTCATTGGTGGACTGGAGCCGTAGCCATGGGCTGCGTGTGATACTCGACATGCACGACTGCCCGGGTGGCCAGACTGGCGACAATATCGATGATTCCCACGGATATCCGTGGCTGATGACCGACAGCGTGGCCCAAAACGAGTTTTTATCCATATGGGAGCGCATCGCCGACCGTTACAAGGACGAGCCTGTAATACTCGGCTATGAACTTGCCAACGAGCCGATTGCGACATATTGGGAGGGCGCGGAGCGCGACTCGCTCAACGCCGCGCTCGAGCCGCTCTACAAGCGTGCCACCGAGGCGATACGCCGTCACGACGGCAACCATATCGTGCTGCTCGGCGGCGCACAGTGGAACAGCAATTTCGAGCCGTTCACCGACTGGAATTTTGACGACAACATCATGTATACATGCCACCGCTATGGCGGTGCGGCGACCAAGGAGGCCATACAAAGCTTCATCGACTTCCGCGACAAGACCGGGCTGCCGATGTACATGGGCGAGATAGGACACAACACCGATGAATGGATGTCAGAGTTTGTAGACGTGATGCGCGACAACAATATCGGCTACACATTCTGGCCCTACAAGAAAATCGGGGACAGCGCGATGACAGGTATCGCGACGCCGCCCTATTGGGATAAGGTCGTGGAGTTTGTGGAGTCGCCGCGAGGCTCATACGGCGAGATACGCGAGGCGCGAGGCCGTCTTGACCCCGATTCGGCAAGGATGGCACTCAACGGCTATGCCGAGAACGCGCGAGCCGGCAGGATGCTGAGACATGACAGCTACATAAAGGCCATACAGCTTGACAAGTAGCACGTAATCGTCTGGCACCGATTTTGATAGATAAATTACGTAACCGACATAAATTAATTGCAGGAATTATGATAAAGTTTTTTCAAATATTAGCAGGAACAATCTTAGCCGGAGCAGCGGCCGCTGTCACAGCGGCCGAGCTGCCCCTTTACCTTGATGACACCAAGCCTATCGACGAGCGAGTTGAGGATGCCTTGGGGCGTATGACCCTTGAGGAGAAAGTGGCGATACTCCATGCCCAGAGCAAATTCAGCTCCCCCGGCGTGAAGCGTCTCGGCATTCCCGAAAACTGGATGACCGACGGACCTCACGGCGTGCGTGCCGAGGTGCTGTGGGACGAGTGGAACTGGGCCGACTGGACCAATGACTCGTGCACCGCTTTCCCGGCGCTGACGGCTCTTGCCGCCACATGGAATCCCGACATGGCCCAGCAATATGGAAAGGCTATCGGCGAGGAGGCACGTTACCGTAACAAGAATGTGCTGCTCGGCCCGGGCGTCAACATCAACCGCACGCCGCTCAACGGGCGCAGTTTCGAGTATATGGGCGAAGACCCTTATCTCGCGTCGGTGATGGTGGTGCCATACATCAAGGGCGTGCAGCAGAACGGCGTCGCCGCCTGCGTCAAGCATTACGCGCTCAACAACCAGGAGCAAGACCGCGACCACATCAACGTGGAGGTCGATGACCGCACGCTCCACGAGATATATCTCCCGGCCTTTCGTGCTGCCGTCGTTGACGGGCAGGCATGGGCCATCATGCCGGGCTACAACAAGTTTCGTGGCGACCATGCCTGCGAGAACTCCGAGTTGCTGCTCGACATACTCAAGGGCGACTGGGGTTTTGACGGCGTGGCCATCTCCGACTGGGGCGCCGTGCACAACACCGACAAGGTGGTGCCCAACGGTCTCGACATGGAGTTTGGCAGCTGGACCAACGGACTCGATTGGGGCGAGAGCAACGCCTACAACAACTACTACATGGCCGCTCCCTATCTGAAGGGACTCAAGGAGGGCAAATATAGTGTCAAGGACCTTGACGACAAAGTGCGCCGCGTGCTGCGTTTGTCGATGCGCACCACCATGGATCGCAACCGCCCCTGGGGCTCGTTTGCCACCGAGGAGCACGCCGCTGTGGCCCGCACAATAGCCGAGGAGGGTATCGTGCTGCTCAAAAATGCCCCCGCCACAAAGAAGTCCAAGGAGGATATATTGCCCCTCGACCTGAACGCACTGAAAAATATACTCGTAGTCGGCGAGAACGCCGTCCACTCAATGACCCTTGGCGGCGGCTCGTCGCAGCTCAAGACATTCCGCGAGATTTCCCCCTTGCAGGGCATCCGCAATCTTGTCGGTGACCGCGCCACCGTGACCTATCTTCCCGGATATGAGTCGCCCGCAGAGATGGCCCAGGACCGCAAAAACGCTGTCGCCCCCGAGCAGAAGGTGATTGACCCCGTGGCGTTGCGCGACGCTGCTGTCGAGGCAGCCCGCTCGGCCGACGTGGTGATAATGATAGGCGGTCTCAACAAAAACCCCCATCAGGACTGCGAGGGTGTCGACCGTCTCAGCTACGGACTTCCCTACGAGCAGGATCTCCTCATAGAGGCTCTTGTCAAGGCCAACCCCCGTACGGTGGTAGTGCTTGAGACCGGCAACTCCGTGGCCATGCCGTGGCTCGCGTCAGTACCTGCGGTCGTAGAGTCGTGGTACAGCGGCTCGGAGGCAGGCAACGCCTTGGCGCGGGTACTCTTTGGCGAGGTCAATCCCTCGGGCAAGCTGCCTTTCACCATGGCACGCGAGCTGACCGACTATGCCGCCCATGCCACCGGCGACGCCCGCCTCTATCCCGGTGTTGACGGGACGGTGACTTACAGCGAGGGTCTCGACGTGGGCTACCGCTATGCCGACAAGCTCGCCCGCGACAAGAAGGTTAAGCCCAACTTTGCTTTCGGGCACGGATTGAGCTACACTACATTCAAGATAGGCAAGGCGACATTGAGCGCCAGCGAGATAACGGCAGGACAGGGCGTGAAAGTGACCGTCCCCGTCACCAACACAGGCCGGCGTGCAGGGGCCGAGGTCGTTCAGGTCTACGTTTCCGACTGCGAGAGCACGATGTGCCGTCCCGTCAAGGAGCTGAAGGGCTTTGCCAAGGTTTCACTCGCTCCCGGCGAGACCCGCGATGTCACCGTGGAGCTGTCGCCCGAGGCGTTCAGCTATTATGATGCCGAGGCCAAGGGATGGAAAGTGGAGCCGGGACGGTTTGACATCCTTGTGGGCGTGGCGTCTGACGACATCCGTTCACGCGTAAGCCTGGACGTCAAATGAAAAATATATTGAAGTGAATACAGTTAATTAGTTGTTATAGTGTTATTTGATAGATATAATACAATGGGTTTAATTAAGCCTTAATCCTCAGGATTTAATACATAACCGTAATTGCACTGCTTTGTGGCGCGGGTTGCTCGTCGATGAGTGGCCCGTGTCCTTGCTGTAGGATAGCTGAGTGATGGAAGTCGTTCAGGCGACTGTTGCATTTTTGAAAAATTATGACTATATTTGCGACAGCAAACCCATTGTAGACATTTACTATCATACCATAAATACCGTGCAATATCTGTTCAGATACGTATACAGCATCATAATCATGTTTCTCGTGTGCCCTTTGGCGGCACACGCATATAGCTTTATCGACGACAACGAGGAGTTGTTGCGCAGCCTCGACTCCATGGTCAATGACAATTCCCGTTTCATGCGCGCCAAAGAGATGCGCATTGATGCCATAAAGGACCGCATGGCGCGTTCCAATAGCGACACGGAGCGTTATGGCGAGCTAAAGAAACTGTATGACGAATATTATACCTTTGACTCCGACTCCGCTATCCACTATGCGCGCGAGGCACTTGACCTGTCGGAGCGCATGGGGCTTCCTCACGGACGTGCCGAGTGGGGGACGCGCATGGCATACGTCTATGCCGCATGCGGTCTGTTTCCCGAGGCCCTGAACGTCGTGTCGGGCATTGACGGCGCATCGTTGCCGAAGGGACTTCGCGCCGACTACTACGACACGATGTCATACCTTTATTCCCACTATAGCCTCTACCTCAGTGACGACCGCGCGATGGCCGACGAGTATGCCGCCAAGTCAAATCTTTATAAGGACTCGCTCGGGATGGTGATAGGGGAGCAGTCGCCCCAATGGCTTGCCCATGTCGTGTCAAAGATGGGTGTTGACACTCCGCTCGACATGTTGCGACAGCTTGAGGCGCGTGTCAATGAGTCGCGGATAGACTCGCGGCGCGACGCGATGGACGCCTACCAGGTGGCCAAGACCCACGAGATGCAGGCCCGTCCCTCGGAGTACCTCAAGTATATGGTCTACTCGTCGATGGCCGATGTCCGCTCGGTCAACCGCGACATCGCCTCTTTGCAGGAACTCGCCATGTTTCTCTACAACCACGGCGACATAACGCGGGCCTATGCCTATATCAACTATTGCCTCGACCAAGCCCACTATTACCACAACCGTATCCGCATGGTCAATATCTCGGCCCTGCAGGACGAGGTGAGAAGCGCCTATCTCGACCAGCTGCGCGAGAAGGACAGGATGGTGCGCACGTCGCTTGTCGTGGTGAGCGTCCTTGCTGTCATCCTGTTGGGCCTCATAGCGTTTATGGTGCGCCAATACCGCACGCTGCGGCGCAACCGCGAGCAGCTCGCCAGCGTCAACCGCGAGCTTAACGAGCGCGTGGAGCAGCTCCACGCTGCCCATCGTGACCTCTCCGAGGCTCACGATGAGCAGACGCGTCTAAACGAAAACCTTAACGCCGCCAATGCCAAGCTGCAGGAGTCAAACGCCGTCAAGGAGGAGTATATCGGATATGCGTTCAACCTGTCGACCGACTACATCAACGACCTCGACGACCTGCGCAAGAAACTGTTGCGCAAGGTCAAGACGCGCCAGTTTGGCGAGCTTGCCGACATGCTTGAGAGCGATAGCCTCGTGCAGGGAGAGATGCAGCGGTTCTACAAGAGCTTTGACGAGACGTTCATCCGCATATTCCCCAATTTCCTCGACGAGTACAACGCTGACCAGGAGCCTGACGACCGCATCGAGCTGAAGGACGGCGAGCTGCTCAACACACGCCTGCGCATCTGGGCCCTCCACCGTCTTGGCATCACCGAGAGTGCCCGCATAGCCAAGATGCTACGCTGTTCCATCCAGACCGTCTACAACAACCGCCCCAAGCGCAAGCGCGGCTGATATAGCCGAATGCGGCCCTATAACACGCCACCCGATGTCCGCACAGGCATCGGGTGGCGTTGTTGCGGAGGATAAAAGACTTTACTTGATTATAGGTTATTAGGGTTGATTTACAATAATTTAGTATTAAAATATTTACTTATCGCTTCCAATAGCGGGATATAGCGCTGAAAGGTGCCTATATTTGCAGTGTCGGACGAGACGATACTTGAGACGGACGCCGCGACGACAATAACCATCAAACTTGAAAGCAACTTTTTATTAACCTAACTAAACCCTTTAAGTGATGAAAAAATCTTTACTCCTTGGTGCCGCTTTGGTAGCCGGTATCGGAATGGCTCAGGCCGAGAAAGTCCCCATGCGTATCTATCTACAGGACGCACCTATTTATCCTGCTGCTCCTGCCGGGACTGAGGTCGTTCAATATTCGTCAGGCGATCTTGCCGACCCTATTGCCATACATTATTATATTTGGGAAAGCACCTATGAAGGAGGTACTGCCGCAACGACCGAATATGGCGAGGTTTCAGAGCTTACAATAGGAAGTGTAGGCTGGTGGGGCGGAGGATTTAACGCGCCCTCGTTCTACAAGATTGAAAATGGACAGCCTGTCATCGAGAATGGCAATCTCGTTGAGTCGGGAGCCAAGGCAGTCGATTTCTCGATGGTTGACGACACGTGGAGAATCCATTTCGCATTCCGGACAGATATCAGAAATGCCGATATTCAGTTTAACGTAGGCCCCGTGACGCAATTCAAGGATGGCAATGGCAACGCAGCCATGCCCTCGTTGAAGTTCAATTCCGCAACCTCTACCGAACAGAGCTTCAACGGCATTAGCTGGAATGTAATCGACCTTCCCATCACAGAGCTGACCGACCAATACAAGACAGGCAGCGACGCCGGTAACATAGAGGCGTTTGCTAAGGTTATCAACCTCACCTCCGACCAGAACTACCTTACTTTCAATGGTGGCGGCACGGCAGGCAGCAAACTCGCCATCGCCGACTTCTATCTCTATGGCGAGGCCGAGAGCCAGGCAGCTATCGAGGATGTGACTGTTGATGCGGAGGTTGTTGCTGTCGAGTATTTCAACATTCAGGGCCAGAAGCTCTCCGTAGAGCCTGAGAACGGTCTCTTCATCAAGAAAGAGATACTCAGCAACGGTGCAGTCAAGGCTGCGAAGATTGTGAAATAATCATCTCCCGGTATTTTAATAAAAATCATAGGAGGGGGACAGCCGTGTGCGGCTATCCCCCTCTGTTGTGAAGCATTTCAGGAATTAGTTTAATATCATCTAAACATTGACAAAGTGGGATTGTTGAGAAAATCATTCACATTGGGATTGGCGCTGATATGTGGCGTGGCGGCCGTCGGCAATGCCAAGAGTTTTAAGCGTGGGGTAGGAGTAGGCACGATGTTCAACTCTGATTATGAGGCTATAGCACCAGGCGTGTCATGGTTCTACAACTGGGCCAATCTTCCGCCTACTACCGACACCAATCCTCCATACGGGGATTTTCAGCAACTTGGGATGGATTTTATACCCATGTGCTGGAACAAGAGTTACAGCCTTGAGAATATTGCCAATTATCTGACGACTCATCCCGAGACAAAGTATCTGCTTGGATACAACGAACCTAATTTTATAGACCAGGCTCATCTTACACCTGCCGAAGCAGCCGAGGATTGGCCTCGTATACAGCAGTTTGCTAAGGAGCATGGACTTAAGCTCGTGAGTCCGGCCGTCAATTGGAGCGGTTGGGCGCAGTATAACGACCCATGCACATGGCTCGACGAGTTTTTTGCCCTGTTGCCCGACAAGGGAGCCGGCATCGACTATATAGCATGTCATTTTTATGTGCCAGGAGTCGCTTCCATCAAGGAAAACATAGCACGCCTGAAAAAATATGGCAAACCGATATGGCTCACCGAGTTCTGCGCTGCGACAGGAAATATCTCCAACGATGCCGCCACTCAGATGAAATATATGACCGAAGTCGTGCAATATCTTGAGCAAGACCCCGATGTGTTCCGTTACGCATGGTTCATGGCCCGCACTAACAATGCCAGCTGGGGCGCCGGTATCAACCTGCTGCAGTCATTCCCCAATCAGGGCCAGCTTACCGATCTGGGCAAGGTGTTTGTCTACATGTCTGACTTCAACCCTGACGTCTACCACAGCATAAACACCCTCATACCTGCATCGGCCTATATAGACCAGCATGGGGTGGTGCTCGCTCCGAGCAGCGACAGCGAGAATCTCGATGAGGCGCAGTTGCAGATTGGCGATTTCGGCAACAACACATCTACCTCATTTGTCGAGTACAACATCGACGTTCCCAAGGCGGGGGCATACGACATAAAGCTCCGCTATGGCTCGTCAAACAAGCAGTCCATAAGCGTATATGCCGGCGGCGAGCAGGTTGCCGACAATTACATCCTCAAAGGCACCGGTGGAGTGGGAAGCTGGACCGATGAGAATATCACCGTAACGCTCAAGGCCGGACGACAGAAACTGAAATTTGAGCGTGCTCCCAAAGCCGGCCTTAACGTGCGCCGTATGGAGATACACTATTTCACTATCGTCAACTCTACGGCCATAGATGATGTGACGGCTGACGCCCGGGAATATTTTGTGGTGGAGGGTAACTCCATTGTCTCCGACGGCGGTGTTAATGTGTACAACATGCAGGGAGTGGAGGTCGGATGTGACAACCTTTCAGAAGGCATCTATATCGTGACGACCCCTTCCGGTAGTGTGAAAATACGTATCTGACAACTGATTCAAGTCTATTGCTCAAATCTACTTTGTCGTGCTATTGCGGTGTTGATAGTCAGCGATATAGTAGATTTTTCTTTACCCCAAAATTACTATTGTATATAATCAGACATTTAGTTAATTAATTTTGCAATATACTTAGTTTTGCTAAAAAACGAGAGACCTAAAATAAACACTTTTATAACCTAAAAACTACCAAATCGCATGAAGAAGAAATTCAATGTGCATGATTGCAGAAGGATGCTTGCAGCCTTTGCAATGCTGTGCGTCCTCGCCCTGAGTGCTGTTGCCCAGGGGTGGACTACGAGCGGTGTCGTTGTCGATGAGACGGGCGAGCCGCTTATCGGCGCGACCGTCATGGAGCAGGGTACTACACAGGGTACCGCCACCAACTATGACGGTGAGTTTACCTTAAATGTAAAGCAGGGTGCAAAAATCGTGATTTCCTACGTCGGTTACGAGCCTCAGACCATCGCCGCCGTCAACGGCAAGGTCAATGTGACCCTCAAGCCCAACACCCAGGTGCTCGATGACGTGGTGGTCATCGGCTACGGCGTGCAGAAGAAGAGCGATGTCACTGGCGCTATCGCATCGGTGAAGGCCAGCGATATCGAGAACCGCACAATCACCAACCCCCAGGCGGCCCTCTCGGGCAAGACCTCGGGCGTGCAGGTGGTGACCGCTTCCGGCGCTCCCGGCTCGGCACCGCAGATACGCGTGCGCGGTTACTCGTCCAACTCGTCGATGGATCCCCTCTATGTCGTCGATGGCGTGCGCCTCAGCGACATCAGCGGTATCGACCCCGCCGACATCGAGTCGATGGAGGTGCTGAAGGATGCCGCGTCGGCTGCCATATATGGCGCGCAGGCCGGTAACGGCGTCGTGCTCATCACAACCAAGAGCGGCTCCAAGGGCAACAACGGATGGGGAACTATCCGCTATGACTTCCAGTGGGCCAACCAGACATTCGGACGTCGCCCCAAGATGCTCGACTCCAACCAGTACATAGAGTTTATGGAGGAGTCGGGATTGTTCACCCAGCAGGATATCCTCAATCTCGGATGGAACGGCATCACCGACACCAACTGGTATGACGTTGCTTTTGAGCATGGCAACATGTTCAAGCACAATGTCACTTTTGAAGGTGCCAACGATAAAGGCTCTCTCTATGCGTCTGTCGGCTACCTGACCAACAACGGCCCTGTCGCAGGCGACCAGGACTACTACCAGCGACTTACCGCCAACATCAACGCCGACTACCAGATCAAGCCTTGGCTGAAAATCGGTACCACCCAGATACTGGAGCGTTACAACACCCGCAGCGTGTCGTCAAACGACGGCGTGTCGTCGCTGATGGCATCGGTATACTGTCTCGACCCACTTACCCCCAATCTATACGAGGAGAAAGACCTCACGGCAAAGATGCTCCAGAACAAGGATCTTCTTCTAAAGAACCCCGAGGGATACTATTACGGTGTGTCAAACTACTATGATGCCGAGAACGTGCATCCCCTTATACAGCGCGACAACACCAAGCGCAAGAGCGAGGGTTACAACGTGACAGGTAGCGCCTACCTCAACTTCAACCCGTGGAAACCCCTTACGTTCACATCCCGTTTCGGCTATCGCTTGTGGTCGGGTCACGAGCGTGAGATGCAGCTTCCCTACTACGGGTCGGGCTCGCGTTCAAACGGTACGCTCCGCGTCAACGCCAACAACGCCCAGACTATCTATTATCAGTGGGAAAACTTCTTCAACTATGCCCAGACATTCAATAAGGTGCACAATGTGACTGCGATGGCAGGTATGTCATTCTCCAAGTCCAAGTACAGCATCACCAGCGGTGGCGGCGCCTCTGCCGCAACAGAGGATGCCGACGGCAACGTGGTGAACGTTGATGTCATCCCGGCCCCTGATTTCGACAACTGGGCATATCTCAACTTTGTCAATCCCAATGCCAACCTTTCGGTGGGCGGTATAGAGTCGGAGGAGGCCCAGTACTCATGGTTTGGACGTGTCGGCTACAATTACGACAACAAGTATATGATTCAGGCATCTCTCCGTGCGGATGCCTACGACCTTTCCAAGCTGTCCAAGAAGAACCGCTGGGGCTACTTCCCCGCAGTGTCTGCCGGCTGGGTCATCTCCCAGGAGGATTTCATGGGCTGGTCACGTCCCGCCATGGACTACCTGAAGATACGCGGAAGCTGGGGTAAGAACGGCTCCGTGGCTCCGCTGTCCAACTACTCCTATTCGACCAATATCGCACGCCATCTCGACCCCAAGGGCTACAACGCCCAGGAGATGCGCTACTCGTGGAACACCCAGTTTGGCTCGCAGTTCCCGACCCTCCCCGACAATCCCTTTACAGGCCAGTACCAGTACACCATGACCTATATGCCCTCGACGATGGGTAATGATGGGCTTGGATGGGAAAAAATGGCCCAGTGGGACCTCGGTTTCGATGCGCGATTCTTCAACAGCCGGTTGACATTCACCTTTGACTACTATCAGAAGAAGACCGAGGGCCTGTTGCTCTACGGTGTCATCCCCTCGCTGTCGCTCGGCGGCACCACGTCGCCGATGAACGCCGGTACGGTGAAGAACTCCGGATTTGAGTTTGACCTCGGCTGGCAGGACCGCATAGGGGACTTCTCCTACAGCGTCAACGCCAACCTCTCGACCCTGCACAACAAGGTCGAGAAGCTCCACCCCTCGGTGCCCCGCATCGACGGTGTCGGCTACTCGGGCCAGACACTCACTCTCTTTGAGGAGGGCGAGAAGGTATGGCACTTCTACGGCTACAAGTATCTCGGCGTAAACCAGGAGACAGGCGAGGCGATGTTTGACGACATGGTCGACGGCATTCCCGGCCTTACCCCCGAGGACAAGACCAATATCGGCGACGCTATCCCCGATGTCACCTACGGTATCACCGTCAACTTGGCATACAAGGGATTTGACTTCACATTCTTTGGCAGCGGCACGGCAGGCAACGATGTCTTCATGGCGATACAGCGTCCCGACAAGGGTACATCCAACCGTATGAAGGAGGTATTCTATGACGGCCGTTGGGTCGCCGGCGTCAACAGCCCGTCCAACCCCGCCAAGCTCCCGTCGGCGACGACCGACTACACCACCTACCTCTATTCAAGCGGCATGGTGTTCAGCGGCGACTTCTTCAAGATCCGTCAGCTTCAGCTCGGATATACCATCCCCAAGAACCTGACACGCAAAATCTTTGTCGAGAATTTCCGCGCCTACGTCTCGCTCGACGATTTCTTCACCTTCTCGAGCTATCCCGGCATGGATCCCGAGGTAGCGGCCAACTACGGTTCAGGGCAGGGCATCGACTTCGGTACTTACCCGACCTCCAAGAAAGTCGTTCTCGGATTCAATATCACATTCTAATCTAACCCCTTCAAAAGAGAATATCAATGAAAAGAAAAATATTATCAATCCTGCTGGTGCTTGCCGCATGTCTCCCGTTTGTGGCTTGCGAGGACGAGCTTGATATCGCCAAGAAGGGCGACATGGGTTCACAGGATACATACTATAAGACCGATGACGATGCGCTCGCTGCCGTGTCAGGGGCATATTACTATTGGTTCTACAATTTCAACGGCCTGACATGGACAGCCAACATGCTCTCCGACGACATCTATTGCGGCGGCTCGACCGCAGGCGATGACCCCGACTACCATGACCTGAACAATTACACGGTGAATGCCGAGAACGGGCGTGTCGAGACCGACTATTCGGAGCTGTACAACCTGATATATGCCTCCAATCTCGTCATTGAGAAAGTGGGACGCTTCACCGAGCAGAATCCCGAGACCGAGGTCAAGCGCCGTTGCGTGGCCGAGGCATATTTCTTCCGTGGATTTGCCCACTTCTGGCTTGCCGCATTCTGGGGTACCCCGCCGGTCGTAGACCATCTGCTGCAGCCCGAGGAGTATCAGGTGAAGAACTCCCAGCCCGGCGAGTGCATGGAGCAGGCCGCCAAGGATATCAAGCACGCCATCGACATGAACGCGCTCAAGTCCAAGAGCGGTCCCGAGGACAAGTCGGTGATGGCCTATATCACCCAGGAGGGCGCCAAGGCCATGCTCGGCAAGGTGTGGATGTTCCAGGAAAAGTGGGACGATGCCGCCAAGATACTAGACGAGGTTATTCTCTCGGGCAAATATGAGCTTTATCGCGGTGAGTACGAGGATATCATCAAGAGCCGCACCAACTGGTCGTGCGAGGGCGTGCTTGAAACCCAGGCTCCGTCAGACGCCACCGATCAGGTGAAGTGGAACTTCATGTCCTATATATGCATTTCTCCGGGATGGCGCAACGATGCCATAGACTGGCAGAACAGCGGCATATACGAGGAAAAGCAATTTGGCCCCGTTAGTGTCAAGGTCATCAAGGATGAGTTCAAGGATTTCAACCAGAGCGGATATGGTTTCTGCAATCCCCGCAAGGGCGCATACGATGATTTCGTGAGATGCGAGGGCGCCAACGGCTACCGCCTCAATCAGGTCATCAAGACCTCCGACTGGGTCAAGAACTATATGGGCCTCAAGCTCATCACCTATCTCCACGGTCACGACCAGTACTTCAACTGGAAAAACCGCTTCCTCATCTCCGACATGGTGCATGACAATGGCGGATGGAACATCTTCTGTCAGACCACCGGCCGCTACATGCGCTATGCCGAGGTACTGCTCAACGCTGCCGAGTGCTACTTCCGTGCCGGCAACCCCGGCCGTGCCAAGGACCTCGTCAACGAGGTGCGCGACCGTGCCCGCGCTACCCCTTACGGCTCGGTGACACTGGAGCAGATCAAGCTGGAGCGCCGCTGCGAGCTTTACAACGAGCACAACCGCTGGTTTGACCTCGTGCGTTGGGGCGAAGCTGCCACTGTCCTAAAGGATCAAGGCAAGGTTACTCCCAACCTGCTTCCCGACTGGACAACTGCTCCTGATGCATCGTCCAACCCCGGCAACGGTTTCCGCGCCGGCGTCAACGAGCGTCTGCCTTATCCTGCCAAGGAGTGCCGCCTCAACCCGGGCGTGAAGCAGAACCCCGGCTATTGATATAGTAGCAGACTAATGAATGTGGAGACGTTGCCTTCAACGCCCATGCAGGGTCGAGAAACAGCGTCCCCACATTAAATACAATAATTTTTTTACCTAACAACACAGTAAGATGAAGAAGTTTATACTCGGAGTGATGAGTGTGGCCGCTGTCATGACGGCATCGGCACAAGACCTTAAGGAGTATGTGATTTTCGGCAAGGCCGAAGGTGCCAACCAAGTGCAATTGATTCCCCAGGGCAACGGTGACCAAAATTGTGCCGTGACTATAGCCAATCCTACCGGCACGGCATGGGAATCGCTCTCTATCACGTTCAATCAGGCGGCAGGAGCCGGCTGGACAGCTGTCTGGCTTCCCATCCCGACAAGCGAGTTTGACCCGCGTATCACCACGCAGAATGACTGCACCATTGAATTTGAGGTGAAGACCACATGGGAAGGCGAGTTGAAGTTCAAGGCTGAGTACCAGGGCGGTGGCCCCACGCAGGAGGGCATATATGAAATGACTGAGCGTGACGGTGAGTTCCATAAGGTCTCCATCAACATAAACGATTGGCTTGGCCAAGAAAAGGCCTCTCAAGTCAAGGCTACTACAACTTTTTGCCCCAGTTTTGTGACCGGCCCGTACGATGCCGACGCCAATGGCAAGACGATAGAGTATCGCAATGTTGTGCTCAAGGCCGGCAATGACAACCCCATCGAGGAGTCTAAGGAGCTTGAGGCTGCAATCGAGTACAATATCGAGCCTGTAAACTCTACATCCTGCCGTTTTAATTATGAGATAACCCTCAAGAACAATGTTGAAGAGCCTACTTCGGTACGTGTATGGCTTGACGCTCCCGGCAATGTCTGCATGGGCGAGGCCAACACCCTCAAAGGCTCAATCCTTGTCGAGGATATGACCGGCAACATGACAGTGTGGTTCAAGTCGCAGATTGAGGTTGACGGCAAGACCATCAATGCCCTGCCCAATGACCAGGGCGTTGACCTGAAAGTGAAGGAGGGCGGCGACGAGTCAATCTCCGGCGGCAATGAGGGTACTGTGGCGGCCGGCGCTGACGGATGGCAGGAGATTGCCTCTCCCGGTGGCGAGCAGTGGGCCCCCACTATCGACTATGCTATCACCTACAATGCCGACAAGACCCTCTCGATACGTGCCGAGGTAGCCAATCAGCCTGCATCGGGCACTGCCAATGTCGAGTGGTTTACCCCCGGACGCGAGCCTCAGTTCAACAATATGAAACGTGACGGGAATGTATATACATTTACCACCACCAATACATACGAGCTTGGAGACGTGATTGCTTTCCATTTCCGTTGTCCTGTAGAGGGTGGTCTGAGCATGACCAAGCCGTTGAGCTATGAGGTCGGTTCTGTTACTGCCATCGAGTCCATTGAGGCTGCCGTGGCTGCCAATGTCGATGTCATCAGCCTGACAGGCGTTGTGGTACGCGCCAACGTTGCTGCCGACAATGCTACCGAGGGTCTTCCCGCCGGCATCTACATTGTGGGCGGCAAGAAAGTGCTCGTTAGGTAAGCGGCTTTCCCTGACTGTTAATTTGACTATTGTTTATACCCGTGCGTCTCCACCGACGTGCGGGCTTTTTTTGTCTGTAGTGTCGCGACCTGTCGCGACCGCGACTATCACAGTCGGCATGGGATGTCGTGGCGTGGTCGGTGGCTTAGGTTGCGGTCGCGACAGGTCGCGACCCTACTGCAATCTTTGGCGCATGGGCTTTCTCTTTATGGCTGTTATGGCGGCACCGGGGCATCAGGAGATGAGGCTCCAGTCGATGGACTTGTGGAAGAGGCGACGCAGTGGGGCGTGGAGCATGGCGTGGTCGGGGCGCGACAGGTCGGGGTCGGCATCGAGGAGGTCGTCGGCGGCGTCGCGGGCCATCTGGATTATCTGGCCGTCGGTGGCGAGGTTGGCTATGTGCAGGTCAAAGGCGATGCCGCTCTGTAGGGTGCCCTCGATGTCGCCGGGCCCGCGCATCTTCAGGTCGGCCTCGGCGATGACAAATCCGTCGGTGGTCGAGGTCATCAGTTCAAGCCGCTGGCGGGTCTCGCGTGCAATCTTCACCTTTGTCATCAGGATGCAGTAGCTTTGGTCGGCACCGCGTCCCACGCGGCCGCGCAGCTGGTGGAGCTGCGACAGGCCAAACCGCTCGGCGTTCTCTATGAGCATCGTGGAGGCATTGGGGACGTTGACCCCCACCTCGATGACGGTTGTCGCCACGAGGATATCGGCCTTATGGGTGGCGAACAGCTCCATCTGCCGGTCTTTTTCGGCCGGTTTCATGCGTCCGTGAACGTAGGCCACACGATAGCTCGGGAATGTCTCGCGGATAAGCTCGTAGCCCTCCTCGAGCGAGCGCAGGTCGAGCTTCTCGTTTTCCTCGATGAGAGGGTAGACGATGTAGACCTGGCGCCCCTCGCGGAGTTGCCGCCCGATGGCCTGATAGACGGCAAAGCGGCTGTTGTCGTAGCGCAGCAGGGTCTGCACCGGCTTGCGCCCCGGGGGAAGCTCGTCGATGACCGACACGTCGAGGTCGCCGTAGACGGTCATGGCGAGTGTGCGGGGGATGGGGGTGGCTGTCATGACGAGCACATGGGGAGGTGTGAGGCTCTTTTTCCACAGCTTGGCACGCTGGGCGACGCCAAAGCGGTGTTGCTCGTCGATGACCACGAAGCCGAGATTGCGGAACTGCACGTTGTCCTCGATGACGGCGTGTGTGCCGATGAGTATATGCAGCGAGCCGTCGGTGAGGGCGGCATGGATTGCCTCGCGCTCCCGCTTGCGTGTGGAGCCTGTCAGGAGCTTGACGTTGATGCCTATCGGGGCGGCGAGTGCCGAGATTGTCTCGTAATGTTGGGTGGCGAGTATCTCGGTCGGGGCCATCAGGCACGCCTGGGTGCCGTTGTCGAGCGCGATGAGCATACAGAGCAGCGCGACGAGGGTCTTGCCCGAGCCTACATCCCCCTGTAGCAGGCGGTTCATCTGCCGTCCGCTGCCCATGTCGGCGCGTATCTCCTTGATGACGCGCTTCTGCGCGCCTGTCAGCTCAAAGGGGAGGCACTCGGAGTAGAATGTGTTGAAAAACCGCCCGATGCGCGAGAATCGGAAACCGTTGCTCATCGCCTTGCGCCGGCGGCAATACCGTTGCATGTTGAGCTGTATGTAGAACAGTTCCTCAAACTTCAGCCTCAACCGCGCCCGCTGTAGCTGTTCGGGCGATTGGGGGTTGTGGGCCGCCACGAGGGCATCGCGCAGCGGCATCAGCCCGTAGCGGGCGATGATGTCGGAGGGTAGTGTCTCGGGCAGCGACGGCGCGGCGGCGAGCGCGCCCTGCACGAGGGTGAAAATCGTGCGCGAGGAAAATCCCGCGTTGCGCAGCGGCTCGGTGAGCGGATAGACGCCACGCAGTCCCTGCATCGCGCCCGTGGAGCCGGCGGCGTCCACCTCGGGGTGCACCATGCTCCAGCGTCCGTTGAACTGTGACGGCTGTCCGAACAGTATGTACTCGTTGCCCGTCAGCAGCGCGCGGCGTATCTGGGCGGTGCGCTTGAACCACACGACCTCCATCGTGCCCGTGCCGTCGGAAAACAGCCCCACGAGACGTCGTTTCGCCCCCTCGCCCTGTTCGGTGAAGGAGACAAACCGCCCGCGCAGCTGTAGCGACGCCATGTCGCCCGCGAGGTCGCGGATGCGGTAGATGGAGGAGCGGTCGACATATCGCGTCGGGAAGTGGTAGACCAGGTCGTGGTAGGTCTTTATTTTGAGCTGCTTGTCAAGCAGCTCGGCACGCTTTGGCCCGACCCCCTTGAGGTAGGTTATGTCGAGGTCGTGGAGTGCTCTCATCGGTGGCGCATCATTATACCGGCAATCTCTATGTCGGCGGGATGGGTTATCTTGATGTTGCACGGGTCGCCCTCCACGAGGACTATGTCGCCATAGCCTGCCGCCATCATCACCGACGCGTCGTCGGTGAACGCCGGGTCGTAGGGGAGGGCGTAGGCCTCGGCAATCGGCCCGGCGGGGAATGCCTGTGGGGTCTGCACGGCCCGGTAGAGCGAGCGGTCGACGGGACGTGACGTCCTGGCCGTGGGATCAATCTCGCGCAGAGAGTCGGTGACAGCCGTGGCGGGTATCGCGCCGTGGTGTAGTGACGCCTCGTCGATGACACGGCGCGTCATGTCGGGGGAGGGGATGGGGCGCGCCCCGTCGTGGATGGCGACAATGCCGGTAGAGTCGGCGGAAATGCCGAGCGCACGCAGGGCGTTGGCCACCGACTCCCACCGTGTCGGCCCGCCGTAGACCACCTGCGGCGAGTCAAACCGATGTTTCGTGCACAGCTCATGCCATAGCGGCTCCATCTCGCGGCTTATCACCACAGCGAGCCGCGCCCCGGGGATTGCACGGCGCATGGCGTCGATGGCGTGCATCAGCACGGGACGTCCCTTAAGCAGGCAATATTGCTTGGGGATATCGGCGCCAAAGCGGCTGCCGGTGCCCCCGGCGACGATTATCGCCGTGACGGGTGGCGCGGATGGATGTCGGTCGGTGTTCATGACTTGCAAAGGGTTATATGTCTGTAGGGTCGCGGCCTGTCGCGACCACGAGGCATGAGAGCCGTCAAATGCAAAGTTACAAAATCTTTTCTTGACATGTGATGTTTGGAGAGTAAGATAAGAATTTATAATTTTGCAATATTAAGTGGCTATTCAAAATTAATTTATACTGTATGCGAGATTTATTTTTACCAAAATAAAGCGCAGAGAGTATAAAAGATTTTTCCAAGGGCCACAAGAGTCAACATATCGTTTAATTTTGAATAGACACTTATGGATAGCGAAAAAAAACTTGAACTTGAGGAGAAGATTGTCAAGATGCTCAAGACGGTCTATGATCCCGAGATTCCCATCGATATATATGAATTGGGGCTAATCTATAAGATAGACCTCGATGATGACGGCAACCTGAAAATCGACATGACGCTCACCGCGCCCAACTGTCCTGCCGCCGACTTCATCGTCGACGATGCCCGCATAAAGCTCGAGAGCATCGAGGGGATAAAGAGCGTCGAGATACGCATCGTCTTTGAGCCGGAGTGGACCAAGGATATGATGAGCGAGGAGGCCAAGCTTGACCTCGGATTTCTCTAACGACTCCACCTGAGCGCAGATGGCAACACGCGATAAGATATATTTCATCTCCGACATGCACCTCGGGGCGACCTACCTCGGCGATCCGCTGGAGTATGAGCGGCGCGTGGTGAAGTGGCTCGACAGTATTGCTGGTGATGCCGCCGAGCTGTATATGCTCGGCGACGTGCTCGACTACTGGTATGAATACCGCTATGTCGTGCCTCGCGGGTTCACACGTTTTTTTGGCGCGGTGGCGCGGCTTGCCGACAGTGGGGTAAGGGTGACATGGTTTATCGGCAATCATGACATATGGATTAGCGACTACATCCCCCGCGAGCTTGGGGTGAGGGTGGTCGACGGCTATGAGGTGGTCGAGCTTGGGGGCAAGCGGTTTTTCCTGTCTCATGGCGATGGCCTCGGACGGTTGCCGCGCGGGTTCAGGTTTATCCGCTCGATGTTCCGCAACCGCACATGTCAACGGCTCTTCTCGGCTATCCATCCGCGATGGACTGTCCCGTTTGCCCACAGGTGGTCGTCGAGCAGCCGCGACTACAGCGACGACATCCCCGTATTCTCGGGCCGCGACGACGAGCCGTTTATCGCCTTTGCCCGCGAATACCTTGCCTCGCACCTCGACATTGACTATTTTATCCTCGGGCATCATCACATCGTGCTCGACTATCCTCTCTCGGAGACGTCAAGGCTGATAGTCCTCGGTGATTGGATACATCATTTCTCCTATGCCGTCTATGATGGCCACGATGTCGAGTTGCGCTATTTTCGTGAGTAAATCCCGCATTTTGCATCAGAAATGCGGACAATGTAACGGTGTAACGATTTTTAACTATCAGCACTTCCGCTACTGTAAAATATCGTATCGAATGAAAAATCAATGGATTGTGGCCTGAAATATTGCGGATTTAACTGAACTGATTAAAGAGATATGTTATAGGACATATGAAATAATTTGGTCATGACCACAAAAAGGGTCATCTTTGTATCACAAACCTAAAACAATCTTTTTTACCTTAGAAATTGTACCTATTGGAAACCCAATAAAAAAGGAGCTTTGCGAAAAAGCTCCTTTTTTATTTTACCCGATTGATGTATGGTAAAAGCTACCGGTAAATCTTTAGGAGGGTGTTGCATAACCGCAAATTCAAGCCAAAGTAGGGTCGCGACAGGTCGCGACCCTACATATGGGACGGCAAATCTGTGGGTTCTGCAATATCTTCTCTACTTTGATATGAATAGGCAGTCTTGCAATACCCACGGAATTATTGACAATTAGTAGGGTAAAAGAGTAACTTTTTTGCGTAAATATTTGTTTGTAGTTATAAAAGTAGTATATTTGCAGTATAAAACTCAACAAAATGGCATATTTATTCAATAATGCAAATAATTGGTGGCGTCGCGAGGTGATACTTCGATGGCGTTGATGTTGTGTTTAATAGTCTCAACCGGACATAACTTTAAGATTTATAAAATAGGGCAGGCCATCGAAAAATATCGATGGCCTGTCTCTTTACAGACGTATTACAGAAATAAAAATTATACATATCACGACAATGAGCGAGAAAATCAATGACATGTTTGTCGACGACGAGGGATTTTACGGACGCTTTGGCGGCGCGTATATCCCCGAGATACTTTACCGCAACGTTGAGAATCTGCGCAAGGCATATGCCGAGGCCGAGAGCGACCCGCAGTTCAAGGCCGAGTTTGACCGCCTGCTCAAGGACTACGTAGGCCGACCCTCGGCACTCTACCGCGCCGACCGCCTGAGTGCACACTACGGCACCAACATCTACCTCAAGCGCGAGGACCTCAACCACACCGGGGCACACAAGATAAACAATGCCATAGGATCGGTGCTCCTCGCCAAGCGCATGGGCAAGACCCGCATCATCGCCGAGACCGGCGCGGGACAGCATGGCGTTGCCACGGCGACGGTGTGCGCCCTGATGGGGCTGCAGTGTGTCGTGTACATGGGCGCGACCGATGTCGCCCGACAGCAGCCCAACGTCGAGCGCATGAAGATGCTCGGAGCGACGGTAGTCCCCGTGACGAGCGGCAACCAGACGCTAAAGGATGCCACCAACGAGGCGATACGCGACTGGTGCTGCAACCCGGTCGATACGTTTTATGTTATCGGCTCCACCGTCGGCCCGCACCCTTACCCGTCGATGGTCGCCAAGTTCCAGAGTGTAATCTCCGAGGAGATAAAAAGCCAGCTCAAGGAGCAGACCGGGAGAGAGAATCCCGACTACGTGATAGCCTGTGTGGGCGGTGGCAGCAATGCCGCCGGGGCATTCTATCACTTTATCAACACCCCCGAGGTGAAGCTCATCGCCGCCGAGGCCGGAGGCAAGGGGGTGGACACCGACATGAGCGCGGCCACGATAAAGCTCGGGCGAGAGGGTATCATCCACGGTGCGCGCACCGTGGTGATGCAGACCCCCGACGGGCAGATTACCGAGCCATATTCGATTTCCGCAGGTCTTGACTATCCAGGCATCGGCCCGCTCCACGCCCATCTCGCCTCTACCGGCCGCAGCGAGGTGATAGCCATCAATGACGACGAGGCATTGAGGGCGGCCTATCGCCTTACCGCACTTGAGGGCATCATCCCCGCTCTCGAAAGCGCCCATGCCCTCGGCGTGCTCGACCGCAAGCAGTTTGCCCCCGACGACATAGTGGTGGTCAACCTGTCGGGACGCGGCGACAAGGATATGGCGACCTATCTCGCCTACCGTGACAAAATCACACTTTAACCAACACATACAATCCATACGGACATGAGATATCATCTGCATACGACGACCCTCACCATTCCCGCCGACCTTGAGACGCCGGTGGGTATATACCTCAAGATACGCGACCTCTACACCCGTAGCGCGCTGCTTGAAAGTTCCGACTACCACACGACCCAAAACAGCGTCTCATATATCGGCGTCGAGCCGATAGCCTCGTTCAGGGTCGAGGACGAGACGATAACCGAGACCTATCCCGACGGCACAACCATCGCCACCGCCATAGATGCCACGACCGACGTGGTGGAGCGACTAAGGGGCTACATCGGCAGCTATGACATCACGGGCGACCGCAGCGTGAGCAACGGCCTGTTCGGCTACACGGCCTATGATGCCGTGCGATACTTTGAAAATGTAGCCATACAGCCCAAGGAGGCCTGTTTTGCCGGCATCCCCGACATGCTCTATATCCTATACCGTTTTGTCATCGAGGTAAACCACTACAAAAACCAGATGACAATCGTGGAGAATATTCCCGATGGCGACACCTCACGCGCCGGGGATATAGTCGGGATAATCCACAATCACAACATGCCACAGTACCCCTTCCGCCTGCAAGGTGAGGCCGTGTCGCCCATCACCGACGAGCAATACCGGGAGATGGTGCGCGAGGGCGTGCGCCACGCATTGCGCGGCGACGTGTTCCAGATAGTGCTCTCGCGGCGGTTCTCGCAGGGATTTACCGGCGATGAGTTCAACGTCTACCGTGCCCTGCGTTGTGTCAACCCGTCCCCCTACCTGTTCTACTTCGACTTCGGCGCGTTCAAGGTCTTCGGCTCCTCACCCGAGACCCATCTGCGCGTCAAGGGTGGAAAGGCATATATCGACCCAATAGCCGGCACGTTCAAGCGCACCGGCGACGACGCACGCGACCATGAGCTTGCCAAGGCGCTGCTGGGGGACGAGAAGGAGAATGCCGAGCATATCATGCTCGTCGACCTCGCCCGCAACGACCTGAGCCGTGGCGGCGGCAAGGTGAGCATCGAGTTCCTGCGTCAGATACAGTTTTACAGCCATGTCATCCACATGGTGTCGCGAGTGAGCGCGATTCTCCCCGAGGATGCCAACATCTTCCGGCTCTTTGCCGACACTTTCCCCGCCGGGACACTGAGTGGCGCACCCAAGGTGAGGGCGATGCAGCTTATAGACGGGATAGAGCCTCACAACCGCATGATATACGGCGGCTGCATCGGCTACATCGGGTTTGGAGGCGACCTCAACCAGGCCATCACCATACGCAGCTTCCTCAGCTACGGCAACCGCCTATATTCGCAGGCTGGGGCGGGCATCGTGGCTCATTCCGACCCCGAGAAGGAGCTACAGGAGACCAATAATAAGCTCGGCGCACTGACCAAGGCCGTGAAATATGCCGAGAGTTTCGGACAATAACAGGATGTGCAATTCATTAATACGATAACGACGATGAAACTTCTCATATTTGACAACTACGACTCATTTACCTATAATATAGTCCACGCTGTGCGGCAGCTCGGTTATGAGCCTGACGTCGTGCGCAACGACCGCATCACCCTTGACGAAATCGCCGGGTACGACAAGATAATTCTTTCGCCCGGTCCCGGCATCCCGTCGGAGAGCGGTCTGTTGCCCGACCTGCTCGCGACATATGCCGAGAGCAAACCGATACTCGGCATATGCCTGGGCGAGCAGGCCATCGGCGAGCGTTTCGGGGCGCGGCTGCTCAACCTCCCCAAGGTCTACCACGGCATACAGACGCCCGTGCGCGTCATTGCCGATGACTACCTGTTTGCCGGGCTTCCCGCGACGATACCCGTGGGACGTTACCATTCATGGGTGGTCGACCGCGAGGGATTTCCCGAGGATGAACTTGAGATTACCGCCGTTGATGACGAGGGGCGCATCATGGCGTTGCGCCACCGCCGCCATGACGTGCGCGGCGTGCAGTTTCACCCCGAGTCAATCCTCACTCCCGACGGGCTGAAGATGATTGACAACTGGCTGAAACACTGACATCCCCAAGCTAACCTATTAAAAGAATAATCGAAGATGAAAAATCTACTGTATAAAATGTTTGAGCACCGCAACCTGACCCGTGCCGAGGCCCGCGACGTGCTGCTCAACATCGCCGACGGCATGTACAACGACAGCCAGCTGTCGGCATTTATGACGGTGTTCCTGATGCGCTCCATCACCACCGACGAGCTTACCGGATTCCGTGACGCGATACTGGAGCGGCGTCTGCCCGTAGACTTCGGCGATGTCAAGGCGATAGACATCGTGGGGACGGGCGGCGACGGCAAGAACACGTTCAACATCTCCACCGCCTCATGCTTTGTGGTGGCGGGGACAGGCCGCAAGGTCGTCAAGCACGGCAACTATGGCGCCAGCTCCATCTCGGGAGCGTCAAACGTGCTGGAGCAGCACGGCGTGCACTTCACCTCCGACATGGAGCGACTGCAGCGGTCGCTCGATGACAGCGGAGTGTGCTACCTCCACGCCCCGTTCTTCAGTCCTGCCCTCAAGAGTGTCGGACCGGTGCGCAAGGCTCTCGGCGTGAGGACATTTTTCAACATGCTCGGCCCGTTGGTCAACCCCATGATGCCCAGATGCCAGCTCCTCGGGGTCTATAATCTCAAGCTGATGCGCCTATACAACTATATAGCCCAGAACGAGGGTATAAACTGCACCATCGTCCACTCGCTCGACGGCTACGACGAGATTTCGCTCACAGCCCCGTTCAAGGTGGCGTCGGCAGAGGGGGAGCGTCTCTATACCCCCGAGCAACTCGGATGGGAGCGTGCCACGCAGGAGGCCCTGTCGGGAGGCGATACTGTCGAGGATGCCGCCCGCATATTTGACGACGTGCTGAACGACCGCGCCACCGTGGCGCAGAAAAACTGTGTCGTCGCCAACTCGGCATTTGCCATCCGCACACTCGACCCCTCCCTGTCGATTGACGAGGCTCGGCGTCAGGCCGAGGAATCCATCTCCTCGGGCAGGGCGTTGTCATCGTTTGAGAAGTTTGTTAAACTCAATAGCTGATGCCGGTATGATGAACAATGTATTGGATCGTATAATCGCCGACAAGCGGCGTGAGGTCGTGGCTACAAAGGCACTCGTCGCCCCCGGAGTCATGCGGGAGATGGCCGAGGCGGTCATCGTGCCCACGGTCTCTATGAGCGGCGCGCTGGCGGCAAGTCCTGCCGGTATTATAGCCGAGTGCAAGCGGCGTTCCCCCTCCAAGGGGGAGATTCACCCCTTGGCCGATGTGGCCAAGGTGGTGGGTGGCTATGAGCGGGGAGGGGCGTCGGCGTGCTCCGTGCTGACCGACACCCCATACTTTGGCGGCGCGTTGAGTGACCTCGCCATTGCCCGCGCAACTGTCGCGTTGCCGCTGCTGCGCAAGGATTTTATCGTCGATGAGTATCAGATACACCAGGCGCGTGTCTATGGCGCGGACGCAATATTGCTGATAGCGTCCGCGCTTACCCGTGAGGAGATTGCCCGTTTTATCGCCGAGGCCCATCGCCTTGGGCTTGAGACCCTGCTTGAGCTTCACGCGATGGAGGAGTTGCAGAAGTTTGTCCCCGACACGGATATGGTGGGAGTCAACAACCGCAATCTGTCGACGTTTGTCACCGACACGGCCATATCGTCCGAGATGGCTCGCCTGCTTCCCGCCGGAACGGTCAAGGTCGCCGAGAGCGGGTTGCGCACGATGGAGGACGTGGAGGCTCTCCGTGAGTTGGGCTACCGTGGATTCCTCATCGGCGAGACATTCATGAAGACAGCCGACCCTGGCGAAACGCTTAAAAATTTTATCAATGGAACAGTTTAACGCACAGCGCCACAGCGACCGCATAATAAAGGTGTGCGGGATGCGGGATGCCGACAATATCGCCGACGTGGCGACACTCACCCCGATGTTGATGGGGTTTATCTTCTATCCCCGTTCCCCACGTTATGCGGGCAATCTCGCCCCGGAGGTCATAGCCTCCCTTCCCGGATTTGTCCATCCGGTCGGGGTGTTTGTCAATGAGGATTACGACAGGATTACCGCGACCTGCGACCGCTACGGCATCAAAATCGTGCAGCTCCACGGCGACGAGACGCCCGGGATGTGCCGCCGTTTGCGCGACGCGGGCTACACGGTGTTCAAGGCTTTCGGCGTAAGCGACGACACCCGATGGCAGGATATAGAGCCTTACGAGGACGCGGCTGACCTCTACCTGTTTGACACAAAGACCTCCCGCCGGGGAGGGTCGGGGCGCAAGTTCCGATGGTCGCTGCTCGACAGTTATCCCTTGGCGACTCCCTATCTGCTAAGTGGGGGCATCGGGCCTGAAGACACCGATGCCATAATCGACGCCATGCGCCCCAAGATGGCGGGTATCGACCTCAACAGCCGCTTTGAGGTCTCCCCGGGCGTAAAGGATATCACGCGGCTTGCAAATTTTATCGTATCACTCCGTAAATTCAATGAAGATGAATCGCTTACAATCCCTTTTTGGAAGAAAAAATAAAAATCTCCTCTCGGTATACTTCACTGCCGGATTTCCCACGCTCGACTCCTCGGGCGAGATTATCGCCCAGCTTGCCGCCCGGGGTGTCGACATGATAGAGGTCGGTGTGCCGTTCTCCGACCCTATGGCCGACGGGCCTGTCATACAGCAGAGCAGCACCGTGGCGTTGCGCAACGGCATGACCCTGTCGCTGCTGCTCGATCAGGTGGCCGCCGCCCGCGAGTCGGCGGGTGAGGTGCCGTTGGTGCTGATGGGCTATCTCAACCCGATGATGCAGTATGGCATAGAGCCGCTGTTCCGCCGCTGCAAGGAGGTGGGCATCGACGCGCTGATCATTCCCGACTTGCCGTTTGCCGACTATCTGCGCGACTACAAGCCGCTATGCGACCGCTACGATCTCCCCATCATCATGCTCATCACCCCCGAGACCTCCGAGGAGCGCATCCGTCTCATCGACGAGCACTGCTCGGGATTTATCTACATGGTCTCCACAGCCTCCACCACCGGCACCAAAGACCGTTTCGATGACGTCCAGCAGGGCTATTTCGCCCGTATCGCCTCGCTGCCGCTCAAGCATGAACGCCTCATCGGATTCGGTATCTCCAATCCCGAGACCTACGAGGCCGTATGCCGTCACTCGGCCGGCGGCATCATCGGTTCGCTGTTCATCAAGTGCCTCGAGCGCAACCCCACTCCCCGCGAGGCCGTCGTCGACCTCCTCGCCACCATCGGCTGCAACTGAGTCCCCGCATTGGTTGGTTATTATGATGGTGCTGTATGACCTCCACATCTCCGGTGTGTCTTTGTGCGGAAATTTTTTTGCGTAGTTTTGTGCGGAAAAATTTGTGGAGAGTAAAAAAAACAGTAACTTTGCCCTCCGATTGAGCGACCAATCCCTTGGAGAGATGCCGGAGTGGTCGATCGGGGCGGTCTCGAAAACCGTTGTACCCTTTGGGTACCCAGGGTTCGAATCCCTGTCTCTCCGCTAAGTCAGCGCGACAAAATATTTTGTCGCGCTGACTTTTTTGGTACTTTAAAAATGGCTATATTTGAGGTCGCAAATTTTTTTATGTCTATTACCGCGTCAAAACTATAATTACCATGTACAGGCACAGTATGTCGGCTTCGGCCGCTCTGGTTCTATCATTCATCCTTGGTGCAGTCAGCCATGCCGAGGCTCCGGCAGGCTATTACAGGTCATGTGAGGGCAAGTCGGGGCGTGCGCTCCTTGTCGCCCTGCGTGATGTCATATCCGATCACCATAATGTGGGATATGACGGGCTGTGGAGCGTCTACCGCACGAGCGACGTGCGGCCCAACGGCAAGATATGGGACATGTATTCGACCGTGGAGTTCAGTTACGGGACAAAGCAATGCGGCAACTATAAGAATGTCGGCGACTGCTACAACCGCGAGCACTCGTTCCCCAAGAGCTGGTTTAAGGAGGCGTCGCCGATGAAGAGTGATGCTTTCCACGTGTATCCCACCGACGGCAAGGTCAACGGACAGCGCAGCAATCATCCCTATGGCGAATGCGAGGGTGGGACATCGGCCGGAGCTAAGGCTCTCGGGCGGCTCGGCCGGTCGACATTTCCCGGCTACAGCGGCACGGTGTTTGAGCCTGACGACGAGTATAAGGGTGACTTTGCCCGCACATATTTCTATATGGCGGCATGTTACAATGACAGGATTTCGGGCTGGTCAAGCCCGATGCTGGCCGGAAACAATTACCCATGCTACACGACATGGGCGGTCAACCTGCTGTTGAAGTGGCATCGCCAGGACCCTGTGAGCAAGAAAGAGACCGACCGAAATGATGCCGTATACTCCTATCAGGACAACCGCAACCCGTTTATAGACCATCCCGAGTTGGTGGAGTATATATGGGGCGACAAGCAGACGGTGGGATGGACGCCCGGAGGCGAGGTCACTCCTATGATAACGCTGCCCGTCGACGGCACAGTCATTGACTTTGGTGTCACGGCTGTCAATGTGGCGCGTACACGTGACGTGGTGGTGAAGGGTACCGGCTTGAAAGACGATGTCACTGTCTCGGTGGCCGGAACGGGCTTTACAGTGAGCGAGAGGACTCTGCCCGTGTCGGATGTGTGCAGCGCCGAGGGCGCGACACTGCGTGTGTCATACCTTGTGGCGACAGCCTCATCGACCATAGGCTCCGTGGTGCTCTCTTCGGGTGAGTGTCGCTCGACGCTCACCCTGCGTGCCGAGGCGGTCGACGGCCTGCCGGTCGAAAAGGCTTCCGACGTGGCCGACGACGGGTTCACGATAAGATGGGGCAACATCGGTGACGGCTCGCGTTACACGGTCAGCGTCTATCGCGACGGACGGATGCTCGACGGCTATCCCGTGCAGGTGGACGCTGCGGTCGAGAGCCATCGTGTCAGTGGCCTTGATGCCGAGACCGAATACACATATACTGTCTCGTCCAATAGTCTCGTGTCGGAGCGCATGAGCGTGATAACCACGGCCCCGATGCCTGACATCCAGTTTGGTAGCATTGCGGGGATGACTATGGCATCTCGTCCCGGCGAATGTTCCGAGCCGGTGGAGGTGACGCTTTTGGTCGAGAATATATATGACGACATAACCGTGAGCGTCGGCAAGCCGTTTGAGCTGTCGACCGACAAGAGCGGTTGGTCGCAGAGCGTCGTCATCACTCCCGATGAGGAGCGCGTATACCTCCGTCTCGGGGCGTGTGACGCGGGCACATATACAGGCAGCCTCACGGCCTCGGTCGGCGACTATGATGCCGAGAGCGAGGACTTCACGGGGCGTTGCGCCGCCACGGTGTCGTTCAAGGAGGATTTTGAGGCGACTGCCACTACTGTTGTGGCTCCCTACAAGACTGGTGTCACCTATAGCGGGACTGCATGTGCATGGCTGCTGATGGATGCCGGGATAGCGTCACGGTCGGGCGACCTGCGCAACGGCGCCCAGTCGGTGTGTCTCGGCAAGAATGCCGACAGCTCGATAGCTATGGCCGAGGACAAGGCCGGTGGTATCGGCACTGTGACATTCTATGCCGCGCCCTACAATGGCAAGGATGCCGAGGCGGTCATAGTTGTGGAATATTCGGCTGACGGAGGCAAGACATGGAAGTCCGCCGGTGTCCCCGTGACCGTAAAGGGCACGACGCTCACACGGTACTCTGTTGCCGTCAACCGTGCCGACGCCACGCGGGTGCGCCTTCAGCAACAGTCGGGAAAGCGTGTCAATATCGACGATGTCACCATATCTGACTATAGCGCGAGCAGCGGTGTGGACGATGTGGAGGGTATCGCAGGATGGGATGCCTATTGCCGAGGCGGCCGTCTTGTGGTGGAGACGCGGGAGGCAGTGCCGGTATCGGTTTATGCCACCGATGCCTCGTTGCGTTATGCCGCCACGGTCGACCGGGAGGCTGTCGTCGACCTTGCCCCAGGCGTGTATGTCGTTGTCGTCGGGGAAGGCTCACGTCGTGTGGTGGTGAAATAAGACGCCGCATCATTTGCCGTAGACGTCAGAATGAGTATCTTTGCGCATATAAAAAAACAATTAGAGTCCAAAATAAAATGAAAGGAATAGTATTGGCCGGCGGGTCGGGAACGCGACTTTATCCCATCACCAAGGGGGTCTCAAAGCAGTTGCTCCCCGTCTATGACAAGCCGATGATTTATTATCCGCTGTCAGTGTTGATGCTCGCCGGGATACGTGAGATACTCATTATCTCAACTCCCCAGGATTTGCCGGGTTTCAAGCGGTTGCTTGGCGACGGCAGCGACTATGGCGTGAGGTTTGAATATGCCGAGCAGCCGTCGCCCGACGGCTTGGCGCAGGCATTTATCATAGGCCGTGAGTTTATCGGTGACGACGAAGTGTGTCTGGTGCTCGGTGACAATATATTTCACGGCAACGGATTCACGGCACAACTCAATGAGGCGGTCCGTGCCGCCCATGAGGACGGGATGGCTACCGTGTTTGGCTACTGGGTGAATGACCCGGAGCGTTATGGCGTCGCGGAGTTTGATGCGACGGGCCATTGCCTGTCGATAGAGGAGAAGCCCGCCAATCCCAAGAGCAATTATGCCGTGACGGGTCTCTATTTCTATCCCAACAAGGTGGTGGACGTGGCTGCCCGCATCAAGCCGTCGGCCCGTGGTGAGCTTGAGATAACCACTGTCAACCAAGAGTTCCTTGCCGAGGGGCGGCTGAGGGTTGAGACCCTCGGTCGTGGGTTTGCATGGCTCGATACCGGCACCCATGACTCGCTTGCCGAGGCGGGCAACTATATCGAGGTGATAGAGAAACGTCAGGGACTCAAGGTGGCCTGTCTCGAAGGTATAGCCCTGCGCAAGGGGTGGATTGACGCCGAGCGTATGCGTGAGCTTGCCAGGCCGATGCTCAAGAACCAGTATGGGCAATACCTGCTGAAGGTCATCCGCGAACTGGGACTTGAATAGCCACAAGTTTTTGTGAATCATTGTAAGTCTTATAAGCATTTATAATATCAATCGCTATAATCAAGCATGGAAGTAATAAAGACTGATATAGAGGGGCCGGTGATTATCGAGCCTCGGATATTCGGCGATGCGCGGGGATACTTTTTTGAGTCGTATTCCGAGCGTGAGTTTCGGGAAAAGGTTGCCGATGTCACATTTGTGCAGGACAATGAGAGCCGCTCGCGCCGGGGCGTGTTGCGCGGACTGCACTTTCAGGCACCACCGTTTGCCCAGAGCAAACTGGTGCGTGTCGTGGTAGGGGCAGTGCTTGATGTCGCTGTCGATTTGCGCCGCAACTCGCCTACCTATGGCCGCCATGTGGCCGTGGAGCTTACCGCCGACAATCATCGGCAATTTTTTATCCCGCGCGGGTTTGCCCATGGGTTCAGCGTGTTGAGTGACGACGTTATATTCCAATACAAGTGCGACAACTTTTATGCCCCCCGGTCGGAGGGGGCGATAGCGTGGAATGACCCTGCGCTCGGCATCGACTGGCGTCTTGGGGACGCCGATATCATATTGTCGGAAAAAGATATGCACCATCCGCTGCTGAAGGATATCGATTCACCGTTTTAATAGTTATACGGATAATTATTCGTATCTTTGCATAAAAGCAAAGAAGCAAGGAATCAGATGAGAAAGATAATCATAGCATTGGTGGCTATTGTCGCCATGGCCGGAGGCCAGGTGGCTCACGGGCAATTTCGTTGGGGCGCACAGGCCGGTATTGATATAACGACCTTGTCGTTCAGGCAGGATCTGTTTGCCGTAGACCAGAGTGTCGGGTACACCGCCGGAGTGGTAGGTGAGATGATGTTTCCCGGCATAGGATTTGGCGTTGACGCGGGGTTGCTCTATATCCAGCGCGGCGCGACAATGCACCTTGGCGAGCGTCGCGTGTGGGCGTCGGAGGGTTACGGCAACGAGCGCACATATCTCCACTATCTTGAGATACCGCTCCATCTGCGGTTCAAGTACACCAATCTCAACGGACTTGAGAACTACATCGCGCCGATTGTCTATGGCGGCCCGTCATTCGGCATCCTTGTCGGGCACGGGAATATCCCCGCGCTGAAATATGCCGGCGGAGACTTCGGGCTGACAGCCGGCATAGGCATGGAACTGTGGCGTCGTTGGCAGGTCACCGCACAATACACCTGGGGCATGACCTATGCCCTCAAGACCAAGGTGCTCGACGACTTCAGTGCCAAAAACCGCAGCTGGGTCGTCCGTGTAAGCTATTTCTTCTAAAAAATATTTTTCCGGGCTTTACCGTCCTATTCTGATATTTCGGGATAGGACGGTATATCTTTGAGGAACGCATAGGAATGGGTGTCGTAGTCTATGCGGCAGCAATAGTGGACCAGCCCGTTTGACACAACCAGGTAGCGGGCGTGGAGCACCATGTTGTAGCGTACAATCTGGTCGAACACCTGTTGGGTGACGGTGATGCGTGGTGCTTTGTACTCCACGATGACGAGGGGGCGGCCATAGCGGTCAAACACCACCGTGTCGCAGCGGCGGCGCGTCCCGTTGAGAGTCAATGCGACCTCATTGTTCATCAATGCCGCCGGATAGCCCTTGGCGCGGGCAATATATGCCGTGAAATGCTGCCTTACCCACTCCTCGGGAGTAAGTACGAGCCACTTGCGCCGCAGGGGGTCATATATCTGCACCTCACCCGTAGGCAATCGCCTCACAGGCGCATTGCAGGGGGGCAGGTTGAGCGGGCGCATCGTGTCGTCAGGGGCTTTTGGCATGGTCGTGATAAAAACATCCGGCAGGTTGGACGGCTAAGTGGCTATTCAAAATTAATTTATGCTATATGCGAGATTTATTTTGAGGGAAAATTGATTCTTGAAGAGGGAGTTTATAATCATAAACGACCGATGAAAGGATTGATTTTCACCAAAATAAAGCCGCAGAGAGTATAAAAGATTTTATCAGGGGCCACTTGAGTTAATATATCGTTTAATTTTGAATAGACACTTAATGATATTTTTGTTGTAAATTTACGAAAAATAATCCGAATCTATGGCAGTATCAACACCTGCACCGACATTTGAAGGTATAAAGTCACAGCTTGCACGGCGGCAGTATGCCCCCGTCTACCTGCTGCACGGCGAGGAGGGCTATTATATCGACGCCCTTGTCAAGGAGTTTGAAAACATCATCCCCGAGGCCGACCGTGACTTTAACCTCTACACCCTTTATGCGCCCGAGGTCTCTGCCGACACTATAATGGACACATGCCGACGATACCCGATGATGTCTGATTATCAGGTAGTCATCGTCAAGGAGGCTCAGGCCGTGCGAGCCGACCAGCTCAACCGTCTCCATCTATATGCAGGACAGCCGTCTCCATCGACCATCCTCGTGATATGCTGCCGCGGTCAGCAGGCAAAGGCAAAAGACCTTGTGGCTAAAATAAAGGCGTCGCGTGGCGTGATATTTGAGTCGGCCAAGCTCAATGAGCGCAACGTGGGCAATGTCATAAGCGGATTTATAAAGGAAAAAGGGCTTAATGTCGACCCCAAGGGGCTTGCCATGCTGCGTGACTTTGTGGGCACCGACCTGTCGCGCCTCTACAACGAGATTGACAAGCTGACGATGATACTCGGCCCGGGGGCGACGGTCACCCCCGAGAGCATCGAGCGCAACATCGGGATGAGCAAGGACTACAACAACTTTGAGCTTGTCGATGCCCTTGCACGCAAGGATGCCGCCAAGGCGTTCACTATCGCTGAGTATTTCCGCAGCAACCCCAAAAACAACCCCACGGTGCTCACCGTGTCGCAGATTTTCACCTTTTTCTCCAACCTGCTTGTCGCCCAGTTCCTGCCCGATAAGAGCGACCGCTCGCTTATGGAGGCCCTGGGGCTTCGGTGGCCGCGTGCGCTCGACAACTACAAGATGGCGATGCGCAACTACAACGCCTACAAGTCGATAGAGATAATCTCGGCGTTACGCGAGTTTGACACACGCTCAAAGGGTGTCGATTGCCGATGGAACGAATATGACCTTCTCCGCGACCTCATCTTCCACATCCTCAATGCCCGTGGCGTCATTTGAGGCGGAACCAGTAGCCGAGGGAGACCATGATGGAGATGCCGCGTGAGGCGGCGAAGGTGTCGCGCTTGTTGCTCGGGTAGATGTTGCCCAGGCCGTAGTAGAAGCGGCCTTCGAGTGAGACGGCATGGCGTCGCACGGGCTTGTATTCGATGCCGGCACCGGCCGAGATACCGTAGTCAAAGCGGTTGGAGATTTCCATTGACATCTGTTCGGTCATGCGGTTGGCTATCGGGAATCCCGATACGGCGGCGGGGTTGCGGTAGTTGAAGTTTGACTTTATACCGTCGGCTATCATGTAGCCTATTTCGGGGCCGAGGTTGACAAATCCCTTGAACTTGCGTGAGCCGAAGTAGATATGGGTAAGCAACGGCAACTGCAGGTAGGTGAGACGCCGCTCGTAGGAGAAAGGATGTTCCTCAAAGTTTTCTTTCCACCCGCGTTGTTCGATATTAAGCTCGGCTATCACCCCGAAGTGGGTCTCCTCCATATAGCGGCACATGACCCCTGCCATAAAACCCGTGACCATCGACTGTTTGACGCCGGGGCTGAACTCCATACGTGATATGGTCGCCCCTGCTTTTGCCCCTATGGAGAAGTTGGACTGGTAATGCTTCTGGGCGGCAATCGTCGATGGGAGCATTATGCCGACAATGGCCATGATGAGAGGCATGAGATGTGACATGCGTGGAGTGTGCGCCATACGAGCGTGATTTTTAGCCATTACCGTATGAACACTTTCTCAATAAGCCCTGACGGGCGGAAGGTTATGAAGTAGAGGGCCTCGTTGATAAGACCGCCGTCATCGGTGGGCTTGACAAGGTGGAAGCCGCTCTGCACGCCGTCGTAACGCCACGTGGCGTTGTCGCCGAGCTGCCCTTTGTTGTCGCCGAGCGACTTGATGAGGAACATGCCTGTGTCAAACCCGAGTGTACCCTGCGTTGGCATCGCCTTGAGCATTGGCTTGCCATACCAGTGCCTGAACTTCTCGTCAAGGTCCTTGGTGCGGAATGAGTGGTTGTCGACATAGAAACGCGAGTAGATTGTGGCGTTCATCTTGTGGAGACGGTCTTGCGCGTCGCCACGGAATGTTATCCACTCGGGATAGCCGAACAGCTTGATGCGCTCCGGGTCGGCGGAGTCGTCGCGCAACTTGCGCAGGGCATTGATAATCTTGGTGAACTCCGACTGCGCTCCCGACTGGGGGATAAACAGGTAGGAGGCCGTGGGGTCAAGGCTGCCGAGGTCATCGGCCGACAGGAAGTCGGCAAATTCTATGTCGGTATACGCAGTGCCGTGCGTGTCGAGAAATTCTTTGAACGCCTTTGTAAACTCCTCCTTGTCAGTGCGTCCCTCCTTGCGGGTGAGGAACACGGGCACGCGTCCGTTGAGATTGTGGGCAAGCCGCTCGATGGTCTTCCCATACATCAGCGAGTGGGGTATATTGGCTTGTATCATCGAGGGGTTGGAGGTCTGAAGGTCGTTCTTTATGGAGAAGATGTTCAGTATCTTGCAGTCATTCTCGTTGCCGAATGCGGCAAGTGCGGCAAGTTGGTCGTCATCGTCCGGCCCTATGATGACCGCCAGCTCCTTGACATCGGGGCGCGACAGCAGCACCTTCACCGAGTCGGTCGAGCCGTTGGTGTCATATGCCGTTATGTGGATGGGGTTGCTGTTGCGGCGCAGGGAGTCGGTGGCGAGCAGCAGCCCCTTGTAGAAGTCGGTATAGAGCATTGCCTGCTTGCCTGGATGATCCTCGTCGAGCATGAAAGGGAGCATCACACCGATGCGTATGCCCTTGTCGGGCTTCTCCTCGACCGCCGGTGTCACAGGTTCTGCCGGCTGTGGGGAGGGAGAGACGAGCGAGCCAGCCTTTTCCCACTGTTTCAGCTTCTTGGTGTCGGGGATATATATCAACTGGTCTTTCTGCAAGGTCGTCAGCCCGGGATTGACACTCTCTATCTCCTCCACCGTGACTTGGTTTTTGCGGGCTATGGAATACAGGGTCTCCTTTTTCTTGACTTTATAGACCTTGTAGGGGACATCGGGCGCAGGGGTTGACGGCATGTCATTCGCAGTGGCCTTTGTTGCGGCAGTCTCCTTGGCTGTCGGGAGGGGTGTCGTGGTGGAAGCCTCATTGTTGTCGGGGGCGATGCGCAGTGTCATTCCCGATTTGATGCCGTTTGCTGCGTCGGGGTTGCGGGCAAGCAATTGTGCCGAGGTCAGCCCGAAACGCTTGCAGAGGCTGTAGATGGTGTCACCGCGCTTGACCGTGTAGGTTGCGGGGAGCGGTTCGGTGGGGGGTGTGGATGTCTCGGTGCCTGAGGTCGCCGGGGCCTTTTCGCTGTCCTTGTTGAGGTAGACCGATTCGGGGAAATAGAGCGTCTGGTGTGCTCTTAGCCCGTCAGCCACGGTGGGGTTGTATTTGATGATGTCCTCCTTGCTGAGCTCAAGGCGTTTGCACAGCGAGTAGATAGTCTCTTTTGGCTGCACCATGTAATAGTAGTAGGTGCGGCCATTTATCTTCTTTTTCGGTAGGTTTATCGCCTCTGCGTGCGCCGAGCAGACGAGCATGGCGGCCATCAAGGCATATTTGAGTATGCGGGACATAGGGTGTTGTTTCGCTATTTGTATTTCAGCCACAAAGTTAGCGAAAAAAACATCATATGCGTGGGATGGCGTGGTTTTTTGTCGGTAATTATAGGGAAAATCGTACTGGGAATTTTGGGGAGATTGTGTATTTTTGTAGTTGATTAACCCTCTGACTAAAACACATAACGTGCCATGAGACCTCTTTGCCCCATACTTCTTGTTGTCTTCGGGCTTATGCTGTCGGCTACAGGCATAGCCGCAGATGCGCCCACAACCGTAACCGACTCCTATAACGTATATGTCGACAGTGACGGCGTGATGCGTCGTGACGACACTAAGGAGGAGGTGTCGTTCTACGGGACAAACTATACCGTGCCGTTTGCCCATGCCTATCGCGCGCTCGGCACGCTCGGCGTCGAGCGCAAGAGGGCAATAGACCGCGATGTCTACCATATGGCCCGGCTCGGCTTCAACGGGTTCCGGCTGCACCTGTGGGATGTCGAGCTTAGCGACAGCCTCGGCAATCTCGTGGAAAACGAGCATCTCGACCTGCTCGACTATCTGCTCGCGCAGCTTGAGAAGCGCGGCATAAAGACTGTGATAACGGCGCAGACCAACTTTGGCAACGGCTATCCCGAGCGCAACACTGACCCTTACGGGGCATTCACCTACGACTATGAGAAGTGCAGGGTGCATGATGACCCTGCCGCGATAAAGACCCAGGAGCGGTATATCGGGCAATTGCTCTCCCACCGCAATCCATACACCGGCAAGACCTATGCCGCCGACCCGGAGCTGATAGCTGTGGAAATCAACAATGAACCGTGCCATTCGGGCACTGAAAAGGAGGTCAAGGCATATGTCAACCGCATGGCACGCGCCATACGCCGTGCCGGGTGGAAGAAGCCGGTGCTTTACAACGTGTCCCACAACTATGATGTGACCCAGGCATTTTATGACGCCGACATTGACGGCACGACCTACCAATGGTATCCCGTCAACCTTGTGGCGGGGCATGAGCGCAAGGGCAATTTTCTCCCGTATGTAGACCAATACGACATCCCGTTTGCCGACAAGGTGAAAGGCTTTGACGGCAAGGCCCGCGTCGTCTATGAGTTTGACCCGGCCGACAATCTCTACAGCTACCTGTTCCCGGCGATAGCCCGCACATTCCGCAAGGAGGGTTTCCAATGGATGACCCAGTTTGCCTACGACCCCACCGACATGGCGTGGAGCAACAGCGAGTATCAGACCCATTACCTCAACCTCGCTTACACTCCGCAAAAGGCACTGGCGATGATGATAGCCGCCGAGGCCGCCCGCGACATCAGGCGTGGGGCCGACTATGGCAAGTATCCCGCAGACACGGTGTTTGGCGACTTCATGGTCAGCGCGCGGCAGGACCTCAGCGTGCTCAATGACGGCAATAAGTTCTATTATACGGGCAACAACTCCATTAGCCCCAAGGATGTGGCGGCATTGCAGCATGTGGCGGGGCGTCATTCCTCGCCGGTCGTGGCCTATGAAGGGGAGGGTGCATATTTCCTTGACCTCATTTCCCCCGGTGTGTGGCGGCTTGAGGTGATGCCCGATGTCGTGCTGACCTCCGACCCGTTTGCCAAACCGTCACTCTCAAAGCGGGTGGGGGAAATCCTGTATCGCGACAACGCCATGAGCATTGACCTGCCGTCGCTCGGCAAGCGGTATTGTTTCAGAGGCATAGATGAGGATAACACCCGAGCCAGCGAGGCCCGGGACGGTAAGATAAGCGTGTATCCAGGTGTCTACCTGCTGTCCCGTGACAGGTCGCTCCTGTCGTCGTTCAAGCCCGATGACAAGTTTGGCAACATGGCTCTTGGCGAATTTGTCGCTCCTGCACCACGAGAGGTCGAGCCGGTGCTCGTTCATGAGGCCGTCAATGCGGTGGAACGTGGCGGTAAATTGACGATACATGCCGATGTAGCCTCATCTGAAGTGCCTGATTCGGTCGTGCTCTATCCGGGGACGGTATCATTCTGGAACGAGCGCAACAGGCTCTACCCGATGAAGCGCATAAGCCCTTATGGCTATGAGGTGACAATCGATTCGGTAGGAGCGGACGGCGCATCCCGGTTTGACTATACGATAACGGTGTTTGGCAAGGACGGCTCGGTGAGGACCTGGCCCTCGCTTGTGTCGGGGACGCCGCTCGATTGGGACTATCTCGGGGATGATGCCCCTGCGGGAACCCGTCGCTATGAGATCCCGATTGTTGAACCGCGCTCGGCTGTCGTGTTGCTTGACGCCACAGCCGGTACCGATGGCGTTGAATTGTCCTCGATACCTACCGATTGGGGTGGCACCGACTTCGGATGGCGGCATCTTGCCCCTAAGGGGGAAAATGCCGTCGGATTGCGGCTCGACCGGCGGGATAACGCCCGGCGTGTGATACTGTCGAAATATGTGGCAGACATCATGTCGCCACGCACGATATCCCCCGAGGCACGTATCCACCTGTCGCTTGTGGATGTCAGGGATGAGGGGATTGACTCGGTGACTGTTGCCGTCGTCAACAGTGATGGCTTCACCTATGCGGCAAGCGTCCCGTTGAGAGTCGGTGAGGCGGTGGTGTCGCCCTCTGACATGAAACTCACCAACACGCTGCTTTCCCCCGAGCCTTATCCCGTGTTCCTGTCGCGTGAATTTGTCCCTGACCCGGCGACCGCCACCCCTCTGTCGCTTGATGACATAGAGCGTGTGCAGCTCATATTCGACCAGCCTTCCGGCACGTCAACTGATGTCGGCATAAAGGGCATATGGATAGAATGATAATTTACCTCAAATATTGCTATGATTGTTAAATCCGGCTTCCCCGACAATTGACATTAGAAAAATAATGCATAAATTTGCAGTGCTATCTAACCCCATTGTACTTATATAGCGACCTTACTTATTAAGAATAACACCTAACTAACCGAGATGAACAGATTATTTGCAATGTGTGCCATAGCGTGTGCCGTGGCTGTCCCGTCTACCATAACCGCACAACGCACCGAGCGTCTGCTCAAGGATGGATGGCAGTTTACCAAGGGCATCGCCGATGCATCAACCAAGTGGCAGCCGGTCTCCGTCCCCCATGATTGGGCGATATACGGGCCGTTTGACCGCGACAACGATCTGCAGGTAGTGGCCGTGGAGCAGAACGGCGAGACCGAGAAGACCCTGAAGACAGGCCGCACCGGCGGTCTGCCGTTTATAGGCAAGGGGGAATACCGCACGACATTTGAGCTGCCCGACACTACGGGACGCTCTATGACCCTGATATTTGACGGCGCGATGAGCAACGCCCGCGTCAAGGTCAACGGCAAGGAGGTCGCCTACTGGCCGTATGGCTACAACTCTTTCTATGTCAACCTTGACGGCGTGGCACGCCCGGGCAAGAACGAGCTGCAGGTCAACCTTGAAAATTACGAGAAGGCATCGCGCTGGTATCCCGGCGCGGGACTTTACCGCAATGTGCGCCTCGTTGAGACCGACCGGGTGCATGTTCCCGTGTGGGGCACATACGTGACTACTCCCAAGGTGTCAAAGGATTATGCCTCGGTCAACCTCAAGATTGAGATTGAGGGTGCCCGCAAGGGTGAGGTCGTGAATGTGTGCACCGAGATACGGGATGCCGCCGGCGATGTCGTCGCGGTCAACAATACTCCCTATGTGGCGCACGGACAGGTGGACTCGCAGAATTTCCTTATCGAGAAGCCTCACTTGTGGTCTCCTGCCGACCCCTATCTGTATACTGCCCATACGACCCTGTCGGTCAATGGCAAGGCGGTCGACAGCTACGACACGCGGTTTGGCGTGCGCTCTATAGAGTATGTTCCCGAAAAGGGATTTTTTCTCAACGGTGAGCCTACGAAGTTCAAGGGAGTCTGCAACCACCATGACCTTGGACCCCTCGGGGCTGCTGTCAACCGCTCGGCTCTGCGCCATCAGCTCGAGCTGCTGCGCGACATGGGCTGCAATGCCATCCGCACATCCCACAACATGCCCGCCCCCGAGCTGGTGGAGCTGTGCGACGAGATGGGTTTCATGATGATGGTAGAGCCGTTTGACGACTGGAGCTTCCGTCCGAAGTCGGAGAACGGCTATGGCGCGATATTCAACGAGTGGGCCGAGAAGGATGTCACCAACATGGTGAAGCATTTCCGCAACTCCCCGTCGGTGGTGATGTGGTCGATAGGCAACGAGGTGCCCAGTCAGTGGGGACCTGATGGTGTCGGTGAACTTGTCATGTTGCAGGACCTCGTTCATCAGCTTGACCCGACACGTCCCGTCACCTGCGGGATGGACCAGATAGGGGCGGTGCTCGACAACGGTTTTGCCGCCACACTCGACATCCCGGGCTTCAACTATAAGCCGCAATACTACGAGAAGGCCTACGACAAGCTCCCGCAGAAGATGATACTCGGCTCAGAGACTGCATCGACTGTCTCGTCACGCGGTGTCTATCATTTCCCTGTCGTATGGAAGGAGCACTACACCCATATCGACGAGGACCATCAGTCGTCGAGCTATGATAACGAGGCTTGCCCGTGGTCCAATATCCCCGACATGGACTTTGCGATGGACGACGACAAGGAGTATGTCATGGGCCAGTTTGTATGGACCGGCTTTGACTACCTCGGCGAGCCGTCACCATACGACACTGACGCATGGCCCAATCACAGCTCGGTGTTCGGCATCATCGACCTCGCATCGCTTCCCAAAGACCGCTACTATCTCTACCGCTCCAAGTGGAACACCGACTCCGCCACTCTCCACGTGCTCCCTCATTGGAATTGGGAGGGGCGCGAGGGTCAGCAGACCCCGGTGTTTGTATATACCAACTATCCCAAGGCCGAGCTGTTTGTCAACGGCCGCAGCCAAGGGATGCGTGAGAAAAACGACTCGACCGTGATGAACCGCTACCGCCTGATGTGGAACGAGACTGTCTATGAGCCGGGCGAGCTACGTGTCGTGGCCTACGATGCTGCCGGCAACCCTGTTGCCGAGAAGACCGTGCGCACAGCCGGCAAGCCCCATCACCTTGTCGTGACCCCCAACCGCAGTGAGATTGCCGCCGATGGCGACGACCTCGTGTACTTCACCGTGCAGGTAGCCGACAAGGATGGCAATATAGTGCCGACAGACAGCCGCGAGGTGGATTTCAAGGTCTCGGGCGCGGGCGCGTTTGAGGCTACCGCCAACGGCGACCCCACCTGCCTCATGCCGTTCCAGGATCCGAAGATGAAACTGTTCAGCGGCGCGGCCACAGCTATCGCACGCTCGGGCAAGACTCCCGGCACGCTCACATTCAAGGCTTCGGCCAAGGGTGTGAAAGACGCTGTAGTGACAATCCCCGTCAAGTAAGATATTTACCTAACAAATCTATAGACCTCATGGAACTTAGAGAAAAAATCCAGAAGACATTCCAAGAACACTTTGGGGCAGCCGGCACCCTCTATGCCTCCGCCGGACGTATCAACCTAATCGGAGAGCACACCGACTACAACGGCGGCTTTGTGTTCCCCGGAGCTATCGATAAGGTCATCATGGCCGAGTTGCGCCCCAACGGCACCGACCGCGTGCGCGTATACTCGATTGACATAAACGAGAACGCCGAGTTTGGCCTCAACGAGGAGGATGCTCCCAAGGCATCGTGGGCACGCTACATATTTGGCGTGTGCCGCGAGATAATCAAACGCGGGGGTACGGTCAAGGGATTTGACGCCGTGTTTGCCGGCAATGTGCCTCTCGGCGCCGGTCTCAGCTCATCTGCCGCCCTTGAGTCTTGCTTCGCGTTTGCCCTCAACGATATGTTCAACGGCAACTCCATTGACAAGTTTGAGCTTGCCAAGATAGGGCAGTCGACCGAGCACAACTATTGTGGCGTCAACTGCGGCATCATGGACCAGTTTGCCTCGGTGTTCGGCAAGAAAGACCATCTGATGCGTCTCGACTGCCGCTCGATGGAGTATGAGTATTTCCCCTTTGAGCCTAAGGGCCACAAGCTGGTGCTTGTGGATTCGGTCGTCAAGCACGAGCTTGCCGACTCACCCTACAACCGCCGTCGCGAGTCGTGCGAGCGTGTCGCCAAGCGTCTTGGCCTCGACACACTGCGTGACGCTACGATGGAGATGCTCGACGAGGTGAAGAGTGACATCTCGGCCGAGGACTATTTTCGCGCCAAGTTTGTCATCGAGGAGAAGGACCGTGTGCTCGACGTGTGCGATGCCTTGATGAAGCACGACTATGAGACCGTAGGGCGCAAGATGTATGAGACCCATCGCGGGCTGTCGAAAGATTATGAGGTGAGCTGTGAGGAGCTCGACTACCTCAACGACATAGCCCGGGAGTGTGGTGTCACTGGGTCGCGCATCATGGGCGGCGGCTTTGGCGGCTGCACCATCAATCTTGTGAAGGATGAGCTTTACGAGCCGTTTGTAAAGACCGCCAAGGAGAAGTTCAACGCCCGTTACGGCCACGAGCCAAAGGTCTATGAGGTCATCATCTCGGACGGTGCCCGCAAAGTCGAAGATTGAAATTCATAATTCACAATGCATAATGCATAATTAGATGCCGCATTGTGAATTAAGCATTATGAATTAATAAAATGGAGATAACAGAATCTAACGTGGCGTCGCCGCAGGGCGACATCACACTTTACACGATAAAGAACAAGAGCGGCGCGTATGTGACCCTCTCGACCATGGGAGCGGGAGTCGTCGCTGCCGTAGTCCCCGACCGTGAGGGCGCGCTTGCCGACGTGGTGCTCGGGTACAAGAATCCGCTCGACTATATAGGCGACGGCCCGTGTGCCGGGAAAATCCCCGGGCGGTATGCCAACCGCATAGCCGGAGGCCGGTTCAAGATTGACGGCAAGGAGTATCAGCTCGCCATCAACAATGGCCCCAATGCTCTCCATGGAGGTCCGACGGGCTTTATGAACCGCAATTGGCATGGCGAGGTCAAGGGTGACAAGGTGGTATTCACCTATCATTCCGCCGACGGTGAGGAGGGCTATCCCGGCAATCTTGATGCCAAGGCCGTCTACTCATGGAGCGAGGACAACAGGCTCACCCTTGAACTGACTGCCGAGTCCGACAAAAAGACGGTGGTCAACCTCACCAACCATTGCTACTTCAACCTCGACGGCGAGGACGCGGGTTCGGCGCTCGACCACGTGCTGCAGCTCTATGCATCACGCTATCTGCCCACCGATGATACCCTTGTACCGACCGGTGAGATGGCATCCGTAGAGGGTACTCCGATGGACTTCACCACCGCCAAGGCTGTGGGGCGCGACATAAAGGAGGAGTTCCCGGCATTGAAGTATGGCAAGGGCTACGACAATTGCTGGGTGATTGACAACTGGCACAAGCATACGCTTGCCCATGCCGCGACCCTGCGGAGCGGTCGCAGTGGCCGCGTGCTCGATATCTACACGACGCAGCCTGCAGTGCAGGTCTACACCGGCAACTGGCTCACAGGTTCCCCGCTGTCAAAGAGCGGCAAGGAATACCACGACTATGACGCCGTGGCGATAGAGTGCCAGGGTATGCCCGACGCGCCCAACCACCGCAATTTTCCCTCGCAGCTCCTCGGGCCGGGCGAGCAGTACCGCCAGACTATCATGTTTGACTTCAAGACTGACAAAAATTAACCAAAGACTAATAAAACGATAAAAGCAATGAAACCTACACTTTTTGTACTTGCAGCAGGCATGGGCAGCCGTTATGGCGGCCTCAAGCAGCTTGACCCCCTTGGCCCCAACGGCGAGACGATAATGGACTACTCTATCTACGATGCCGTCCAGTCGGGATTCGGCAAGGTGGTGTTTGTGATCCGTAAGGACTTTGAGAAGGATTTCCGTGAGAAAATTCTCGCGAAATATGAAGGTCACGTGCCTGTCGAGGTAGTGTTCCAGTCGACCGACGCACTCCCCGAGGGGTACACCTGCCCCGCTGACCGCACCAAGCCCTGGGGCACGAATCATGCCGTGCTTATGGGTAAGGATGTCATCAAGGAGCCGTTTGCCGTCATCAACGCCGATGACTTCTATGGCCGCAATGCCTTTGAGGTAATGGCCAAGGAGCTGATGCGTCCCCGCGACAAGAAGGGGGACTATTGCATGGTCGGTTTTCGCGTAGGCAACACTATGACCGAGAACGGATCGGTGGCACGCGGCGTTTGCTCCACCAAGGACGGCAAGCTCGACACCATCGTGGAGCGCACAGCCATCAGCTACAACCCCGACCACGAGATTGTGTTTACCGACGAGAACGGCATGGAGCAGAAACTCGCCCCCACAACCCCTGTGTCGATGAACCTCTGGGGTTTCACTCCCGATTATTTTGACTACAGCGACCGCGAGTTCCGCAAGTTCCTCGACAAGGACCTCAATACGCCCAAAGCCGAGTTCTTCATACCGCTCTGCATCGACACCCTTATCAAGTCGGGCGAGGCCACGGTAAAGGTGCTCGATACCGACTCCAAGTGGTTTGGCGTCACCTATGCCGCCGACCGTCCCGGCGTGGTCGAGAAGTTTGCCGAGCTGCACGCTAACGGCACCTACCCCGCCAAGTTGTTCTGATTCTTCCCCTTTAGGGTTAAATAATCGACAAGATGTAGTGTCGCGACCTGCCGCGACACTACATCTTGTCGATTATTAGGTGATGCCCCCTTGCCGCATATCACTTCCGGGGTACCGGGTCGGAATCGCGGGTAGGTATTGTGGTGTGGTTGCCTGTGCAGATGTGGATATGGTTCATCTCGGGAGCGGAGAGGATGTGCGCGCCTGGGATTGTGACTTTGGGTACTTCTTTCATAGTGCTGTCAGTTTGACGGTTAGCGTAAATCATCGTATCCTTTAGTCGCGAGAGGGGAGAGGCGGTTGAGCAGCAAGAGTGCCGCCACGTAGGTCGCGCCGAGCACAAAAAACTGGATGTGCAGCGGGAACAGGCGGTGGTAGAAGCCGCCGCCGAACCAGCAGAAAAACTGTAGCCACAGCAGGCACTGGACGCTGACGCAGAGCGTGCACCACGCATGGGCGCGAAACCTCTGATACCATATGCTCCAGAGCGTGAATGGCAGGCAACATGCGTTGATGAGCGCGAGATAGCCGGCATATTGCGGGAAGACAAGCAGCGTGAGGAGACTCACGGTGAAGTAGGAGAAACCCACCTCGCTCCAGCCAAATATCCCGAAGAAAGTCGAGGCTTTCTGCTCAAGCACAGTGTCGCAACCGCCATCCTGCAGCACCCCGCACACACGGTCGGCGACATGGTTGCCACGGTTGAGTTTCTTGAGCATCAGCAGGTAGGTCATAAACAGTCCGGTGAGGTATACGGCCGTGACGAGCACTGTTGACACGTTTCGGTAAAGTCCACCCGAAATGAACAGGTAGAGAAACAGGAACAGCCCGCACGCCCAGAGGATGTATCCCTTGGCGGTGTTGCCGATTTCCTCGATGAGATGGGCGCGGTAGTCGGGCTCGCCTGACCTCGCGTCGGGATAGGCCATAAGGGCCACGCCGCTCCATCGGTCGATGAAGTCGGCGAGGCCCATCGTTGACCTCTCTCCGTGGGCAGTATAGCCTACCTTATCGGGGCTTGTGACATCGACAATCACAAACGAGTCGCGGGTCTGGGCAAGGAACGGCACGGGAAGCATCCCGATGGCGGCTCTTTTGTCATCGACGCGCACCGCCTCGTTGTCGATGCCGTACTCCCTAAGTAGCCGCGACAGCCCGAACAACGACTTGAATGTCATAGTGCGCAGCCGCTTGTCGCTGTAACGGCGCGTATGGGAGACTTCAAGCGCGGTCAGGAATTGGGAGAATATCGTGGTGTTGTCGGTCGGCATATCGCGGTACGGATTGATGGGGTTATCGGGCTGCCAGTGTTATCTTCTCGTATAGCACGTTGCCGTCAATCTCTCCACTTGAACGCCAAGTCTCCTTGCCGTCGCGGTAGATGATGAAGGTAGGCACCGATTTCACGCCGGCGTCATCGGCGATGTCATTGTTCTGGTCGATGTCGAGCTGGTATATCTTGGCCTGTCCATCGACGAGCTGTCGCACGTCGTCGACCACCGGCATCATGCGGCGGCAGTGGGGACACCATGTGGCATAAAACTCGACAAGTACGACAGGATTGCTGTTGATTAACTGATTGTAGTCCATAATAGTTATTTTAAGATTATTAGGTGTCGGATGGCGTCAAAACCCTTGGGACGCCATGTATATAAAACGAATTATGCCGCAAAAGGTTGGCGGGCAGGGGGAATTTACCGTCGCTGGCGCAATTCCCAGAACGCCACGGCGGCAGCTGCGGCGACATTGAGAGAGTCGACACTGTGGGACATCGGAATCCTCACTGTATAGTCGGCCCGCCCGATTGTTTCCCGGGCAAGGCCGTCACCCTCGGTGCCCATGATGATGGCAAGTCGCGGCTCGGCCTTGAGTCGCGGGTCGTCAAGGGAGATTGAGCGGTCGGTGAGTGCCATCGCCACCGTGCGGAATCCGAGCGTGGCGAGAGTCGTCAGCGGGGTGTCAATCCATGTCCACGGGACAAGGAACACCGAGCCCATCGACACTCGCACGGCGCGGCGGTTGAGCGGGTCGCAGGAAGTGGGCGTGAGCAGCACCGCATCGATGCCGAGTGCCGCCGCAGAGCGGAATATCGCGCCGATATTGGTCGTGTCGACCACTCCGTCAATCACCACTATGCGCCGGGCATCGCGGCATACATCTCCGACGCTCGGAGGGGTGGGGCGGCGCATGGCGCACAGGACACCGCGAGTCAGCGTGTAGCCCGTGAGCGACGCCAGCAGCGTGCGCTCTCCCGTATAGACCGGGATTATATCGCCACAGCGCGATATAATCCCGGCGGCGTCACCCGTGATGTGACGTCGCTCACAAAGCATCGCCACCGGCTCATAGCCCGCGTCGAGCGCCACGTTGATGACCTTGGGGCTTTCGGCGATAAACACCGCGTTGGCCGGGTCAAGCCGGCTGCGCAACTGTGCCTCGGTCAGCGAGGCGAACATCTCCACACCCGCCTCCGACAGCGATGAAATCTCAATAACGTTCATAATGCCTTTCTATCAATGGCAGGACAGGAGCTGCACGAGGGTATATCGGCGGTTTGCCTGTCGATGTCTGTAGGTGATATTTGGATATAAAAAAGCGGAGACCCGGCCACTGAGGGCGCGTGCCTCCGCGTGGGTGTGCAGGCGATGGGAGAATCGAACTCCCTCTAAGTGATGGTTGCCGCTCATCAGGTTGCCGGAGCACTCACCAGCCATTGGAACGCCAACGTCGCCCAGGGCAACCACCACACCCGCCGTCCAATTAACACTGTTCATCGCGTAGTCTCCTTCTTCTTTTTGGTCATTAAAATATGAAAATAGTGTTGCCCCGAGAGCAAACATCTCAAAGTAAGCAGGCATCGCGTCTCCCAATGCGCAGGATATTATGCTGACGACTACCGTGATGCGGATTCAAGTGTGGCAAATATACGTCATTTCCGTTATTCCGCAAAACAGAATCATGAAAATGTCCCCTGCGTCTTTTATGTCAATGCTGCACCAAGGTGTCAGACGTTGAAGCGGAAGTGCATTATATCGCCGTCCTGTACGACGTATTCCTTGCCTTCGACGCCCATCTTGCCGGCTTCCTTGACGGCAGACTCGCCGCCGAGGGTCACGAAGTCGTCATACTTGATGACCTCGGCGCGGATGAAGCCTTTCTCGAAGTCGGTGTGTATGATGCCGGCACACTGCGGGGCCTTGGAGCCGCGCATGAAGGTCCATGCCCTCACTTCGTCGGGGCCTGCGGTGAAGTAGGTCTGCAGGTCGAGCAGGGCATAGGCGGCGCGTATGAGACGCGACACGCCCGACTCCTCAAGGCCTATCTCGTTGAGGAACTCCTGGCGTTCCTCCCATGTGTCGAGTTCGGCAATCTCGCTCTCGGTCTGCGCGGCGACGATGAGTATCTGCGCTCCCTCGTCCTTGACGGCCTCACGCACGGCATCGACATACTTGTTGCCGTTGACAGCCGAGGCATCATCGACGTTGCACACATACATGACGGGCTTGTTGGTGAGCAGGAACAGCTCACGGGCAAACCGCTGCTCATCGACAGTCTCAAACTTCACCGAGCGGGCGGGGCGACCCTGGTCAAGGGCTTCCTTATACTGTCGCAGCACCTCATATTGCATCTTGGCTGTCTTGTCTCCGCCTGTCTGCGCCTGCTTCTGTGTCTTGGCGAGGCGGCTCTCGATGGTCTCCAGGTCCTTGAGCTGAAGCTCATAGTCGATTATCTCCTTGTCGCGCACAGGGTCGACAGTGCCGTCGACATGGGTGATGTTGTCGTTGTCAAAGCATCGGAGCACGTGGAGTATCGCGTCGGTCTCGCGGATATTGGCGAGAAATTTGTTGCCCAGGCCTTCCCCCTTGGACGCGCCCTTGACGAGGCCCGCGATGTCGACAATCTCGACCGTGGCGGGGACGACACTGCGCGGTTGGCACATGTCGACCAGCTTGGTGAGGCGGTCGTCGGGCACGGTGATGACGCCCACGTTAGGCTCGATGGTGCAGAACGGGAAGTTGGCCGACTGGGCCTTGGCGTTGGAGAGACAGTTGAAAAGGGTCGATTTGCCGACGTTGGGCAGCCCGACTATGCCGCATTGAAGTGCCATATGCTATTGATTCAGAATTATCGGTTAAAAAACTTCCGCAAAGGTACTAAATTTAGGGCAATTCAAAAACTTTAGGGGATTTACTATGCGTATAAGATTGAGATGAAGGCTACCCGCAGGCCGTTATATCATGGGCAAGAAAACATCCTCTGACATCTCCGTTACGGGTGCAAAGCTACATATATTCGTCGAGAAAAGCAAGACGTCCGTCCCGGGGCGGGAACGGACGTCTGATGTCATATTGGAATGTTTTGCGGGGGATTACTCTGCCTTGCCGGCACTGCCGAGCACGGCCTCAATCTTGTGCTTGTAGAGCTTCTCCATGTTGTCGCGTGCCGGGCCGAGGTACTTGCGGGGGTCAAATTCGGCGGGCTTCTCGGCGAAGACCTTGCGGATGGCGGCGGTCATGGCGAGACGGCTGTCGGAGTCGATGTTGATCTTGCAAACGGCGCTCTTTGCAGCCTTGCGGAGTTCCTCCTCGGGGATACCGATAGCGTCGGGGAGCTTGCCGCCATACTTGTTGATGGTGTCAACCTCTTCCTGGGGAACTGACGACGAACCGTGGAGCACGATGGGGAAACCGGGGAGCTTCTCCATGACGGCGTCGAGCACGTCGAATGCCAATGGCGGGGGAACGAGTCGGCCCTCGGCGTTGCGGGTGCACTGCTCGGGGGTGAACTTGTATGCGCCGTGAGATGTGCCGATGGAGATGGCGAGGCTGTCGCAGCCTGTGCGGGTAGCGAAGTCAACTACCTCCTCGGGGTCGGTATATGTGTGGTGGTCGCTGGAAACCTCGTCCTCTACGCCGGCAAGTACGCCGAGCTCGCCCTCTACGGTCACGTCATACTGGTGAGCGTAGTCAACGACTTTCTTTGTCAGGGCAACGTTCTCTTCATAGGGAAGGTGCGAACCGTCAATCATCACTGACGAGAAGCCCATGTCGATGCACGACTTGCACAGCTCGAAGCTGTCGCCATGGTCGAGGTGGAGCACAATCTGGGGATGCTCCCAGCCGAGTTCCTTGGCATATGCCACGGCACCCTGGGCCATGTAGCGGAGCAGGGTGGGGTTGGCATAGTTGCGGGCACCCTTGGAAACCTGGAGGATAACCGGAGACTTGGTCTCGGCAGCGGCCTTGATGATGGCCTGAAGCTGCTCCATGTTGTTGAAATTGAAAGCGGGGATAGCGTATCCGCCCTTGATTGCCTTGGCAAACATCTCGCGAGTGTTCACGAGACCCAATTCTTTGTAATTTACCATTTTGCTTTGGTTATTAGGTGAATAATTGAGTAAAATCCAAATTCTACCGCAAAGATACTATAAAACCGCCCAATAAAAAAGCCTGCTTGGATTTTTTTAACCGTTTTCAATCATGATTATATGAGTGCCAATATCTTATCGACGGTGTCGGACAGGGGAGCGCAGGGGCACAGGCGGTGGACAGCCGGGTCTTTGGAGAGCCACAGCAACTGCTTCTTGGCGTATACGCGGGTGTTTTTGGCGATGCGGGCCACCGCCGCGTCGAGCGGCATTGTGCCGTCGAAGTAGGCAAACAGCTCCTTGTATCCGACCGTGTTGAGTGAGTTGAGATGACGCAGCGGATAGACCTGTCGTGCCTCGTTGAGCAGGCCGGCCTCCATCATTGAGTCAACACGGCGGTTGATGCGGTCAAAGAGCGTCTCGCGGGGATAGTCGTAGGCGACCTTGACGACACGAAACGGCCGTTCCTTTGCCATGCCTGTGCGCAGGGATGAGTAGGATTGCCCGGCCTGCAGGCATATCTCCACGGCGTGCATCACGCGCTTGTGGTTGGCGAGGTCGACAGTCGCATAATAGTCAGGGTCGAGTGCCTGTAGCTCGCTGCGCACGAGTCCGATGCCGCCACGGGAGTACATTGCCGCCACGTCGGCACGCACCTGTGGGGAAATGTCGGGGAGGTCGTCGATGCCGCGAGTGACGGCATCGACGTACATCATCGAGCCGCCACACATCACCTGCACCGCCGACTGCCGCCACAGGCGCGGCAACAGCTCCATGACGTCGGCCTCGTATCGGGCCGCGCTGTAGTAGTCGCCGAGCGACAGCGTGCCGACAAAGTGGTGGCGTGCCGCGTCAAGCTGCGCCGGTGTCGGTGCGGCTGTGCCTATGGGTATGTCGCGGAATATCTGCCGCGAGTCGGCCGAGATGATATCGCAGCCAATCCGCCGGGCGAGCGCGACGGCAAGGTCGCTCTTGCCCGAGCCGGTGGGCCCCGTGACGACTATCAGGGTAGGGGGGGCTGTCTCACTCATCGCTACGGTCAACGCTCGGCTACGAGGCGGGCTATCTCCACGATGACCTGTGTGGCCTTTTCCATCGAGGGGATGGGGACAAACTCATAGCGTCCGTGGAAATTGAGGCCGCCCGCAAAGATGTTGGGGCAGGGCAGACCCTTGAACGACAGCTGCGCGCCGTCCGTGCCGCCACGTATGGGCACGACCTTGGGCGTCACATCGGCGTTGCGCATGGCTTGCTCCGCGATGTCGATGATGTACATCACCGGCTCTATCTTCTCGCGCATGTTGAAGTACTGGTCCTTTATCTCTATTGATGCGCATCCGGGGAACTCGTTGTTGATTTTGCGGGCGAGGTGCTCAAGCTCTTTCTTGCGACGCTCGAATCGGTCGCGGTCGTGGTCGCGGATTATATAGGTGAGGACGGTCTTTTCGACCGTGCCCTCGATGGAGGTCAGGTGGTAGAAGCCCTCGTAGTCCTCGGTATGCTCCGGAGTCTCCCAGCGGGGCAGCATGATGACAAACTGGTTGGCGACGCGCATCGAGTTGAGCATCTTGTGCTTGGCATAGCCGGGGTGCACGTTGCGGCCGTTGAAGGTGACGCGTGCCACGGCGGCGTTGAAGTTCTCATATTCCAGCTCGCCGATTTCGCCGCCGTCCATCGTGTAGGCCCAGTCGGCGGCAAATCGGGCGACGTCAAACTTATGTGCCCCTTGACCTATTTCCTCGTCGGGGTTGAACGCTATGCGTATGTCGCCGTGCTTTATCTCGGGATGCTGCATCAGGTAGTCGACTGCTGTGATTATCTCGGCGATACCGGCCTTGTCGTCGGCGCCGAGCAGTGTGTTTCCGTCGGTGACTATGAGCGACTGGCCCTTGTAGTGAAGCAGTTCGGGAAACTCGGAGGGGGCGAGGACAATCCCTTTGTCGGCATTGAGCACGATGTCGTTGCCGTCATAGTCGTTGACGATGCGGGGAGACACGTGGTGGCCGCTCATGTCGGGGGAGGTGTCGAGATGGGCGATAAACCCTACAGTAGGCACCTTGCGGTCGGTATTTCCGGGCAGTGTCGCCATCAGGTAGCCGTTATCGTCGAGGGTGATGTCGGCAAGCCCCATTGCTTTAAGTTCCCCCTCAAGATGCCGTGCGAAAATCATCTGCCCGGGGGTGGAGGGGGTGAGATTGGTGAGCTCGTCGCTCTGAGTGTCAAATTTCACATATTGCAAAAAGCGGTCGACTACGTTCATAGCGTTTTCAGGTTTTAAGGGGGTGTTTTATTAATGATGGCAAAGTTACACAACCTGCCATCCTTTTCCAAATGGGCAGCCTGTTTTTTGCCCGGGGTATGCCATTTTACCGCCGGAGAGTCGTCGCATCTTCAATGCGGGGCACTATTTATGGCCGATTCGGGCATATTGTGGGGAAAATGCGTATTTTTGCAGTATATTTATTGAATATCCGAATGGCGACAAACAATAGGAAAAAGACACCGCGCCGCCCGGCGGTACGCAAGCGCCCGGCTCGACGCGGCAACCGCACAACGAGGATGACCGCCATGGCCCTATGCCTTATTCTGCTGGCTATAGCGGCCCTGTCGGGGCGCAAGCTGATGGCCGATGACAACGCCGGCGCGGGGCTGCCCCATGTCAGCGGTCTGGAGAACGTGACGACAGCTCCGGGGCTTGACGAGAAACTTGTGGAGTACAAGGGGATGACCGTTTCGTTCAATCCCCGTCTGCATATCCCCAACTGGGTGGCTTGGGAACTGACCGCCGACGAGACCGAGGGCAAGGAGCCGCGCTCCAACCAGTTCAAGAATGACCCTGCTGTCAACGGGTGTGCCGAGACGTGGGACTACAGCTACTCGGGATATGATCGTGGACACATGGCCCCGGCAGGGGACATGAAATGGGACAAGCGGGCAATGCAGGAGACATTCTACCTCACCAACATATGCCCGCAGGCCAAGAGCCTCAACACCGGGGCGTGGAAACGGCTTGAGGAGAAGTGCCGCCAACGGGCACGCCGTGACTCTGCCATCGTGATAGTGTGTGGCCCGGTCGCCAATGACCGATTCAAGGAGTATATCGGCGATTCACGGGTGGCGGTGCCGCTGCGTTTCTTTAAGGTAGTCCTTTCACCCTACACCAACCCTCCGACAGGCATAGGGTTCATCATGCCCAACGGGCATGTCGAGGGGGGAATGCAGTCATGCGCCGTGTCTATCGACTCGGTAGAGGCAATTACGGGTCACGACTTTTTTTCGGCACTCCCCGACGACATAGAGCGTGAAGTGGAGAGCCGGTGTAATTTCAACAAATGGAGCAACACGCGATGAGCCAATTTTCAGACGATACGATATGCGCCATCTCGACCCCGCGCGGCGTCGGTGGCATAGCGGTGGTGCGCGTCAGCGGGCCTGATGCCATAGGGATCGCCGACTCCGTGTGGGGCGGTGTGAGCCTTGCGAAGGCGAAGTCACATACGGCCCATTTCGGTGATATAATCGACTCAGACGGCAGCAAGCTCGATGAGGCGGTTGCCACGGTATTCCGCAACCCCGGGTCATTTACAGGTGAGGATACGGTGGAGCTGTCGGTGCATGGCTCGCTATGGGTGCAACGGCGGCTCGTCATGTTGCTTGTCGAGCGAGGCGCGAGAGTGGCGGAGGCGGGGGAGTTCACCCGGCGCGCTTTTGCCTCCGGACGCCTCGACCTTGCGCAGGCCGAGGCGGTGGCTGATGTCATCGCCTCATCGTCGCGTAGCGCCCACCGCGTCGCCATGAGCCAGATGCGCGGCGACTTTTCGGGACGACTCGCCTCCTTGCGGGAGCAATTGCTCGAGCTGTCGTCACTTCTCGAACTCGAGCTTGACTTCTCGGAGGAGGACGTGGAGTTTGCATCCCGCTCCCGCCTGCTCGACATCGCCACATCGATACAGGCCGAGACCACGCGTCTCGCCGACTCATTTTCGGCAGGACGCGCGATAAAGGAGGGGATTCCTGTGGCAATCGTCGGTGCCACCAATGCCGGAAAATCCACGCTGCTCAACCGCCTGCTCGGCGAGGAGCGCGCTATAGTGAGCGACATCCACGGCACAACCCGCGATGTCATTGAGGACACCATCGATATTGACGGCACGTTGTTCAGGTTTATCGATACCGCCGGTCTGCGCGACACTTCCGACTCCATAGAGGCAATGGGCATCGAGCGCACTATTGCCAAGCTGTCGCAGGCCTCAATCGTGATATGGGTCGTGGACGGCGCCGCCTCCCCCGGCGACTGCCGTCAGGCATGGCAGCGCATCAGCCCACATCTGCTCCCCTCACAACGCCTCATTCCCCTCATCAACAAAGACGACATTGCCACTGATGCCGACACCATCTCACATACTGTCGCAACCCTCATCGCCGATAGGCCCCACTCTCCCGGCAAGGATGCCGATGTCGCCCACCCGGGCAGCGTCATAATACGTCTGAGCGCACGGCAAGGCGACATCGCTCCCCTGCGCGGTGCCATCCTCCAAGCCTCAGGCGTCGCCGACATATCCACCGACGACATCCTCGTGACCAATGAGCGCCATTACCAGTCGCTCATCCGCGCCTCCCAATCCATCACCCGCGCCATTGACGCCCTCAATGCCAACCTCCCCGGTGACCTTATCGCCCAAGACATCCGCGAAACCCTCCACCACCTTGGCGAAATCACCGGCACAATAACCACCCACGAAATCCTCTCCACCATCTTCTCCCGCTTCTGCATCGGCAAGTAATTGGTTGATTATCAATAATTTATATTGATAGTAATTGACTGTTACTGAGCGATAAAACTTAACTCTTACAAGAACGCCTAATGCTGATAACTGTCAGTGTTAGGCGTTTTTATGCGCCATTTTGTACGGATTTTGTACGACAGCGACTCATTTCACCCCAGGCGTCAGCAAGGTGGTGGAGAATGTGGTACGTCACGATACGTCGTGATACGCCATGATACGATTAGTAACGAAATTAACACGTATGACATGAGTAGCAATATCAAAGTTGAGAGAATCTGCGAATGGTGCGGAAAGAAATTTATCGCCCAGACCACAGTCACGCGCTTCTGCTCGAAGCGGTGTTCGGAGCGCTCATACAAAGAGCGATTCCGACAGAAGAAGATGGCAGTATCGAATCAGGAGACTGCCACAAATGCTGCCAACAATAAATGGCGAGATAAAGATTTTCTGACTCCTACCCAAGCGGCTGAATTGTTAGGAATCGGCAGAATGTCAATCTATCGCTATATACGGAATGGCAAAATCAAAATGGTCAGATTCGAGCGAAAGACTCTAATCAGCAAAGCCGATATTCAGGCGATGTTCGATTTTCTCTCACCGAAAGAAAGTGAGTCGAAAGAATCCACTGAGAAAAAAGGAAAGTCCCTTTCCGATTTTTACACCCGTGCCGAGATTCGGGAGAAATTCGGGGTGAAGGATTCTTGGATTTACAAGGTGGTCGCTGAGAATAATGTGCCGAAAACAATTCTTCGTGGCAAGGCTTATTTCAGCAAGAGCTATATCGACCGGCTTTTCTCGGCAAGAAAGGAGAATCCAGAAATTACGGAATGGTATTCTGTCGAGGATATTCAGTCGAAGTATGGTATGACCCTCTCAGCGATATATTCTCTTGTCTCCAAAATCGGCATACCAAAGCGCAAGGAGGGTCCGAAGGTCTATTACTCCAAATATCATTTCGATGTGGCGAAAGGGGCCAAGTCCGCCGAGGATGTAGAGTTTATTTCTGTGGCTGATGCCATGGAAAAATACTCTCTGACGCGCGACCAGCTCTATCACTATGTCAAGACATACAAGATAACCAAGCTCCGCTGCGGTAAGTATGTAAAGCTGAACGCCAAGGAGTTAGAGGCGTTATTCAACCCCGAGATTCGGTTATAAGTCGGTGATTTTTGTCACCGGGCAACCACCATTTACCTTTGCTCCTTATAATCAAAACAGCATAATATGGAATCAGCAACCATCACCAAAGTGACACTCCGTCAAGAAAAACTGCGTAGCGGCAAACTGTCGCTCTATCTCGACTATTACCCACCAATCTGGAACCCGCACATCAAGAAGATGTCGCGGCGCGAGTTCCTCGGTCTCTATCTCATCGGCAACCCAAAAGATAAGTTCGAGCTTGATTACAATGAGGAAATCATGCTAAAGGCCCGAGGTATCCGTGCCACCCGTGAACTGGCTATCATCAACGAGGAGTTCGGCTTTCTCGACCGCACCAAGAAACATGCCGACTTTCTGGCGTATTTCGAGGCAAAGACAAAGGTGAAATATCAGAAATGGGAAATCGTGTATAAGCATTTCAAGGACTTCTGCAATGGCCGCTGTCTGATGAAAGACGTCACCATCGGTCTCTGCAACGACTTCCGCACCTACATTCTCAAAATACGGGTCAAGCAGTCCGGGAATATAATTTCTCGCAATTCTGCCGCCGGATATTGGTCAACGTTCCGAGCATTGCTGAAACTGGCATATAAGGAGGGTTGGCTCCGCGAGAATGTCAACGACTATCTCGACTGCATCGAATGAGAGGATCCGAAAATCAACTATCTCGAAATCGAGGAGGTAAAACGCCTTGCTGCCACCCCGTGCAAAGTGGATGTGCTGAAACGGGCTTCGCTGTTCGCCTGCATGACCGGATTGCGTATCAGCGATATTCTTCAGCTCCGATGGGAGAATATCGAAGTGTCTCCCGACGGAGGCTACTGTATGCGCATCCGCACCCAGAAGACAAAGACACAGGCGACATTGCCGCTGAGCGTTGAAGCATTGTCGTATTGCGGAGCGCCTGGTCGTGGAATGGTATTCAGAGGTCTGAGCCGCGCCCACACCCGCGAACCGTTCAAGAAATGGCTCAAAGATGCGGGCATCAAGAAGAAAATCACCTTTCACGGCCTCCGCCACACCTACGCTACACTTCTGATTACCAACGGCACCGACATCTACACCGTCAGCAAAATGCTCACGCATAAAAACGTGGCCACGACTCAGATCTACGCAGAAGTCGTAAACCAAAAGAAGCGCGATGCAGCCAATTCCATCTCTCTTAAATAACTCACAAATAATTTTGCCAAAGTAAACTTTTTAGTTAACTTAGGTGCTCAAATTAAGAATCATGGAAACAAATAAAGACGAACGAATTATGAATTGCACGACTTTGGATGAACTGCTTGATGTGCAGTACGGAAAAGTCGGCACACCGGAACGTGATGAGTTTGATAAGGAGACTCAAGCATTCTGTCTCGCCGCGACCTTGAAGGAAGAGAGACTCAGAGCCGGCCTAACACAACAGCAGCTCGCAGAGCGTATCGGTACTAAGAAAACCTATATCTCCCGTCTGGAAAACGGCAAAGCCGATGTACAACTCAACACCCTTTTCCGAATCTTTGAGGGTCTCGGCAGACGTGTATCTTTGACCATCCTGTAAATTGACAATAATCTTCAGTCTGGCTCAAAAAAACTCACGAAAATAGTCGTAGTTTGAACTATTATTGTTATATTTGCGACCTAATAGACGCAAGTACGACTATGGAAGAGAATATATACATGTTACCTGACAGTGAAATCCGCCGTCGGCTGGGACAAAAAATAAGGCATCTGCGACTCCGACAGAACTTCACTCAGACATCACTCGCAGAACAGGCGCAAGTCTCATTGACGACATTAAAGAGAATCGAGAAAGGCGATATAAGCTATTTCGATTCCCTGATGCGCGTGCTTCGCATACTTGGCGAACTGGATGTATTCTCGCCACTCATCAAGGAAGATGAGATGAGTCCCAACGAATATTTCGAGTTTGTCGAAGCAAGCAAGAAGAAGCAGCGCAAACGCGCAAGCGGTAACAACAAGACCCACACACAATCTAATACCGAGGAATCAGAATGGTAGATATAGCAAGAGTTAACCTGTATGGTCAACCCGTCGGGACATTCCGATGGGACAACAACCGCCAGCTGGCACACTTCGAGTATGCCGAAAGCTTCATAGGCAAAGGCCTTGAACCCTCACCGATTCTAATGCCTGTGCGTCAGGGTAGGATATATTCATTTTCTGACATAGGTCGTGAGACGTTCAAGGGGCTTCCAGGTATGCTTGCCGATTCATTGCCCGACACCTACGGCCGGGCGCTGTTTGATCGTTGGCTCGCGCTCACCGGTCGTAGCAGCGGAAACGCGGTGGAGACACTGTGTTTCCTCGGTAAACGCTGTATGGGAGCATTGGAGTTTGAACCGGCCATGGATACGCCCTATGGTCCCGATGTCAGAATAGAACTTGATTCCCTTGTTGAAGTGGCAAGCGAGGCACTGTCGGAAAAGGAAGAATTCGGAGCTAATCTTGAAGAGGACAAGAAGGCGGCAATAGCCGAAATAGTGCGCCTTGGCACCTCTGCCGGAGGGCAGAGGGCCAAAGCCATCATAGCCTACAATCCATTTACCGGAGAAGTCCGTTCAGGACAGATTGAAGCTCCTGAAGGCTTTGACTACTATCTAATCAAACTTGATGGCGTAACCGCCGAAGCCGGATTCAGGGAAACGCAGAATTTCGGCCGACTGGAATACTCTTTCTATCAGCTTGTAAAGGAATGTGGCATAGAAATGTCGGATTGCAGTCTGATAGAAGAGAATGGACGCGCACATTTTCTCACAAAGCGTTTTGACCGTCAGAAAGGAGAGAAAATCCACATGCAGACACTCTGCGGCATAGCGCACTATGATTACCGCAATCCCCGTTCATACTCTTACGAGCAGGCGTTCAACGTGATGAGGGCATTGAGACTGCCATACTCACAGGCGCAGGAGATGTATCGTCGCATGGTATTCAATGTAGTGATCCGCAATCAGGATGACCATACCAAGAACATATCCTTCCTTATGGACAGACAAGGTAAATGGACTCTTTCGCCGGCATACGACATGGGATTTGCCTATAATCCGAAAGGTGGATGGACAGCACAGCACCAGATGTCAATCAACGGGAAGTTTGACAACATTACCCGCCAAGACCTTCTGGAATTTGCGAAACGCAACAATATAAAGGAAGCTACTGAAATAATCGACCGCATTGCCGAAGTGTCTTCACGCTGGCCTCTCTTGGCAAGAGAATGTGAAGTTCCCCAGCCCATGATAGATGCCATTATGCCGAATTTGAACCTCTCTATATAATACATCCTTCTTCGCAAAGATTTCGATAACCATGAAAATATATCCCGACAGAGACAAGGCATTTCCCAACCCTTCGATTCCGAGCCTTTGCTACATAAAGAATGTGGTGAAGAATCCGAGAATAATCATTGGCGACTATACTTATTACGATGATACGGACGGTGCCGACAGGTTTGAGGAACACGTCACACACTTCTATGAATTCATCGGTGACAGGCTGATAATCGGTAACTTTTGCGCCATTGCCAAGGGGGTTACTTTCGTTATGAATGGGGCCAACCATCGGATGGACTGTGCCACCACCTATCCTTTCTACATAATGGGAGGAAACTGGGGCGGTGCGATTGCGCCTGTAATGGATGAATTGCCGCTCAAAGGTGACACTGTCATCGGCAACGATGTGTGGATCGGGCAGAATGTGACAATCATGCCGGGCGTACATATAGGCGACGGAGCCATAATCGGAACAAACGCCACGGTTGCCTCCGACATTCCTCCGTTTTCGATAGCCGTGGGCAATCCGGCAAAAGTCATACGCCGCAGATTTGATGATGAAATGATAGACTTGCTGGAGCGCCTACAATGGTGGGACCGTCCCATTGAAGAGGTTGATAAATTGATTCCTATACTCTCAAATCCTGATATAGCCCAGGCAAAAATTGATATAGCGGAATATCTCCGCATTCAACACGATTAATTGCGACCTTACCTGAACGAACAAAACAGTGGGTTAAATTGTCTATAAAGACGTAAAAATCTTTAATCCACTATTTGTTTATGAAGGAAACGCCCCAGCGCTTGAGGAGCTACGCTCCCCCTACCCGGGACAAAATTTTTATCTGGAGTGCCGTGGTTGCCGGTTGCGGCATCATGGCATTACTTGGCCGTCATGCCGCCATAACCTGCTTCGGCACTGACGAATTTACCGGCAATGTTCTCTTTGCCGTTTTCTTTGTCCTCACAATCGGTCTATATTGCGGATTCCAGTCGGCAATCGAAAGTCTGTTTGACCGTATCTTCCGCAGAAAGGAGAGAGTTGCCATAATGAGCACTCTTGCCGGAGAAGAAATTGAAGTCACAGTTGTCGATGACCCTCAGAGCAAAATGGAGTTTACCGCACCCATTGAAAATACGGCTGAGGAAGAAGAACCATACTATACCGACGATGATTATTCGGAAGATTATAGTGGCGGAGAAATCGTTGAGGATAAAGAGCCTGATGAAGCCCGATATGTCCTGATGGATGGCAAAAAAGTATATGAAGGTCCTATTGACGTTGATGATGTCGTGTTCGTAGAACTCGAACATAATATCCGTGAATACAGTAGTTTGCAGGAGCGCATCGAAGCTCGCGGCGAATATCCTTATTTCGAGGATTATATGGGCGGCCATGGACTTGATGAGGTTCTGGAGTCGGATGCCCTATATAACGAGTGGGTGAGCCTCCAGCCCAAACATATCAGGAAAGAGTTGGAACTCGGCATATATCGAGTACGCGCCTACCCCGAGTCCAACGACAGTATCGGCTGTTTCACGAAGACGGCGAAAGAAAAACGCATCAAGGAGGATAACGGCAATATCCGCATTGAGGAATGGGAGGAGGAAGCGTATATCTCCGCCGATGGCGATGTCTATTACTCCGATCAACTTGAGGCCGCTATCAAGGCTTTGAAATCAGACAAGGAACAGTCGGAACTCCAGATGAAACTTCTCTCGCAGCATGAACTGTGCAATGCCGCCCACGAGGAACTCAAAGAGGAGGATATGAAATTCAGCATGGCACAGATTGAGTTTCTATGCGCTTACATCACCCACATGATGCAGCCATATCTTGATGCTGACGAGTTACAGAAACTCCATCATAACGCCAAAATCTGGACGGTTCATGAAATGCCGCCGTTCACGCCGGTGAACCTGCGAAGCAACCATCTGACAAAAGAAGACCTGAAACATCTCGGCTACAACGTCGGCAAATTCCTCAGACTCCAAGGCGGTGTCATCGCCCGCTTTGTCAAGAAAGTTTTCGAGAAGCCTTTTGAGAGCACACAGATCCGAACCATCGAGCAGAAACTCCGTGAGAGCAAATCCACAAAAGAAAGAATTCCAATCCATACCCGCGACCAAATGGAAAAACTGTTCAAGCATTTCCAGCGTTACGGCAACATCAACCTTGACATACTCAATAGAGCCTGATACCTCTATCAAGATATTTCAGCGGATAACAATGGCACAATCGCCGGAGTTATCCGCTTTTTCCTTTGTTCCGAAATATGAAGAGCCCATATAAGCCATTGCCCTTCAATTATTTTCCGCGAATGCTTGTTATTGTAATACAAATACATTAACTTTGCAGCATAAAATATTACGATATGGATATAGCACTTCCCAAAAAGAATCAGAGTTTCCGACTGCCGGTTGAGCTTATTGAACGGCTGCGCCAGCTTGCCAAGCGTCAGAACAGAAGTCTCAACAACTATGTAGAGACTCTGCTACTCGATGCCGCATACAGTGAGCCTAATGAAATCACACTCGCGGCAATGAAGGAAGCCCAAAGTGGTGCATTGCGCAACTCCAAACCTCTTGATTTATCCTCAGTAGAAGCGATGGAACGCTCCATGGGATTATGAAGAAACTGCACCCTACCACCCAATACAAAAAGGATTACAAACGCTTCCGCAACAATCCCAATAAGCTGAAAAAGCTTATGACCGTCCTCAATATGCTTCAGTCGGAAATCAAGATTCCACCTGAATATTACCCGCATATGCTTAGCGGAAACTATGCCGGATATATGGAATGCCATATTGAAGGCGACTTTCTGCTTATTTGGTTTGACCCTGACACCGACCAAATAGACCTTGTCCGTCTCGGTTCTCATTCGGAACTTTTCAGACAATAATCCTATTCTATAAGACAATCCGGTCTAATTCAGAAAACGCATAATAACGTCCGTAACTTGACGGCTTCCAACCGCAGGTTATGGACGTTTATTTCTGCAAAAAATCTTTTTTCTCTTGAAGATCTGTCCTGACTGCGAGGAAAACTTCGCTTATTACATCCACAATAAGTGCTACGACTCAAAAAGCAGATTGGTGATTTCAATGTATTTTGGATACGTCGCCTACGGACGCGAGCTGTTCATTTGGGACTACAACATGGGGGCGAACAATTACCTGTTCCGCCTCATCAGACCCTCCGAACCCTCTCTACTTCGGAACTTTCCCCATCGGGAAGGCTCCCTTTTCATTGTCAATTCATTTGCGATTTAAGCCCTTTTTCTCAAAAGCAAGATACGCAGTAGAATCTGCCATCAATTTATCCCAATACTTAAAGATGTACTCAGGGTAGGGAGAATCACCTATATATAATTTTTCTAAACGACCGCCATACTATTTTTCAATTAACTCCGGCAAGCAAATATATACAACATAATCTACTGCATTATTTTTCCATCGGCTCGGTACTGGCATTTTGGAAAAAATATCATAATCAAAATCTAAATTACTCCGATTATAATGAAATAAATACAGATTATACCAATCTCTATATTCAGTTTTTACTATTTGTATAGCTATGTTGATATGAGGAATTCTAATGATTCCTTGATTATCAACATTTGCTCCTTTAATGGAGTCTCTTATGGTATATAAGTATGCCCAAAAGGGATCCAATTCTAATCCTGCCATAGTAAGTGCAAAGATAGTAATTTTCCTTGAAATTTTTGTCTTTTAGCCTCCTTATATAGTGGGAACTTCGTGGCAAAGTTAGTTTTAGCGAGGCGCATTTTCCCTGCGCTCGGCAATGTAAACAAGTTTTCATTGCTCTCGTTTAACGGAAAAATTGCCATATCTAAGACCGCATACAACATCATGTTAAAAGGTTACGTCGGAGACTACGATTTCGACCGCTCGACCGTTGATCGCGAGCTTGCCAAGAACGAAGGCAAGCAGGTCAACGTTCTTATCGACAACCTCGGCGGATCTCTCGCCACCGGCCTGTCTATCTCCGCAGCCTTCAAGAACCACGGCAGTGTCAATTTGCATTTCGTGGGCCTCAATGCTTCCGCCGCAATCATCGCTTCGCTCAGTATTTCAACTTTCACTGCATTACGGGAGTGACTCTCCTAAAACGCCACAAAATCACTCCATCTCTCCAATTTTCACCATACAAATAATTTCTTCTTTTCATTGCTGTTTCTCAGTGGGTTAGTACTTGCCCTGTGGTTATTTTGATGCAGTGGGAATGGTTAAGTTGATAACCCCCAACTCACTATTTTACTTTGCGTTAGAATTTCAGACAAACTTCTAAAACGCAAAATAAAATGGAAGCACCAACAATCACCTTCGACCAACTGCCCCACGTGGTAGGCGGTCTCTCAGAGAAACTCGACCGAGTGCTTGAACTGCTTGAAAAGGCAGGCTTCACCGGCCACTCCAAACAGTCCAAGCCCTCGCGCAGACTCGTGTATGCGAAAGAGGCTTGCCAGATAATAGGCAAGTCACTTTCGAGTCTCTACCGCGGCATCAAAGCCCCGAATGACCCCATTCCGAGCTACAAGCGCGGCAAACTCCTCTATTTCTACGAGGATGAATTATACGCATGGATAGAAAGCGGTCGCAAACATTCCGTTGCGCCTTCTCTCGCCGAAACAGCGGCTGCCATCACAGCCGGGATGAAACGTCGTCCACGTGGAGGATATAATTTCTAAGCCTATGGAAAGAGATTATACTCCAACCCGGACAAACACATTTCCCGTGCATGTATTTCCCGACAGATTACAGCAAATCATCAGGGAGCTGCATGACAGCAACGGCTTTCCAGCCGATTATACTGCGGCATCCATGATGGCTGCAATATCCGTGGCGATCGGCAACTCTCACCGCGTGGAGGTGAAACGCAACTGGCATGAATCGGCAATCCTATATATTGCGATTGTCGGTCGCCCCGGAGCCTGCAAATCACACCCGTTGGCATTCGCCATGCAACCACTCGTCAACGCCGATTGGAAAAACAATCTGGACTACCAGAAAAAATATTGTGAGTACCAACAGGCGATAGCCATGAGCCGTAAAGAACGTGTCCATGCCGGATTCGAGCAATTCCCGAAAGAGCCGAAACGTCTGCGCTTTCTTGTGTCGGATGTTACGCAGGAGGGGCTGAGCGCAATTCATTCCCACAATCCGAGAGGTCTATGCCTGTGGGTTGATGAACTGTCGGCATGGTTCAAGAACTTCACCCGCTATAATAATGGCTCCGAGGAACAATTCTGGCTGTCGGCGTTCAACGGCAGCACGACAATGTCCGACCGCAAGAACTCGCAGAACTCCATCTTCATCAAACGACCGTTCATCTCGGTTGTCGGGACAATTCAGAAACGTCTGCTAACTGAACTTGCCAACGGCGAGAGAACAGCCAACGGGTTCATCGACCGCATCCTTTTCGCCATGTCGGAATCATCCGGCAAACCTAAATGGAGAGAAGAGGAAGTAAGCGAAAATCTCGACAAGGCGTGGGCATCCATACTTGATGCCATTCTCTCAGTGGAGTGCCGACTTGATGATGACGGGGAGCCGATACCCGTCATTGTGCGGTTCACATCGGCTGCGAAACAGCTGCTGTACGAATGGCAACACCGGAATGCCGAGATGTGCGACAAAGAGATGAACGACACGGTGGTCAGTTTCTTCTGCAAGCTTGAAATCTACGTCATACGTTTCAGTCTGCTTCTGTGAATGGCACGCTGGGCCTGCGAGGTCGAACAGTCACCGCCTGAAGGAATCGGCGATGACGATGTGACCGGGGCAATCGAGTTGGCGGAATATTTCCGAAGCAACGCCCTGGGTGTTCTCACTTGCATCAGCGAGGAGAGGCTTAACGAATTGCACCGCACGGTGTATGACCATCTTGCCGAGGAGTTTTCAACCGCAGAAGGTATTCGTGTGGCTGCACGGTTCGGGATGAAGGACCATACATTCAAGATGTTTCTCACCCGCAATCTCAACACCCTTTTTCGCCGGATTCGCCAAGGTCTTTACCGTAAGCAGTCATGTTACTCCGCTAACAATGTTACTCTCCCGACCAATGAAACCGAAGCGTAGTAAGCAAATGGTTGCCGACAACTATACACTCGGCAGACGTATGTGGCCGCCGGTACGTGATTTGCCGATAACTCCGGCACTCTGCCCACTCCGACAATCCCGAATGTTAAACCGGGCGCAAGCCCATAAAAAATCAAAAACGTGAAAACCGAAAAAAATCCAAATCCTCAGTCATCTGAAATGACTGGTATGTCTAACAATTCTAATAATACCACCATTATGGAAAATTCTACCACCTCCGATGTCCAGCCAATCGCCGGACAGAGCGATACCGCTCAACCCAAGTCACCCAGTCCCACCGCCAAGCAGCGCAAGAGCGACCTCGAAGATTACAGAAAGGAATACTTCGCGCTGATAAAGCTGGGCAAGGACAACAAGCATCAGGTGGCAATCAGCAACGACACGTTTGACCGCGTGGAACGCATCGCCCGATTCTTCGGCGGTCCCGGCTACAGCGTCAGCAACTTCGTCGAGCATATCATAAACGAGCATCTCGACAGCAACGCCGCCAACTACGAAAGCTGGTTCACTCTGATTAGTAAATCGTTCTGACCACTGCCCCTAAGCAGTGGAAATGGCGAAGCCATCGGCAACGCCGGTATCCGGATTCATCGCCTGCGCTTTCGTAGCGTAGCGGAGAAAGAATCTGTCAAGATTAGGAGGATAGCAAGGTAGTGGCAATGTAAACATTTCCGACCTTGCATCCTCCGTTACCGGGCGGCTGGAGTCCGTTCCCGATGGTCACACGTCAAATCTCAAAACTCTGAAACAATGACATTCCAAAAGAAAAAGAAGGCTCCTCCGGGAGTAGAAAAGAAGTCCGGCAAGACATTCGTTGTCAGCGTTAGGCTGGACGAAGAACAGCACAAGACTGCACTTGAAAAATGCCGAAAATCCGGCAGAAAAATATCCGACTACTGGCGATGCGCTCTGCTAAACGCTGAGGTAATACAGGTTGCACGCCCCGAAGACATGGCACTTCTGCGCCAGATCGGAAGCATGGCAAACAATCTCAATCAGCTTGCCAAGAAAGCCAACGAAGCGGGTTTCAAGCTCGTGCAATGGTCGCTCGACTCGCTGAGCAAGGAGATAAAATCACTTTATTCCAAGCTGTCGCATGATTGGAAGCATCACTAAAGGGAGCTGTTTCTCCGGCTGCGTGGAGTATGTTCTCGCGCTGAAAGAGGCTAACAAGGAGGTTCGTTTGCTCTATTCCGAGGGACTGTTGACCGATACACCGAAAGATATTGTCGACGGATTCGAGTGTCAGCGGCATCTTAACAGTCGCGTCCAGCATTGGTGCGGACACATTTCTCTATCCTATTCGCCGGAAGATTCGGCACGGCTTTCAGATGAAGCCATGGTGACACTCGCGCTGGAATATATGGAGAAAATGGGCATCAAAAACACCCAGTTTATCATAGCGCGCCATCTGGATAAGGAGCATCCGCATTGTCACATCGTCTATAATCGAGTGGATAATGACGGACGATGTGTGAGCGACAGTTACGAGTATTACCGCAGCATTGCCATCTGCAAGGATCTTAAAAAGAAGTATGGTTTGACCTTCGGCGAGAACAAAGACAAGGTAAAAGTTGACCGTTTGAAAGGTCGCTCAAAGACCCGTCAGGAGATTTATCTTGCCGTCCAAGCCGCCAAGCGGACAGCAAAGGACTGGACTTCTTTTCAGCGCGAACTGGCTCAGAAAGGCATCTCCGTCAGGAAGAAATTCCGACGAGGGACGACCGACGTCGAAGGACTTTCTTACATCAAGGACGGGCAGAAGTTCAAGGCTTCACAGGTGGACCGCGACGGCAAATGTTCATACGATACCATCTGCAACGCTCTCGACCGGAACAAGAACCGTCAGGCTCAACCCTCGGCATCAGCGCCAAGACCGATGCAACAGCAGCCTAAACAGACGCCGAGCGCCGCAGCAAAAATCATCGAAGCCGGAGCCGATATTGCCGAAAGTCTCGGCAATGCTGTCGGTGGACTCTTCCAGGTCGGACCTGCCTACGAACCGGAAGAGGAGGCGTTCATCCGCGAGATGAACCGACGCAAAAAGAGAAAAACAGGCAGAAATTTGTAACACTCAACAGAGAAAAATGAAAACAGAATTTGAAAACACCCCGGAGAATTTTCTCCAAAACATCGCTGATGACCTCAGCACTATCAGCGGCACGTGTGCCGAAATCAAGGAGACGCAGCTCAACAGCGCCACTACTGACGACCTGAGCAATATGGGAACATCCATCACTTCAGCCGTCATCGAGAAAGTAGATACGATGCAGTCTTCTATCGAGACCCAGACCACAAGCGTGAAAGAAATCGGAGACAATCTGACCACATCGGTTGATAATCTTAAGACCGAAATCGCAGAAAAGATTGACAATTTCACCGCCAATCCTCCGGTGCAGAAGATTGAGAAGACCATCCGTATTGCCAAAGAATCGTGGCAGGTTTATCTCGCCATGTTCTTCTCGGTGTTCACCTTTATCCTCTTCGGAGCTACTTTCATCTGGCAGGAGTCGCGTATCGAACAGGCCCGCATCTCCGACATCAAGTATCACTACATACTGATGAACGGTGGCGTCAACTCCGAGGGTCTGGATAGCATCCAAAGCTGGTTCCGTGACCCGGAGCGCATCAAGCAAATCGAATTGGAGGTGAAAGCATACGAAGACCGTGTGCAGGAAACCGCCCGCGCCCTTGACCAGAAGCATCGCCTCGAAGAAAAAATCAACGAACTCAATTCAAAAACCAACAACAAAAACTCAAGAAAATGAAGACACTCAACAACCTCAACCAACTTCTCTCGCGTGTAAAAACCATCTTTGGCCGCAAGGCTACCTCAGCAGCCAACGCCCCACTTGAAGGGGAGCCGCCTACCGGCCTTTCGGTCGTAAGCGACCCACGCCTCAGAGCAGCCTTCGCCGACATCGAGAAATATCTTGCCGAAAACTACAGCACTCCGGCGGCCAAACTACGCTATCAGGACTACACCAACGGCGCCACACTAACCTCTGAAGATGCAACGTTTGCAGTATCGCTCGTAATCCTAACAGCCACAAACGGAGCTGCACATCTCCCCGACAACGTGTTGCTGCTCGGCGGAGTCACCTCGACCAACGATGTAAAATGGCTCACCGCAGAGTTGAAAAAGTTCACCAAATTCCTCATGCAACTCTGTCCCAAGCACCGCATCCAGCACCTCGCCTTCGCCTTCTCCAAAGACAAGCCTGACAACCCGGCCATTGTCAAAGAAGCCGAAGTCACCTGCATCCGCCTCTACTAATCCATGAATGTAGCCCGACAGAAATATCATCTTTGATAACTGTCGGGCTATTTTGTCATTTGGAATTACCAAGTGATAACTCGGTCAACAATGTCTTGTTGTTCGGCGGAGGTGCGGCGAAGGTATATACGAGTGGTTTCGATGCTCTCATGTCCCATGAGATCTGCGAGCAGTGAAATGTCGTTGAATTTCTCAAGGAAATTCTTTGCGAAGCGGTGTCGGAACGAGTGTGGATAGATTACTTTTTCGTTGAGGCCAAATTTCTTGGCATAGTTCTTCAGTTGCTGTGAGATACCTCTGGTGGTAATCCTCTCACCAAAACGGTTGAGAAATAGATATCCGGTTGTACGACCTTCAGAGTGGAGCCATTCATTAGCTTCATCGCGTAGTTTCTTCGGAATGAACAAGCGTCGAATTTTCCCACCTTTGGTGTATATGTCGTAGTAGCCCAATGCCACGTGTTCCACTTTCAGTTGCACAAGCTCGCTGACACGGGCACCAGTGGCGGCGAGAAAACGCACAACGAAATACCATGCACGATTTTCCTCCTTTTTTAACTTGTTTTTGAGGAAAGTGTAATCGGCATTGCTGATTACGTTTTCCAGATAGGAACGTTGCTGCACCTTGACTGATTTGAGTCTCAGTCGAGGCTTGTTGCAGAAGGTTAGATACTTGTTCAAAGCCTGAATACGGAGATTGACCGTTTTGGGCTTGAACGATTCTATTAGATAGGTTTTATAGAGCAACAAGTTCTTCTTGTTTAGCTCCTTGTGGCGCGAAAAGAAATCATTGACCGCATAGCAGTACGCGGCAATCGTATTCTTTGCCATGTTCCCATCTCGCAGAAAGATTTCAAAGTCTTTTGTCATGTTGTAAACCTTATTAGTGAGATTGATACTAATAAGATATAGCCAATCCATGACTTCAAGTAATTCCTATTATGAGAAGACACTCGCCACCGGCGCCGTCCGCTGCATCGACGACGAGATCCCCTTCGACATACCCGAATCATGGATGTGGGTTAGATTTGGCAATTTATCTTTCAATAGGGACTCTGAGAGAATCCCTTTATCTGTTTCAGAACGTAGTAATCTGAATAAAATATATGATTATTATGGAGCGTCAGGCGTAATCGATAAGGTAGACAGATATTTATTTGACAAGCCATTGTTGCTCATAGGAGAAGATGGAGCTAACCTTATAAACAGAAGTACTCCGATCGCCTTCATAGCAATGGGGAGATATTGGGTGAATAATCATGCACACGTAATAGACTTCATTTCGTATGATTTAATGAGGTATGTATCTAATTTTATCAACGCCATTTCTCTTGTTGACTATATTACGGGTACCGCACAGCCGAAAATGAATCAAGAAAAAATGAACTCAATTTTGATAGCAGTTCCCCCTATTCAAGAGCAAGTTAGAATTAATGATAGAATAATTTCAATTTCTTCAATCGTTGAAAAATACGAAAAACAAAGAACGTTATTAGACCAACTTAACAATACCATAGAAGACAAGCTAAATAAATCAATCCTGCAAGAAGCTATTCAGGGCAAGCTCGTCCCTCAGATAAAATCGGAAGGGACGGCAGAAGGTTTGCTTGAAGAAATCCGTGCCGAAAAGAAGCGGCTTGTCAAGGAGGGTAAGCTGAAGAAATCAGCCATCGCCAACGAAAGCCGCATCTTCAGAGGTGACGATAACAAGTATTATGAGCAGATAGGCTCTAAAAGATTTGATATAAGCGATAAAATACCATTTGAAATTCCTCAATCATGGCAGTGGTGTCGTCTTTCAAACGTTATTATACTTCTTTCTGGCCGAGATTTAGAGCCTTCGCAGTATAATGATAAGGGGTCTGGCTTTCCATATATTACTGGAGCAAGTAATTTTTCTAATGGAAATCTCATAATCAATCGTTGGACAGAATCGCCAGTAACTATATCAAAAAAAGGAGAATTGCTGATTACATGTAAAGGCACTATTGGGACTATGGCGATTAACACAGTCGGCCCTATACATATCGCTCGTCAAGTAATGAGTATGTCATCATATATTAATCCGCTGTTTCTTCGGGATTTTTTAAAATTAAAGATTCCTTTTCTTGTAAAAAAAGCGAAGAGCATGATTCCAGGTATTTCTCGTGATGATATAGAGAATTTACTAATTCCCATTCCTCCAATAACTGAACAAGGACGTATTGTGAGCCGTATCAATAATTTATCAAATCTTATCATATAATGATAAATATTGAATTATTCGACATTGCTCCTTATACGGTGGCAATGGGATTAATAATGAACATAATGCACTCTGTGTAAAATGCTTTATTGTAACTCCCTTGCATATTTTATCAATAATCCCGATACCCTTATAGTGCTCAATTAGTGACTTTAGATAATAAACATTGATTCCTGTAAAGGGCCGCACTCTGTGCAGTGCATTTTGATACCACATATCAATATTAGAAGTCCAAATTGAGCATCTTCCGACATCGCCACCTTCGCATATCAAAAGGTCCCCTGATTGAAGCTTATACTTGCATCGTTCTGATTGAGAGAATCTTGCTTTCTTAACTGTATTCATTGCTATCCCAGTCCAATAGACATTGATAGAACAGAGGTAGGGAGTAACCTCACCAGAATCCTTTCCCTTATCCAATGTTTTGCCCAATTCGCTTATTGCTATTTGAGGCAACCTAACCCAAGACCATGAATCAGGAATATTAAATAGTGGCTCTATTTCAATAATTTGCTTTCCTATCTGCTCATAATACTTGTTATCGTCACCTCGGAAGATGCGGCTTTCGTTGGCGATGACTGATTTCTTCAGCTTACCCTCCTTGACAAGCCGCTTCTTTTCGGCGCGTATTTCTTCCAGCAAATCTTCTGCCGTTCCTTCCGATTTTATCTGAGGAACGAGTCTACCTTGAATGGCTTCTTGAAGAATTGATTTCTTTAGTGACTCATTTATACTGTCGTTGAGTTTTCTCAATGAAAATTCGACCACCCTATAATTTTCAATCAGTGAAGTAAGTTCCGTTAATTTAGAAACAATTCTTTTTTGTTCATCTTTAGGCGGAATTGGTAAGAGCATTTTCCCCAAAGTTTTACCATTGCAGTTAGGCTGAGCTGTAGCGATTGTTCCGGCCCTTAATTGTTCCCAATACAAAGAACTCTCCATGAAGGATTTCAAGTAAAGGGGACTTAACTCATTGGAATATCTCGTTCTAATTAGGTACCCTGCATATATAGCTTTTACCGGAACACTTTCTACTAAAAAAGACTTGCCGACTGTACCTCCAGTTCTTGCGAATAAAATATCGTTGGGCTCCAAGATATAATTGGGAATTTCTTGTGCTGCAATATTGCAAAAAGGCACTCCTTGCCAAGGTACTTTATTGTCCTGAATATCGGAGATACGAACCATTCTTACATCCCCATTTTCAATTGCGGGAGCATTATATCCGTATTGAATTGAGAACGAAACATTACCCCATCGTTCCCATTCCCAGCCTTGTGGGATGTCGAAGGGGATTTCGTCGTCGATGCAGCGGACGGCGCCGGTGGCGAGTGTCTTCTCATAATAGGAATTGTCCTCACCACGGTAGATGATAGTTTCGTTCTTGTCACGCTTGATTTTCTTCTCTTTTACGAGACGTGCTTTCTCAGCCCGTATCCGTTCAAGAAGGACGGACGCCGGTTCGTCATTTGGGTCTTGGGGGACGAGTTTCCCTTGAATGGCCCACTGGAGTATGCTGTTGCGAAGTTGTTTGCCCGTCATGTCAGTCGATTTCAATCTTAAATCCGAGGATGTCCTGAATCTCTTGGAGAGTCTTGTCTATCTGATGTTCAAGAGCTTTACGCTTCTTGTAGTATTCTTCAAGAAGTTGCTTGGGAGGAAGAACTTCCTCTTCTTCTTTGGGGAACTTGCATCTGTCGAAATTGCAATCGCTGGCAATCAATTCCTCAACACTGAAACAACGGGACTTCTCATCGTTATCGGCCACAATTTCCTTGCGGTCGTTCCACCACTCTGTAATGGGGGCAGTATGCTCCAGTTTCATCGATTTAGTCTTGGAGAAATGCTTATAACCCTCCGGCATATCAAGACGATAGAACCATGTCTCTTTCGTCGAATAGCCTTCGGGGGCACCTTCAGCACGCTCGTTGTTAAAGAAAACTATATTAGTGGCAATGCCAGTGTAAGGGGCAAAAATACTACCGGGCAGGCGGATTATTGTATGGAGATTGAAATCCTTGAGCAATTTGGCTCGAATAGCTAACTTAGCATTGTCAGCACCGAAAAGAAATCCATCGGGTATGATGACAGCCGCACGTCCCCCTTTTTTGAGTCGGTACATTATCAACACCATAAAGAGATCAGCGGTCTCGCTACTGCGCATATCCATCGGAAAATTCGATTTGATATTGCTCTGCGTACTGCCGCCGTATGGCGGGTTCATGGCTATTACGTCAAGTTTATCCTCAGGTTTGATGTCGGTCACATTGATTCCGAGAGAATCGCAATGCCGAATATTGGGAGCCTCGACATCGTGGAGGAGAAGATTTGTAATGGACAGCAGGTAAGGGAGAGGCTTCCACTCTTGACCTATAACGGCAGACTGATATTTCTCGCCGTCGGCTGTGGTCTCTATCTGCGGTTGCAGATGATTGAGTGCAGAAGTGAGAAAGCCGCCTGTTCCAGATGTAAAGTCGCCAAATGTCTCACCAAGTTTTGGGTCAAGAGTTTTGACCATGAAATCGGTGAGCGCACGGGGCGTGTAAAACTCACCGGCATTTCCGGCGGATTGCAGTTCTTTGAGGATACCCTCATATATATCGCCAAACATATGGCGGTCTTCCGCATCGTCAAATTCAATCTCATTTATTATGTTTATGACCTGTCGGAGCAGGACACCGTCTTTCATATACTGGTTGATGTCCTCGAACACTTCCTTGACGATAGATTGGGAGCGTGGCGTTTCACGATTTATATCAAGATTTTTCAATGACGGGAACAAATCCTCATTGACCAGTTTCAGCAAAGCATCTCCGGTGAGAGCCTCTCCATCCTTATTGTCAATGGCCCAGTTTCGCCAACGCAAATTATCGGGAATGATGGATTTGAAAGTCTTTTTCTCTTTCATCGCCTTATATTCCCATGTTTCTTCCTGAGTGTCGTAAACTTTGAGGAAGAACATCCATGTCATTTGCTCAATACGCTGGGCATCGCCGTTGATACCGGCGTCCTGACGCATTATGTTCTGGATACGCTTTACTATATTGTTGACTGCCATTGATTATGCTACTTTGTAAATTTCGTTTTCAAGTTCTGCTATTGCCTTGTTAAATTCTTCTATACCGCCGAATAATCTTATTATCTTCTGAGGCTTTCCTATTCGGTTGAAAGGCGCATGGTCGAGAATGTCTGCACTCTCGAAATTGAGTATTCCATGTTCTGCATACTTTTCAAGGAGAGCCTCCAACACTTCACGAGCTTTCCCTTCATACTTAGCAAAATAGTTGCGCTTTTTGACATTGTTAGCCCGTTCACGACGAGTAAGCGCAGGCTGGTCAAACGCCACGTGACAGATAATGTCGAATATGTCGGCTTCTGCAAGAGCCGGATTCTTCTGGCGCACAGCATCGACAAGAACGTTCAATTCCTTTAATTCTTCAACAATCGCAGCCTTACGCTCTGCCGTCGTCCACTCGTTTATAAAGTTGTCAAGAGAGGAATAATGGCTCAGAATCTGTTTCTTGGTAAAGGATGTGACAGATTCTGTCCGCATTGTCTTGCCGTCTTCACCGAGAACCGAAACTATTTCAGTCGTTATTGTCACCGGTTTACCTGCGACAATATATTTCACGTGCGGCTCATGTACGCTGCCGCCTCCGTCACCTCCACCTTTGGGATATTCCCTTTTGGGCTTGGTTGGAGGCAATGGATCTCCATCGAAATCCGGGTCTTTGAATTTCTTGGTGGCGTTACGGAAATCAAGAATTTCAAGATGCCATTTTCCTTTATCTGTGCGTAGTCGGGTGCCTCTGCCAATTATCTGCTTGAACTCAGTCATCGAACCTATCTCCTTGTCGATTACGATAAGTCCGCAGGTCTTGCAATCCACGCCCGTAGCGAGTAGCTCCGATGTCGTGACAATGGTAGGATATGGCTCATCAACGTTAATGAAATTATCAAGCTGACGTTTGCCAACATTGTCGTCACCTGTTATGCGCATAACATAGCGGGGATCCTTCTGGCAGAGATCGGCATTAAGAGTTGTGAGCAATTGGCGCATTGCCTCCGCCTCTTCAATATCAGTGCAGAAAACAATGGTCTTTGTCATCCTGCCGATATTGTGGAGCATCTTGGTTATCCGCCGTGCCACTAATTCGCGGCGAGTGGTAAACGCGATGTCGCGCCCGAAATCCTTCTGCTGATATAGGCGTTGCTCGATTATTTTTTTGAATATGTCCTTCTCATCCTCGTCAGGAGTGAATCCTTGGAGATCGAGGTCTATGTATGAATTGGTAACTCGATAAGGTGCGAGAAAACCGTCTTGTATTCCTTGAAGCAATGAATACTTGTAAATGGGTTCGCCGAAATAATCAAGATTATTGGCTCCGTTCTCAGCTTTAGGTGTCGCGGTCATGCCAATCTGTGTGGCGGACTTGAAGTATTCCAAAACCTTTCGCCATGCCGAATCATCTTTTGCGCTACCCCTATGGCACTCGTCCACTATGATAAGGTCGAAATAAGATGGTTTGACTTTCAGGAACGGGTCTGGCTCACCATCCTTTCCGACAAGCTGGTGATACAGAGCTATGTATATCTCGAAGGATGTGTCAATATCGCCCTCCTTGACCTTGCACATGATCTTTTTGAACGGTTTGAAGTCCTGCGTCATGGTCTGGTCAATCAGAATATTGCGGTCGGCGAGATAAAGGATTTTCTTTTTTGCCTTCGATTTATGCAGACGATGTATTATCTGAAATGCAGTATATGTCTTGCCTGTGCCGGTAGCCATCACTATCAGCACTCGTTCCTGCCCTTTGGCTATGGCTTCGACAGTCCTGTTGATTGCTATCCTCTGATAATAACGTGGCTCATGCGAATAGGCATCGGAATAATACGGAGTGTCAACAATGTTCTGTTGCTCCATCGTCAGTTTCTTATGATTGAGAAATCTGATATGAAGTTCATCCGGAGTAGGGAATTTGTCAATATCAATAGTTGTTTCCTTACCCGTTAGAAAATCATGCTCGACGAAAGCCTCACCGTTGGAACTATATGCAAAAGGAACGTCAAGAATTTCAGCGTATTCAATTGCCTGTTGCATCCCACCTCCGACCGGTTTGCTTGCGTCTTTGGCCTCAACAATGGCGATTGGCTGATTATTATGTCCGAACAAAAGATAGTCTGCCCGCTTCTTTGCCTTGCGGTCATGTACGTTTCCATCGAATATGACACGACCGTCCGTGAAGGCATATTCCATACGGACGTGTTGCTTGTCCCACCCTTTCTGCTCAATGGCAGGAGTGATGTAGCGGTGCTTTATGTCCTCTTCTGTCAGGCTCTTATCTATCATAGCTGCTGTGGCTCAACTTCCGATAACATACTATTATCGGAAGATTGCAAAATTAGCAATTAATTTTTGAACAGAGGGTGTGATTTTAGGGAAATTTCACTTCTGTCTCGAAAATTCTTAGTAACTTTGAGTTCTAATTCAGATAATTCACAACTATGATAATTTCCAACAATCAGGCTATTGCCGACATATTAAAATCCATCGACGAAGGCAAGACGCAGCTTCCCGACTTTCAGCGCGGCTGGGTATGGGAGGATCAACGCATCCGTGCCTTAATTGCAAGTATTAGCAACGGTTATCCAATCGGTGCAGCTATGTTTTTGCAGACAGGTGGTAACAATGTTCACTTCAAGGCTCGTCTGTTTGAAGGAGTTGACAAATCTAAGGCCGATGTCAATCCCGACACTTTGGTACTCGACGGTCAGCAACGTAATACTTCTATCTATCGTTCGCTATATTCCAAAAAGCCAGTGGAAACCACCGACTCCAAGAAAAAGCCCATCAAACGATATTACTACATTAACATACCTAAGGCTCTTGACACTCTTGTTGACCGAGTGGATGCAATTGTGTCGGTGCCAGAAAGTCGTATCGTTACTACAGACATCGGACGCACAATAGTGCTTGATCTTTCCTTACCGGAGAAAGAGTATGAGAACCATTATTTCCCTCTTAATCTGATTTTTGACAACGTCGGTATGATGCAGTGGCAAATGCAATATGCCATGTATCACAACAACGACGTTGAGATTTTCACACAATGGACTCAATTCTTCAATACCATTGTGGCCCCTATGTCGAAGTATCAGATTCCTGTCATAATGATTGGCAACGACGTCCCTAAGGAAGCTGTTTGTCAAGTATTCGAGAATGTCAATCAAGGAGGTGTTTCTCTGACTGTTTTTGAACTTGTCACTGCGACTTTCGCGGCAGACAACTTTGAGCTTCGCAAGGACTGGGATGCTATATGGAATATACTTGGCAAGAATCAACTTCTCAACTTCAAGGGCCAAAAGCCTTTTGAAGGTACTGATTTCCTTACAGCCATCACTTTACTGACCAATTATCTTAACAAGATAAACTCGCAGGACACCCGTGGTATAAGCTGTAAGAAGAAAGATGTGCTTCGTCTGGACTATAACGACTATGCGACCAATCGTAACCGACTCCTCGAAGGTCTCTCTGAAGCAGTGAAATTTATCAATGAGCAATGTATCTATACAGCGATCGATCTTCCGTACACTAGTCAGCTGATACCACTCTCCGTACTTTTTGCTATCGACAAAAATCTCTGGTTCTCGGCTCACAACCGCCGCAAACTCGAAATGTGGTATTGGTGTGGAGTGTTCGGCGAACTATATGGAAGTGCCAATGAGGGTCGATACGTTAACGATGTCGTTGGCATGATTGAGTGGATTAGTAATGACGATGCATTGCCTGATACAGTGCTGCGTTCTAATTTCCACGCATCACGTCTACAACAACTCTACACCCGTAACTCAGCTGCTTACAAAGGCGTCATGGCTTTAATACTCAAAGCAGGTGCCAAGGACTTCTTGAAAGGAACGGATATGAGCCACGCCACTTATACGCTCGAATATACCGACATTCACCATATTTTCCCACAACATTACTGCGAGAAGAAAGGAATCGATCGGGTACGTTGGAACTCTGTTATTAACAAAACGCCCATCTATGCCCGCACTAACCGCATCATAGGCGGTTATGCGCCATCTCAGTATCTTTCAAGCCTTGAAAGAAACCATGCCGCTGACCCCGTACAGCTCAATGAAAGCCTCGCTTCACATCAGATTGATGTCAATGCTATCCGCGTCGACGACTTCGATACCTATTACTCTAAGCGCCAACAGGCTCTTCTCGACCTCATAGAGAAAGCAACTGGGAAAGAGGTAAGTGGACGAGAAGAACCGCAAGCAGCCATGTCGCAATACGACATAGCCGAAATGGAAACCAACGAAGAATAAGCCATGCTAACAGTTTTTCCCGATAATATTAGTTCATCTATTTCGTCTATCAGTTCTAATCGTGCAAACGCGATATGCTGTAATGATGAACAAAACGCAGATATCGAATCTGACAACGTTTTGTTCAAATCGTTGTTAAGCTTCTATGCGAGAAACGGGATCTACTCGCAGTTATGGAAAAATCCCCAAATCCAAGCCTACGGGCACGGAAAACATATTCCACATTTGATGGTTATGACACCACAATGATTGCCGTCTAACAGTAAAACATTTATAATGACAGATACAGCAACCCAAGCTCAATCTCTTTTCAGAACTGCCGCCATTTTCTATGGGAATGACCCAGCTAATTATGGTAGTTCTAATGTGCGTAATATTCAGAAGTTAGTTGAGTCTTCTTTATATCATTCACCTAAAGAGGGAATGACAACACATGAGATTTCCGAGTTTATTAGAAATAATTACTTGTTAGATATCGATGACTTAGAGATCACCAGTATCGTGGCGAACCCACGTAATTCCGATCGATATATACAGTTAACGAATCGAAATGTTACCCATTTCGTACTTTCTCAGAAAAGACGTATGTCCATTGAGGCAACCCAGACCTCCAAGAGTCTTGATACATATATTGATGAATACATCCTTATGGAATCTTTAGCGAGCGAAGCAAAAGATACCATAATACAATACTTATACAGTATCTTTACCTCCAATTTGGAGAGTTTTAGGAGATTGTTTCAACTAAAGAAAGCTGCGTCACTCGCCATTGACATCAGTCAGGACTACTCTGATTCAGAAGCAAAATTTATCAACGGGTTTCTTCTTTGGAACAATCAAGATAAAGATCAGGCTATTTTTAATTTTGCGAGTTACGCCTTAGAATATTGCATGATAACCAATCGTAAGGATTCTACGAATATCAATCAACAATTAGGGCTAAAGGAATTCTATATTGACACCAACATTGTTTATCGAGCTATTGGATTAAATGGAGAAGATCGAAAACAACGAACCCTCCAATTGTTAGAAAAATTACAAGCAACAAATTGCAAATTGCACATATCAACCGAAGCGAAAGCAGAATTAATAGCATCATTAAACGACAAATTCGAAAAACTCAGAAAAAACCACAATCCGGCAGTAAAATCCAAAGTGTTTCAGGAATTTGTAACATATGATGATATTTACAGTGCCTACCATCGTTGGTGTGTCGGTCGAGTAAACACATCCGTGGATTTATTTGGAGCATATGTTCTTGCTAATTTTGACGATCTACGAAAGAAATACTCAATCCAAACAGATGGAGATTGCCCATTTGATAGAGCTGAGAAGGATGATGTTCTAAATAAAATGGCGAGCGACATAAAGTCTTATTCAAAACGTAAAAGTCTATCTATGGCTTTACACGACGCATTGAATGTTTTATGGGTAGAATTGAAAAGATTGCCTAACCAAATTTCGGTTTTTTCAGCTAAACATTTCCTGTTGTCATCTGATAAAGGACTAAGATGTTGGGATGTTGTCAGAAATTATGGCAATAGCCCACGAATCGTAATTCATCCATCAGAATGGTTAAGTCTTATTTTAAGATATTCTCATAGAACTGCCGATGATTTCAAATCGTTCATAAGTTTTCTCACTCTTAGAAACAACGAGGCACCAATGAGCAATGAAGAACTCAACATTGCAATTAGTGCAATCGCTGAAATAGCCGAAGATATCGATGTTCAACAAACAGTTTGTGAGAACCTTTTGAAAATTTCTTTCGATAGGAGAGAAAAAGCTCTAACAGAAAGTACAATTCGCGATTTAGCAAAGGTTGAAGCTGAGCGTGAATTAGAAAAACGACTTAAACAGGCAAACGAAGAAAAAGAACATATTTCTGCAGCTTATGCGGCTTTAACGGATGAAAATTCTTTATTAAAAGACGACATCCAATCGCAGAAATCCATTGCTGATAAACAAATTAATGATCTTGCTCTTCAAAATGAAACATTACAACGCGAATCTTCAGAATCAAAACAAAAAGATAAAGCGATGATTGACGAACTAAAGGAAAAATTACGTCAAAGTGAGGAAGGTCGAAAAAGAGAACAAGAGGAATATAAAATTTATAAAGCCAATCGGATAATCAATAACTGGATTATCGCAAGAGTCCTAATTGCTATTATCATAGGTGCTTCGGTTGTTATTTATTTACTTGCATCAGAAGAGGGTGATTGGCTATATAGTCTTAAACGATGGATTAATAGTAGTGAAGACTTGGCTGACTTTGTTAAAAATGGGCTAACTTCAATTTTCGGTATTGCCGCTCTGGTTATATTCCCATGGAGACCATTGTTCAAAAAAATATTCAAAAGAAGTGCTTCACTAGGTTCATTTGAATAATAATATTATCAATCCTAATGTCTGAATTTGACGAATACATAGTCCACGGAGAACCTGGGCAGAAGGAGAAGGCTGACGCGTGGCAGACAGCTATCGGCCTTCAGGATGTGGATGGGCTGAAAGTTTCAGCTTATCTGCTTGACACTGCGCGTCAGCATATTGAGGGAGACATATCCATAGATGAGGCTCGTGAACGCATCAAGGTGTATTATGAGACTAAATCTGGTCATGATGAAGTTGATGAAGAAGGAGATAAGGCATCTGCCAATATCGCTAAGATTCTGAGTGAACCATCGTTTGCATTTTCAATAGTAGGGCTTACATCTATACATCGGCGCATATTTGAAGGCATATTCAAATTTGCCGGTCAATTACGCACGGTAGAATTGAGTAAAAAGGAATGGGTTCTTGGCGGTAATGCCTCTGTAAGCTACCAACCGGCTGTAGACCTCCGAGAAGCCATAGAATATGACCTCGCTCGCGAAAAGGAATTTGATTACTCTTCTCACCCTATTTCAGAAATTATCAATCACTTGGCTCGGTTTATTGCTGACCTGTGGCAGATACATCCTTTCAGGGAAGGTAATACCCGCACGACGGCCGTATTCCTTATAAAGTACCTCCGCTCAATGGGCATTCCGGCAACCAACGATATGTTCAAGGAACACTCATGGTATTTTCGCAATGCACTTGTCAGAGCCTCATATAAAGGACTGAATATCTCGCCTACCACCGAATTTGTAGAGCGATTCTTGCGCAACGTTATTCTTGGCGAAAAGAATGAGCTTCGCAACCGCGATATGCTTGTTGGTGCTTCGCTGCCTAAGACCATGCCCCAAAGTATCAAGGCGCCTAATCCAAAGTCTCAATTTGACGCTTTGAATTGCACTTTGGAAGAGTTAGCCGTACTAAAGACTATCGAGGATAATCCTAAAATCACCCAGACTGATATTGCCAAATCCATAAAGAAATCGGCATCCACGGTCAAACGTATCACCTCAGGTCTAGTCGAGAAAGGCATCCTTATCCGCCGCAACGGACGCCGCAACGGATGGTGGGAAATCCAAACATATAAAGTACATTTGTAGTGATGGATACAAATCTTGACATACAGATAGATGACGCTCTGAATGCTTATCGGGCTTCGGGAGTCGAGGAGCAGGTGGACTATCAGAAGTTCTACCTCTATTCCATCGTGACCCACTCCACAGCGATTGAGGGTTCTACCGTCACCGAGATAGAGAATCAGCTTCTTTTCGATGAGGGTATTGCTGCCAAGGGTCGATCGCTGACCGAACAGATGATGAATGTCGATTTGAAGGACGCTTATCTTTATGCTTTCAGAATAGCCTCTGAAAATCCGAAATATACGCCTCAGTTATTGCAACAACTATCAGCTCTGGTAATGCGCCGTACCGGAAGTGAATACTTCACTATTGCCGGACATTTCGATTCATCGAAGGGAGAGTTCCGTCTATGTAATGTCAGTGCAGGCATCGGCGGAAGGAGTTATCTCGCATATAATAAGGTTCCTCGCGCCGTGGACGATTTTTGCAGGTGGCTCAATGAAGAAATTACTAAAGCGGATAGAACCAATATTGCGGCATGTTATCGTCTTAGTTTTGAAGCCCATTTCCGGCTGGTAACCATTCATCCGTGGGTTGACGGCAATGGTCGAACAACCCGACTGGTGATGAATATGATTCAACGTCAGTTAGGCCTAATTCCTTCTATAGTCAGAAAAGAAGACAAGGGAGAATATATCCAGTCTCTTGTTGACAGCCGTGAGAATAACGATTCGACAATCGCACAGGACGTTATGCTCCGTCACCATATCGCCAATCTTAACCGCCGAGTTTTGCAGTTTCAAGAAAATGACACTGTAAATACGCAAAGTGACACTGTAAATGATACCGCAAACGCAAATAATGACATTGTAACAGGACTAAAGAAATCCCTGCAAAAAGTATATACTGCCATTCTAAACAATCCGGAGATTACACATTCTGAAATAATGGAGACTCTTCATATTTCAGAATCCACAGCTAAACGAGCTACCAGAGACCTTAAAAAACTTGGCTACATTGCGAGACAGGGTTCAGACAAAACGGGCAAGTGGATAATTCTGAAATAACACCTGCCAAGTAACATTATCGGCATAGTAACACGGTATAAAGGTCATTGGTCAGAGAGATAAGTGACTAAGATAAGTTCATTATTCATTGCTCAACATATCATATAATAAATATTTTTACTATCTTTGCGGTATCATAAGATAGATTGAGTATGGCTAAGAACACTATGGGGACAAAGTTGCCCCGGAAATTGGAGCAGAAAATGGCTCTTATGGGTGAGCAGATTAAGCTTGCCCGGTTGCGTCGCAACCTCTCGATTGCGCAGGTTGCGGAACGTGCGACTTGTTCGCCTCTCACAGTGAATCGCATCGAGAAAGGCTCGCCCACAGTCTCAATCGGCATCTATGCCCGTGTTCTTTATGCTTTGCAACTTGATGACGATCTACTTTTGATTGCCAAAGAAGACACCCTTGGACGCAATTTGCAGGACTTGAATCTGAAACATCGCCAACGTGCATCTAAAAAGGAATAAGCCATGAAGAAACTATTTGTGTATGCCGACTTTGACTGGCTGGAGACGCTTCAACTGATAGGCGAGCTTTCCTGCGACTCGGTGCGCGGCAGTGAGACATACGGCTTTTCGTATGATAAAGAGTGGCTTGCCAAATATGGCGATGTTTTTCTCAGTGAGGATTTGCAGAATTATACCGGCATCCAATACACCCGACCGGAGCACGATATTTTCGCTTGTTTCTCGGATGCTCTACCCGACCGCTGGGGACGCACATTGCTGCACCGCCGGGAGCAGATTGCAGCCGCCGATGAGAAGAGAGCCGTGCGCAGACTGACTTCCTTCGATTATCTGACGGGAATTGACGATGCTTCACGCATGGGCGGTTTCCGATTTGCCGAAACTTCCGAAGGGAAGTTCATCAACTGTGAGGAAAGCCTCCGTGTGCCGCCATTGGCGAATGTCAGAGAACTGATGCGGGCAGCTCATGAGATTGAACTAAGCGAGGAGAAACATCTGTTGCCGTCAAAGAAATGGCTGGCGCAATTGTTACACCCCGGAACGTCCCTCGGAGGTGCCAGACCGAAGGCATCTGTCATTGATGAGGACGGCAGTCTGACAGTCGCGAAATTTCCATCGCGCAAAGATGATTACGATGTTGCCCTGTGGGAGCATTTCTGTCATATGATGGGACGCAAGGCCGGACTGAATGTTGCTGAGACACGGACAATCAATGGAGAAGATTATCACATTCTACTCTCAAAGCGTTTCGACAGAAACAGCGACAGCAGACGAATACATTTCGCCTCTGCATTGACTCTGCTCGGACTCACTGACGGCGATAACGCTTCAACCGGCTACGGCTACACCGACATAGTCGATTTCATAGTTCAGCACGGGAGCAATGTCGAGCAAAACTTAGAGGAACTCTATCGCCGCGTGGCATTCTACATCATTGTCGGTAACTCCGACGACCACTTCCGCAATCACGGCTTTCTCCTGACACGCAAAGGTTGGGAACTATCTCCGGCATACGACATCAACCCGACTCTCGCTGACAATCAAAGTCTGCTGATTAACCGTTCCACTAACGAATCAGATCTTAATATCCTATTGGCATCCGCTGGAGATTACATGCTTTCATC
>ERZ808042.46-NODE-46-length-124616-cov-57.275496_pt1 | contig 124616 bp, 112 predicted proteins | sample MGYA00380193_ERZ808042 | MGnify/ENA primary metagenome ERZ808042 (study PRJEB31490, sample SAMN06133401) | mouse gut metagenome | isolation source: M1_2 | host: mice | place: China: Chengdu | collected 2015-05 ...
GCCAGCGGGTTGTGGCTCTCGGGACCCTCGTAGGCTATCTTGCCTATGCCGGGAAAATATTCTTTTGCCATAGTTTTATAGGATTAAGTTATTGTGATTAGGTTGGTTTGTTCATTTGTTAAAGACGGCTCTTCCACAGGGCGTAAGCCTCGAGTACGGCGGGACGCGTGGCCGGGTCGGGAGCGATGGTGGCGAGGCGTTCGAGCGATGCGAAAGCCTCCTCGCGGTTCTTGTAGATGCCTGCACCGAGGCCTGCGCCGATGGCTGCACCCACGCTGCCGTCGGTGTCGTACAGCTCGATGGTAGCGCCGCTGACGTCGGCCAGTGTCTGGCGGAATACCGGACTCAGGAACATGTTGGCATTGCCGGCGTGGATGCGGTCCACTTTAAGGCCGAGCTTCTGCATTATCTCGATGCCGTACATGAACGAGAACACGATACCCTCCTGCGCGGCGCGGATGATGTGGCGGCGATCATGGACGTTGAAGTTGATACCATGGAATGAGCAGCCGGCCTCGCGGTTCTCGAGCAGACGCTCGGCGCCGTTGCCGAAGGGCATGATGCTGACGCCCTCGGAGCCTGCGGGAATCTCGGCGGCAAGGCGGTTCATGTCGTCGTAGCTGATGCCGGCCGGGGCGATGTTGCGCTTCACCCAGGAGTTGAGGATGCCGGTGCCGTTGATGCACGTGAGCACGCCGATGCGGGGCGCGGCGGCAGTGTGGTTCACGTGGGCGAAATTGTTGACGCGGCTGAGAGGGTCGTAGTCGATGTTGCCGTTTACACCGTATACCACGCCCGACGTTCCGGCCGTAGAGGCGATCTCGCCCGGCTCGAACACGTTCAGCGACAGAGCGTTGTTAGGCTGGTCGCCGGCGCGGTAGGTTACAGGTATGCCGGCAACGAGGCCGAGCTCGGCTGCGGCTTCGGGCGTCAGACGGCCCTGCTCGCAGAAAGTGGTGCGGATTTCAGGCAGGATTTCGGCAGGGAAACCGAAATACTCCATGAGGAACCAGGCGGGAGCGTCGTTCTTGAAGTCCCAGAGCATCATCTCGCTGAGGCCCTCGGGATTGCTTACGATCTCGCCCGTCATGCGCATGGCTATATAGTCGGCCGGCAGCATGATTTTGTAAATGCGGTCGAAGACCTCGGGCTCGTTCTCCTTCACCCACGCCAGCTTGGCGGCGGTGAAGTTGCCCGGAGAGTTGAGCAGATGGCCGAGGCACTTGTCGGCGCCGAGATTCTCGAAAGCCTTGCGGCCATAAGGCACGGCACGACTGTCGCACCAAATGATGGCGTCGCGCAGGGGCTTGCGTTTGTCGTCGATGCAGACAAGGCCATGCATCTGATAGGAGAAACCGATGGCGGCGATGTCGGCGGCCGACACTCCGGCCTTGGCAAGCACGGCGGCTGTGGCTTCCTTGAGATACTGCCACCAGCTGTCGGGGTCCTGCTCGGCCCAGCCTGAATGAAGAGCTTTGATGGGAGCCTCCTGCTTGGGATAGAAGTCGGAGGCGACGGCACGGCCGGTAGATGCGTCGACGAGCGATGCTTTCACCGATGAGGTGCCGATGTCATAACCTAATAGGTACATAGATATAAGTTTGATGAAGTTGTGTCTTTCTATTATTATAGACGCGCCTCAGCGCAATTTATTGAGGAGCGAGTCGGAGGGACATTCAAAATTTGTGATGGGCAGCTTCACGCGCATGAGCGAGTCGAGGGAATGGCCCGGCTCGGGCACTCCGGACGGCAACGGCATGTCGGAGAACTGCGCGAAATATTGCAGGCATGCGTCGCGCCACCAGCGGGCATCGCGCGCCTGAGTGCGGAGATTGGCGCTGACAGCGTCGTACATCTCCGGGCGCACGTACGGCAGCGCGGCTTCCCAGGTGCGGCCGAACAAGTCCACGCTGTCGACACCGCGGACATAAGCCGCGCAGAGTTCCTGCCAAAGCGTGCGGCCGGAGTGCATGCGGTGCGTCCACGGCACATGGTGGAACCAAAGCAGGAACTGCTCGGGACACGTGGCGACATCGTCCAGCACGCGGCACAGACTGTCGGGATACTGGGCCACAGCGTTACTGCCGTGCGACGAACGGTCGAAGCCGAGGCCGACGCGGTCGGCGCGGTGATAGTATTTCGGCAGCCAGTCGGGACGCGCGCCCTCCGGGTCGCACCACGGCTCGGGGCCGTAATGGTGGCCGAAAGCAAAGAGATGATGCAGCCCGAGAGGCATCATATAGTCCACTACGGCCTCACGCGAGCGCAACAGCATGTCGCGCACAGACGCGCGCACGCTGTCCGGCACCTCCACGTCGTCGCGCCACATATTACGGGCCATCCACTCGTCGGCGATGGCTGCGGGCGTCAGGCGCGGATTCCACGCCAGGCGTCCAAGGGCGTACCAGTTGAGGTCGGCCACGGGCGAGCCGGTAAGACAAGGGCTGTCGCCCACATTGGCGACTCCGGCCACGGCATCCAGCGACGCAGGGTCGACATAGCTGAAGAACTCGCTCCACATTGGCGCGAGATACGCCACATGATTGGAATGCCCGAGATACTCCTGCGTGACCTGGAACTCGACAGCCTGCGGCGTGGAGGGCATAGCGCCGAACAGCGGACTATAAGGCTCTCGCGGCTGAAAATCTACCGGGCCGTTCTTCACCTGCACTATGACATTGGGCGAGAACTGGCCGTCGAGAGGCTGAAACTCGATATAGGCCTGCTTGGCACGGTCGGCATCGGCCGGTGAGTAGACGAAGGCGCGCCATATCACCTTGCCGCCATGCGGGGCAAGAGCCTCGGCGAGCATATTGGCACCCTGGGCATGGGTGCGTCCGTAGTCGCACGGTCCGGGCTGCCCCTCGCTGTTGGCCTTCACCAGGAAGCCGCCGAAGTCGGGTACCAGCGCATAAACCTCGTCGGCCTTGCGCTGCCACCATCCGGCCACGGCGGGGCTAAGCGGGTCGGCGGTCTGAAGCGAGTCCAGCACCATGGGCGAGGCGAAGTTGACGGATAGCCACACACTGATGCCGTAAGGGCGCAGGACGTCGGCCACGGCCTTGACTTTGCGAAGGTACTCACCGGAGAGAATCTGCGGCGAGGCGTTGACATTGTTGAGCACGGCGGCATTGATGCCGACGGCGGCGCAGCGGCGCCCGTACTCGGCTATCTGCGGCGACACGGTGTCGGGAAGGGCGTCCCAGTGCCAGATGCTGCGGCCGGCATAGCCACGCTCCACGGTGCCGTCCAGGTTGTCCCAATGGTTGAGCATACGCAGGGCATAGGCCGGATTCTCCACCACGTCGGCACCAACCGTGTCGGCTCCGGCGTCGTGCATGCGCAGCAACGCATAGGCACCATAGAGCAGTCCGCGGCCGTCGGGTGCCGTGACTACGGCGCCGCGTTCCGGCACGACACGGATGCGGAAACCTTCTTCGGCAGTGATGGCGCTGTCCGCGGCCGTCTCCAGCTCGAAAGCGCCGTCGTAGCTCTCAGAGAGCACTTTGGCCGCCATCGCGGCAGGAGTTTCGGGGACAGGCTCGCCCCTGTGCGAGCCGCAGGCGGCGCACACAAGGGCGACTGCTATATACAAAATGCGATTCATTCAGCGTCGTCCATACCGTTGACAGTGTGGATACGGCCCTCGGCATCGTAGGTAATCTCGCACACCTTGAGGCTGCGGAGCCACGACTTGCCGCCACTGGGCACGCTGTCGTGATGGAAAAGATACCACTTCCCGCCGTACTCTATTATGCTGTGGTGGGTGGTCCAGCCCACAACGGGGGTGAGAATGACGCCCTGATAGGTGAACGGTCCGTAGGGATTGTCGCCGATGGCGTAGCACAGCAGATGGCTGTCGCCTGTTGAATATGAGAAATAGTATTTGCCGTTGTACTTATGTACCCAGGAAGCCTCGAAGAAGCGGTGCGGGTCGTCGGCACGCAGGGGCTTTCCCTCCTCGTCGACCACCTGCACGGGCCGCGGTTCCTCGGCAAACTGAAGCATGTCATGGGTCAGACGCACGCAGCGGCTGGGCAGCGAAGGCTCGGCACCCTCAGGCAACTCGGCGCTCTCCAGAGCCTTGTTGTCGCGGTAGCGCTGAAGCTGTCCGCCCCAAAGTCCACCGAAATAGAGGTAATACTCGCCGTCCTCGGGGAGCACACAGATGTCCATCGAATAGCTGCCGCGTATGGGATCGGGCTGCGGAACGAAGGGACCCTCGGGACGGTCGGCTATGGCAACGCCGATGCGGAAGATGTCATTCTTGTCCTTGAGAGGGAAGTATACGTAGTATTTACCGTCCTTCTCGGCGCAGTCACAGTCCCATAGCTGACGTCCTGCCCAGGGTATGTCGGCGATGTCGAGCGCCTTGCCGTGGTCGGTCACCTTGCCGGTCATGGGGTCGCCGTCGATGCTGAGCACATGCATGTCCTTCATCACGTACTGGTCGCCGTTGTCGTTCTCCACGTTCTCGCATTCCCAGTCGTGGGAAGGATATATGTAAATGCGTCCGTTGAAGACGTGTACACTCGGGTCGGCCATATAGTCGGCCGGGAAAAGATACCTTTTTTTCATTTGTGTCTATGGTATTCGGTGAGTTTTTTCATAAATGGCTTCATGCAGTAGTCACGGCCGAACAGCACGGGATAGTCAACGCGCCCGCGCACAGGGAATCCGTTCTTCCAGCTGGTGCTGTCGTCGACGCCCCACACCGTGACGCGGTCTATCACATCAGCATGGCGCAGGAACATGCTGAAGAATGCGTCCATGCGGCTGTTCCAGCGCGCGGCAACATCCTCCGGCAGTCCGTCGGGATAAGGATTCATAGCCTTGCGGAAAGCCACCAGGTCGCTGATGTTGGACGACCGGCTGATTGTGGGCAGCGCACTCATGTCCCACTCCGTAATCATCACTTTCACGCCTGTGGCCGCAAAAGCCTCAAGGGAAGTTTCGAACTCAGTGTAGTCGGGGTAGTCCATACCCATGTGCCCCTGCATGCCTATGGCGTCGATGCGCAGACCGCGGTCTTTAAGCTTTTTGATAAGGCGCACATAGGCATCGCGGCGTCCGGGCACGTTCATGCCATAGTCGTTGAGATACAGCTCGGCGTCGGGGTCGGCTTCGTGGGCGTACTGGAACGCCAGGGGAATGAACTCTTCACCGAGAATGCGGTAGAACGGACTCTTGCGGTAAGAACCGTTCTCGACGATGGCCTCGTTGACGACATCCCAGCCTTTTATACGGCCTTTGTATCGCCCTACAACGGTGTGGATATGGTCGCGCATGCGGGCCTTGAGCGTGTCGGCACACACATCGTTGCCCTCGTCGTCTTTTGCGAACCATGCCGGAAGCTGGCTGTGCCATATCAGGCAATGACCTATGATAGCCATGCCATTACGTTCGCCGAAGTCGACGAACGCATCGGCATCCTCCCAGTGGTAGACTCCTTTCTCGGGATGGATTTCCTCGCTTTTCATCACGTTTTCAGCCACAACACTGTTGAAGTGGCGCTTAACCACCTCGGCAGCCTTGGTGTCGATTTCCTTGGCTTGTCGGTCGTTGATAGCCGCACCGATAAGGAAGCGGTCGCCGAACACGTCTTTCAGCGGGGTTTCTTCGGCGGCGGCGCCCGAAGCGGCGCCTGCAATCAGCAGAATGCTTAATACTCGTTTCATTATTATATATATGTAGCGGGTAGATTACTGGAGGTTGCGTTTCTCGATTTCGGCGTTGATGGCGTCGATGCGGTCGTCGTCGAGCTCGTAGCGCGAGATTATGAACATGGAGAGGAGGAGCAGCAGCGCAGGAATCACGGCCACAAGCCACAGTATGCCCTGCTGCGCAAAGAGGCTCTGCGAAGACGCATCCTTGTCGAAGCCTACAAAGGCCAGAACCAGGCCGGGAACCACGCCGCCGAGAGCCATGCCGGCCTTGTAGAATATTCCCGTCAGCGCGTTCACGATACCGCTTATACGCTTGCCGTGGGTGTACTCGCCGTAGCTGATGACCTCGGGGACGAGAGCCCACATGTAGCCGGTAGCCACAATGACACCGGTCGACTTGATGAACTGGGCTACGTACACCATCCACATATGTTCCTTCAGAGCGTCAATCATTGAGATGACGTAGAGGAGAACCATGCCCACGATAGCCGTGGCAAGGAAAATGTAGAACATGCCTTTTTTGCCTACCTTGCGCTTGATGGCCGGTATGAGAGGCATGAATATGAACGCAGGCACAGAGCCGAGACCCATGAAGACAGCGAGCTCGCTGGCCGAGCCGTGCAGGTTGTAGTTGATGTAGTAGGCGCCGGCCGAGTTGCCTATCGCCATCATGGCGAAAGCCGTGATGAAGAAGAATGCAAGGATGCGCAGGGGACGGTTGCGCATGAACTCAAGCCAGAGGTCGCTGACGCGCACGTTCTCTGTCTCGCTCTTGGCCATGACTACTCGTTCGCGGCACTGCGAGAAGCAGAAGATAAGGAGCGCAAGACCTACCAGACCATATATTGTCATGGTGGCGAACCATGCCGAGTCGTTGCTCGAAAGGTCGCTCACTTCGGAGGGGTCGAAGTGGCGCACAACCATAGGCACGCCGCTGGCAACGGCGAGGCCGCCGAGGTTGGCCATGAACATGCGCGTGGAGGTAAGGATGGTAATCTCGTTGGTGTCGCGTGTGAGCGAGGCGTTGAGCGCGCCGTACGGCACATTCACCACCGTGTAGCACATCGAGAGACCAACGTAAGTGACATATGCATAGAGCAGCGAGCCGCTGAAGCCGTTCCAGAAGCACAGGATGGCAAAGCCGGTAAGAGGCAGACCACCGAGAATCAGATATGCACGGTACTTGCCGAGCGACGGGTCGTGCTTGTCGACGAACGCGCCGACGATGGGGTCCCATATCACATCCACTATACGGACTATCAGGAACATAACCGCCGCCACAGCCGGGTCGAGCCCGAACACATTGGTGTAGTAGAACAGCAGATACATGCTGATGGTCTGATAGATAAGATTCTGCGCAAGGTCGCCCGAGCCGAAGCCGATGCGCTGCAGCCAGTTCAGTTTGTAAAAGCCCTTGCTCTCGGCTGCAACCGAGGAGGAGGGTGTGGTGAGTGTATCGTTCATAGTATAGTTATTTCTTTGGCAGTGTCGGTATTACGGCATCGGCTACGCGTATGCCGAGGGTTTTCTTGTCAAGGGGATGGATGTCGTTCCATTCGCCGAGATCGCTGTTGCGCACGAGCGTCGCGCCGGGAGTCTCGTCGGCGGCCTTGGCCTGCATGCGGCGCATTTCGGCCCAGGCGGCGCGGCCGCCGGTGTCGGAAGAGTGGAGGAAATCGGCCAGCTCCACGATGTGGAAAGGCATGTCGGCATCGCCAAGAAGTTCGCGCCACTCGGCAATCATGGCCTTGAGCTTGTCGGCGTACTCGCGCCGGTTGCTCACGTTCGACTCACCCTGATACCACACGGCGCCGGCGAAATTCATTCCCTGCAGAGGAGCAATCATGGCATCGTGGAGCACCACGGGCGTATAGTGGTAGAAAATCATGCCCGGTCCCGAGGGCAACTGCGCTCCTACATGGTGGCGCCACAGGCCTTCGAGCGACTTCTCGCTACCGTCGGCCAGAATCAGTTTATACGGCTTGTCAAGCACGAAGCGCGGAGTGCCTCCGCCGCTGATGCAGCGCACGGCAATCACGTTGTCGCCCTCGTGCAGCACACCTGCGGGCACCTTGTAGATGCGCGGCGGATACTGGTAGCCCACCGTGCCTACGAAACGGCCGTTGACGAAAGCCGAATCGGCACCCTCGAAGCATCCGAGTCGAAGCACTGCCTCGCCGGAAGCCTCCGGCGCTGTCAGCTCCACATGACGGCGCAGCCAATGCGAACCGTTGAGGTTGTAGCCATTGGCGGGATTCTGCCCCCAGGCGCTTTCAAGCAGGTCAACCTCTGTCCAGTCGTTGTCGTCGAACGCGGGGTCGTTCCAGCGGGTGGCGGTATGCAGGCCGGGATCCGATGCATAAAGCACGGCGTTCCAGTGGCCGTAATTCTCACCCTCAAGGCGCTTGATGCGCTCGCGGTAGCCGTCATCCTCATAAATTTTCTTTTTCGCCAAATCGGCAGGCCAGGGCGCGAGGCTCTCCTCGCTCATCCACGCCTCGACAGGCGTACCTCCCCAGCTGGCGTTGACAATGCCTACGGGCAAACCCGTGCGAGCATTCAGTTCCTTGGCAAAGAAATAGGCCAGGGCCGAGAAGTTCATCACGTTATCCTGCGTGCAGGATTTCCATGCCGACTTCGGCGTATCGGTCTCGGGACCGTGGAAAGCCGTCGTCTGCGGCACGGCGTAATGGCGTATCTGCGCGTTTTCATAAGCGCCTATCTCGTCAGCGAACATGTCCGTAACGCGCCGCACGGGCAGCTCCATATTGCTCTGTCCCGAGCAAAGGAACACGTCGCCGCATAGCACATCACTGACAGTCTGGTCGTTTACGCTTATGACATAAGGTCCGCCGGGTTTCAGTTCCGGCACATTCACGCTCCAGCGGCCAAGACTGTCGGCAGTGGTGCTGACAGCTTTGGCCTTACGGGCGGAGGTCTTCACGGTAACAGCCTCTCCGGGGTCGGCGGTGCCCCATATATGCACCGGGCGACCGCGCTGCACCACCATGCCGTCGCAGATTACCGACGGCAACTGCACGCGGGCAGTGGCAGTCGGGGCGGCTACAGCAGCTATGGCAATGAGGCCGAGTATGCTTGATTTCATGGTTTATTTATAATTGTAGGTTTTGATATGTAGTATTTTATGGTCGTCGACAGATATTCTCGCATGGCGTCCCTGATGGGTTTCGTCGCCATTGAACGAGCGTACGCGGCGCAAGGTCCCGTCGGGCTGTACGGCCACCTCCTCCACTGTTGCGAGCCCCACGCGTGGCGTAGCAACGCCGGCAACATCGGCCCTGCGGTCGTCGCCGGCATTCAGAAATCCGTCTTCGCCGAGTCGGGCTGTGGCGCCTTTCTCACCGACGTTCTCGAACGTAGCCACAACCCCGGTTCCGGCAAGTATGTACTCGTCGGCGGCAAGCTTTATCAGCACGGCGCCGGTCTGCGGCCATTCGCTGCCGTCGGTAGCGCGGGAGTCCCAGGGCAGCGTAAAAAAGTGGGAGAGCGTGATGCGTGTGTCGCCGTCGGTCAAGACGGTACGAGGTTTTTCGGCGCTCAGCAGCACTCCGTCCATGGCGTCAGTACCGGCGTAGCGCGCGAGTAGGGGTGTGAGTTCCGAAAGCCTGTCGTAGGCCATCACCATTGGTGACGAAGGGCTGTCGCTGCCGTTCTCTATGGAGAAAGGACTGATGCCCACAGCGTCGTGATGGCCGATGATATAGTAGGCCTGCGCGCCGTTTTCGGGACCGCGGCGCACCTCAGGAACGAACAGAGGATTGTCGGGCAGCGCATATTGTGCCATCCAGTCGGCAAATCCGGCGTCGTAGATGTCGGGAGCAAGAATGTCGACACTCGGCGCAGCGGCATGCCATATATCCTTGAGATGTGCCAGAGGGCCTGCCGACGGGTATTCGCCCGGTCGACGGCCGCGGCTGTTCATGGCTGCGTTGACGTACAGCGGCATGTCAGGCACGATACTGCGGGCCTCGCGGGCCATGGCTTCGACATAGCGCCCGTAGTTCCAGGCCATGAAATACTCATCGGTATAGCGGTCGTCGCCGAACACGTCGGCCCAGCTGCCGCTTCGGCGCGAACCGTTGGCGCGCCATTTCTCCAGCAGCGACGGGTGCAGCGTGCGGGTGTTCTTTGTCAGATGCTTCATCAGCTCGGCAGGCACACCCTTGGCATACTCTGCCTCGGCTGCCCGACTATGGTCGCGCGCGTCCTCCAGCATTCCGATTTCGTTTTCTATCTGCACCATTATCACGGTGCCGCAACTATCAGTTTCAGCAACATGCCTGAGCCAAGTGCCGAACGCGCGGCGGTCGGCGTCCAGCACCTCGGACGAGAATGCCGACGCTATCTCCAGAGGCTTTCCGGACGCCGTACGGGCGCGGGGGAAGCGTCGAGTGTCGGTCTTGAACCATGCGGGAGCGTAGCAGCTCATGGAATTCTTCCACGCGCCGAACCACAGAAACACGACGCGCATGCCGTTGCGGTGCGCCTCGTCAATGACCTTGTCGGTAAGCGAGAAATCAAACCGTCCCTCCTCCGGCTCCGTAAGGTCCCAGTAGGCCGGCACAAGCACAGTATTGAGATTCATTGCCGCCAGACGGGGAAATATACGCTCGATGTCGGCGTCGCAAGTAGCCGCGCTGTTGCCGAGCTCACCGCCGAGGATGAAGAAGGGCTCGCCGTCCACAGTGAGGGTGCGTGCAGTGCCGCGTGTATCGAGACGCGAGGCTGCCGATATGGCCAGAATGCACGCCAAGGCGGCGACAACTGTTGTGAAACGTTTCATGAGATGCGGTTCAGGTATTCAGATATGCAAATTTAGCGCATTTTTGCGATAACCGGGAGGCTCCTGTGTTACATTATTTCGACTGCACCGTAACATTGTCGCGTCTGTAAGGCGATTCACGGCCGAAGAGGTAACCGGGGCGGTAACCGCCGAAGTCCACCACAATCTTCTCGAAGACTATGCCGGGAGCGAGGGGACGGAGCGTCAGCGTGTGCTCAGCAATGCTTTTGTCAAGAGGGAGCCGCACGGTTTTCTCTACCACGCGGCGAGCCACAGTGGGATAGAAAACGGTATACTGATACTGCGGCGTGTCGAGCATGTCGGCATTGAAATTGACCGTCACCGGTTCGGTACCGTCAAGGCCCACAGTGTAGCAATGGCCGCCGGCATTGAGAAAGTCGAGGGTGGATTTCACCACAACGTGTACCGTCACGGAGTCGGGCTGTGCGCCATGGTTGTCGATACGATAGCTCAACCGACTGTCGCCTACGGGCTCGGTGTAGGGTCTCAGAGCGACACCGCTGAGTGTACGTCCCATGTCGGGGATTACGGTCCATGTCAGGCCCGGTGCGGCGACGGCGCTGTTGAAATGCTCGGCCTCGATTACAGCTACGCCGTCGCTGACGGTAGTGACATATCCGCCGCAGTCACGAACGGTGTTCTGAATGCGTTTCAGTCCCGGCAGCGTGTCGGCAGGGAAAGCGTCGTTCCACGAGGTATAGCCGATATGCTTCTGCGTCATCATGCCGCGCCATTTGCCGCCGGCAAGGGTATTGTTGTAGACGTCCATCAGCTCCGCGTCGCGGCGGAAGGCTTTCTCACAACGGTCGGCCCAGTCGTTGGCCCGCGGGTCGCCGGCTTCGTAAAGAGCCAGATTCATGGCCTGCGAATAATACATGTCGTAAAGGTTCGCCATAGCCTGAACAGGGAAGAGTACCAGCTCGAAGTAGGCATCGCGCGCATCGTCGGGAAGTGTCAGATACTGACGCATGGCCTCGGCCTCAAGGCGCGCCCAGTCGTCGGCCACGCTTTTCCATTCTCCGTCAGCGAGGTTGTAGGTCGAGGCGTCGAGCATTTCCGCGGTGACGCGTCCGGCATATTTGCAGTACAGATTGTATATCCGCGCTGCTTCCGGGCCCTGCTGCTCTCCAAAGATGCCGCTGAAGAATCCGCGTGTATGGTCCATGAAATTGTCAGCCTCGTAGCGTTCGGGGTTCCAGGCCATGTCCAGGAACAGCGATATGGGGTACTCCATAGGCTTGAGGTCGCCGACATTGAGGACCCACAGGCGGTCTACGCCATAGTCATAGGTCAGCCGCAGCTGCTCCCACATGCCTTGTATCGGCGTCATGTTGAGCCACTTGCTGTTGCGCGGAGCGCCAACATAGTCTACGTGGTAGTACATGCCCCAGCCGCCGGGATGGCGGCGTTCTTCAGCATTGGGCAGACGGCGCACATTGCCCCAGTTGTCGTCGCATACGAGCATGATTACGTCGTCCGGAGCCCTCAGACCCTTGTCATAATAGTCCTGGACCTCCTTGTAGAGCGCCCACACCTGCGGCGTCTCCGATGCTTTGCGGCCGGTTGTCTTTGCTATAATCTTCCGCTGATTGTCAATCACCTTCCGCAGCAGGGCCACATCGGCGTCCTCGCTCATGGCTTCGTCGCCGTCGCCGCGCATGCCTATCGTCACAACGTCCTCCGTATCCCTGGCGCGTTCTATGCCCTCACGGAAGAATCGGTCAATAACCTCCTGATTCTCGGCATAGTTCCACTTACCGTACTCTTTGCGATGCCGCGCCCATTCCTGATGATTGCGCGCCATAGGTTCGTGATGGGATGTACCCATTATGACACCCATCTCGTCGGCAGTGCGGCTGTTGGCGGGGTCGTCGGCATAAAATGCCCACGCCCACATGGCAGGCCACATGAAGTTGCCGCGCAGACGCAGAATGAGTTCAAAGACACGGGCATAGAAGCGATGGTCGCCGTAGTCGGTGCCGTAGGTATTCTTCACCCAGCCCGTGAGGCACGGAGCCTCATCGTTCAGAAAGATGCCGCGATAGCGCACGGCAGGTTCGCCGGCCGTATATCGACCGTGGTCTATGGCCGCGCTGACGCGGTGGCGCACCGGAGCGTCGGCCCAGTCGTACCACGGTGATACACCAAGCTGCTCCGACAGCTCGTATATTCCGTATACCGCACCGCGGCGGTCGCTGCCGGCCACCACCAGCGCTTTCTCCACGCCGGGCCAGGGATTGCTCACGGTGGTGATGACGTATTGCTCGTTCTTGCCTTTAAGCTCGCGGAGATTCAGATTTTTGTCGCGGGCGAGTGCTTTGAGCGTGGGGCCGTCCCAGGTGCCGGCGACAATCATACGAGAGGCGGACGGCCGCGAGTGCATGACGGCGTCCTTGCCTCCTACCCTGCCGAAGTCGGCGGCAAGATTGCCGGCTGCTATACGCACTGCCGAGTTCTCCGCCGCGTCCACATAGATGGGCGTGGGCTCGCCGTTCTCGAGCAATACGAAGCGCTGCGGCGTGATGCTGTCGTGGGTAATTCCGGGATGGTCGATGGCGGCAGCCGTGCCGAGTGCGCAAGCCAGCACCGCCGTGGCTATGAGCCGGTGACTGTATTTCATGATATGTGTCTTTGGATTTGGTTTATTGCAATTGCAAAGTTACAAAACCACACGCGAATACCGAGTCCGTCATGTAACAAGTACTTTCGCGTGCGTAACATCACATGGAACATATGTTATTTAACATATAGTACTAAAATTCATGCCGTTTAGTTAAAAAATTGTTACATTAAATAAAATTATATACCTTTGCGTAACGTATTTATCAAGCCTTAAATCTTACATGAGCAGATATTACATACTTGCCTTGCTTCTGTGCGTTTGTGTCACCGGCGCCCGCGCGCAGTCGGTGCGCGGCTTCAATGCCGACCATGATATATCAAGCAGCCTCGTCAACAATATCTACCAGGATCGCAACGGCATGATATGGATTGCAACCGAAAACGGCCTCAACCGCTACGACGGAAACAAATTCACCATCTACCGTAACATTCCGGGCGACTCCACGTCGCTTTGCAACAACTTCGTAAAATCGCTCTTCGAGGACGCTGACGGAAGGCTGTACGTGTGCACGCGACGCGGAATACAGCTATACGACGCCACGACCGACGCCTTCCGTCCGCGCATGCGTACGGCCGACGGCAAAGACTTCGCCGCCTCGGTCAACCAAGCGGTGCGCCGCAACGACAACGAATACTGGGTGCTGGGCGACTCCGTGAAAATGTTCCGCATACACGGCGAGGACGCGCTGAAGATACTGGACATTCCGCAGGCGCCGCACGACCTGCGTCTCGTGCACTGCGGCGTACTTGACCCCGCCGGCAACATCTGGCTGTCGAAGAATCAGGCCGGGCTGTACCGCATAGCTACTGACAATACCGTGCGCCACTACTACGGCGCCGACGGCGACCCTGTGGCCTCGGCCATGACCATCGGCAAGGACGGTCTGCTCTACATCGGCAGCACCACCCAGCAGCTGCTGCGCTTCAACAGCGACAGCGACAACTTCGAACCGCTGGCAGGCGGCGACGGCAAGGAAATCAAATCTCTGTTCGCCGACGTCAACGGCGACATAGTCCAGGCCGTCGACGGCAACGGGATCATCATATACACCCCGGCCACAGGCACATGCCGTCAGTTCCGCTACACCCGCAGCCGCGAAAGATTCGACCGCGACAAGACTCACTGCGCCATGCGCGACGCCGACGGCAACATCTGGATAGGCATATACCAGTCGGGGATAATAATGATACCCACGCGCGCGAACGCTTTCGGTTACATCGGTTCCAAGTCGGCCGACCGCGACGTCATAGGCTCCAGCTGCATCTCCGCCATTTTCCGCGACCACGAGGGCACACTGTGGGTAGGAGCCGACAACGACGGCATCTACGCCCTCGACCGCAACTACCGCCAGACACGCCACCTCGTCAATGACGACATAGCCTCGCCTATGTGCATCTTCGAGGACAGCCGCCACAATCTCTGGGTAGGCACCTACAACCGCGGCGTAGGCATCATGGACCGTTCCACCGGGCACCTGCAGCCCGTCGACATAGTGCGCACGCCCGAGGAACCGGCCACTCACTGCTTCGCCATCACCGAGGACCGCGACCACAGCGTGTGGCTCGGCATGCTCAACTCCGGCCTGATACGCTACGACCTTGAGACCGGCCACGCCGACATGTCGTTCTCATGGCGAAAGAGTATCGACCCCTGGATAGCCGCCCTGCATTATTCGCCCAAGACCAACGCCCTCTACGTCGGCACCTACTCCGGACTCCAGACGGTCAGCAACGTATCTCTGGCGCAGCCGGAAATCAAGACGCTGCTGCGCGACGACATCATCTACTCCATCGACGAGGACGCCGACGGCGACATATGGCTCGGCACCACATCGGGCATCGTGTGCTACGACCCGGCCACGGGCGACGTCTCCCGCCCGGGATTCGACGCCGGCCTGCTCACCAATTCGGTTTACGCCGTGCGCTGCGAGGGGCACAACGTGTGGATGAGCCTCAACACCGGCCTTACACGCTACAACACAGAGACGGGTCTCTTTGCCGGATACATGGTGGACGACGGCCTCCAGGGCAACGAATTCTACAAGAACACAGCATTCCGCGACGACGCCGGCGAGCTCTTCTTCGGCGGTCCCGGCGGCATCACCCACTTCAACCCGCACAGCATCGACGCCCCCGGCCGCAAATGGAAGCCCCGCATCGTGGGATTCTACCTGCACGGCACCCCCTCCAATCCCTCCGACCGGCCCGTCCACGAGGCACGCCGCTTCAGTCTCGGACCGGACGAAAACTCCTTCTCCGTAGAGTTCGGCACACGCGAGATGGGACGCCCCGAGTCGGTCATCTTCGCCTACTCTCTCGATGGGCGTGACTGGGAACGACTCCCGGCCGGCACCTACATAGTCAACTTCCACAATCTCGAAAGCGGCACCCACCGGCTGGCATTCAAGACCATTGACAACGGCAGCGAATCGGCCGTGCAGACCGTCACGCTGCGCGTTGCTGCCCCATGGTTCGCAACTCCCTGGGCCAAGGCGCTGTACGTACTCACAGTTCTGCTGATAGCATGGTTCGCGGCGCGCAACTGGCGCTCGCGCATGCGCCACAAGGCCGAGTTGCTCAAGCTCACGCACACCGAGCAGATCAACGAGGCCCGCCTTCAGTCGTTCGTCAACATCTCGCACGAGATACGCACGCCCATGTCGCTAGTCATCAGCCCGCTACAGAAACTGCTCGCCACCGACTCCGACCCATCGCGCCGCCACGAGTACGGTCTCATCCTGCGTAACGCCAAGCGCATTCTGCGCCACATCGACGAGCTTATGGACCTCCGCAAGATTGAAAAACGCCAGATGCGTCTGCAGCTGGAACGTACTCCGCTGGTATCGTTCATCAACGACCTCTGCGAGACCTTCGCCCAGGTGACGGCCGGAAAGAAAATCAGCCTCGTATTCAACTACGCGTCGCCCGACATCGAGGCAGACATAGACCCCGCCAACTTCGACAAAGTGCTTATGAACCTGCTCTCCAACGCCGTCAAGTACACGCCCGAAGGCGGACGCATCAGCATCGGCCTGAGCGCCGATGCCGACGCCGGCACTGTCACCATCAGCGTCACCGACACCGGCATCGGCGTCCCCGACAAGGACAAGGAACGCATCTTCGACCGCTTCTATCAGGCGCACGGCAACCAGGCCGGCGGCACCGGCGTGGGGCTGCACCTCACCAAGCAGCTTGTCGAGTTGCACGGAGGTACCATCTCCGTCACCGACAACCCCGACGAGGGCGCCGGCAGCCGCTTCACCGTCACCATTCCGGCGGTACACACCGACGCCGAGACAGACGCTGCAATCCCCGGAGCGAAACGTCTGGCCCACGGCACACCCTTCAACGACACCAAGTCGATACTGCTGCCGGACATCGAAGACACTCCGGACGACGAATGCCGTGCCGCCGAGGCGCGCGTGCTTGTGGCCGAAGATGACGAAGAGATACGCAACTATCTATGCCACGAACTATCGTCGCGCTACCGCGTCACGGCATGCTCCAACGGCCGCGAGGCTCTCGATTTCCTCTTCCGGCAGAACTTCGACCTCGTGGTCAGCGACGTCATGATGCCCGTGATGGACGGCCTGTCGCTCACACGCGCCATAAAGCAGAACATCACGCTGAACCACATCCCCGTAATACTCGTCACAGCCCTCACCCGCGACGAGGACAACATCAGCGCCATAGAGGCCGGAGCCGACGACTACATCACCAAGCCATTCAACATCGAGATTGTCCGGAGCAAGATTTCGGCCCTTATAGCCCGCTACCGCAGCCTGAAGAACGTCTACGAAGGACGGCAGACCCACGACGACAAGATCGACGATATTGCCGTACCGTCTACCGACGAGAAGCTGATGACACGTATCATGGCCGTAATCAACCGCGAGATGTCCAACCCGGAGCTCACCGTCGAATATCTCGCCGCCGAGGTGGGTCTCAGCCGCGTCCACCTGCACCGCCGCCTCAAGTCCATCACAAACCAGTCGCCGCGCGACTTCATCCGCAACACGCGCCTGCGCGCTGCCGCGACTCTGCTCACCGAGAAGCGCCTCAGCGTGGCCGAAGCCGCCGACCTCACCGGCTTCAACAGCAGCGGCAGCTTCACAACATCGTTCAAGAGGCTCTTCGGAGTCACACCGAGCGAATACGCGGCCGCAGCGAAACCCGAAGAAGCAAACTCCTGATTTTCAATATGTGCGTTACACCAATGTATAAAAATGTTACACCGCCGGAACGTGTTTAACACTTAGCGTACGGTTTTGTTACACTTGACACAATATGCGTTACGCACAAAAAATAAAAGAACGTTAACACTGACTAATTTTGCATAAAAATTCCAACCAATCAGAAACAAAACAGTCAGCACCATGAGAAACGCCGCAATCATAGCAGCACTCACCGTCTTCGCAGCAGCATGCTCCGCCTCTCAGAAGGGTACCGAACCGGTGCCCGGCGTAGCCCTGTTCGACGACTTCGTCTACACCGGAAGCGATAGCATATATGCTATCTGTCCGCTTGCGGACAGCGCAAGCTACCACAATCCCATCCTGCCCGGATGGTATTCCGACCCCTCGGTCTGCACCAACGGCCAGGGCGATTATTTCCTCGTCACGTCCACATTCTGCTACTATCCCGGCGTTCCCATCTTCCACAGCCGCGACATGGTGAACTGGCGCCAGATAGGCCACGTGCTCAACCGTCCCGAACAGCTCAAGAACTTCCCCGGCCAGCACATCAGCGGCGGCATCTTCGCCCCGGCCATCTCCTACAACCCGGCCAACAAGACCTACTACATGATTACCACCAACGTAGGCGCCGGCAACTTCTTCGTAAAGACCACCGACCCGTTCTCAGGCAACTGGAGCGACCCCGTCTACCTGCCCGAGGTGCAGGGCATCGACCCCGCCTTTTTCTTCGACGAGGACGGCAAGGCATACATCGTCAACAACGACGACGCTCCCGACGGCAAGCCCGAATACGACGGCCACCGCACCGTGCGTGTGGTAGAGTTCGACACAGCCACCGACAAGTGCGTCGGTGAGCGCAAGATTGTCGTCAACAAAGGCTGGCGACCGCAGGACAAGCCCATCTGGTGCGAAGGTCCCCACATCTATAAAATCAACGGCACATATTACCTGATGACCGCCGAGGGCGGCACCGGCGACTGGCACAGCGAAGTCATCTACCGCGGTCCGTCACCCTTCGGACCCTTCACTCCCTACGAGAAGAATCCCATCCTGACGCAGCGCAACCTTGACCGCGAGCGTACCAATCCCATCACATGCGCAGGCCACGCCGACCTCATCCAGACCGCCGAGGGCGACTGGTGGGCCGTTTTCCTCGCCTGCCGCCCCACCAAGGCCGGTTTCGAGAACCTCGGCCGCGAGACGTTCATGCTGCCCGTGGAATGGACCGCCGACGGATGGCCCGTAATCAACCCCGACATGCAGCCCGTAGCCATGACGGGAACACGTCCCGGCGCAGTGCGCGATGACGCACACGCCACCTTCGGCAACTTCACCGTCAGCGACAGCTTCGACAGCACCGCCCTCGACCAGCGCTGGATGACGCTTCGCGCGCCCGCCACCGACCTCTACAGCCTCACCGAGCGCCCCGGCATGCTCGCGCTTAAGTGCGCGCCCGTGAGCGCCACCGAGAAAGCCACTCCCGCCTTCGCAGCACGCCGCCTCCAGCACCACGCCTTCGACTGCTCAGCCACCATGACGTTCCTCCCGGACAGCGCCTCGCAGTGCGCCGGTCTGCTCCTCTTCAAGGACGAGAAGCACCAGTATCTGCTCGGCCGCGGCATCGACGCCGAAGGCGCACAGTGCATCTTCGTCGACAAAGTCAGCCCCGAAGGCATCGAGACCATCGCCTCCGAACCCGTCGACCCGGCTCAGTCCACCGTCACACTCGCCATCAGCAGCCCCGACGGCCTCACCTTCGACTTCGGCTACCTCGTTCCCGGCGAATCCGACACGCTCCGCACCGTTGCCACGGGCGTCGACGCCGGCCACACATCCACGGCCCGCGCCGGAGGCTTCACCGGCACCGTCGTCGGCCCATACGCCACATCCTCCCGATATACATTTAATAAATAAACACAATATCTAAACCTAAAATCTAAAAACACTTAAGGAGAAACTGAAAAAAGAGAAAACCTGTCATCACATCGGCGCCGCACCGAGCGCCTGCAAAGAAAAAAGAAAACACTTTAACAACCTGAACCAACCAATTACCAACACATGGAAAATGTAAAGAAATTATTTCGATGCATTTCAGTGCTGACACTGATCCTGCTCTGCAGCGCCTTCTCGGCCAATGCGGAGAATGTGTCAGGTACTGTGGTCGACGATACGGGCGAGCCCCTGATCGGCGTCAGCGTTATGCTCAAAGGCAAGAACGCGGGCGTGACCACCGACATTGACGGCAACTACACCATCCAGGTGCCCAACGTCAAGACCGCATCGCTCACATTCAGCTACGTGGGCATGGAAGCACAAGAAATCAAACTCAACGGACGCACCAAGATCGACGTCACCCTCAAGCCCAACTCCAACGCCCTCGACGAAGTGGTAGTAGTGGGCTACGGCCAGCAGAAGAAGGCATCCATCGTAGGTGCCATCACGCAGACCTCAGGCGCCGTCCTCGAGCGCGCAGCCGGTGTTCACGACATCGGCGCTGCCCTCACCGGTAACATGCCCGGCGTCACCACCACCCAGTCCAGCGGTATGCCCGGCGATGAAGAGCCCCAGATCACCATCCGCGGCGCTTCCTCCTGGAACAGCTCGGCTCCCCTCGTCCTCGTCGACGGCATCGAGCGCCCCATGAGCTCCGTCGACATCAGCTCCGTGGAGTCCATCTCCGCACTCAAGGACGCATCGGCCACCGCCGTCTACGGTGTGAAGGGCGCCAACGGCGTAATCCTCATCACCACCAAGCGCGGTTCCGAGGGCAAGGCCAAGATCGACGTCGGCTTCACCGCCACCATGAAGACCATCTCGCGTCTTCCCGACAAGTACGACTCCTACGACGCCATGCTGCTCCACAACAAGGTCATCGAGCACGAGCTCGCGCTCAACCCCGCATCCTGGAGCTACCTCGTGCCCATGGACCGCGTCAACAAGTACCGCTACCGCACCTCCATCGAGGACATCGAGCGCTACCCCAACGTTGACTGGCAGGACGAGCTCTTCAAGGGCCACGCCATGAGCTACAACGCCTACGTCAACATCGCAGGCGGCACCAAGTTCGTGCGCTACTACACAGCTGTCGACTTCGTGGACGAGGGTGACCTCTTCCGCAGCTTCGACTCCAGCCGCGGCTTCAACACAGGCTTCGCCTACAACCGCCTCAACGTTCGCTCCAACCTCGACTTCTCCATCACCCCCACCACCACTTTCAAGGTCAACGTGGCCGGTTCCAACTCCTCTCGCAAGACACCGTTCAACAGCAACGGCATGTACACCGTCGACTGGAGCGCAGCACAGATCTGGGGCTCCGTCTACAGCACTGCACCCGACATCTTCATGCCCCGCTACGAAGGCGGCGCTGTCGGTTTCTACCCCCTGAACTCAGCACAGGTCACCAACTCCGTGGCCAACATTCTCTCTGCGGGCACCATGCGCATGACCACCACGCGCATCAACACCGACTTCGTGCTGGAGCAGGACCTCAGCATGATCACCAAGGGCCTCAACTTCCGCGGCATGATTTCCTGGGACAACCTCTTCGTAGAGAGCAAGCGAGGCATCGAGATTCCCTCCGGCGCCTCACTCGACCGCAAATGGATCGACCCCGCCACCGGCATCGCCACCGTGCAGTCCTACGACGGCACCACCCACTTCGACTATCGCACCGACCCCAGCCTCAACCAGCACTCCGGCGAGATCCAGAACGCCAAGACACAGCGCCACGTCAACTATCAGCTACAGCTCAACTGGGCACGCCAGTTCGCAGGCAAGCACGATGTGGGCGCCACCGCAGTATGGACACGCCAGGAGGATGCATACGGCAGCGAGATACCCCGCTACCGCGAGGACTGGGTGTTCCGCACCACCTATAGCTTCGACGGCCGCTACATGGTCGAGTACAACGGCGCCTACAACGGCTCCGAGAAGTTCGGCAAGGGCTACCGCTTCGGCTTCTTCAACTCGGGCGCCATCGGCTGGCGCATCAGCGGCGAGCCTTTCTTCAAGGCACTCCTGCCCTACGTCAACAACCTGAAGATCCGCGCCAGCTACGGCGAGATCGGCGACGACTCCGGCGACCGCTGGCTCTACATGGACCAGTGGGCCTTCGGCGGCAACGCCATCATGGACGGCTCCGCACGTCCCAGCAACACCAGCCCCTACACCTTCTACTATCAGACCATGATGGGCAACCCCGACGCACACTGGGAGAAGGTGACAAAGATGAACCTCGGTATCGACTACGGCTTCCTCAACGACATGTTCGCAGGCTCCGTCGAGATATTCAAGGACAAACGTAAGGACATCCTCGTCAAGGGCGCCGAGCGTTCCGTACCCAGCTACTTCGGCGGCAGCGCTCCCACAGCCAACCTCGGCCGCGCCGAGAGCCAGGGCTTCGAGGTGGAGCTGCGCTTCAACTATCCCATCAACCGCGACATGCGCGTATGGGCCAACCTCAACATGACCCACGCCCGCAACAAGATCATCGACCGCGACGATCCCAAGCTCAAGCCCGACTACCTCAAGCAGGCAGGCTACGCCATCGGCCAGTACCGGTCGCACATCGACGCAGGTTTCCTCAACAACTACGACATGATCTACGGCGCGCCCGCTTTCAGCGAGCTTAACGACCAGCGTCTGCCCGGCGACTACTACATCGTCGACTTCAACGGCGACGGCACCGTCGACGCCGACGACCGCGCACCCTACGGCTACACAGAGACCCCGCAGAACACCTACAACGCCACCCTCGGCTTCGAGTGGAAGGGATTCAGTGTCTTCGCACAGTTCTACGGCGTCACCGGCGTAAGCCGCACCGTCGACCTGCGCAGCTTCGAGAACCAGATGAACAACGCCTACAACCTGCACCGCGACTGGTGGAGCCCCGACGGCTCGGGCGACATGCTCTATCCCCGCTGGCTCTCCACACCCAACGGCAACGCCTACGGCACACAGTGGATCTACGACGGCTCCTACATCCGTCTGAAGAACGTCGAGATAGCCTACACCTGGAATGCCGGATGGATCAAGAAGCTCGGTCTGAGCAACCTCAAGGTCTACCTCAACGGCAACAACCTCTGGCTCTGGACACGCATGCCCGACGACCGCGAGAGCAACTACGGCTACGCCGCCTCGGCCTACCCGACCACCCGCCGCTTCAACCTCGGCGTGAAGTTCTCACTCTAACATCATGAAAGCAATGAAACTCAAAATATCCACATTCATCACCTGCGCCGCTATGGCCCTCGCCGGCGGCACGATGCTGACTTCCTGCGAAGACTACCTCGACAAGGATCCCGACTCCACAGTCGACGCCAAGGACGCCTTCAAGGATTTCACCAACTTCCAGGGCTATATTGAGGAGATTTACAACTGCGTGCCCAACAAGAACGTACACTACTGGACATGCACATGGAACCTCGGCGACGACGAGTGGCTTGTGCCTCAAGGCAACTGGCACATGCTGCATCAGGTAGACCTCGGCAACTTCTGGGCATGGCAGGACGGCAATCTCGGACAGCCGGGCTTCTGGTTCGACAAAGGAGCCGACCGCCTCGACCCGCGCAACACCAACCCCGACAAACACGCCCTGTACGGCCACGCATGGTACTGCATACGAAAATGCAACCTCGGCCTCGAGAGCCTCGACAACTTCGTGGGCACCGACGAGGAGCGCCGCTTCATACGCGGTCAGCTGCTCTTCTTCCGTGCATGGTGGCACTTCGAGATGATGCAGTTCCTCGGCGGACTGCCCTACCTCGACCGCACCATTCCCGCATCCGAGAGCCCCACCGAGAAGCGTCTCACCTTCCAGGAAGCAGCCGAAAAGTGCGCCGCCGACTTCCGCGAGGCCGCCGACCTGCTGCCCATAAACTGGGACAACACCAACACCGGCAAGAAAACCATCGGCCACAACGATTTCCGCATAAATAAGATCATGGCTCTCGGCTACCTCGGCAAGAGTCTGCTCTGGGCCGGCTCGCCCCTGATGGAGAACGGTCCGCAGACAGGAGGCACCATGACCTACGCCTACAACAACGAGTACTGCGAGCGAGCAGCCAAGGCTTTCGGCGAACTGCTCACCCTCGTGGAAGGCGGACAGACTCAGTACGCCCTCGCCGAGTTCAACTACAAAAACGTCTACAACCACGAGAAAGCCGACGACGCCACCACATGCTACAGCGACATATTCTGGAGCACACGCAACCAGGGTCGCGTCCCCGGCAGCACGGAATCCATTTTCCGCGCCAGCACAGTCGCCTGGGGTAACGGCGGACCCAACTCCTACATCGCCTACAATTACGCGGGCACCTTCTGTCCCAACTGGCTTTCAGGAGATCCCCCAAGGGACAACCTCGTGCACCATCCCACAGCCAACTACGTGGAGAACTACGGCATGGCCAACGGTCTGCCCCTTGACGACCCCGACTCCGAATGGGATATCACACATCCCTTCAAGAACCGCGACCCTCGCTTCTACCACGACATCGTCTTCGACGGATTCAAGTATGTCAACGGCGAAGCTTCCATAGTTGATAAATATGCACAGCTCTACACCGGCGGACGCTGGCGCAACATCCTCGATGCCAGTTCCACAGGCTATTTATACCAGAAGCTTGTGCCGCACACAAGCAACAAAGTGGACGATGCCGCCGGCTACGGCCTCAATCCCAATGCCGACGTGCCTTACATGCGCCTGGCCGACATCTACCTGATGTATGCCGAGGCTGTTGGCGCCTCCAAGGGAGCAACCGGCAAGAGCGACAACTACTCACGCACCGCCGCTGACGCCATCAACGTGATCCGCGACCGCTGCGGCGCCGGACACGTGGCAGCCAAATTCACTGCAAGCCGCGAGCGCTTCCTCGACGAGGTTCGCCGCGAGCGCGCCGTAGAGCTCTCCTTCGAGGGTCTGCGCTTCAACGACCTCCAGCGCTGGCTGCTCCTCACCGAGCCCAAGTACACACTCAAGACCTCCCACGAGTTCATCCGCGTGGAGGACGACAAGTTCTACGAGACCAACGACCCCGCCGACGCACGCGTGGCCGAATTCCACACCGAGCCTCTGTTCCAGCGCGCATTCACAGCCAAGCACTACTGGTTCCCCCTCAAGAAGGACGACACCCAGATGTACGAGGGCTTCGAACAGAACCCCGGCTGGTGATAAAGGTTTAGAGTTTAAGGTTTAAGGTTCATACAGCCTTTTATCGGACAAACAATCATTCACAAGAATATCACATTTCAATATATGATACCGACACAGAAAAAAGCCTTTATCATGCTGATAGGCGCCGCATGCCTCCTGCCCTCACAGGCCGGTGCGCAGACCGCGGCGGCTCCCGACAGCGTAGGCAAGGGCATTCACACGGAAGCCACTTTCCGCGACGCAGCTCCCAGCAGCATCGTAGGCGGCATCTCCGTCGTGAACGTAGAAGAGAATCAGAAGAAGGACCACACCTTCGGCATTCTCGATAACATGCAGGGCTTCGTCAGCGGCTGGAACGGCGCATCTCTATGGGCCATGGACAGCGACAACGACGGCGGCTACCTCGTCATCGTGGACGGCGTGCCCCGCGAGGCCGGCGACGTGCTCCCCAGCGAGGTCAAGGAAATGACCTTCCTGAAGAGCGCAGCCTCCACCGTGCTCTACGGCAGCCGCGCAGCCAAGGGCGCTATCCTCATCACCACCAAGCACGGCGAGGACAAACCCCTGAACATCACCGTCAACGCCAACGCCGGATGGAACGTCGCAAAGGGTTATCCCGAGTACATCGGCTCCGCCGAGTACATGACGCTCTACAACCAGGCACGCGACCTCGACGGTCTCGGCGCAGCCTACACCCCCTCCGACATCTACAACACCGCCAGCGGCCTCAACCCCTATCGCTACCCCAACATCGACTTCTACAGCGACGAGTTCATAGGCAAGGTGAAGAACCGCTACGACGTCACGGCGCAGATCAGCGGCGGCAACAAGCGCGCACGCTACTACACCAACATATCCTACTTCTACGAGGATGACGTCTTCAAAATCGGAGAGGCCAAGAACAACAACGCCAACCGCTTCAGTGTGCGCGGCAACGTAGACGTGGACATCACCGACTGGATCTCGGCAACCGTAGGCACCTACACCACATTCTACAACTCCCGCGCCGGCCACAGCATCGCCAACGGCGACAACTACGACGACTACTGGGCACTGGCAGCCACCTTCCGTCCCAACCGTATCGCTCCCCTCATTCCCCTGAGCATGATCGACCCCAACGCCCTCGCGGCGCTCGAGCTCATCGGAGGCAGCAACAACATCATCGACGGAAAGTACTTCCTCAGCGGCACCAACATCGACAACAAGAACATCTTCGCCAACTACTACGCAGCCGGCTACAACAAGCACACGGCACGCAACTTCCAGTTCAACGCCGCAGTCAACATCGACCTCAGCCGTCTGCTCAAGGGCCTGACATTCCACACGCAGTTCGCCACGGACTACCAGACGTCCTACAACACCGCGTTTTCCAACGAATACGCCGTCTACATCCCCACATGGAGCAACTACGGCGGCCAGGACGTCATCGTCGACCTCACCAAGGAAGGCCTTGACAAGAAAAGCGGCGTGCAGAACGTCAGCAGCAGCACCGACAACCAGACCGTCAGCTTCAACGCCGACTTCAGCTACCGCAACACCTTCAACAAGGTGCACAACGTCGACGCCATGATCCTTGCTTCCGGATGGCAGAAGACCCTCACCGGCGTCTACCACCGCACCAGCAACGTCAACATGGGTCTCCGCGCAGCCTACGACTACGCCGGACGCTACTTCGCCGACTTCCAGGCAGCCGTCGTGCACTCCGCAAAGCTGGCTCCCGGCCACCGCACGGCCTTCTCGCCCTCCCTCACCCTGGGATGGCGCATGAAGGAGGACCTCTTCCGCGACAGCAACGCCGTCGACGACCTCTCGCTCAGCCTCAGCGGCAGCATCGTCCACAGCGACCTTGACATCACCGACTACTACATGTGGCGCGGTGCATACGTGCCCGGCGGATGGTTCAGCTGGGGCGACAAGGGCGGCGCGGCAGCCTACTATCCCGAGCGCGGCGAGAACGTCGACCTCACCTTCATCAAGCGCAAGGAATTCAGCGCCACCCTCAAGGGCTCCTTCTTCCAGCGCATGATCAACGCCCACGTCGACTTCTTCGTCAACGAGATGAGCGGCCTGCTCGTCAACCCCGCCAACAACACCAAGTACCCCGACCATCTTTCCACCTACTATCCCGCAGCCAGCTTCGTGCCCTACGTCAACTACAATGCCAACCGCCGCATGGGTCTTGACTTCGCTATCGACTGGACCAAGCGCTTCGGCGACCTCGGCGTGAAGGTAGGCGTCGTAGGCACATGGTACGACACCAAGGCCACCAAGCGCGACGAAAACAACGAGTACGCCTACCAGAACCGCGAGGGCACGCCCATCGACGGACTCTGGGGCTACAAGAGCGCCGGCCTCTTCCAGAGCAAGGAAGAAATCGAAGCATGGCCCGACCAGAGCGCCCTCGGCGGCGAGACTCAGCCCGGCGACATAAAGTACCTCGACCAGAACGGCGACAAGGTCATTGACTATAAGGACCAGGTCTACCTCGGCAAGGCCGGATGGTACGGCTCGCCCTTCATGCTCGGCCTCAACCTCACCCTCAACTACAAGGGCTTCACGTTCTTCGCCCTCGGCACAGGCAACTGGGGCGGCCACGCCTCCCTCGCCGGCAACAGCTACTACTACGCCACCGGCACCGAGAAGTACTCCTCCGAGATGCGTAACGCATGGAACGGCACCAACGCCGCCACGGCTACGCTGCCCCGCCTCACCACAGGTGACGGCGCCGCCAACAAGGTTGCATCCGACTACTGGATCTACTCCACCGACGCATTCCGCCTGGCCAAGCTCCAGCTCACCTACGACATGCCCGAATCGCTCATGAAGAAATGCTTCCTCAGCGGCGCTTCCATCTACGTCAGCGGCAGCAACCTCTTCACCTTCGGCAAGAACCGCAAGATTCTCGACCGCAACATCGGCTCGGCTCCCGCCTACCGCCTCTTCAACGTAGGTCTCACCGTCAAGATTTAAACCTCGACAAGCACTATGAAATCCATATACAAAATAGCAGCCATCGCTGCCCTGGCATTCTCCTCCGCTTCGTGCGACGACCTGTTCGAGCCCGCATTCGAGCCCTCGCAGGACATCGACTCGACCGAGGACTTCCCCAAATACGCCGACGGTCTGCTCTACGACGCCTACCTGCTGATGCCTTACAGCACCGGCGTCAACTCCGACCTCGCCACCGACGACGCGGTCACCAACGACAACTCCAGCGACTACCTCAAGATAGCCACCGGCAGCTGGACAGCCAACAACGGCACGATCTCCTACTGGAAGAACGGCCGCGGAGGCATCCAGTTCGTCAACCTGCTGCTCTCCAAGGTAGACGACGTCAACTTCAGTACCAACGACCGTGTGCAGCAGCTCTTCCTCGACCGCCTCAAGGGCGAGGCCTACGGCCTGCGCGCGCTCTTCATGTACCACCTGCTGCGCCAGCACGGCGGATGGGCAGGCGGCGAACTCCTGGGCGTGCCCAACCTGCTTGAACCCGAGAACGCCAACAGCGACTTCAACCAGCCCCGCGCCACCTTCAAGGCCTGCGTACAGCAGATCTTCGACGACGTAGCCGCAGCCACCGCACTCCTGCCCACCGACTACCGCGACATCACCAGCGAGGCCGACATCCCCGCCAAGTACCGCGAGATGGGCGTCAGCATCGACGAATACATCCGCGTGTGCGGCGCCGACTTCAACGGCCGTATGAACGGCCGCGTAGCTCAGGTCATCGCCGCACAGACAGCCCTCCTCGCCGCCAGCCCCGCCTTCTCTGCAGGCTCCGGCATCGAATGGGCCGAGGCAGCCGACCGCGCAGCAGCCGTGCTCGACCTCAACAACGGCGCTGCCGGCATCTACGACCAGGGACACCTCTACTACACAGCCGACGAGGTCAAGAAACTCACCTCCGGCGGCAACCGTGAGGTAATCTGGCGCGACAACATCAGCCCCAGCAACAGCCTCGAGAAGGACAACTTCCCGCCGTCGCTCCGTGGCACCGGACGCGTCAACCCCACCCAGAACCTCGTGGACGCCTTCCCCGACGCCGCAGGCTATCCCATCACCGACAGCCGTACCACCTACGACCCGCAGAACCCCTATGCCAACCGCGACCCGCGCCTCCAGCTCTACATCGTGGTCAACGGCAGCAAGTGGGGCCACAACGACACCGAAATCATCTCCGGCGCCTACGGCTCCAACAACGACGCGCTCAACGCCGAGCAGGGATACAGCACACGCACCGGCTACTACATGCGCAAGCTCCTCAACAAGCTCTGCAACGTAGACCCCTCCGTCAACACCGAGCAGGACCACGCCAACGTGCGTCTGCGCTACACCGAGCTCTACCTCGACTACGCCGAGGCAGCCAACGAGGCCTGGGGTCCCACCGGCACCGGAACTCACGGCTACAGCGCCTACGACATCGTCAAGGCCATCCGCAAGCGTGCAGGCATCGGTCAGGGTGGTCAGGACCCCTACCTCGAGAGCATCAAGGGCAGCACGGACGAGATGCGTAAGCTCATCCGCAACGAGCGCCGCATCGAGCTCTGCTTCGAGAACGTACGCTTCTGGGATCTGCGCCGCTGGAAAGCCGACCTCAACGAGACCGCACAGGGCATGCGCATCACCAGCAACGGCGGCGCGCTGCACTACGAGGTCATCGACGTCGAGAACCGCAACTATCAGGACTACATGAACTACGGCCCCATACCCTACGGCGAGGTCATCCTGTTCAACAATCTCGTGCAGAACGACGGCTGGAAGTAATATTCAGCACCTCTCTCCGTTATTCCTTTCAACCATCAATATCACAAAGACATGAAAATCATCAAATATACCGCAATCATCGCAGCCCTGGCCGCTGCCGGCTCCGTGACGTCCTGCAAGAACTCCTCTCAGGACTTCCCCGACTATCAGGGAGGAATCACGGTGTACTTCGCCAACCAGTACCCGGTGCGCACCCTCGTCATGGGCGAGGACACCTACGACACCAGCGTCGACAACGCCCACGCCTGCGACATCTACGCAACCATGAGCGGCGCCTACAAGGGCCGCAAGATCACCCTCGACATCGCCGTAGACAATTCGCTCGTCGACAACCTCACCTTCGACGGCACCAAGCCCGTCAAGGCAATGCCCGAGAGCTACTACACCCTTGCTTCAAACAAGATCGACTTCAACGGCAACGTCATGGGCTCCGTCCGCGTCAACTTCACCGACGCATTCTTCAACGACCCCGACGCGCTGGAGAGCAACTACGTCGTGCCCCTGGTAATCACCGGCCAGAACGGTGCCGACCACATCCTCTCGGGCACACCCGTGGCCGAGGGCAACGTGCCCCCGCGCACCCTCTCCTCCGCCTGGAGCGTAGTGCCCAAGGACTACGTGCTCTACTGCGTCAAGTACATCAACAAGTATGACGCCGAGTACGCAGTCCGCGGCCTCGACAAAGTCACCGAAGGCGGCGAGACCACCCTCATGCGCCGCCACGCCGCACACGTAGAGGAAGACGAGCTCCGCACCGTCGGCACCCGCAACCTCTCCACGGCCGTCTACCCCGTCAGCACCGTCATCACCCTCCCCGGCGGCGACAAGCAGACACTCACCTGCGACCTCGTCCTCTCCTTCGACGACAAAGACCAGTGCACCGTCACCTCCGGCACTCCCGGCATCAACGCCAGCGGCACAGGCAAGTTCGTCATCGACGGCGAGAAGAAGAGCTGGGGCAACGAAGACCGCAATGCCATCTATCTGGACTACATCGTGGACTACGGCACCCGCAGCGTGCAGACTCTCGACACCCTCGTGGTGAAGAGCCGCAACGTCAAGTTCGAGACTTTCACACCCGAATACAAATAAGTAACACCTTATTCCGCAAGCCTCCGGGCACACCGGCCCGGAGGCCCGCGGAAATCAATCAGACCATATGAAACTTCTCAACATACTGACACTCGGCGCCACCTCCGCAGCCCTCGTGCTCGCCGCCGGCTGCGCCGACGACTTCGACACCAACGGGTTCAAGGTCGACCAGCCGCAGGAAAGCGCCCAGTACGAGTATCTCCAGGCCTACGGACCGCTGAAATCGTACGTCAACCGTTCCGGCGTAGGTCCGATGTTCCGCCTCGGCGGCGCTCTCGACGCGTCCGAGATGAACAAGCGCGGGCTCGTCTACGCCCTCGCCGTGGCAAACTATGACGAAGTAACCTTCGGCAACCACATGAAGCACAACTTCGTCATGAACGCCGACGGAGCCATGGACTTCGGCACCATACGCTCGGCCATCGAGACCGCACGCAACGGCGGCCTCAAGATCTTCGGCCATACCCTCTGCTGGCACTCACAGCAGCAGGGCAAGTACCTCCTCAGCCTCCTCAAGGACAAGGAGATCGAAGTCGACCCCGACCAAAAAAACGAAGTTCTGGACTATGAGATCAACTGGGGCTCCCAGGGAGGCTACTCCATGTGGGGACAGTGGGGCAAAGGCGCCACCACAGCCATAAATACTGCCGACGATTGCCTCGAAGTAGTTAACCCTGAGGCCGCCGCTAACTTCTGGGACCTCCAGTTCTTCATCGCAGATGGATTCAACATCGCCAAAGGCACAGAATACGAACTCACAGTCACAGCCCGCACACTCGGCGGCGAAGCCAACGTGCGCGGAGCCATAGGCACCTGGAGTGAAACCAAAAATCTGGCTTTCACTGTAAACGAAGAATGGAACGACTACAAAGTCAAATTCACATCCGAATTTGAAGGCGGCTCCCACGTACTCGTCCAGTTCGGCGACTTCGTAGGCACAGTGCAGTTCAAGAGCGTCAAGCTTACACACAGCGAGGCCGCGGCCGTAACCATCCGCCAGAGCCTCATCAATGGCGGCGACGCCGACGAAGGAGAGACCAACAGTATACTCTCCCGTACACCCGGCAACGGCGACAAGCCCGCAGCAGTAGTCGACGACCCCGCAGGCACAGGCAAGGTGTTCATGGCCGAAATCTCCGGCAACCCCGCTAACGCATGGGATTCGCAGCTGTTCATCGCCACAGACACCAAACTCGTCGAAGGCGACAAAGTGCACGTAGCGTTCCGCTATCGCTGCTCCGACACACGAAGCATTGAGACGCAGGCTCACGGCACCCCCGGCAACTACCACCACTATGCATTCATAGGCACACTCAACGCAAAGCCCGAATGGCAGAATTTCGAGTTCTCCGGAACCATTACTGCCGACCAGGCAGGCGCCGACGGTTGCCAGTCCATAGCCTTCAACCTCTGCTCGGCCTCCGACCCCGCACAGCTCTACATAGACGACGTGCAGTTTGAAATCGAGAAGAGCGCCAACTCCATTCCCCTCACTCCCGAGGAGAAAGCCGACATCCTCAAAGGCGAACTCAAGCGCTGGATCTACGGCATGATGGAAGCCTGCGGCGGCTACGTCACCGCATGGGACGTCGTCAACGAAGCCATCGCCGACGGCGGCCAGTACGGCGTCAAGTACGGCGACGACACCGACAACGAGTTCTACTGGCAGAACTACCTCGGCGAGAACTATGTCCGCTACGCCGTGCAGTATGCACGCGAAGCATTCGCCGAGTACGGAGGCAACCCCGACGAACTCCTGCTCTTCGCCAACGACTACAACCTCGAGGCAGCCTACAACAACACCGCCAAGACCGACGGCCTCATCCGCACCATCCGCCAGTGGGAAGCCGACGGCATAACGCGCATCGACGGCATAGGCACACAGATGCACGTCTCCTACAGCCTCAACCCCGAGTGGCAGGCCAAGCAGGAAGAGTGCGTCGTGAAGATGTTCGAAAAGCTCGCCGCCTCCGGCAAACTCATCCACATCTCCGAACTCGACATGGGCATCCAGGACGCCGACGGCAACACCATCATGACGCCCGACCTCACCTTCGAGCAGGCACAGCAGATGAGCGACTACTACAAGTTCATCATCACCAAGTACTTCGAGATCATCCCGAAGGAACAGCAGTACGGTATCGTGCAGTGGGCCGCCACGGACAGCCCCGAAGGCAGCGGCTGGCGCGCCGGCGAACCCATCGGCATCTGGGACATCAACCACGCACGCAAGCCCGCCTACGCCGGCTGGTGTGACGCTCTCAAGGAAGCCACCAACAAGTAATCCCACATTCCCCCTCTACCGACCGAGGCTGCGCCACCGCGCAGCCTCGGTTTTTATTATCCAAAAAACGAAGAACTTTCGTCCGCGCCCACAGATGCCCCTCTTGCCTATTCCCTATCAACAAAATTTACCAAACATGGAGAGATACAAACGGACATAAGGTCATAAGCGACATAAGAATTACTAATCTTCAATATTCAATAAAAACACTGTTCCTTTTGACCTTTTGTCCTTATTCTCGCCCTACGAGCTAACTCATCCCCCTCTTACCTATCCCCTATCTATAAACTAAACAAAAAAAATTGAAAGTCTCACGACTTCCAATCCAGTTAACCTTAAATCTATACCATGAAAACACGTTGCAAAGATATATACTTTTCCCAAATTATCAAACTTTCCGCGGCAAAAATCCCAATATTTAACAAAATTTTAAGAATAAATCTCGTATCCGCCGCCAAAGAGCATTAATTTGCCACCGAATCAGAAATCAATCAGCCGGTAATGACGAGCCGCCGACTGACGCCGTTCCAACTCAAAATGCCACCACTCCCGACGTATAGTCAGGAACCCCGCCGCACGCATCACCCGACGCAGCAGCCGCCGGCGGTCGTACTCCGCACGACTTATCACCTCGCGTCGCAGCAGGTCCGTCTCCGCCGTTATGTGCGACTCCGGCCCGAGATGGTCCACCGCCGACCCCATCGGCAGCTCCCGTCCCAGGCTGTCGCACAGCGTTATGTCAACAGCTATCCCGAAGTTGTGTGTTCCGCCGCCCGTGGCCGGATTTGCAACGTAGCGCGACGCCGCCGTACCGCGCACCGCCACAAACATGCTGCGCTGCACACTCACCGGCCGCGCCGCATCCTTCACCATCAGCCGCAGCCCCGGTGCCAGCCGCCCCAGCTCGCGCCGAGCACGCGCCAACGCCTCGGCCGCGCGCGGATGCAGATACGCCCGCCGCAGACTGTCGTAAAGCACGCGGCCCGCGAAGTTGTCGGAACGAGCGTACATCAGGTCCACCACCGCATCCGGCACCGCGGCCGTCACCTCCACATACCCCGCCTCCCGCATACGCCGGTCTATGCCCGTTTCCTCTGCAAAAGCCATAACACAGCAGAACAGCGACACGAATAAAAACTCTATTCTCATATCTACACAACAAACGGGCGACGCCCCGAAGAACATCGCCCGCTATCAAAATTTCGTATTACTCCTTCATGTCACTGACCGTCCAGCCGAGGTCCTGATAGTACACGAACGATACCTCGGTGTCCTCCACGTAGCCCTGACGCGGTGCGCCCAGCACATAGCCGAAGGGCGTCTTGTCCTCGAAGGTGTAGAGCAGACGGCACTTGCCCACACCGTTCTTTGCCATTTCCTCGCTGCAAAGCACCTCCTTGACCTTGATGAACTTGTAGCGGCCGAGCAACACCTGATGCTCCTCACGGTTCACGCGGGCCATGGCGGCCTCGTAGGCGGCGTTGGGATTGGCGGGAGCTGCGACTTCCTCCACCACTTCTTCAACTACCTCAGTAGCCACGGAATCGGCCGCGGCCACGGCGGAATCAGGGGCAGCGGTCTCGACGGTTGCCTCTTCCTCCACTGCAACGGCCTCGGGTGCGGGCTCGGCATTGTCGGCCGGGGCGTTCATATATTCGGGCATAGCCTCCTCGAAATCCTCATTATCCTTGAAGTCCTTGGCTATGTCCTCGCGCGTACGGGTAGGCTTCTCCACCACCAGCTTGCGGCCCTCCTCGGTGAACTCCACCGTAGCGAACATATGCTCGTTGTCCACCGTGTAGTACGAGTAGCCTGACCAGTAGTTGTAGTTGCGCTTCTGCACCTTCTCAACCACATTGTCGATCTTGTAGGTGATGACGCCTGCAGCCTGAAGCTGAGCCAGCTTCAGAATATAGTCCTCGTCCACCTCGTAGTAGCCGGTGTCGAACGATGCCGTAGCGAAGTCCTTGGCGAACACCGCCTCCTTCTTGATTGCTTTCTTGGCAGCCGACTTGCCGAGCACGGCATCGTCGCCGCACGAGCTCACGCCCAGCACAAGCGCTGCGGCCGCAAGCATTGCGATAACTTTTTTCATGGTAAGATTAATTGAAAAGTGTGTTATTTTTTAATACTCAGGCAAATATATGACAAATAATCAGCTATTTCACAATTTCGCCTAATATTTAACCATTATTAACACAATTGAATATTCACCAATCATTCAATAAAATATATCATCCAATTACCTGTTCCCAATAAACTATAGGCGCCATCAAAAAATCTTCATGTGGGAGTCCTTGCGCCCGTTGCATTCATCCGACAGCGGGCAGCCGCTGCAACCGCATGAACACGACGAACGGCCGCGCGAACGCACACGACGCACCACATTCCACACCACGCGCGCAAGCACGAGAACGATTATAACGATTAACGTAATTAGCTGCCAATCCATAACGTTCCAACAACGAATCTCACTTTTTTGTTCGCAGCAGCTTGCGGTTCAGCTGCGCCGGCGTGAGGTCGGCCGGATACGTCTCGAACGGCAGACGCAACGTGCAGCCCTCGGCATAGCGGCTGCATCCGTAGGCCGTACGGCCGCGCAGCAGATGACCCTTGCCACACACGGGGCAGACAATCTCCTCCAGGCTCTTTACGGGCTTGCGGCGCGGTGCGGCCGGCGTCTTGGCTCTCTCCTTCGTCTTCGGCTTGTCCGCACCGGCGGCAGGCTTCGGCTCTTCCTGCACCGCCTGTATGCACCGCCCGCTGTTGTCCTGCATCACGTCGTTCACTATGCGCGTTATCATCTCTTTCAGCTCGGCAATGAACTCGGCCGGAGAGTAGTCGCCGCGCTCTATGCGACGCAGCTTGTTCTCCCAGAGACCCGTGAGCTTGGCCGACTTCAGCAGCTCGTCGCGTATGGTGTCGATAAGGTCGATTCCGGCCGCCGTGGGGGCGATTGACTTGCGCCGACGCTCTATGTAGCCGCGCTTGAACAACGTTTCTATAATGGCGGCACGCGTCGACGGGCGCCCTATGCCGTTTTCCTTCATGGCGTCGCGCAACTCGTCGTCGTCCACGGTCTTGCCCGCCGTCTCCATGGCGCGCAGCAGCGTGCCCTCGGTGTAAAGCTTGGGCGGCTGTGTAGTCTTCTTCACGAGCCGCGGCACGTGCGGCCCCGACTCGCCCTTGGCGAAAGCGGGAAGCACGGCCGTACCGTCCTGGTCGGACGATTCCTCGGGGGCGCCCTTGTCGCCGGCATACACCGTGCGCCAGCCCGGCTCGGTAATCACCTTGCCAGTGGTGCGGAACTTGACGTCGCCAGCACGCGCCTCCACCACGGTCGACTCGAAGCGACAGTCGGGATAGAATGCGGCGATGAAACGCAGTGCTATCAGGTGGTAGAGCTGTTTCTCAAGACCGGCGAGCACCGTGGGCGACTGCCCTGTGGGGATGATGGCATGGTGGTCGGTCACCTTGGAGTTGTCGAACACTTTCTTGCTCTTCGGCAGTTTAGCGGCCAGCACGGACGCCGTAAGCGGCGCGTACGGCGTCATGCGCCGCAGTATGTCCGGCACCTTGGGGTATATGTCCTCGCTCAGGTAGGTGGTGTCGACGCGCGGATATGTAGTCACCTTCTTCTCGTAGAGACTCTGTATGAGTTTCAGCGTGTCGTCGGCGCTCCATCCCCAGCGGCGGTTGCACTCCACCTGGAGCGACGTCAGGTCGAACAGACGCGGAGGCGCCTCGCGGCCGGCCTTTTTCGTGACGTCCGTAATCTCCAGTGGCAGCGGGCGCACGTGCTCCATGGCCTCGCGAGCCTTGGCGGGGTCGGTGAAGCGTCCCGACGCAGCGGAGAAGTCGGCGCCGCGGTATTCGGTATGCAGTTCCCAGAAGTCCTCGGGACGGAAATTGTCGATCTCGCGCTGGCGGTCCACTATGAGCGCCAGCGTAGGCGTCTGCACGCGGCCCACGCTGAGCACGCGCCGGCTGCCTCCGCCATAGCGCAGCGAGTAGAGGCGCGTGGCGTTCATGCCCAGCAGCCAGTCGCCTATGGCGCGTGAGAGGCCGGCGAGATACAGATTGTCGAACTTGGCCGCAGGCTGGAGGTCGCGGAAGCCGTCGCGTATGCTCTCGTCGGTCAGCGACGAGATCCACAGGCGCTTCACCGGGCACTTGCATCCGGCCTTCTGCATGACCCAGCGCTGTATCAGCTCGCCCTCCTGGCCGGCATCGCCGCAGTTCACCACCTCCTCGGCCCGGCCGATAAGGTCCTTTATGACTGCGAACTGGCGCTTGTAGCTCTCGACGTCTATCAGCTTGATGCCGAACTTATCCGGCACCATGGGCAGGCGGCTGAGGCTCCAGGGCTTCCAGAGGTCGGTATAGTCGTGGGGCTCTTTCAGGCAGCACAGGTGGCCGAAAGTCCATGTGACGCACCACTCGTCGCCCTCGAAGTAACCGTCGCGGCGCACGGTCACCCCGAGGATATTGGCGATGTCGCGCGCCACGCTCGGTTTCTCGGTGATGCAGAGCTTCATTCGTCTTTCTTGGCGTCCTGCCAGGCGGCTTCCATCTCGTCGAGGCTCAGGTCGGCCACGCTGCGCTGCTGCGCGGCGGCCGCCTCCTCTATGTGGGCGAAACGACGCATGAACTTGGCGTTGGTGCGTTCAAGGGCATTGTCCGGATTGACGCCGTAGAGCCGCGCGGCATTCACAACGGCAAAAAGGAGGTCGCCGAACTCGGCCTCGATGCGGTCGGCGTCGCCGCCTGCTATGGCCTCGCGGACCTCGGTCATTTCCTCGTCCACCTTGTCCCATACCTGCGCGGGCTCCTCCCAGTCGAATCCCACGTGGGCGGCCTTCTCCTGGATGCGGAATGCCTTAATGAGCGCGGGGAGTGCCTTGGGCACACCGGCCAGCACGGTGCGGTTGCCGCCTTTCTCGCGCAGCTTGAGTTTCTCCCAGTTGTCGGCCACCTGGCCGGCGTTCTCCACCTTAGTCTCGCCGAAGACGTGCGGATGGCGGAATATGAGCTTGCTGTTGAGCGCGTCGGCCACATCGGCGATGTCGAAGCGGCCCTGCTCGTCGGCTATCTTGCTATAGAAAAGGATGTGCAGCAGCACGTCGCCAAGCTCCTTGCGCAGGTTGGCGGCTCCGCCTTCGGCGTCGTCGGCGTGCATGAGGGCATCGGAGAGCTCGTACACTTCCTCTATGGTGTTGGGACGCAGGCTCTCGTTGGTCTGTTTGGCATCCCATGGGCATTTCACGCGCAGGATTTCGAGCGTGTCTATCACGCGTCCCAGCGCTTCAATGCGTTCTTCGCGGCTATGTATCATATCGTTGAATCACTTTTCATATTCCGAAATTCCCTGCCGCAACCACTCCACGAAGGCCTCGGCGTTCTCGTCGTAGCTGCGCGAAGGGCCGAGAGGGCGCCCGGCATTGTCGAGCATCACGTAGAAAGGCTGCGTGGCGCTTGCGAATTTGTGGCGCTGCAGGTAGCTCCATCGGTCGCCCACGGTCTCTATCTCTACGCGACGACCGTTCTCCTCCACGCTGTAGGGCCTCTGGAGGCGTGCCTTGTCGTCGACCATGAGCTTTATCAGCACGAAGTTATGCTCCACGAGCTCGCGCACTGCGGGCGTATCGAATACCGCACCCTCCATCTTGCGGCAGTTCACACATGCGTAGCCTGAGAAATCCACGAGCACGGGCAGCTTATGTTCCTCGGCATAGCGCATGCCCTCGTCGTAGTCGTGGAACTCGCGGAACTCGCCTCCGTAGAGGTTGAAGTCCTGCGTGTGCAGCGGCGGCGCGAAAGCGCTGACGGCCTTAAGCGGCGCGCCCCACATGCCGGGCAGCAGATACACGGCGAAGCTGAGCGAGCACACGGCCAGAAAGAAGCCGCCCACGCTGGTGTGGCCGGCAGGCGAGTCGTGGCTGAAGCGCAGCTTGCCGAGCAGGTACACGCCCAGGAGCACGAACAGCACTATCCATATGGCGAGGAACACCTCTCGGTCCAGGATGTGCCAGCCGTAGGCCAGGTCGGCCACCGACAGGAATTTGAGCGACAATATCAGCTCCACGAAGCCCAGCACTACCTTGACGCTGTTGAGCCATCCGCCGCTGCGGGGCATCTCCTTGAGCATCGAGGGGAAGAACGCGAAGAGGCCGAAAGGCAGCGCGAGACCAAGGGCAAAACCGCCCATGCCGAGAGCCGGCCCCATGACGTTGCCCTGCGAGGCGGCCTCCACCAGCAGTGTGCCGATGATGGGACCCGTGCAGCTGAACGACACGAGCACGAGCGTAAGGGCCATCATGAAGATGCTCACCAGGCCGGTGCTCGTCTCGGCCTTGCCGTCGATGGCGGTGCCCCAGCTCGACGGCAGCTTGATATCGAACGCACCGAAGAAACTGATGGCGAACACCACCAGTATGAGGAAGAACACCACGTTGAATGCGGCGCTCGTGGCTATCTCATTGAGCTTGCCGGCGCCAAATATAAGAGTGATGGCGATGCCCAGCAGCAGGTAAATCACGATGATGGCGGCGGCGTAGGTCAGCGCGTCGGCCACGGAGCGACGGCGGCTGCGGCCGCGCTTCAGGAAGAAGCTGACGGTCATGGGTATCATGGGCCACACGCAGGGCGTGAGCAGCGCCAGCAGGCCGCCGAGGAAGCCGAACAGCAACAGGGCCGCACGGCTGGCCGGAAGCGCGTCGGTGGCGCCGGCCACATCCACGGGGTCCCACCAGGCGTTTTCAGGAACCGCAGCCTCGGGACGAGCAGGAGTCGCCGTCTCGGAAGCGTCGGCGACGGGAGCCGCCGGAGCCGATACAGCGCCGAAATGCAGGTCGAAGGTGCGCCGCGCCGGAGCCGTGCAGCTCTGCGCATTGCACACCATCCAGGCGGCCTTCACTTTTATGTCGGCTCCGCGCGAGGCATCGGCCAGGACGAAATCGTGGCGGAATTCCACGGTGCCTTCCCACCATGTCAGCTTCAGCTGGAGCATATTGTCGAAATGCTCCGCGGCGGGGCGTGACGGCGTCCAATCTCCCTGCGGCGTGTAGCTCTGCGAAGGTTCGAGACTCAGCTCGGTGGGAAACATGCTCGCATCCTCCGTGGGCTTGTCGAAGCCGTAGATATGCCAGCCGTCGGCCATGGTGGCCGTGAGCACCACGGTGCCGCGGCCCGGGGCCACGCTGTCGACGCGCGCGTCCCAGCGCACATGCTCAGGCAGCTGCGCGGCCACGCCGAGAGCGCACAGCAGTGACGCCACAAGAATTATAATCGTCTTTCTCATAATTTATTTCTTCTTAAAAAGTGGAACCGGCGCCGAGATCGACTCCGTGCGCGGCGGCATGCAGTTCATGCCGTTGCAGGTCATGTACGTAACCTTCACATTGATACGTGCCTCGGCGGCATCCTTGGCCGTCAGGCGAAAACTCTGCAAAAAGGCCACGCGGCCCTCCCACCACTGCAGGTCCATGCCGAAAGCCTCGTCGCGGGCCACGGTCGGCGCCGGCGACGCCGAGGTGCGTCCGGTGAACTTCACGCCTTGCGACGCGCCGAAATCCAGCGTTGTCGCCTTCGGGCCACCCTCGGGCATCGTCATGCCATAGAGATGCGCTCCCTCCGGGATTATGGCACGGAGGGTGACGACGCCCTCCGTAGGCGACGTCATACGCACCGACGTGCGCCACTTCACAACAGCGGCCCCTGGCGCCTGAGCGCCCGCAGCCAGTGCCACCATCAGCGCCGACAGCAGCAAAAACAGAATTTTTTTCATACTCAAAGCTTTTTCTGACTGCAAAATTACTCAACAATCGCCATCTTTAAACTTAAAAAAATGAAAAAACGCGCCCCCGCGCGCCCCCGCAGCCCTTATTGTGCAAAATTTTGCGTAACTTTGCACCATAATATTAAAATCGAAAGAAAGCGTCATAACAGATGGACGTCAAAAAAGTGCTATACATATCGCAGGAAATTCATCCTTACGTGCCTGCGAATACTATATCCAGTCTATGCTGCGACCTTCCCAGGAGCATCCAGGAGAAAGGCATAGAAGTACGCACCTTCATGCCCCGCTACGGCATCATAAACGAGAGGCGCAATCAGCTGCACGAGGTGATACGCCTGTCGGGCATGAACATCATCATCGACGACACCGACCATCCCCTCATCATCAAGGTAGCCACTCTGCAGCCCACACGCATGCAGGTGTACTTCATGGACAATGACGACTATTTCGAGCGCCACACATCCAAAGGACTTGAGAACGACCTGCACCCTGCCGACAACGACGAGCGCAGCATGTTTTTCGTCCGCGGCTCCGTAGAGACCGTCAAGAAACTGCGCTGGGACGCCTCCGTGGTGCACTGCACCGGCTGGATGACTGCCCTCACCCCGCTTTACCTCAAGCACAAATACAACGAGGACCCCTCCTTCCGCACCGGAAAGATAGTGTTCTCGCTCATTCCCGATAAATTCGACGGCGCCTTCGACCCCCGCTTCCGCGAGAAGCTGCTCATGGAAGGCTTCACGCCCGAACAGCTCGAAGTACTCGGCGACACGCCCGCCGACCACGCAGCCCTGATGCGCATCGCCATCGACAACAGCGACGCCATCATAGAGGCCCTTCCCGGTGTCGACGCCGAAACTCTGGCCTATGCCCGCGCCAGCGGCAAACCGTTCCTCAGCTGCGGCGACGCACCCGTCACCGCCGACGCCGTAGCCGAGTTCTATTCCACTCTCTGATTCATCCCCCTAACATGCACGCCATGAAGCGACTACTCGCAATCCCGGCAGCGGCAATCCTCCTGGCTTTCGTCGCCTGCGAGGAGACAAGCACCATAGGAAATACCATCGTCGACGACGAAATCAGCGTAGTCATCGACTCCTCGTTCACAATCACCGGCCAAACCGTAGAGACAGGCGCCGTGCAGTCGCGCACGCTCACACAGCTCATAGGCAGCCTCGACGCCGAAGCGTTCGGCTCCCTCAGCAGCAGCGTTGTCACCCAGTTCATGCCCGCGACGATAATCGACACCACCGGCATCACCACCGCCGACATCGACTCGCTGAAGCTCATCATGCGCATGACCAAGGAAGCCTTCACCGGCGACAGCGTCGTACCGATGGGCATAGAAGTGTACCGCCTCAACCGCAACCTCCCCTCGCCCATCTACAGCAACTTCTCGCCGGCCGACTACTACGACCCCTCGCAACGCCTCGGCTCGGCCATCTACTCAGCCTCCGCCGTGGGCGAAAGCGACACCGTGGCCGCATCGCCCTACCGCTACATCCAGGTAGGCATGCCGCGCAGCCTTGCCAACGAACTCTTCGAGGCCTACAAAGCCAACCCCAAGAACTTCGCCACGCCCGCCGACTTCATCAACAACGTCTTTCAGGGCGTATATATAGCCAACAGCTACGGCAACGGACGCGTCAGCCGCATCACCCAGACGATGATGAGCATGTACTACCACCGCGTCGTCAAGAACGAGACCACGCAGAAAGACTCTACCGTCTACATGATAGGCAACTACATGGCCGTCACGCCCGAGGTAGTGACCAACAACAACATACGCCTCGACATGAGCGACAACATACGCAACATGGTAAGCAGCGGCAACAACCTCATCGTGGCTCCCGCCGGCCTCGAAGTCGAGCTGACATTCCCCGCACAGAAAATCATCGACAGCTACAACGCGAAGAAAGGACAGAACTCCGTGATCAACACCCTCACCATGAGCATTCCCGCCGATACCCTCGCCAACCCCGAAGGCATCCCCGCGCCGCCATACGTTCTGCTCGTCCTTGCCGACAAGAAAGACGAATTCTTCGCTAACAACCAGCTGCCCGACAACAAAACCAGCTTCTACGCCGCCTATAACCGCACGAACCACAGCTACACCTTCTCCGGACTCCGTCCCTACCTAATGCAGCTGCTTGAAAAAGAGGAAATAACGCCTGCCGACGTCACTTTCCGCCTCTGCCCCGTGCAAGTTGAGTTCGAGAGTACCGGCTCAAGCAACTGGGACTACTCCACCACCGAAAGCGCCCTCGTCCCGTACGTACAAGGGCCGGCCATGGTGCGAATTTCACTCAAAGACACAAAAATTTCCTTCACATTTAGCAATCAAACCATAAATTATTAGTATCTTTGCACCGCAAAAGCGCCGGTACCCCCCGGCGCAGCAAAGACCAGACGCCGCAATAGCTCAGTTGGTAGAGCATTTCATTCGTAACGAAAAGGTCGTGGGTTCGAGTCCCACTCGCGGCTCATAGAATAGCTGATAATCGTTTGATTATCAGCTATTTCTGTAAATTTGAGTATAAACAGGGTATAAACTTTCGACATAAAATATACTTCTGAAGAGAACCAAAGAGAACTCATGCTGTTCTATTTTTAAGGAAAGTGCAATTTCCTTCAAACACATTCCCCATGATAAACGAGCTTGTTCAAAACCTCATCACCATCAATAAATCCATCGAAGGACAGGAAATGTCCTTCGAGAACGCATTGTCCATCGTGAAACTTTACGATGAGATGCCGGAACCGAATAATCTGATTGATGAAGCTGAGGAGATGGCTGCATACGATATTGATGCTCTGGAAAAATCCGTCATGAAACTCAAAGAGGAATCAGAACGATTCTTAAATGTATGTTTGCCAAAGTTGAATGATGTCGATTTTAAGGATATCGCTCAAAGCTATTCACGCACCTATTATAATTGGTTCCAAGAAGCAGAGAAAGAGTTGACACCATATTGGAAAGCGTACTGCCAGCTCAATAACCAGCTCGATTATCTTGAACTAGACTCTTCGGAATACATGGAGACGGAAAAACATTGTGAGGAAGCCAAAGCAGAACATGATGAACGGCAAAAGGTGGTTCAAAGATTATATTCCAAATATGAGCAAGCCAATAAGAATAGTGCACCTGTATTCCGATTCAGAGCTGACTTTCTGGAAGCAGTCATTATTCGATACCATGACATCGCCATCGCGATACTTGCAGATATCAAACGAATCAGGGAGGGCGGCTCATGAAGAAGATTTTGATGAAAGATGCCGAGCAGTTTCGCGATACCGTTTCGGCGAAGCTGTGCAACTGTCTTTATGAGGCCTGCAATGAGTTCCTGTTTGAGTTCACCACACCTATAATGTTCAGCGTTCACATGAACATGAGGTTAGAGCAGGACTTCTTCCGTCCCCTCAAATTCAAGCAGCTTCATATCTGCTATATGGTGTATGCTGTGGAAAAATTAATCGCCCCATCTGCTCTTGCAAAGGAATGGTCCTCGTTATTCCTGAAACGCTGCGGCATCAGTCAGATGTATTATAAAAGTCATCGGCTCGATGATGCAAGAAGCGATGTTCCGGCTAACATAGAATTTCGTGAAAACATAGATAACGCCATCAAAATCTGGGAAGAGATGAGACGCGCCACACGATAATCACAACTTCAACACAACAGAATCCGATTTCTGAAACTCAAAACGCATTATATCGCTGTAATTCAGCATATAGTGCGTTTGTTTTTTTTATGTTTCGACACAACCAGCCAACATGGTGCCACATTGAGAAGGCAGTAATTTTGCAACGGAAACGAAAGGTACTCAATGCATGCCAAGAGTATCCGGGTATTTCCAAAAGTATCTACGAAAATCATACAATAAAATATGCAACGAAAACTTCTCACCTCTAAGGAAGCAGCGCAGTATCTCGGCATCTCGCTGTCCTTCCTCCGAAAGATGATGATGAACCGCATCATCCCCATGTACAAGCCAAACGGCAAACTCTGTTATTTTGATCCCGCAGACCTCGACGCATATCTTACCAGTGTCCGCATTGCTTCTCAGGATGAAATCAGGGAGCGCGCTAACGAATATCTACGCAAGTCCGGTAACCATGCCTAAGGGAGTCAACATCTATGAAATCATGCAGCGGTTTTGGCGAGAGAACGAGTATGAGCCATTCTCCACAGCGGAGATTGCGCTGTACTTCTTCCTCATCAACCGGGCGAACAGCCGCCGATGGCAGATGCCGTTCAAGTGTCCGACTTCGGTAATCAGCACCGCAATCCAAGTGACCCGACAGACTGTTGTGAACGCCCGTGAATCGCTTAACGCACGAAAGTTCATTACCTATACCAAAGGTGCTGGCAAAGGTTCCCATCCTCTGTATTCACTTATCTTGACGGATGGATTGACGGAATGTTTGTCGGATGTATTGACGGGAACCTTACAGGAAGGCTCGACAGTTGGATTGTCGGACAGCTTGACACCCTATAATATAGAAAATAGAAATAGTAAAGATAAAATTTATTCTTCAAATATATTCGGCGATGTGAAGATTCTGAGTTTGGAAGAACTTGAGGCTTTGCTGGTTAACGACGAGCCGTGGCTCAATGAAATCATTTCCCTTCTTTCTCCCTCCTATCAAATCGAATTGCCGGAACTGAAATCGTATCTCTGCAATTTCTTCCGCTACCTCCGTTGCCAAGGAACGAAAGGTAGGGAGGAAGATGACTGCCGAAGATATTTCGTGAACTGGATTAAAAAACAACCAATCAATAAAAACAAAACACCTCTTAAACCGACAACTTATGCAACAAATCAATCAGCCAACGATGCTCGCCGACCTGCTGGTGTCACAGCTCAGTCGGCCAGCGACTACGAGGGAGCGTTTTAGGCTTCCGTTCTCAAAGTCCGATACCGTCCGTGTACTTCTCGCCGGAGTGAAGGCGGAAGTTGAACGCCGCGACAAAACTTTTATAATGAGCGAAGCCTTGTTGACGCAGACCGAACAGATTGCCGAGTGGCTAACAGGCGACCATTCGAAATTCGGAATGATGCTTTGCGGAGGATGCGGTAACGGCAAGACTACCTTTGTGAAAGCCTTTCAGCAAATCCTCAACAGATTTGAAATCAAAGTTGATGATGATTACTCCGAGCGATACTCCATTCGGATTGTCAATGCCCGCGACCTTGCGAGGGTTTGCAAAGAGGACTATGACGAGTGGCGCAGTCTCTGTTATAAACGGATGCTTGCCATTGACGATTTCGGCACTGAGCCGCTTGAGGTTATGGATTACGGCAATGTTCTCTATCCGTTACCCGAGCTGCTGATGACTCGCTACGAGCGTCATCTGTTTACCATTATCACGACCAACCTTACACCTCAGGAGATTCGTCCAAGATACGGAGACCGCATAGCCGACCGTCTGAACGATATGGTTGGCAAGGTAATCTTCGCCAATTCCACTTATAGAACGCCGTAGCCGGCAATATATCCGACTGCTACGAGGTTCCGTAATCGAAACAGAAGTGAAGATGGAGGAGGATTGCAAGGTTGTTTTTTATGTCCCATAAAAATTGGCTCGGTCAACCTTTCGGTTGCCGAATACGCCCTGGTCCTGAAATCATCCTGATTCCGCACTCAACCTCTTGCCTCCTACATCTATCCTCCCTCCATTTCTACTTCCAAGCAAATTCACAATGATACAGACAAAACCAAAATCCAAGCGCGGACGCAAGTCCAAACCGGAGTGGCAGCGGCTCCGCAATGAAATCAAGCTGCATCTTGATGACGGCAACTACGCCGTTGTAAAAGATATGGCCCGCGAAACCGGTCTTTCACTCAACAAATTCATTACCCGTGCCGTCATGGGCACAACAATCCGAAAAGCTCTGACTGAAGAGGAATACTCGATGGTCCGTAGCCTTCAGGGCATCGCCAACAATCTCAACCAGCTTGCCCGGTGCGCAAACGGCATGGGCTTCAATTCGGTGGCAAGCAAGGTTGATAGTCTGCTGGCAATAACACTCGATTTGCTCTCAAAATTCCGTATGTGATGATAGCCAAATTCAAAAACAGAATTGATTTTGCCGGTCTGGTAAGCTATGCCAACGACATTAAAAGCGATGAAAAGCGAGGTCGACTATTGTCGTTTCAAGGTGTCTGTGTCGTTTCCAACGAAACCATCGCTGACAGTTTCAACACACATCTGCGTCATCCCGACAGTCGTGGCCGAGTACATCATATCGGGCAACCGGTAAAACATGTGTCAATCTCATTCTCACCGAAGGATGCACATCGGTTCCCCGACAATGAGCAAGGCGACCGCTTCATGGCGCAGCTTGTCGATGAATGGCTTCGGGGCATGGGGATCACCAATGCGCAGTATATCGTGGCTCGGCATTTCGACAAAGCGCATCCGCACTGCCATCTGGTATATAGCCGCATCGCCCTCGACGGCAGTGTCATCTCCGCATACAATGAGCAGTTGCGCAGTGCTGACGTCTGCAAGAAAATCAAACTTCGTCACGGTCTGACATTCGGCAACTCATCGGGAGAAAAGGTTAACCGAGACCGGTTACTTCCTGTTCAGCAAGCTCTCTTCGATCTCAAAACGGCTGTCATTGCAGCCGCCGACAACGCTTCATCATGGATAGAATTTCAGCGAGCACTGGAGGCTCAAGGCATAGACGCATGTTTCAGTTTTAACCGCACGACCGGCGAAGTCAGGGGCATTTCCTTCGCCAAAGGCGACTATCGGTTTGCCGGCTCCAAGCTCTCCAAGCAGAAACTCACCTACAGTAAGCTCGCGGCGAAGTTCGGAGCATTACCAGTTGAGGAAGTGAACGTTTTGTTCGCCACCTCTCGGAACCATCGATTTAACTCTGAGGTGGGTACGGGCAAATTGACCGTACCCTACCAACACTCAAATGAGAGGGTCGGTGTTCTGCAGACCCTCTCTTGGAATCAACCAGTTACAGGCAACGATGCTTCTAAAACAGCAAAACCTTTTGAGAGAGTGCTAACCAATAGCACTCCCAATGAACCATCGGAAGTTAGTCAGATTCCATTGTTTGTAATACTTGATCTATTCGCTGACCCGGCAGTCGTGCAATCTTCCGGCGGCGGAGGCACCTCCAACGACCTCGACTGGAACGATGAACGCCGTCGCCGCGAGGAAGCCCGCGAAAATCAATACGTCCACAAGCCATTCAAACGTAGAAGATGAGCAAACGGATTTGCGATCGCACCATGACAAGGAGTTAATGATTTCTTAACCCCTTCAAATAACTCCAATGAGGGGGTGCGCGTTTTACGCACCCCCGTCAGTATCAACATGTTTCACATAAGGGGTTTCCAAAACGGTAACCCCTTCTTATAGCGACAATGTAATTACGTTTTTAACTTTACAATCATTTTCAAATCATAAATAATGACCCCAAACGATAAAAACTATGTTGACCGACTGCACAATCAGCATGTCAACGAGCTAAACGAAATCAAGAACCGTCTTCTGATTTTGGAAGGCAAAACGACTGCCACTACCGATGGCAACATACGGGTCGAAATCGACACCAATAAAATATATGAAATGTTTCTGAAAGCGTGCCACGACTGTCTGCAACAGCGGCAGGATTGCCATCAGGAAGAAGATCGCCAAGCAGAAGAACGACTCCGACAGGAATGCGAAGCCAAAGGAGAACGCTACTTTTCCAACGTGCATGAATGGCGTGCCGCAATCGCCCGTGACTATGATGCCTTCTTCCAAAAGATGCTCGGCGTAGCAAAACTCACTGACCACCACTATCGTGACATCAAACTCGCCCTTCATAAAGTACTCAACGAGCCTTCAGTCGATTCAGAGCATCCAAAATCTCAACATCTATTCTCAAATCTTCCGTCAGGCTTTCTGTCCAAACTAACTGTACTCCGTCATCGCCTCTCTGAACGCATCCTCAATTACCTAGCCGGCAACTTCTCTCTTCCCCGTGGCTGGACGCTTCTAACAATACTCCTTTATTCCTTGTCGTTCATTCTCCTCTTATACTTCCGCATAACCATTATGATGTCAGGATAATGAAAACAAAGAACACGCCTGTCCCAAATAACTACTCGCTTTTTTGGGCAAACTACTCGGATAATTGTCGAACTACTCGCCAACTACTCGTTTTTCCGGGTAAACTACTTGTTTTTACCTTCAACTACTCGTTTTTTACAACTATCCCGGATAGCCTCAAACTATCCGTCAACTATCCGAAATTAGACTCAACTATCCGATTTAGGAGGCCAACTAGTCGTAAAAACGACTAATTAGTCGTGAACTAGTCGTAATATCAAGCCAGCTAGTCGTTAATCCATTCGACTGCCGATAATAACTCGTTTAACGATAAGAACGCGTAAATAACGCGTAGAAAACGAGTAATAACGCGTTAAGAAACTACTCGGATATTTGCGGAACAACTCGCCAACTACTTGCTTTTTGATGCGTACTACTCGGGATTAAAATCAAAAATATTACTGTCCGCTAAACTTTAGGGAAGATTAGAAAAATAGGGCTGATTCCATTTGCAGGATTCAGCCCTAAATGGTTATATTGGTGTCGCCAAACTATCCAAGAATAACCATGGGCAAAAGTAGTAATTTCTTCGGACAGCCGATATATGGTCAGCTTATTAAATCGCTTGACCGTGAAAAAATAGTTGAAATCAGCCGTAAGCACGGTGGAGAAAAGTACGTCAAGAGCTTTGACGGCTATACCCACCTGGTGACAATGCTTTATGCCGTTATACAGCGTTTCGATTCGTTGCGAGAGATAGAGACTTCCATGACGGCGGAAGTCCGTAAACTGCATCATGTAGGCATCGACACAGTGCCAAGACGCAGTACGCTATCGGATGCAAACGCCAGACGCTCAGAGAAGATCTTTGAGGAGGTGTATCGGAATCTGTATGACGCTAACAAAGACATCCTTTCATCGGACAGCCGGCGTAACGGTACGGAAGAATGGATAAAACGGCTGCGCATCATCGATTCCACAACCGTGACACTGTTTTCCAATGCCATTTTCAGGGGAGTTGGACGTCATCCCAAAACGGGAAAGAAGAAAGGGGGCATCAAGGTCCATGCAGTGATACACGCCAATGAGGGTGTGCCTTGCGACGTACAGTTCACATCGGCAGCGACAAACGACTCATTCATGCTCGCTCCCAGCCATTATAAACGGGACGAGATAACGGCGATGGACCGCGCCTACATCAACTATGCCAAGTTCGAGGAGATGACTGACCGCGGAGTAATTTATGTCACCAAGATGAAGAAGAACCTCAATTATGAGGTACTTGTGGACTGTATGCATCAGAATCCACGGGGAGTTATGGAATATCGGGAGCAGGTTGTGGTGTGCCGCAAGGATGACATCAATCATATCGCCCGTATAATCACATACGTCGATATCAAGAAAGGCAAGCAGCCTAAACTCATATCGTTGCTTACAAACGATTTTGACATGCCTTTGGAGACTGTCGTCGCCATATATCGCCGCCGTTGGCAGATCGAGTCACTTTTCAAACAGATAAAGCAGAACTTCCCTCTGAGATACTTCTATGGCGAAAGTGCAAATGCCATCAAAATCCAGATATGGGTAACTCTAATCGCAAATCTGTTGCTTTCAGTCTTGCAAAGCAGGCTAATAAGGCGATGGAGCTTCTCCGGGCTTGCTACGATAATGCGGATTGTACTGATGTACTACCTGAATCTCGAAAAGTTCCTCAATCAACCCGATGCGGACCTGAACATCATGCTCGCTGAGGTCTCCAAATCACCGCCTTTGGAACATGAAATTAACTGAGAGGGCTTGTCATACACTAAAAGTAAGCCCAACTTCTCCCCTTCAAGAAGTTGGACTCACTGCTTTATGTTTTAGCGGACAGTAATAAATCAAAAACGGTCGGATTACGACTAATCAACACACATCCGACCGGAATTTCGGTCGGATGCGATAAAAAACGGTCGGATTATGGCTGTTTTCGGTCGGATGGACATGAAAGTAACCATCTAAGCCCGATATGTCCAATTGCTCCTTCTTCATTCATTTTAACAAGAAGCCTCTCCGAAACATTGAAGTTGTTGCTCTTGTGACTTATTAGAGGGCAACAAGTCATTAAGATAATCATATATGATTTCTCGGCGAGAAACATGATTATTCTTGCTGTTTACGTTTTTCTTCGACCTCAGCCTGATATTCCGCAAAGGTTTTGCCGTTGGGGAAATACGTCTCGTAGTAGAGTTCATCAATGGTCTTGCCGTTGATAGTCCAATATTTACCCATGTGGCTTCTTTTTCCGCGAAGTTCGGTAGTGAGCGGAGTTAGGAAAGTTTCTTTACCATTGCATATAACTTTGCGGTTAGTGGCGATCGTCGCAGTAATAGAGGGGTCTTCAGTGAACGTCAGGACATCACCGACGTTAAGGCCCATCTCGAAGAAGTAGAAGGTCGGATAGCCGACAGTGCCTTTGCTTTCTCGACTTGCGGACGCTCCGGCTCGCTTAGACTTTGTCATCTCGTCCATGACAATGACAAGATCGTGACGGAGCATGTAGATTGTTTCCATGCCAGGCTCTTCAATCTTCATGTTGAGGAACACCGGCCACCAACATTCAGCTCTGGGATTTAGACGACGCACGATGCGGAATTTTCCGTTGCGCCCGGCAATAAAAAGTCCGAGGGCGTCTATGCGATTTATAATGTCGGTGCGCTTGACACCGAGATTTGCGGCAACATCGCGGACATAAGCCGTGTGTTTTTTTGCTTTGTGAAACTCACGGAGCAAATTCCATGAGTTGACATCGTTCTCTGCCATGTCGCCGAGAATGGTGCGCCATTCATCGAGCGTTATGGGGATACGTTGATCAGTATCATAATTTCCGTCATAATCCTTTACACAGCGAATAATCTGCTTGTTGAGATTAAGAGCTTCGGGGTAATATCGGCCAACCATACACAGGAAATTCCGACAGGTATAAAAATGCTCGTCGTAGGGAGGATTGAAAAACGCAGGTCTCAACTCTCCGGCACACGGTATCATTTCAATGGTACCGTTTTCAATCTCGACCTCCCAGCCATCGAATTTCCACTTATCGGATGCGTCTTGTTCGGGTCTGACAACCAAATGCACATTGTGGATATATCCACGCTTAGACACACCGCAAAAATATACAGCGTCAAAATCGCTTTCGGGCGCCTCGTCCATAGCGATAACTGGCTGATTAACCATTTCAGGATTATAAGCCTTGCTGAATTTTTTGCTTGGCACACCTTTCAGGCAATTATAGCAATGTTGGTTAATATTACCGCCATTGACATATTTAGCCCATAGCCATTGGAACTGTTCGGGGTCGAAGTTGTGGTGTATCGTTATCATTTTTAATGAATAAGCAATTAATGCTTTTGATGACGAGATTTGAGGCTGAATTAAGAAAGTGTAGGGGTGTTACCGATACAACTCTATTTTTTGAAAACGGTGGTAGGCGTAGTAGATTCGCGTCCGTGCGTTGTAACGTTTGATTTTGTTGTCGTATGGACGGATTGCTGACTGGGTGTTGATGAAGGTTGTTGACTCGGGTTGAATACAAAAGTCGGTGAAGTCGATTCAGAATGTGGGGTAGAAGTCTTATCCATAATTTTGAAGTTATTTTATATGAAATTGAACGAGTTGAGAGAGCTTTTCGACAGCTTTTTTTCGTGCCTTGTCGTGAAGTGGCTCTTGCATTGCACCAAATAAAGATGATAATTCGTTGTAAGCTTGATTCCCTTTAATTGCCGCATCTTTAAAGAGTGTGGATATTTCTTTTAGGGTTCGATTATCGGTGTTCTTATCAGCACCGACGTCCATAAACCAAAGTCTTAAATTATCTACATAAGAAGAGTGCCTTTGTAAAACAGAAGATAATTCATTACGCTGTTCAGCATCAAGCAACTTTGCTATTTCTTTTCGATTGAAAAAACGGATGCAAAGCAAAAACAGAAAAACAAGGAATAGCCCAATTCCTATATATACAAGCCAATCGAACTTCGATATGAAGCCAATTATAGCAGAGAGGATAGAAACTGCCAAATCAATCCATGTAGACATAGAAAGATTGATACACCATTTATATTTGTTTCTTATTGCCTTATCTTGGTCTAAGAGCAAATAAGCATATTCATTTTGGATACAGTGCTTATCAAGCTCAATGGCTATTCTATTATTGAGTTCTTTTTGCGTATTAGACATCTCGTATAAGGTCATTTAACAATATTTCTTGTTACTCAAAAAATCTTTTATTGGGTTTCCAAAGTCTGAATTAAGAGCACGCTTTATACTGTACTGAGAAATATTAAGCAAATAAAGCTTGTTGTCAGAAGCAAAAATGGCTAATTTGTCATTCGGAGAAGCATATTTACGCGCAAAAGGGCCAAACCAAATGCGGCAGTCACCTCTTTTATTAGCTCGATATAAGGTCGACAAGCCATCGTCAAGTGACTTGTATGCGAGATATATAGTGGGGATCTGAATTTTATACTCGGGTCCAAATTCCTGTTTAGCATAATCGTGTAAACGCCCTTCAACGAGTAAATCGCGAAGCGAACTATTTGCATCGGCAATACTATGCGAAAGCATATTTTCACTCATCGGCATTAGTGAGAATCTACATCCCATCTCTGTAAGTAGAGCGATATTTTGGGTTACTCGTTCAGATTTTTCATCCATGGGTTAATGTATATGTTTAAGAATTTCGTTAGCAATTGCTTTAGCCATTAAAGGAGGAACGGCATTCCCGACAAGAGAGTATTGTGGTATGTCATTTTTTCTCGAATCTCCACCCGTGGTACGTTTGCCTTGAAAAACGAAAGAGTCATCAAAAGACTGCAAACGAGCCATTTCACGTACAGTCATGCATCTGTGAGATGAATAATGTATAAAGTCATCCGGCATAGTTACAACTGTAGGTGATTGACCATTAGGATCTAAGACTGTATAATTGCGTTTAGCGGATGCTAGATTTTCTGCTTGCAATCGATTTTTACATTCCGGAGTATAACCACCTTCTTGAGCTATTATTTCTAATCGGCGCTTTACAGTATCCGTTTGGTAGCTTGTTTGATGATTAAATAACTCCTGTCTCAAAACATCTCTTGCTTCATATGCCTCTTCCGATTTGGCGTATATCGGAGAATTGTCAAATTCAAAACGATGGTTCATACGACCTTCTCTTGACTCTTTGGCATAATCTGATTGAGCCTCTAATTCATAGTTGGTTTTAGACTCCCCATTGCCAATAAAATCTAAGTCGCCAATGGCATCTTTTACTGTAGGGGATATGGGACAAGTTGACGGAATTGCAGAAATCAAAGGTTGATCCTTTCTGCATCCAATAAATAAGACGCGCTCTCTTTTCTGAGGGACGCCATAATCTATACTATTAACCACAATTGGTTCTTGGATATTATATAAGTGTATGGAGTCAAATTGTTCTTTAACAAGTTGTTGCCGCCCATCTTGAACTGATTCCAAAATTACATCAATCGTCTCCTCTATTGTCTTGTTGAATAGTCCTATTGCAGTATAAATTTCATTATACCCATCAGAATCATCAACTTCAATATTAACGCTTAATGCTTTTTGCATCTCCGATATAACAGCATCGTCGTTATAGGAATCTATAAATGTATCGATTTTTTCTGCAAAATTGTCATTATCGATATAAAATTCTGCCTTCTGATGCATTAATGTATTTATTATTGTTTGTCTCGCATCAGAATTTTTAAGCAAGATAATACCATGACGAACAGTATTTATATCAGAATCGCTTTTACTCGTTTGATATGGCAAGCCTTTTGTATATTCTTTAAACTTGGCTTCAATTGCTTTCAAATATTCGTCTTTAGCCGCTGAATCATCAAATAGTTCCCATTTTAATTTATTAATGAGGATAGAACGCATAAAATCAGATATTTCCTGATCAAGCGATTCTTCAACATAAATGATGAATTTTTGAGCAAGTTTTTTGTCTATTATAGAACGAATCTCATTTATAATAGCCGTCTTAAACGCGCCATGGTCTTTTGTGAGAATACCACGCACATTCTCCATTACGAAGTACTTCGGTTTTAACTCGCTAATTACTCTTAAATAATGGATGAAAAGATTATCTCTTTTATCATATTTGCGACGACGTCCCGAAAGGCTGAATGACTGGCAACTTGGACCACCAGTAACGACATCAACGCTCCTGCCTTCAAGTTGTCGTTTAAGTTCTTCAATGAACTGGTGGGACATAATATCTTGTGTTATGAATTTTATATCCAACCCCAGTTGATAATTATAACGAAGCTCGTGAGTTAAAGCACAGTTTTTATTGATGTCACTTGCCAAAATAAATTCAAAATATTTATCGGGTGTATAGGCTTGTAAAAAGCCCTCACTGAAACCACCGGCTCCAGCGAACAAATCGATAAATGTGAATTTATGCTTATCCTTAGTAAATTCTTCTTTCTCTGCCATGTTAATCCTGCTGTTCTCTTAATGCCTTTCTTTGTTTCTTGCGATCTTCGACCGCAACGATTACATCTTTGCACCGTTCCAGGTAGTTAAAGAAGTCGTCTTGATCCCATACTGTCAAATCAACAACGCCTCCGGCATTATTAAGTAGTTGGACACACGCATCCATTCTGTATTCTACATATTTGTTAAATATATCGGATTCATGTGCTGAAACGAAATTCATAAGGCCTTGAAGCGGTGCTCGGTTACTCATTAGAAAAGGTGCGGCAGCAACTCCTCGAGAACGTATATTCTGATGTGTGAATAGACGTTGGGTTAAGGTATAATCAAATTTTTGCTCTTCGCTATCGCCTCTTACCACTGTCGCATACACAGACCAGTAAAGGCCATGAAGCCAATTTCGCACTACTCCTTGACCATAGAGCCAGTGCTCATTAATATAATTAGGACTTACATCCTCTTCTTCGTCAATTTTCTCCCAGCGTTTGCGGACATAAGGCATCAAAACGCAATGGGATAGAAACACCCAAATCTCGCGTTGAGCAACTTGCAAAGGGCTCAGTTCGGGAAACGCCTCAAATAAGATTTTGGCAGCTTCAAAATCGTAAATGGCTTTATTACGTGCATCAGAAGGAGGAACGGTAGCTAACATACGGTCGCATAAATCATCAGGAACTTCGATTGGAACTGTATGTAATCCATTCTTATCCTGAGCATATTCCATCCAATCGAAATTAGGGTCCTTATAGCGGTCCATGTTTTCGTCTATCGAATTTGAAAGGATGTCGACGAAGTCTTTTGTGAAGATCCGTTGGTTACTCATATTCTTCCTGATTTAATTGTGCAGAAAATTCTTTTATAGCGTTCTCTCGAGGGTTACTAAGCAGTTTGTCTGCTACGTCACAGGCCTCGTCGTAGGTAGGCGTTATGTCATTATCTAAATCGATACTTGTATCAGTAAGAGACTGGATAAATTCCTTTAAGAATATGCACCAATCTTTTTCGGCATAAATGGCTTTTTTTATATTTAGAACTCCTTGCAAGAATGCATCTCTTACGATAAGGCCATTTGATAACGATGGATGTTCACCGTCAAAATTCTCGAAGGCTCGATAAATATTCGAAGGACAACCTATTTGAATTTTATCGCCATCAAATTTGTATTCAAAATTGTCAATGCCTTCTTTACGAATATAAGAGACGAAGTCGTTAAGATTTATGGAGTTGTTTACTGCGCGAAGAGATACACGTTTTTCCTCTAAAAAAGCAACGGTTGCGCCCTTTTCAAAATCAACTATTCCCTCATAGTCATCACTTACATTTTGAAATGGGAACCCGTTAATTCTCTTTACGGCAACAATAGAAGCCGCACATATAAATGTATTGTACACAGAGGATGCTGGAAATCTTAATTCCAACGGTAGTAAGTCGGACTGTGCCTTGCAACTGAAGAAAGTCTTACTGCATTCAACAACTATCTGGTATTTGGCACTACCAGATGCTATTAGTTTCTCTATATCCTCATTGGAATTTCCCATAGACAACCGGATCACAATTTCTTGGTCAAGATCATTTATTGTAATCTCAAGATTAACCTTTGGCTCTTCTCCAATGAAATCCTCAGTCCATCCCCAAATGGGATGAGGATATATGGCGTTTCTATCGAGTTTCATATGCCTTTGGAACTAATGAATAGTTAATAGACTTATTCACGGGGGTAAAATATATTATGTTCGCACCATCTTTCTGCAAATCAAACCCACGAATCTCATTCTTGTTATCTCCAACGATAGATAGACCATCTCCGACCTTTTCAAGTTCAAGAGGGAGTGATTTTCCACCAAGAGCGGATATATACAATGCGACAGAACATCCTACGCAATCTTTAGGAGAGCGTATAATGAGTTTACATGTGTATTCAGAGTCCGACAAGGGTATTAACTTAAATGCCCTTGGCAACAATCTGAGCTCTCTAAGGTGAGTTATTGGCTCATCGCTAACTTGGCTCTTGTGATTGCCATTTTCTGTTTCAAATTCATCTTTCTTAATTGACCCTTTCGGAAGTTTATCACTTGGCGGAGGTGTTGGCCCCGGCGGTGTTGGCCCCGGCGGTGTCGGGGGCGTTGAAGGGCCTTCTGGTTTTTCAGGTGTGGAATTGCCTCCACGACTAGTGTTACCTGCTTGTCCCTTCCGTTTCTTTTTCTTACTTTTACCAGTCTCTAAAATAACGAGACTACCTTTGGATTTTTTATGTGTAGTCTTTATTTCATCTAATTCATTAGATGTTGGCCATACAGCTTCATCTTCAGTACTCTTATGTAATGAATTGCCAACCAGATTTACTTCAATAGATGAGAGAGATTGAAGCGATCGCTCCTCATTTCCATTATCCGGAAACGTTAGATTAATACAAGTTGTTACAAATTCTTCGAGTTGCTTTTGAACTGAAGTTATCGCGTTTTTTTCTGTTGTTGACAAACGTCGGAGTTCGGCGTTGTCCCATTTGTCATGAGTGACATTTTCTATTTTGCGCAATTCAGAACTACCCTCGTCTACTACCACAACCCCACGATAACCTTGCCGTTCTTTGCCGCGACGAACTTCTATTGTCATGAGTTTATCTCGCATATAAATTATTGTATCGCGAGATTTTGCTTTAAGATCGTCGTTTTTCCAAAGATAGAGCGTGGCACTGAAGTTACTCCATTTTTCAGGCGTAACTTCGTTTGTCGTGTAAACCAAATGCTCGTCATCTTCTTTAGCTTTTGAGATGGCTTCAATCAAATATGGTCTTGGACTGAAAAAGATTCCGGCATCGCGAATTTTATTTTTTATGGAATCAAATATATCCTCTGTAGAATTGAAATAATGTTCAGTCTTCTCTATAATATTGTTGTTGTTGAATTCTTCTCCAAAGAGATTAGCGGTAATTTTTTCTTGTAATATTGCCATAAAGAAGCCTCTAAGGAAATTCCTTTTCATTTCAACCTTTTGATCCTCTGTTAGATCAATGCCTAACACATAGGCATCTGTTCCAGGGACGCTGCGTTGAAACACTTTCGGTATGGCTTCACCTGAACCTGGATGGAATCCACCTTCAGAGTCGTAAAAGCCATGAGCTTTGAAACTCTGACCATCTACGCGATGATCACATAATTTTATGACGCCCTCACAGAAAGTTTCATTTTCTGTTGTGAAGGTACTATAAATGACTGCATTAATGTTCGAATTGACAAAGCCAACTGTTTTTCCAAGTCCATGACTGCCACCAGCAGAATTTTCAGGCTTATAACTTGCACAACTCTGACGGACGCAAGCATTAAAAGCGCTGTTCTCACCGGTTTCATTTTCATCTTTGTATGGCATTCCTACTGTGTTATAATCGGAAAAAATCAGCACTGGAATTTCTCCATCAGCCACCCATTTAGTTAGGGATTCAATTTTTTGTGGATATGGATCTCTACTAAAATTATCTCTTTGGCAACTATCTGAAGCTGCTTTTAGATGGGGAAGCAATTCCCGAGTGAGATTCGGGAATTCATTAATGGACAAGCTTGAAACTGATACTATAATCCTAACAGGATTTGGCGATGTGTTGTCATGCGCATCCAGTGAGTTTTGAGTATATTCACGTATTAGATTACGAAGCGCATACTTCTCAAATTGAGGGAAGGATGCATCTTCGCTACCTTGACCCATATCTAAAGGGCCTTTAGGAGCAAAAGTCCATTTAAAATTCTTCTCCATGCTCGTTACTTAAAAGCGAAAGTGGACTTACAAGCCTTACCCAACTCTTTTGTATATGCGGCACGAGATTCCTTAAGCGCCTTGCTAATTTCATTGTACATAAATTCTACATCCTGTTCAGTGTACTCGTAGTTGCTACGATTGGCACAATTAGCAAGGAGGGACAACGTGTCAACAATCTTCTGCACGCGTCCTGTGGCTACTTTCTCAAAGCGCTGTCGTTTTCCTGATTTTTCCATTATTGGCAATTATTTTAATGTTTTTCGCAAAGCTACAAAATATAATTTATTCCGCAAAATATTTGCCAATATTTTTTATATATTGTTGATGTAATTTATTGACAGAGCAGATTAACGCTCCTTATTTCAGGCTGTTCGATATTCAATTATATATGTTCAATAATTTTCAATAGCTTTGATAAATAGGTTGTCTTCGGGTTCGGAAGAACGGAGAGGATAGCGCTCAACGGGGCTGCGCTCATCTTTACCGTAGCCGATGCCTGCACAAAATGCTAGTGCTTCAGCCTCATTGTTGAAGGTTTCCGGGTCGTTGAAGTAAATAGTATCATCGGAGTCGAGGTATTCTTTGAAACCTTCGATGTCGCCGTCCTGAGCGAAGTCGATAAGAATGGGGTCTGTGAGGACGTAAACTTTGATTGACATATCAGTTGGTATTTAAGGTGTTATATTTCTAATGGCGGCATGGTGTCGATGGCGGCTTGTTTGAGGGAATCGACGGCGCGGGTGTATTTTTCGGTGTGGGCGAGACCGCTGTGTCCGAGGATGCTGGCGACGGTCTTGATGTTGGCTCCGTTGCTCAACAAGTTCGTTCCGCAACTGTGACGGGCACAGTGCCAGGTGATGTGTTTTTGGATACCGGCGCGAGCAACCCAGTGGCGAAGGGCTTTCAAACACATGGTGTGGCTGGGAAGGGGGAAGATGATTTGATTGCGGTTGCCATCCTTAGGTTGACCGATAAGGTGCAGAAGTCCGTCATTGAGGGGAATGACTACTCCGCTGGCTGCGCTATGGGCTTTGGTCTTGCTTTGCTCGAACTTCAGCAGTTTGTTAGAGTAGTCAACGTTGGCATAGGTAAGGTCTTTTACATCGCACCACCGAAGTCCACAGTATAGACAGAAGATGAACGCACGACGAATGTCGGGATTCTCCTTGTCATAATGCGTGGCAACGAGTATGGTTATTTCTTCCTGACTGAGTATGTCTTTCTTCAACTGTCCGTAATCTTTCTTAATCGAAACGCCGGTGCATGGATTCTTACGGATGATATCCTTTTCTACGGCAGCTAAAATCATCTTCTTGAATCGGGCATAGAGGGTGTGGGCACCTTCTCCGGTGAAACGTTTAATCAGATACTCGGTGAACGAGCGCATCAAATCCTTGGTCAGCTGCTCGGGTTTCACTTTCAGGCCCGCTGCCTTTTTCTCCCTTTCGGCCGCCTTCTTAGCATTATTCTTTTGGATGGCCTCCTTTTCTTCCTTTGTCATGTCGCCTTTGACTTTTTCAGGCAACAGTTTCATCTTAGGGTCAATTAGAAAGTCGATGAACACAGTGCGAGCGCGACGAATCTGATTGCCGTCGCTCTTCGTGTAGTTGGCATGATACTCAGCCATCCAGTCAAGATAGTTTATCTCGACTTCTTCCTTTTTCAGTCGGTAGCCGTGCTTGTTCTCTTTGAGTTCTTCTTCACGTTCATAGCGAACCCTCTTGGCCAACTCAAGAATCTCCTTGTTTTGTTGCCGTTCCGCAGGAGTCTTCGGAGCAGCAATAAGGTAGTACGGCAAAGTTTCTTTCTTGCGATTATGTGTGATCTTAACCTTCGGTTTGCCTGCCATTGCCCCGGATGTATAAAGTACGGGGTTGCCGTCTTCATCAACTACGGGAGTTTCGGTACGTCCGAGATAATATTCCAAATACAGCGATATGCGACCGTCTTTCAACGGTCGCTGTTCCAGTTTTGGATTATCTTTTGTGTGATTTTGCAGCTTTGCCATATTTTTGATACCTTTGTATTATTAACACCGTAAAGATACAAAATATTTTTGAAATCAAGGTGTACTAAAAGTGTACTAAATATGAAAACCAAGGAATTTAAGGACATCATAAGCCAAAACGCCGCCAAAGCTAATGGTCTAATACTCAATATTATTGCGTATTCTTGCATTCCTTTTAATTCTTGGTTTGAAACCCACTCGCGGCTCAAAGGAGTGACAGCAATGTCGCTCCTTTTTGTTTATAGTCGATAGGAGATAATCTCGCTGAGCGTCTACTCAATATGCTTCTGCATCTTGTCGTCGCGAGAAATTGAAATGCCGTCACGGTCATCGAACTAACTATGACCGTGACGGCAATTCCTGACAGAAAAAATGTGAATACTATTTTTTCATCATTAATTCCGTTTAAGCGTATTTATCGGATTCTTAAGCTTGAGAATATCCTTCACTTCCTCTTTGGCTGCTTTGACCTCGGCCTGGAGTAAAGCTTTGATGTCGGCAGACGAAGCTCCAACAAGGAAATCGTAATTGCCGGCCTCGACAACCCATCCCGAAGCATTCTCGTCGAAAGATGCAAGGTCGGAAGTGTTGACGGTCATTGTCACAGTTTCACTTTCGCCGGGCTTAAGCTCTTTAGTTTTGGCAAACGATTTGAGTTCCTTCTCCGGTTTGTTCATATCTGCACGGTTGGGAGCGGCAACGTATAGCTGCACCACTTCCTTGCCGGGTCTTTTGCCTGTGTTCTTAACCGTGACGCTAACCGTGTATATACCGTTATTCTCTTCTATTGTCGGATTTGAATAACCGAACGTGGTATAAGACAATCCATAGCCAAAAGGATAGGAAACCTGTTTGCCGAAGGTGTCGAAGTAGCGATAGCCGACATAGATATCCTCGGAATAACGGGTAAAGTCAACATCTTTCCGGTCATACTTTTTTTCGCCCTGGTTATCCTTCAGCAAATCGATATCTGCTTTAAGATCAACCGGGAAGTTTGCAGTAGAAGCATGGTCTTCAAACCGGATGGGGAATGTCGAAGTCAGTTTTCCACTGGGATATGCTTTGCCACTCAGGACATCGGCCACACTGTTGCCGCCTTCCTGACCACCCTGCCATGCACAGAGTATCGCATCGGGTTGATTCTTCCAGGAAGCTGTTTCAATCGGACCGCCGATATTAAGGACAACGACAACCTTTTTCCCCGCTGCGTGGAACACGCGGCAGACATCGCTGATTAGCTTCTTATTGGCATCGCTGAGATTGAAACTGGAGGATTCTCGGTCAAGGAATTCGCCTGAACCACGTCCTACGGTAATAAGCGCGACATCCATCCTATTGGCAAGTTCTTTCAGCCGTGCATCGCTGAAAGTTTTTTCCTTAGGAAGCACTACCGGCATGAAAGCCGAAAATTGACCATCCTCAGGTTTGAGACTCTCCTTTTCTGCAGCGATATGCTGCTCGTAGTCAGCTTTCAGGCTGTCATCTGTTTCATATCCGCCGTTTTTAAGTCCGTCGAGCAACGAAACCGTATAGGCGCGGTTCACATTGCCTGAACCTGTACCTCCTGCAATGTAGTCATAAGAAGTGCAGCCGAACAGAGCTACCTTTTTCACATTATCAGCCAACGGGAGAGTCTCGCTATCGTTTTTCAATAGCACCATTCCCTCGGTAGCGCTCCTGCGCGTTATATCGGCGTGAGATTTGAGATCGGGCTTGTTAGAGTATTTATAACCCTTAAAACGGGGCGTTTTGAGAATAAGCTCAAGAATACGCTTCACATTTCTGTTCAGCACATTTTCATCAAGAGATCCGTCTTTGACACCGGCAATAATGGCATCATATTGTTTGCGATATCCCGGCTGGAGCATGTCGTTTCCGGCTATCATCTGCGCTACCGCATCATTGCCACCGAACCAATCGGTCATAACCATACCGTCGAAGCCCCATTCGTCGCGAAGCAATGTAGTCTGCAACTCGGGATTTTCAGAAGTATATGTACCGTTAACATAGTTGTAGGACGACATCACAGTCCACGGAGACGATTCCTTAATGGCAATCTCAAAGCCTTTGAGATAAATCTCACGCAACGCACGGGGCGACACCTGAGCATCGTTAGCCATACGATTGGTTTCCTGATTATTGACAGCGAAATGCTTGATTGAAGTGCCGACGCCGTTGCTCTGTATACCACGCACGTAGGCAGCGGCTATTTTGCCGCTTACGAACGGGTCTTCGGAATAATATTCGAAATTGCGGCCGCAAAGTGGATTGCGGTGGATGTTAAGCGCCGGTGCAAGAAGCACATCTACTCCGTATTCAAGGACTTCGTTGCCGATTGCCTTTCCGACTTTCTCTACGAGTTCCTGATCCCAGGTCGAAGCCAGCATAGTGCCAATCGGAAAGTGAGTGCAATAATATGTAGCGGTATCGCCCTCACGTGTCGGATTGATGCGCAGTCCGGCGGGACCGTCGGCGAGAACAATCGACGGGATGCCGAGTCGCGGAATAGGGTAAGTAGTACCGGCAGCACCGGGAACTATGCTGCGGGTCTCGCCGACAACAGCGCTGTCGCCCTTATCCAATCCCGCCATACCTGTACCGATAACCAGATGTGCCTTTTCTTCGAGCGTCATTGCGGCTATCACATCATCGATAGGAGCTTCTCCCAGTTTGGGAGCCCCGTTACATGAAGACATAATCAATAGACAGGATGCTATTGATGCTATATGAGAAAACTTCATGATTTCTTGAAAAGCTGTGGAACAAATTCAGTCAGGTAGATGCGCCAGTTTTTCCAGATATGGCCCTGAGGCGTCTCGTAATATTCGTATTTGTAGCCATTGTCGTCAAGCTTCTTGCGGTAGGCCTTGTTAGCTTCGTAGAGGAAGTCGGTGTCGCCGATGGCTATCCAGTAGAGCGCGGGCTTGCGCGAGAACTGCGCCTTGAGCTTGGCGTCAAGGTCATCGTAGACAGGGCTGTGTACTTCCTTGTATGGCTCCATTGCGGCTGAGAAAAGGCCGACGTAGTCAAACATATCGGGATACTGCTTGGATATATGCATCGAGTGGAAGCCGCCCATGGAGAGGCCGGCGATGGCGCGCGCCTTTTTGGAACGCACGGTGCGGTAATTGCGGTCGATGAAGTTCACGACCTCCGGAAAGGCGTCCTCGAAGCTGCCGTCCATGGTCTTGGGCAGATTGATGGTGGGGGCGGCAAAGCCGAGGCTCGACTCGCCGGGGGCGGCCTGAAGGGCGGCGTTACCGTTGGTCATGACTACAATCATGGGCTCGGCCTTGCCCTGCGCGATGAGGTTGTCGAGAATCTGCGCGGCGCGGCCCAGCTCGGTCCAGGCGTTCTCGTCGCCGCCCATGCCGTGAAGCAGATAGAACACGGGGTAACGCTTACCACTGCTCTCGTAACCGGCGGGAGTGTAGACAGTGAGACGCCGGTCCATGCCGAGCTTGTCGCTGTGGTACCACTGCTTCGACACGGTGCCGTGGGGCACGTCGTGCACGGCATAGAGGTCGGCGCGTTCGCCGGGAATAAGGAACACGTCAGTGACTGACTGTACGTCGCGGATGCGGTGGACGTTGCTCGGGTCGTTGATCTTGAGGCCGTCCACAAGCATGGTGTAGCTGTAAAGCTCGGGCGCGAGGGGTTCCGGCGTGGTGTACTGCCACATGCCGCCGTCGGTCTCGGTCATGTCGGCGACTCCGGGAATCTCGAACTCCCCGCGGGGCGTCGAAATTTTCTGTGCAGGCAGGAAATCGCCTGTGAGCTGCACGCGTACGGCCTTGGGCGCCTTCAGGCGGAAGGTGACGGTATTGTCGGCATTGATTTCGGGCGACACGCACGATGCCTGTCCCCACAGCGCCTGCTGTGCAAGCGCTCCGAGCGATGCGGCGGCAAGAACCGCCAGAGTGAGAATACGTTTCATGGTCATAGAGATTATATTGATTTGGTTTATCAGTTAGAAGTCATATCCGGCCTGCGAGGCAAGCGCACGGTCCTGCTCCACGTTGGAGCCGATGGTGGTAAGGAGGTCGCCCACGATGCCGCCGTTCACGCCCACACGTATAGCCTCCAGCTGCATCTCGCGGCTCAGCCTTGCGCGGCCGCCGGCGAAACGCAGCGTCACGCGGGGATGAATCAGCCGGAACATCGCCACAGTGCGGAGTATCTCGGCATCGGTCAGCGGCTCGGCGTGCTCCAGCGGCGTTCCGGGGATGGGCTGTAGGATATTGAGGGGGATAGAGCACGGAGCCACACGGCGCAGCGTCAGCGCGAACTCCACGCGCTGGCGGCGCGTCTCGCCCATGCCGATGATGCCGCCGGAGCACACCTCCATGCCCGCCTCATGAGCCAGGTCGATGGTGCGGATCTTGTCCTCGATGGTGTGGGTGGTGCACAGCGAACCAAAATAGGACGGCGCGGTCTCCAGATTGCAGTGGTAGCGGCTGACGCCGGCCTCGCGCAGCTGCCGGAGCTCTTCGGCTCCGAGCAGTCCCATGGACGCACACAGGTCCAGGCCACCCTCGCGTGCAAGCTCACGGTAGTAGGAGCATGCGCGGTCAAGCTCTTCGCCCCGCATGGCGCGTCCGCTTGTCACCAGCGAGAAACGGCGCACGCCGGCCTGACGGTTGAGTCCGGCCACGCGCATGCACTCCTCGCGGCTCACAAGGCCGTAGACGCCGGCGGATGTCTTGTAATGGGCCGACTGGGCACACCACTTGCAGTTCTCCGAGCACTTGCCGGAGCGTGCGTTCAGGATGGAACAGGATTCAAACACCGGGCGGCAGAAGCGGCGGGTCACCTCGGCCGCGGCATCCAGCAGCGAGCCTTCCTGCCCGTCGGGGATGTCGCAGAGCCGGAAGGCTTCCTCCGCCGGGAGGAGTTCGCCTTCCAGCACTTTGTTTTTCAGATTTTCAATATCAATCATTTTGCGTTATCAACGGTTCGGGGTATCCCAGAGGTAGGTCTCGGTGCAGGTGACGTCGGCCACCTTGTCGCCTACCTGAATCTTGAAGTCGCCCTTCTCGAGGAGCCAGCGGCCGTCGGCGCCCACGTAGGCCAGGTCGGAGGCCGGAATCGAGAGGGTGACGGTCCTGGTTTCGCCGGGCTTCAGGCTAATCTTCTCGAAAGCGCGCAGGCGGCGGTTGTCGGGCACGCACTGCGAAGCCACGAGGTCGCTGCTGTAGAGCATGACTGTCTCCTTGCCCTCGCGGTCGCCGGTGTTCGTCACGTCGATGGTGAAGTCCAGCGTGTCGCCGTTGCGGAACTCGGTGGCGGAGGGCTTCAGCTCGCCGTAGGCGAAGGTGGTGTAGCTCTTGCCGAAGCCGAAGGGCCACTGCACCTTCACGTCGGCGTTGTAGTCGTAAGCGCCGGCCATGGTGCCTACCTTCTCGGAGGCCTTGTAGTCGTAAGTAGAGAGGGCGTTGACGTGGCGCGGATATGTGTAGGGCAGTCGTCCGGAGAAGTTGGCGTCGCCGGCGAGCAGCGCGGCCAGGGCGTTGCCGCCTTCGTTGCCGGGCAGTAGGATGTCGACCACGGCGCGTGCCAGCGGCTCGATCTCCGAGATGACGCGTGCACGACCCTCGTTGAGAATGAGCACGACGGGCTTGCCGGTAGCGGCGGCCACGCGGACGAGCTGCGCCTGGTTGGGCGAGATGGTGATGTCGTCGATATTGCCGGGCGTCTCGCAGTAGGAGTTCTCGCCGATGCAGGCCACGATGACGTCGGCAGCGGCCGCGGCGCGGGTTACGGCGTCGAAATCGGGCGTCAGCTCTGCGCGGTAGTCGCCGGTCTCGTCGTAGAGAACGCCGGGCACGTAGCTGACATTGCCGGCGCCGAAGCGCTCACGCATGGCTTCAAGGATAGTGTTGTGCGAGTCGAGTTCGCCGGGATTCAGCTTGCCCTGCCATGTGACGGTCCAGCCGCCGTTGAGGCTGCGCATGGAGTTGGCGTTCGGGCCGGTCACCAGTATCTTCGTGCCCTGCTTCAGAGGCAGGATGTCGCCCTCGTTCTTCAGGAGGATGGCGCTCTCGATGGCGGCCTCGCGCGCGGCGAGGCTATGCTCCTCGGATGCGAAGTCGGGATAATCCTTGATGCGCGTCATCGGGTCGTCGAAAAGGCCGAGGCGATATTTCAGGCGCAGGACGCGGCGGGTGGCGTCGTCGATGCGCTCCATCGGCACGGTGCCTTCCTCCACGAGCTCCTTGAGCAGCGTGCAGTAGTCCCACTGATACGGCTCCATTGCCATGTCGATGCCTGCGTTGATAGCCATGGCGATGGCCTCTTTCTTGTCCTTGGCGATGCGTTCGCGCTGGTAGAGGTTGTTGATGTCGGCCCAGTCGGTCACAATCATGCCGTCCCAGCCCAGCTCATCCTTGAGCCAGCCGGTGAGGAGGCGCTTGTTGGCATGCGTGGGTATGCCGTTGATGCTGGAGGAGTTGACCATGATGGTGAGCGCTCCGTTTTTAAGGCACTCCAGGAAGGGGGCGAAATGCTTCTCGCGGAGGTCGGCCTCGCTGATTACGGCCGGCGTGCGGTCCTGACCGCTGAAGGGCACGCTGTAGCCCATATAGTGCTTGACGGAGGTGGCTATCTTGTCCTTGCCGAGATGGTTGGGATCGGTGCCCTGGAAGCCGCGGATCTGCGCGCCGCCCATCTGCCCGCTGAGGTAGGGGTCCTCGCCGAAGTTCTCCCACACGCGCGGCCATGCGGCATGGCGCACGAGGTCAACGGTGGGCGAGTAGGTCCAGGGACATGCCGATGCGCGCGTCTCGTAGGCCGTAATGGCGGCTGCGCGTTCGGCCAGTTCGGGATTGAAGGTGGCGGCCACGGCTATATTCTGCGGGAAGAGAGTTCCGCCCGTAGTGTAGGTGGTGCCGTGATTCTGGTCAAGGCCGTATATCGTGGGTATGCCCATGGTCTTCATGGAGGCGTCCTGAATCTTGCCTATGAGTTCCTCCCACTGCTGCGGCGTGAGCGAATGCTGAGGCGTATTGAGGATGGAGCCGACCTTGTACTTGCCTATGATGGTGTCGAGCATGCCGGGATGGTACACGAGGTTGCCATCCTTGTCAAGGTGGCATATCAGGTCGATGGTGAGTTCGGTCATCTGGCCGATTTTCTCGTCGAGGGTCATGCGGGCGAGTGTCTGCTCCACTTTGGCCTCGATAGCTTCGTCGCGCGGAATCACGGGCGACGCCGCAGCCGTCGCGGCAAAAGCCGCGGCCACAGCCAATGTGATAAGTTTCTTGGTCATATACGTGCTTTTTGGTATCCGATTCACAAAATTAACCAATAAAACCGACATATCAGCGTCCGTTAAATATTTTTTGCATAACTGGCGAACAAGGAATAGGCGCCACACGGCCTTTCGGTCGGTGGCGCCTGCATGTATCTGTTGAGATAGCTCTGACGGCTTATTCAGCAGGAGTAGCTTCGGGCTGGGCTGCCTCGGCGGGCTTTTCAGCTGCGTCTACTGCCTTTTTGCCGCGCGAACGGCGGGTCTTCTTGCCCTTGCCGGCGGCTGCGCTGTCCTTGAGCATGGCTTCGTTGTAGTCCACAAGCTCGATGAAGCACATCTTGGCGTTGTCGCCGAGACGGTTGCCGGTCTTGAGGATGCGGGTGTAGCCGCCCTGGCGCTCCTTGATCTTGGGGCCTACTTCCTGGAAGAGCTCCTTGACGGCAGCCTTGTTGGTGAGGTGGGCGAACACGAGGCGCCAGTTCTGCATGTTGTACTCTTTGCCGCGGGTGAGCAGGGGCTCAGCGTATACGCGGAGTGCCTTGGCCTTGGCGAGCGTTGTGAAGATACGCTTGTGGAGGATCAGCGATGCGGTCATGTTGGACAGCAGGGCGTCGCGGTGGGAGTGCGTACGGCTAAGGTGGTTGAATTTCTTATTGTGTCTCATCGTTGATGTTTACTCTTTGTCTAATTTGTATTTGGAGATGTCCATTCCGAACGACAGTCCGAGGCTGGTGAGCAGTTCTTCAAGCTCGGTAAGGGATTTCTTACCGAAGTTGCGGAACTTGAGCAGGTCGTTCTTGTTGAAGACCACGAGCTCTGCGAGCGTCTCTACTTCTGCGCTCTTGAGGCAGTTGAGTGCGCGCACGCTGAGGTCCATGTCGACGAGCTTGCTCTTGAGGAGCTGTCGCATGTGGAGCACTTCTTCATCAAACTCCTCGTTCTCGACATTCTCGTTGACTTCAAGCGTGATCTTCTCGTCGGAGAAGAGCATGAAGTGGTAAATCAGAATCTTGGCGGCCTCCTTGAGGGCGTCCTTGGGGAGGATCGAACCGTCGGTGGTGATTTCGATGGTGAGCTTGTCGTAGTCGGTCTTCTGGTCGACGCGGAAGTTCTCGACGGTGTACTTCACGTTCTTGATGGGCGTGTAGATGGAGTCGATGGCGATCTGGTCGATGGTGTCGTTGGGTGTGCGATTCTCATCGGCAGGCACCCACGAGCGACCTTTGTTGATAGTGAGCTCGATGGTGAAGCTTGCGCCGGGATCCAAGTGGCAAATCACAAGGTCGGGATTGATGACCTCAAACCCCGAGAGAACCTTGCCTATGTCTCCGGCCTTGAATTCCTCCTGGCCCGATACGGTGATGGAAGCCTTCTCGAATTCGGTGTCTTCGACAACACGCTTGAGGTTCACCTGCTTGAGGTTAAGGATGATGTTGGTGACATCCTCCTTGACTCCGGGGATGGTATCGAATTCGTGGCGTACGCCGTCGATCTTGATGCTGGAGATAGCAAAACCCTCGAGAGAGGAGAGGAGTACACGACGGAGTGCGTTGCCCACAGTGATGCCATAGCCGGGTTCCAAAGGCTTGAACTCAAACTTGCCGTAGAAATTATCGGCTTCCAACATGAGGACCCTATCGGGTTTTTGGAATGCTAAAATAGCCATGGATCTTGCGTTTATAGATTATTATTTAGAGTAGAGCTCGACGATGAGCTGCTCCTTGATGTTTTCGGGGATGTCCTCACGTGCGGGAACGTGGAGGTACTTGCCGCTCTTGCTGGCCTCGTCCCACTCGATCCAGGGGAACTTGCTGTGGTTGAAGCCTGCGAGATTGTCGGCGATTACTTCCAGGCTCTTGCACTTCTCGCGGACGCCTACGACGTCGCCGGGCTTCACCTGATAGCTGGGGATGTTGAGCACCTTGCCGTTGACGGTGATGTGGCAGTGGAGCACCTGCTGGCGTGCGGCGGCACGGGTGGGTGCGATGCCGAGACGGTACACCACGTTGTCGAGACGGCTCTCGAGGAGCTGGAGAAGGATTTCACCGGTGATACCCTTCATGGCGCTGGCGCGCTTGAAGAGGTTGCGGAACTGCTTCTCAAGCACGCCGTAGGTGTACTTGGCTTTCTGCTTCTCGCGGAGCTGGACACCGTACTCGGATGTCTTGCGGCGCTTGTTCTGGCCGTGCTGGCCGGGGGGATAGTTGCGGCGCTGGAGGGTCTTGTCCTCGCCGAAGATGGGCTCGCCGAACTTACGTGCGATTTTGGTCTTGGGACCGATGTATCTTGCCATTGTGTTTAAAATCAGTTTTGAGCATTGTCCGGGACGGAGATTGTGAACGCTGTCGGCAGTGCAGCCGCGACCATAGAGAGGTGATAGAAGTATGGTCTATTCACGTGGATAGCGTCGTGTGTCGTCGTTGTGTCCGTGGGTCGGCCGCCTGTGGAGTGCGGCGCGTCCGGACAATGTTCGGTTTTATGATATGAGGGGTGTTCTGAAACTAAAAGCTGAAAGCAGAGGCGGGCCGGCAGCCGCCGGGAGGCGTCGCGGCCCTCTGATTTTTAAACTCTGCGGCGTTTGGGAGGACGGCATCCGTTGTGGGGCAGCGGAGTAACGTCGATGATCTCGACTACCTCGATGCCTGCACCGTGGATGGTACGGATAGCTGACTCACGGCCGTTGCCGGGACCCTTGACGTAGGCCTTCACCTTGCGGAGACCGAGATCGTAGGCCGTCTTGGCGCAATCCTGCGCGGCCATCTGTGCGGCGTAGGGAGTGTTCTTCTTGCTGCCGCGGAAGCCCATCTTGCCTGCGCTGGACCAGGATATAACCTGGCCTTCGCTGTTGGCCAGACACACAATGATATTGTTGAAAGAGGAGTGAACGTGAAGCTGGCCTTCTGCGCCGACCTTGACGTTGCGCTTCTTTGCTGCGACTGTCTTTTTTGCCATAATTTCCTGTTATTTAGTAGCTTTCTTCTTGTTAGCGACGGTCTTCTTACGACCCTTGCGCGTGCGGGCGTTGTTCTTGGTGCTCTGGCCGCGTACGGGCAGGCCGTTGCGGTGACGGATGCCGCGGTAGCAGCCGATATCCATCAGGCGCTTGATGTTGAGCTGGATTTCGCTGCGCAGGTCGCCTTCTACCTTATAGTTGGCGCCGATTACCTCACGCACGGCTGCGGCCTGTGCGTCGGTCCAGTCCTTTACTTTGATGTTTACGTCGACGCCGGCCTTCTCGAGGATGGTTTTGGCGGCGCTCCGGCCGATGCCGAAGATATATGTCAAGGCGATTTCACCTCTTTTGTTTTGGGGGAGGTCCACTCCCACGATACGTACTGCCATGTTTGTTCAGTTTGTTATTTTAGCAAAAATAGCAAGAATTATCCTTGACGCTGTTTGTACTTAGGGTTTTTCTTGTTGATGACGTAGAGACGCCCCTTGCGGCGGACGATCTTGCTGTCCGGGGTGCGCTTTTTGATTGAAGCTCTTACTTTCATATCTCTTAGTTTTTCTGATTATTTGTAGCGGAAAGCGATACGGCCTTTGCTGAGGTCGTAGGGCGACATCTCCACCCGCACTTTGTCGCCGGGCAGGATTTTGATATAGTGCATGCGCATCTTGCCGGAGATGTGGGCGGTGATTTCGTGGCCGTTCTCGAGCTCAACGCGGAACATTGCGTTGCTGAGAGCCTCGACGATGGTGCCGTCTTGTTCGATTGCTGACTGTTTTGCCATATCGGTGTGCTGGATGGGGGATGTATTGTCGGTTAAATGAATCTGTCCTGCAGGGCTTCGCTGATGTAGTCGAAGGTGGTGAGCACGCGCGGCTCGTCGTCGACTATCGCCAGAGTATGCTCGAAGTGGGCGCTGGGCTTGTGGTCGCGTGTGCGGCAGGTCCAGCCGTCGCGGTCAATGGTGATGTTGCGGCTGCCCATGTTGATCATTGGCTCGATGCAGATACACATGCCGTTGCGCAGGACGGGTCCTATGCCGCGGCGTCCGTAGTTGGGGACCTCGGGGTCCTCGTGCATGGATTTGCCGATGCCGTGGCCGCACATCTCGCGCACAACGCTGTAGTTGCGGTGCTCGCAGTAGGTCTGTATGGCGTTGGCAATGTCGCCTATGCGCTTGCCGGCCTTGGCGGCCGCGATGCCCACGTAGAGGCTTTCCTTGGTGGTGCGGAGCAGGTCGACGGTCTTGGGGTCGACTTCGCCCACGGTGAACGTGTAGCAGCTGTCGCCCATGAATCCGTCAAGCTCCACCACAAGGTCGACACCCACGATGTCGCCTTCGCGCAGAGCGTAGGACGACGGGAAGCCGTGAACGACGATGTCGTTGACTTCGGCGCAGATGGTGCCGGGAAATCCCTCGTAGCCCAGACAGGCAGGCTTGCCGCCGTTGTCCAGGATGTACTCCCGGGCAACGGTGTCGAGCTTGCGTGTGGTGACGCCGGGCGCTATCCAGCGTGCCACCTCTCCCAGAGTGCGGGAGGTGAGGTCGCAGGCTGCTGCCACGCGCTGGATTTCGTCGGCTGTCTTCAGGTAGATCATTCAGTGACGTGTTTTATCAGTATGCCTGGCCGGTGGTGCGTCCCTTGATCTTGCCCTCCTTCATGAGGCCGTCGTAGTGGTGCATCATGAGATGCGACTCGATCTGCATCAGCGTGTCGAGCACTACGCCCACCATAATCAGCAGCGATGTGCCGCCGAAGAACTGGGCGAAGTTCTGGCTGATGCCGAACAGGCGGGCGAAAGCGGGCATGACGGCTACGATGCCGAGGAAGAGCGAACCGGGAAGGGTGATACGGCTCATGATGGTGTCGAGATACTCAATCGTGGCCTTGCCGGGCTTTACGCCGGGGATGAATCCGTTGTTGGCCTTCATGTTCTCGGCGATGTCCTTGGGACGGACAGTGATTGCCGTGTAGAAGTAGGTGAAGGCTACAATGAGGATGAAGAACACGAAGTTGTACCAGAAGCTGTTGATGTCGCCGAAGGATGCCATGAATCCCGAGTTGCCGCCGCGGAAACCGGCGACAGTGATGGGGATGAACATGATGGCCTGGGCGAAGATGATGGGCATTACGCCTGCGGCATTGACCTTGAGAGGTATGTAGTTGCGGGCGCCGCCGTACTGGCGGTTGCCCACAATGCGCTTGGCGTACTGCACAGGTACCTTGCGTGTGCCCTGGACGAGGAGCACGGCGCCGACGGTAACAGCGAACAGCAGGACTATCTCGACGAGGAACATCACGAGGCCGCCCTGGCTGCCGGAGCTGCTGGGCAGACGGCTGGTGAACTCGAAGAACAGAGCTCCCGGGAGGCGGGCTATGATGCCGACGAGGATGATGAAGGATATGCCGTTGCCTATGCCGCGGTCAGTGATGCGCTCGCCGAGCCAGAGGATGAACATGGCGCCGGCGGCGAGGATGATCGTCAGGTAGACTACGGTCCAGAATCCGAACACCATGGGGGCGGTGCCGTTGCTGGCGCTGTTGACCTGCACCTGCAGGTTGATCAGATAGGCAGGGGCCTGCAGGAAGAGAATCAGCACGGTGAGGTAACGCGTGTACTGATTCAGTTTCTGACGGCCGCTCTCGCCCTCGCGCTGCATCTTCTGGAAAGAAGGCAGAATCATGCCGCACAGCTGGATCACGATGGATGCGGTGATGTAGGGCATGATGCCGAGGGCGAAGATGGATGCCTGGGAGAAGGCACCGCCGGAGAACATGTCGAGGAGCTGCATGAGGCCACTCTTGTTGGTGAAGTTGGCCAGTGCGTCAATGGCTGCCGGCGAGATGCCGGGCAGCACCACGTAACATCCCAGGCGGTATACGAATACCAGCCCGAGAGTCACGAGGAGGCGCTTGCGCAGCTCTTCGATAGTCCAGATGTTCTTGAGTGTTTCGACAAATCTCATTATGCGTCGATTTTATTGACGGAGCCTCCTGCGGCCTCGATGGCAGCCTGTGCGGCCTTCGAGAATGCGTGAGCTTCGACGTTGATAGCGCTGGTGATCGTGCCGACGCCGAGAACCTTAACGAGCTGGTTGCGGTTCACGAAGCCTGCGGCACGGAGCTCCTCGAGGCCGATCTTCTGGAGACCGGATGCATCGGCGAGCTGCTGGAGTGTTGCCAGATTCACGGGCTTGTACTCCACACGGTTGATGTTTTTGAAACCGAATTTGGGAAGACGGCGCTGGAGGGGCATCTGGCCGCCTTCGAAGCCGATCTTGTGCTTATAGCCGGAGCGCGACTTCGCACCCTTGTGACCGCGGGTGGATGTTCCGCCCTTGCCGGAGCCGGGGCCGCGGCCGATGCGGGTCTTGCGCTGTACGGAGCCCACAGCGGGCTGCAAATTACTTAAATCCATAGTATTTGATGTTTTAAGCGTTGGTCACTTCTACCAGATGACGAACTTTGTTAACCATACCCATCACGCTGGGGGTGTCTTCCTTTACCACCGTGTGGTTCATTTTCTTGAGGCCGAGGGCGTCGAGAGTGCGCTTCTGCACTGCGGGGCAGTTGATGCGGCTTTTGATCTGTTTGATTTTTATCTGTGCCATTGGTAGTTTAGCCTTTGAATACTTGTTCGACACTGATGCCACGGTTCTTGGCTACCTGTGCGGGCGAACGCATCTCGCTGAGTGCGGCGATGGTGGCCTTCACGAGGTTGTGGGGGTTGGAAGAGCCCTTGCTCTTGGCGAGTACGTCGGTGATGCCTACGCTCTCGAGGACGGCACGCATGGCGCCGCCGGCCTTCACGCCGGTACCGTGGCTTGCGGGCTTGAGGATGATGCGCGAGCCGCCGAACTTGGCAATCTGCTCGTGGGGGATGGTGCCTTTGTGCACGGGCACGCGGACAAGATTTTTCTTGGCAGCCTCGACGCCTTTGGCGATGGCGGCCTGCACTTCGTTGGCCTTGCCCAGGCCCCAGCCTACGATGCCGTTCTCATTGCCGACAACAACGATGGCTGCAAAGGTGAACGCACGGCCACCCTTGGTGACCTTGGTGACGCGGTTGATGGCAACGAGACGGTCCTTGAGGTCGAGGTCGTTGGTGGTCTTTACGCGGTTATTCATTGCTTTTGCCATAGTTTTTAGAATTTAAGTCCGCCGTTGCGAGCAGCATCAGCAAGGGATTTTACACGACCGTGGAAGAGATAGCCGTTGCGGTCGAAAACTACTTCATTGATACCGGCTTCGATAGCCTTCTTGGCGGCGAGCTCGCCGACCTTGGCGGCTATCTCGCACTTTGTGCCCTCTTCGATGCCTTTGCTGGAGGCAGAGGCGAGGGTGACGCCGGCAAGGTCGTCGATGAACTGAACGTAGATCTGCTTGTTGGAGCGGAACACGGTCATGCGGGGACGGGCAGCTGTGCCGGAGATTTTGCCGCGGATGCGGGTCTTGATTTTATTTCTTCTTTGAATCTTCGTTTTCATAGCTTCTGTGTTACTTATTTGGCACCAGCCGATTTACCGGACTTGCGGCGAATAACCTCGCCGACGAACTTGATACCTTTGCCCTTGTAGGGTTCGGGCTTGCGCAGCGAACGGATCTTGGCGCACACCTGGCCGAGGAGCTGTTTGTCGTCGCTCTCGAGGATGATCAGGGGGTTCTTGTTGCGTTCGCTCTTGGCCTCTACTTTGACTTCGGGGGGAAGCTTGATGAAGATAGCGTGGGAGAAACCGAGGGAGAGCTCCAGCACCTGGCCAGTGGCGCTCGCGCGGTAACCTACGCCTACGAGTTCCATTTCTTTGCGGTAACCTTCGCTGACGCCTACCACCATATTGTGGATGAGCGCGCGGTAGAGACCGTGCTGTGCGCGGTGCTCGCGGTCGTCGCTGGGACGGCTCAGCTGAATGTGGCCGTCTTCGATTTTAACGTCGAGTTCGGGGTTCACTGTCTGCGTGAGGGTGCCCTTGGGACCCTTGACCGTAACCACATTGTTCTTGACATCGACGCTTACGCCTGCGGGAATGGCGATGGGTGCTTTACCTATACGTGACATATTAGTATTGTGGTTATGGATTAATAAACGTAGCAGAGAACTTCACCGCCGATTTTCTTTTCGGCGGCGGCCTTGTTGGTCATGACACCCTGCGAGGTGCTGAGGATGGCGATGCCGAGGCCGTTGAGAACACGGGGCATGTCCTTGTAGCCGGTGTACTGGCGCAGGCCGGGACGCGATACGCGCTTGAGGCCCTTGATGGCGTTTACACGGTCGGCGGGATCGTATTTGAGGGCAATCTTGATGATGCCGGCGGGGGTTTCACCCTCTATAAACTTGTAGTTAAGAATATAGCCTTGTTCGAAGAGAATCTTGGTGATTTCCTTCTTCAAGTTTGAGGCAGGGATCTCAACCACGCGGTGGTTGGCCTTGATAGCGTTCCTCAATCTTGTCAGATAGTCTGCTATAGGATCTGTCATTTTGTTGATTGTTTAAATTGATTGGGCTGTTCCCAACAATATTTAATACTCGGAGTAATCGGCTCGTGAGATTTTACCAGCTTGCCTTCTTGACGCCGGGGATAAGGCCGGCCGAAGCCATTTCGCGGAACTGGATGCGGCTGAGGCCGAACTGGCGCATGTAGCCTTTGGGACGTCCGGTGATGGAGCAGCGGTTGTGCAGGCGCACGCGCGAAGCGTTCTTGGGGAACTTCTGGAGCTCCTGGTATGCCTCATAGTCGCCCTGGGCCTTGAGTGCGGCCTTGCGTTCGGCGTATTTGGCAACGAGCTTTGCGCGCTTTACCTCGCGGGCTTTCATTGATTCTTTTGCCATATCTTCGAATTACTGTTTTTTAGCGTTCTTGAAGGGCAGGCCGAATTCCTTGAGGAGAGCATAGCCTTCCTCGTCGGTGTTGGCGCTGGTCACGAAGGTGATGTTCATGCCCATGAGCTTGCTGATGGAGTCGATGTTGATTTCCGGGAAGATGATCTGCTCGGTGATGCCGAGGGTGTAGTTGCCGCGGCCGTCGAGCTTGCTCTCGATGCCCTTGAAGTCGCGGATACGGGGCAGAGCCACGCGCACGAGGCGCTCCAGGAATTCGTACATGCGGTCGCGGCGCAGGGTCACCATGACGCCGATGGGCATTTTCTTACGAACCTTGAAGTTCGAGATGTCTTTCTTCGAGAGGGTTGCTACAGCTTTCTGGCCGGTGATGGCTGTGAGTTCGTTGATGGCTGTCTCGATGATTTTCTTGTCCTGGGTGGCTTCGCCGAGGCCCTGGTTGATGACAATCTTCTTGAGCTTGGGCACCTGCATTACGGTGCTGTAGCCGAACTCTTTCTCAAGAGCGGGGACGATGCGCTCGTTATAGTCCTTTTTAAGCGTTGCAGTCATTACTTGATTTCCTCTCCGGATTTTTTAGAAAAACGAACGGTTTTGTCGCCATCCTTGCGGAAGCCTACGCGAGTGGGCTTGCCGCTTTTGGGGTCGATGAGGGCGAGATTGGAAATGTGGACGGGAGCCTCAATCTTCACGAGGCCGCCCTGGGGGTGCTTGGCGCTGGGCTTGGTTGCCTTGGTGACGATGTTGACGCCCTCGACGATGGCGCGCTGCTTGGCAGCCTGCACTTCGAGCACGCGGCCCTGCTGGCCTTTGCTCTCGCCGGCAAGCACGCAGACGTTGTCGCCCTTTTTGATATGAAGTTTCATACTTTTTCTTGAATTAAGGGTTTAATTAGAGAACTTCCGGTGCGAGGGAAACGATTTTCATCTGGTTGGCTGCGCGAAGTTCGCGGGCAACGGGTCCGAAGATACGTGTGCCACGAAGTTCGCCGGCGTTGTTGAGGAGGACGCAGGCGTTGTCGTCGAAACGGATATAGGAACCGTCGGGACGGCGGATTTCTTTCTTAGTGCGGACGACTACGGCCTTGCTAACGGTGCCTTTCTTGACGTCGGAGCTGGGGATGACGCTCTTGACGGAGACAACGATGATGTCGCCTACGGAAGCGTAGCGGCGACCGGTGCCGCCGAGGACGTGGATGCAAAGGGCTTCCTTTGCACCGCTGTTGTCGGCGACGGTCAGGCGGGTTTCAGTCTGTATCATGGGGTTATTACTTAACTTTTTCTACGATTTCTACTAAGCGCCAGCGCTTGGTCTTGCTGAGGGGGCGGGTCTCCATCAGGCGCACGGTGTCGCCCACGCTGCACTCGTTGTTTTCGTCGTGTGCGTGATATTTCTTGCTTTTGTTGACGAACTTGCCGTAGATGGGGTGTTTCTCCTTCCATTTGACCACGACGGTGATGGTCTTGTCGCCCTTATTGCTGGATACCACGCCGATGCGCTCTTTTCTGAGGTTTCTTGTTTCTTCCATTTTGGCGGGGATGATTATTTGTTGTTGAGTTCGCGCTGACGGAGCTCGGTCTTGACGCGTGCGATCATGCGGCGGTCGGCCGTGATCTTGGCGGGATTGTCGACGGGGGAGACAGCGTGAGTGGCCAGGAGCTGCTGGTATTCAGTCTCCATCTGTGCGAGGCGCTCGCGCAGGTCGGCCGTGGTCATTTCCTTTATTTCTTCCTTCTTCATGGTGCATTACACGTTTTGAGTGGGGTCGTAGTCACGGCGCACCACGAATTTTGTAACGACGGGGAGCTTCTGGGCGGCCAGACGGAGTGCCTCCTTGGCGATGTCGTAGCTGACGCCTTCTACCTCGATGATCATGCGGCCGGGGGTAACGGGCGCAACGAAGCCTTCGGGGTTACCTTTACCTTTACCCATGCGGACTTCGGCAGGCTTCTTGGTGATGGGCTTATCGGGGAAGATACGGATCCAGATCTGACCCTGACGCTGCATGTAGCGTGTCACGGCGATACGTGCGGCCTCAATCTGGCGGCCGGTAATCCACTTGCTCTCGAGGGTCTTGATGCCGAAGGAGCCGAAAGCGAGATCGTTACCTCGCTGTGCTACGCCCTTCATGCGGCCCTTCTGCTGGCGGCGGAATTTGGTTTTCTTAGGTTGTAACATCTGTGTTTGCTATCTTGAGAGGTTAACGATTGGCTTTGGCACGACGGAAACCACCGCGACGGGGTGCGCCGCCGGGGGCTGCGCTGCGGGTCTCCTTCTGCTGGCTGAACTGGGGAGCGAGGTCACGCTTGCCGTATACTTCGCCGCGGCAGATCCAGACCTTGATGCCTACGACACCTACCTTGGTGTGTGCCTCGACGAGTGCGTAGTCGATGTCGGCACGGAGGGTGTGCAGGGGTGTGCGACCTTCCTTGAACATCTCGCTGCGGGCGATTTCGGCGCCGTTGAGGCGGCCGCTTACCTGCACCTTGATGCCCTCGGCACCGGCGCGCATGCTGCCCTGGATAGCCATCTTGACGGCGCGGCGGTAAGCCACCTTGCCTTCGATCTGGCGGGCGATGTTGGCAGCCACGATTTCGGCGTCGAGCTCGGGGCGCTTAACTTCAAAGATGTTGATCTGTACGTCTTTGTCGGTGATTTTCTTGAGCTCTTCGCGGAGCTTCTCGACTTCTTCGCCGCCTTTGCCGATTACCAGGCCGGGGCGGGATGTGCAGACGGTGATGGTAATGAGCTTGAGCGTGCGTTCAATCACGATGCGGCTCACGCTGCACTTGGCCAGGCGTACGTTGAGGTACTTGCGGAGCTTGTAGTCCTCAAGGATGTTCTCACCCTGCTTTGTGCCGTCGCTCCAGTTGGAGTCCCAGCCGCGGATGACACCCAGACGGTTGCTGATAGGATTTACTTTCTGTCCCATTGTATTATGCCTCGTGATTGTTAGTGTTGTTGATGGTGTCCACGATAACGGTGACGTGGTTGGCGCGCTTGCGGATGCGGTAGCCGCGGCCCTGGGGGGCGGTGCGCAGACGCTTGAGCATGGGGGCGGGATCAACGAAGATGGTGCTCACGTAGAGCTCGCCGTCCTCGGCTTTTCTTTCGTTCTTCTCTTCCCAGTTTGCCACAGCAGAGCGCAGGAGCTTCTCGACGCGGGCAGCAGCCTCCTTGTTGGAGAACTTGAGCATGCCAAGGGCGCGGAACACTTCCTTGCCGCGGATCATGTCGGCGACGAGGCGCATTTTGCGGGGCGAAGTAGGCACGTTGGTGAGCTTGGCGAAAGCCACCTGCTTACGTTCCTGCTTTTTCTGATCGGCAGATATTTTTTTTCTTACACCCATTGTATGTGTTGCTTTTCTTTGTCAATAAAATTGATTGGCTGGCCCTTATTTCTTCTTGTTGCCGGCGTGGCCGCGGAAGGTGCGTGTGGGGGCGAACTCGCCGAGCTTGTGGCCTACCATGTTTTCGGTGACGTACACGGGGATGAACTTGTTTCCGTTGTGTACGGCGAAAGTATGGCCGACGAACTCAGGGGCGATCATGGATGCGCGGCTCCAGGTCTTGATGACGTTCTTTTTGCCGGAAGCATTCATGTCGTTGACCTTCTTCTCGAGCTTCACGCTGATGAAGGGACCTTTCTTTAATGAACGGCTCATATTTGCTATTTTATCAGATTACTTTTTGCGACGTTCGATAATGTACTTCGAAGACTGCTTCTTCGGGGAGCGTGTCTTGAGACCCTTGCTGTAGAGGCCCTTGCGCGAACGGGGATGACCACCGCTGGCGCGGCCTTCGCCACCGCCCATGGGGTGGTCGACAGGGTTCATGACAACGCCGCGGTTGCGCGGACGACGGCCGAGCCAGCGGCTGCGGCCTGCCTTGCCGCTCTGCTCGAGCGAGTGCTCGCTGTTGCCTACGACGCCGATGGTGGCCTTGCAGGCGCAGAGGATCTTGCGGGTTTCTCCGGAAGGTAATTTGACGATAGCATAGTCACCCTCGCGGCTGATGAGCTGGGCGAAGGTGCCGGCGGAACGGGCCATGAAGGCTCCCTGGCCGGGACGCAATTCGATGTTGTGGATGACGGTACCTACGGGTATCTTGCCCAGGGGGAGGGCGTTGCCCACCTCGGGAGCTGCGTCGGGACCGCTTACCACAGTTGCGCCTACTTCGAGACCGTTGGGTGCGATGATGTAGGCTTTTTCACCGTCTACGTAGTAAAGGAGTGCGATACGCGCCGAACGGTTGGGATCGTACTCGATGGATTTTACTACAGCGGGGACTCCGTCTTTGTTTCTCTTGAAGTCAATGAAGCGGTATTTGCGTTTGTGACCACCACCAAGGTAGCGAGTGGTGAGATGGCCTTCGGCGTTGCGGCCGCCGCTGGCACGTTTACCGACTGTAAGAGATTTCTCCGGCGTGGTAGCAGTGATTGTACCTTTGAACACGCCGATAATTTTGTGTCGCTGCCCGGGAGTCGTGGGCTTGAATTTTCTTACTGCCATTTTATTTATCAGATGTTGCTGTAAAAGTCGATGGTCTGGCCTTCAGCGAGGGTGATGAAGGCTTTCTTCCAGCGCGATGTCGCACCGCGCAGCAGGCCGCTTTTGGTCCAGCGGCTCTTGTTCTTGGCACGCATGACGGCCGTGTTGACGGCAGCCACCTTCACCCCGTAGAGCTTCTCCACCAGGTCTTTGATCTGGTACTTGTTGGCTTCGGGGGAAACGCGGAATGTGTAACGATTGAGCTTGTCCGTCAGGCGGGTGGCTTTCTCGGTCACTATGGGTTTGATTTCTATGTCCATTGTTGGTTCCTCCAGGGGTTTACAGGTTGTTGACCACAGCAAGGCTACCTTCCGTGAGGATGATAGCGTTGTTGTTCATGATTGCATACGTGTTGATGTCCGCGGCGTTCATGAGGCGAACGTCGGGCACATTTCGAGCAGACAAAGATACGACATTATTTCGTTCTGCTAAAACGAGGAGGAGCTTTTTGCCGTCCACTTTAAGATTTTTAGCAAAATTTACGAAATTTTTAGTTTTGGGTGCGTCGAAAGTGAAGTCTTCCACGACGATGATCTGGTCGGCCTGGCACTTCACGGTGAGTGCGGAGCGACGGGCGAGCTGCTTGAGCTTGCGGTTGAGCTTGAAGCGATAGTCGCGGGGACGGGGACCGAAGACGCGGCCGCCGCCTACGAGTACGGGCGAGTTGATGTCGCCGATACGGCTGCCGCCGCCGCCCTTCTGCTTGTGGAGCTTACGGGTGGAGCCGCTTACTTCGCTGCGCTCTTTGCTCTTGTGTGTGCCCTGGCGCTGGTCGGCAAGGAACTGCTTGACATCGAGGTAGATGGCGTGCTCGTTGGCGTCGATTGCGAACACCTCATCGTTGAGGACTGCCTTGCGGCCGGTGTCCTGTCCTTCCTTATTGTAGATTGCAACTTCCATTTTACTTCTCAATTAAGACGATGGAACCTTTGGCGCCGGGGATGGAGCCTTTGATCATGAGGATGTTGTGCTCGGGGATGATCTTGACGATCTGGAGATTCTGCACTGTCACGCGCTCGTTGCCCATCTGGCCGGCCATGCGCATGCCCTTGAATACCTTTGCGGGATAGGAGCAGGCGCCGATCGAACCGGGTGCGCGCAGACGGTTGTGCTGGCCGTGAGTGCTCTGGCCCACACCGCCGAAGCCATGGCGCTTAACGACGCCCTGGAAGCCTTTACCCTTGCTGGTGCCGATGACGTCGACGAACTCTGTGTCGCCGAAGAGGTCGACAGTCAGCTTGTCGCCGGCTTTGTACTCGCCGTCGAAACCCTTGAACTCGGCCAAGTGGCGCATGGGGGTCACGCCGGCTTTCTGGAAGTGGCCGAGCTCGGGCTTCGTGCAGTGCTTTTCCTTCTGCTCCTCGAAGCCGAGCTGGAGGGCGTTGTAGCCGTCCTTCTCGGTCGTCTTCACCTGCGTAACAACACACGGGCCTACTTCGATAACAGTGCACGGTACGTTCTTACCGTCGGCACTGAAAACGGATGTCATTCCGATTTTTTTTCCAATTAATCCTGGCATTTCTGTGTTTGTTTAGGAGTGAATGTTGATTTGAATGTGCTGGATGATACCGCGGGGCATCAGACCTTGATTTCTACTTCCACGCCGCTGGGGAGCTCGAGCTTCATGAGAGCGTCGACGGTCTTGGCGGTGCTGTTGTAGATGTCGATGAGGCGCTTGAACGACGACAGCTGGAACTGCTCGCGGCTCTTCTTGTTGACGAAGGTCGAGCGATTCACAGTGAAGATGCGCTTGTGCGTGGGCAGGGGTATGGGACCGCTGATCACTGCGCCGGTAGCCTTCACGGTCTTGACGATCTTCTCGGCGCTCTTGTCGACGAGGTTGTGATCGTAAGATTTGAGTTTGATGCGAATTTTCTGGCTCATATTGTTGGTTTGTTTATATGCATATTACTTGATGAGGTCGACACGGCCCTGGCATTCGGTGAGGACGGCCTTGGCGATGCTGCTGCTGACCTCGGCGTAGTGCGAGAAGCTCATGGTGCTGGTGGCACGGCCGGAGGTGATGGTGCGGAGGGCGGTCACATAGCCGAACATCTCGGCCAGGGGAGCCTTGGCCTTCACGACGCGTGCGCCGCTGCGGCTTGTCTCCATGCCTTCTACCTGTCCGCGGCGCTTGTTGAGGTCGGAGATGACGTCACCCATGGATTCCTCGGGGGTAACGACCTCGATCTTCATGATAGGCTCAAGCAGCACGGGACCGGCCTTCTCGCTGGCTTTCTTGAACGCGCTGATGGCGCAGAGCTCGAACGAGAGCTGGTCGGAGTCGACGGGGTGGAACGAACCGTCGATAACGGTAACCTTGAGGTTCTCCACGGGATAGCCTGCGAGGACGCCGTTCTTCATAGCGGTCTGGAAGCCCTTCTGGATGCTGGGGATAAACTCCTTGGGGATGTTGCCGCCCTTGACTTCGTCGACGAACTGGAGGCCGCCTTCGAAACCTTCGTCGACGGGCTCAACACGTACGATGATGTCGGCGAATTTACCGCGGCCGCCGGTCTGCTTCTTGAATACCTCGCGGAGCTCGACGGGCTGGGTGATGGCTTCCTTGTAGGTAACCTGCGGACGGCCCTGGTTGCACTCTACCTTGAACTCGCGGCGGAGACGGTCGATGATGATGTCGAGGTGAAGCTCGCCCATACCGCTGATGACGGTCTGACCGGTCTCCTCGTTGGTCTCCACGCGGAAGGTGGGGTCTTCCTCGGCGAGCTTCTGGAGGCCTACGCCGAGCTTGTCGAGGTCCTTCTGGGTCTTGGGCTCCACGGCGATACCGATAACGGGATCGGGGAACTCCATAGCCTCAAGCACGATGGGAGCGTCCTCGGCGCAGAGAGTGTCGCCGGTGCGGATATCCTTGAAGCCTACGCCTGCGCCTATGTCGCCGCAGCCGATCTTCTCCATGGGGTTCTGCTTGTTGGAGTGCATCTGGAAGAGGCGGCTCACGCGCTCCTTCTTGCCGCTGCGTGCGTTGAGCACATAGCTGCCGGCAACGACGTCGCCGGAGTAAACGCGGAAGAATGTCAGACGGCCCACATAGGGGTCGGTAGCGATCTTGAACGCCAGAGCGCACATGGGAGCGTCGCTGCTGGGCTCGCGGGTCTCGACTTCGTCGGGGTTGTCGACGGCATGGCCTTCAACGGCGCCGGCGTCGACGGGGCTGGGCAGATAAGCGCAGACTGCATCGAGCAGGCACTGCACGCCCTTGTTCTTGAACGAGGAACCGAGAATCATGGGCACAATCTCCATGGAGAGGGTACCTTTGCGCAGAGCCTTCTTGACTTCCTCTTCGGTAATAGTGGAGGGGTCGTCGAAGTATTTTGCCATGAGGTCGTCGTCGAATTCGGCGATTTTCTCAAGCATCTTGTCGCGCCATTCGTTGGCTTCGTCGACGAGGCTGGCGGGGATTTCGTCAACCTCGTAGTCGGCACCCATGGTTTCGTCATGCCAGAAGATAGCCTTCATGCGCACGAGGTCAACTACGCCCTTGAATGTTTCTTCGGCGCCGATGGGTATCTGGATGGGGCAGGGATTGGCACCGAGCACATCCTTGAGCTGGCGTACAACCTCGAAGAAGTTGGCGCCGCTGCGGTCCATCTTGTTGACGTAGCCGATACGGGGCACGTTGTATTTGTCGGCCTGACGCCATACGGTCTCAGACTGAGGCTCAACACCGCCGACTGCGCAGAAAGTGGCGACGGCACCGTCGAGCACACGGAGCGAGCGCTCCACCTCGACAGTGAAGTCGACGTGTCCCGGAGTGTCAATCAGGTTGATTTTGTATTTCTCGTCGTTGTATTTCCAGAAAGCGGTGGTAGCGGCCGAAGTGATTGTGATGCCGCGCTCCTGCTCCTGTTCCATCCAGTCCATGGTTGCGGCGCCGTCATGCACCTCGCCGATTTTGTGAGTCAGACCGGTATAGAAGAGAATACGCTCCGACGTCGTAGTCTTGCCGGCATCAATATGAGCCATGATGCCGATGTTGCGGGTATATTTGAGATGTTCGTCTGATTTAGCCATTTTGCGGTGGGATTTACAGTCAATGAAAGTATATTAGAAGCGGAAGTGTGCGAATGCGCGGTTAGCTTCTGCCATTTTGTGCATATCCTCCTTGCGTTTGAAAGCGCCGCCCTGCTCGTTGAAGGCATCAACGATTTCGGCTGCGAGCTTGTCGGCCATTGTCTTGCCGCCGCGTTTGCGTGCATAGAGGATGAGATTTTTCATTGATATAGATTCCTTGCGGTCCGGACGGATTTCGGTAGGCACCTGGAAGGTGGCGCCGCCCACACGGCGACTTTTCACCTCCACCTGGGGAGTTACATTCTCGAGGGCCTTTTTCCAGATTTCGAGAGCAGTCATTTCCTCGTTGGGGAGCTTGCTCTTCACATTGTCGAGCGCCTTGTAGAAGATCTCATAGGAGGTATTCTTCTTGCCGTCGTACATGAGGTGGTTGACGAATTTAGCCACACGCACGTCACCGAAGACGGGATCGGGAAGGATTTGGCGCTTCTTAGGCTTTGCCTTTCTCATTTTTAGTCAGTGTGTTGTGTTTTCAGATTGCTTGGTTGTTGCTTCTTTTGCTTCAGCTGTGCCCTCCGGCACGGCTTACTCAACCGGGCAGCTTTTCAAGAATCAAAAAACGAGTTTAAAATAATTGATTAAATCTCGCGGTGCGTTCAGATTACTTCACTCGATTGCGAAAACCGAATTACTTCTTGGCTGCACCTGCCTTGGGACGCTTGGCACCATACTTGCTACGGCGCTGCGTGCGGTCCTTGACACCGGAGGTATCGAGAGTGCCGCGCACGATGTGGTAGCGAACGCCGGGAAGATCCTTCACACGGCCGCCACGCACGAGCACAATGCTGTGCTCCTGAAGATTGTGGCCCTCGCCGGGGATGTAGGAGTTCACTTCTTTGCCATTGGTGAGGCGCACGCGAGCTACCTTACGCATAGCCGAGTTAGGCTTTTTGGGAGTGGTGGTGTAGACGCGAACGCACACGCCACGACGCTGGGGGCAGCTGTCGAGCGCGGGGCTCTTGCTCTTGTCTTCGAGCACCACGCGACCCTTACGTACTAATTGCTGAATAGTAGGCATCTTAGTTTTTTGGTTTAACTTTGGGTTACTTCTTCTTATTTTGTTTAAATATTCTGTCGACTCCATAAGCATGCCATTCGCCACGTATCGCGGTAACTGTCACGCAGTTAACGATACGTTAGGCTATGGCACGCCACAAAATCGATGCAAAATTACTAATTAATTCGCTATTATGCAAACATTTCCACTTTTTTTTGAAGGAAGTTTATAGATGATGGTTTATAGGTAAGAGGGGGAGTTACCACGCCGGACGAGAAACAGAAGAACATAAGGTCATAAGGAACAGAAGTTTTTTTATTTGATGATTATCAATATTAATAATTCTTATGTCGCTTTTGACCTTATGTCCCTATGTGTCTTCCCATGTTGTGAGTCATAGGTAAGAGGGGAATTATTGAGGCTATTTAGACCAATATTTCGTCGTAAAGGGTGATTTTGGACGATTTTTTCAAATTTTTTCTTCAAAAATTTTGGAGGTTTCGAAAAAAGCAGTACCTTTGCAACGCTTTCGGCGATAACGGGCGCTTAGCTCAGCTGGTTCAGAGCGTCTGCCTTACAAGCAGAGGGTCGGGGGTTCGAATCCCTCAGCGCCCACTACCAACAAACCCGTCGCACGAAAGCACGTTGAACAAACGTTTCAACGGGCGCTTAGCTCAGCTGGTTCAGAGCGTCTGCCTTACAAGCAGAGGGTCGGGGGTTCGAATCCCTCAGCGCCCACTCCATAATTTACTGCAACAATTCCCCTATTAAATGTCCCGGCTTGTGAAAGCCGGGACATTTTCATATTCCACCGGTGTAGGCCGCGCGGCGCAGGGTTTCATCAGAGTCGTAGAATGCGGGCGAGAGCAGCTCGGGCAATGTGGCCTCGGGATGCCTCCGCAGATAGCTCTGCACTATGCGCAGACCGATGAAGCGCCCCGCCCTGCCGGGAACAGCCGCGCCGAGCAACGACACAGATGGCGCAGGCGACACAAGGCGCTCGGCATCGGCCGGCAGAGTGCTGTAAAGCAATCCGCGGGCCACAAGCAGCTGCCACAGTTCGCCTTCGTGCGCCGCCAGGTCGACGTAAGTATCGTCATCATATCCCAGCGCCTCGGCCTCGCCGATACCGCACAGGCGCATGCGCGCCTCGGCCATGGCACCTTCGTAGAGCAAGCGCGACAGCACCGTGCTGCCCTCGCGGCGCTCGTACGGACAGGCGGTGCCAACCAGAGCCTCCGCCATGTCGGGCACGAGGCGCGACGGCTCCTTCGCAGCACGCGCATAGGCCGGGAGGTGGCTGTAGCCCGGATAGGACGCGCCAAGATAGTGGTTGAGGGCCACAAGCATCACGCTGTCGCTGAATACGATGCTTTCCGGGCGTCCCCACACAACGGCGGCATAACGCCGTCGCGGCAGATCAAGCCCCTCACGGACGGCCCGGGCAAGCACATCGCCAAGCCCCTGCTCCACCGGAGCGAGCGAGGGGAAAACACTGTCGACGGCGGGAGTGAAGACTTCCACTGCCGGCGAAGCCGCCCAGGCAGCGAGCACCGGAGCCGAGGCATCTCCCCTACCCGTCACCTTCATGAACGCCTCCACCTCGGGGCGCAGACTGTCGGGCAGCGCCGAAGCCGGGCCATATTCGGCGAAGTATTCATAGACGGGCGCAAGCGCCTGCGGCTCGCCCGAGCCGTTATCATGGCCGGGCCTCGCGCAGGCGCTTGCGATTATAAGGAATATGGGGATCAGTTTCTTCATTTCACAACGACCTTGTAGCTGGAGCCGTCAACGCGGACGAGATACAATCCGGCGTCGAGCCCGGTGAGAGCCACACGGCGACCGGACATATCGTAAGCCTCGGGCATGCCTTCGGCGCCCTCCACGATAATCTCGCCGACACCTCCGCGCACACGCACGGCAGATGCACCGGCCCCATCGCCCGTGATGTCGTCAATACCGTTGAGGCCGGCCGTGCAGTAGATGGCAAAGCCGTTGGCCGGCACCTTCAGCGACAGCGTGCCGCCCGTACCGCTGAGCTGCGGATTGCTGAAGCCGCGGCTGGCATAGACCAGCTCGGCGTCGGCAGCCTCAAGACCGGTGGAAGTGACGGTCACGGTCTGCGCGGCCGAAACGGAGGGGTTGAAGAATGCCACAACCGACTTCTTGTCCTTGCGCACGCAGAGGCTGCGCGGGGCGGACTTGTCGGCGCTCCATACCGAGGCGAACTCCGCGCCGGCACCGAACATTTCGGGATGGGCGGCTCGCAGGGAGCCTGCGGCGCGGTAAGCCTCGAGGATGCGCTGACGCACGGCGTTGTCGAGGTCGTTCCAGCGCACGGTCTTGGGGTCGGTGTTGTTCGAGCCGTCGGCATTCTTGGTACTTTCCTCGTTGCCGAGCTCCTGGAACTGCCAGAGCATCTTCGGACCCGGCGACAGAATCATCCATACGCCGGTAGCGCCCAGACGTGCGGCGCGCACGGTGGCCGTCTTGACGTTGTCGGTGGCATAGGCCATTATCTTGGCGGCGAGGCGCTCCTCGTCGTGGCTCTCGGCGTAGGACACGGCATAGCCGTCCGTTCGGCCGGCATTGACGGCATAGAACTCCGAGATGCCGCGGCCGTTCTCGTCGTAGGCCATGGCGAACTGTCCGGCGTTGTGGCTGAGATTGTGCCAGCCCAGCTGGCCGTCGGCGGCGTTGGCGTTCTCCTCGGCGTTGTCGCCCAGGAGCTCGTTGATGTGAATGGCGTCGGGCTTCACCTCGCGCATGGCGGCGTGCAGGCGCTTCATGCGTGCCGTGCGCGTGGTGTTGGCGGCGTCAGTGCCGGAGCCGTAGCTGCCGTTGTCGCCGAGGCCCTTCACGAGGTCGAAGCGGAAGCCGTCTACGTTGTACTCGCGCAGCCAGTATTGCAGCACGTCTTTGTAGTGCTGCTCCACGATGGCATTCTCGGGGTTGAGGTCGTTGAGCACGCTGTAATCGTGCGGCGCGGTAGCGTTATAGAAGGGATTGCTGCCCGCGGGATACATCTGATACCAGGGGGCGAGGCCGTCGGTCTGGTTGAACACCACGTCGAGAATCACGGCCAGGCCCTGGCGGTGGCACTCGTCGATGAAGTCCTTGTACTCCTCGGGCGAACCGTACGCCTTGTCGGGAGCCATATAGAAATTGGTGTTGTAGCCCCACGAGTTGTTGCCGTTGAATTCCATCACCGGCATCAGCTCCACGGCGTTGACGCCGAGGCTCTTGATGTAGGGTATCTTCTCCATGGCGGCGGCCAGGGTGCCGTTGCCCAGGCGCTGACCCTCGGTGCCTGTGAAGTCGCGCAGCAGCATCTCGTAGATGTACAGGCTGCCGTGTGCCGGAATCGTGAAGTCGCTCCAGCTGTAGTCGTTCATGCCGCGGCGCCACACGGCCAAGGGCACGGTCTCAGTGACCTCGGCGGGATAGGCCGGCATCCAGTCGGTGGCAGGCAGATATTTGTCATTGTAGGGGTCGAGCACAAGGCGGGCATAGGGGTCGCCCACGGCCGTCTGACCGTCCACTATATAATAATATGTGTAGTCCGTGCCGTCGGCCAGAACGGGCGAAGTAATCCAGAAGTAGCTCGCGCCGTTATAGTCGTGGCGGTACATGGTGTTGCTGTCAAGCACCTTGTGGCCGTCCCACGAGGGCACCATAACCACGCTCTTCTTACCGGGAGCCGCCAGGCAGAAAGTCACGGTGCCGTCGGCGTTCTCCACGGCGCCCATACGGGGTGTGCCGCCGGGATATTCGCGTTCGGCCGAGGGGCTGACGTACGTCACCGTGTGTGTCTGGCTCAGCGTCTTGCCGCCGGCTGTGGCCGTGGCTACAAATTCATATGTTCCGGCCGCGCTGATGGTATAATCCTTGGCAAGCCACACTGCGGCTGTGGCCGAGGCGAATGGTGCGCCGTTGACGGTAATGGCGATGTCGGCCTCCTCTGTAGTGTTGACGGCAAGCGTCACTGTGGTGGCGGCAGTAATTACTCCGGCTGCCGAGCACTCGAAGTTCATCGCCAGGCCGGCGGGCTTGATGTCGACAAAGATGTCCTTGTCGCCTCTGGCCTTGCCCTGACGCGAGCCGCCGGAGTTGCGCACCACCATGCACAGACGCGTGGCGTGGTCGCCGTCCTTGATTCCGAAGAATGTGCGTATATCGCCGATAGCCAGCGAGTAAGTATTTGCGTCGACACGCGTCATGTGGCACTTGGGAAGATCGGTATCCCAACCCGCAGCGATGTACTGCCAGTCGCCCGCGGCGGTGGTGACGCCTATGTGGGCGTACACATCGTCGCCGGTGTAGTTCTTCATTCCGTCGTTGCCGAGAGGCGAATCAGCGTGATAGTAAAGCACCACGCCGGTGGAGTTTTCCTGCAATACGGCGGGCGTGGTGGTGACAATCTGGGCCACGGCGCCGATGCCGCAGGCCAGGACGAGAGCCACAAATGTCAGTAATAATTTCTTCATCTTAAGTAAACTGTGTTTTTTTGGCAAGTATGATATTTTCTGCAAAGATAGCGCTTTGGCATGAAAAACACAAATTGTAACCGCCTCTGTCTGACGGTTCAGTGCCGAAGACGTTAAAATAGTATCACATTTTAAACAAATTTTGCGATTTTATCTAAAAATTTCATTACTTTTGTACAGAAAACAATAAACCATCACCATTAAATACTATGAAAAACACACCCGGGAGACCGATAACACGGATGATTCTATTCTGTATTCTTGCCTTACTGCCAACCATCGGAATGGCGCAAGACGAAGTAAAAGTTCTTAAACACGAATGGGGCAAAGCCGTGGAAAATCTGAACGCCGTAGCGACTTTGCCAAAAGTCAGCTCCAATACCTACAAAGGGTATGTAACACTACAGCAATATGAAAGTGTAGTATTCTCCTGCGGCGATTACGGCTATCAGGGCTCTCAACAATATGTTTACGAGAATGGTGAAATTTCCAAGGCTACTGATGGAGTTTTGGAACTTGTACAAATAAGCCTTGACACTCAAACGTGGGGATATTTCAATACGACAGTAACGGAAACGTTCTACATGGTTGCCGAGTTATCGGATGACAAGACCAGGCTGAATGTAAAAGTAATCCGCAGCGAGGAGGTAGCCGATCCCACCCCGCTGTCTGTGGCAATCAACGGCACGACAATAGCCGTGAGCGACGACATCAACGGACTCAGCGAGACCTTCACCATTGAGGGCAGCTATGAGGTCACGGAAGGCAACAGCCTCATAATCGGTGAAATCTCCGCCGGAGGCGCAGCCTACGGCGCACAGACACAGCCCGCGTTCACCGACAGCAAGGACGAGCAGACGCAGACTGTGGCCCTCGTCAGCGGCGGCGCGAACATCAGCGTCACCCGTCCGGGCATCTACACCGTCGGGCTGAGCGTGCTGAAAGGAGTGCCGTCGGCATGCGTCATCACCAAAGCATCCGGCGACAAGATTCCTCTCAAAATCAACATTGGCGGCAACAGCCTGATAGTGGCCGACGACGTGGAGGGGCAGACGGGCGCCTTCAACGTGCAGGGAACTTATAATGTGGACGCCGGCGGCAGCCTCAGCTTAGGTCCCGTCACCATGGGCGACACTTCCTACGGCTTTGAAGCCGACCCCGCATTCGATGCGACCAGCAACGCACAGCAGACACTTAAGCTCCGCCTCGTGTCCGGCGGCAACGCTGCGACAATCAGCGTAAAAGGCACATACTCGCTGACGATAGCCCTGCGCGACGGCGAGCCTACGGGCTGCACCGTCACCCGCGCCCCCTACACTCCCGTGCTGACACTGGACGGAACATCAGTCACTCCTGACGCCTCCGGTATCTACACCAAAACGGCCTTCTACAGCGCCGGGGCAGTGCCCGTAATCGTCTACGAAGGCACCCGTCTCTATCTGGGCGCCGACATCCTCGCCGCCGATGCCGAGGCACACACCATGGCGCTGAGCACTGCCGACGCCGGCCACAAAGTTGCGGCCGCCGGCAGCTACGACCTCCGCGTCAACCCCACGGCGCTCTCCCTCACCTACACCTGCACGAGCTACCGCGACCCCTCGCTGCCCGACGAAGGGTTTTCCTCCACATTCCCGCAGGAAATGCTGGAATGGACCGGCAATGGCTATACACCCGCCAACCAAGCCAACACAATCTTCTATGAGGAAACAAACCCCGGATGGAGTATGCAATGCTCGCCACGCTACGACATGCACACTTTCCTGATAGGCAACGGAAGCATTGGCCTGACATTATCCGGCAACCGATTCGATGAGATGAAGCTTTGCCACAAGACTTTTTATGAAGGTGCACCACCATCGGCCTACCCAACAACCACAACCGGCACAGGCTACATCGATGCCCCCGGACAGTATGAGGAACTGGGGAAACTTTCCATACGTGACAACAACGAGAACGGTGACCTCAAATATCTGTCGCAGCTCGACATGAGCAAAGGTGTAGTATCCGCCTATGCCTTACGCGACAAGCCAGTGGCCGCAGAGTATTTCGTCAGCAACCCTGACGACGTGTTTATTGCCAACCTGACATCAGAGCAGCCGCGCAATTACGAAATAGCCCTTGGCGGCAAACTCTCAGGAAAATGCACCGACGGCTCTCACTTCATAGCCTCCGCTTCACTGAAGACCGTCAGCAATACAGTCTGCATAGCATGGGATACCGATGGCGTGGCGGACACATCCGGTACAACAGTAAAAATCAACAACGCCACGCGTCTCATGGTAGTGATGGCATGCGCTTCAAGCTATGACCAGACCGCCGAAGACTTCCGCAGCGGAAAAGACCTCACAGCCGAGGCCATCGGAAAGACTGACGTGGCAATTGCCAAAGGTTTCCGGTCACTCTACAACGACCATGTGGCCGACCACAGCACTCTCTACGACGCATGCGCACTGGAATTCGACAACACAGCCGAAAACCACATGTCCATAGACCGGCTCGTAGAAGGAGGCCGGGAAGGCACGCTGACCGATGCGCAGTGGCGCCTGCTGGAGACCATTATTTTCAACTACGGACGATATACACTCATCGGTTCCTCGCGCAAAAACAATGTGCTTCCAAACTTCCTTGAAGGCATATGGGGCACAGACGACCAGTGGAACCGCGACATTCATGCCGATGTGAACGTTGAGATGAACTATTGGCCGGCCGAAAGTACCGGACTGAGCGACCCCCACATGGCATTCCTCAATTACATCATCAGCATGTCGCAACGTCCTGAATGGCGCAAACTTGCAGCCGCACGCGCTCCCGGCTGCGACAGCAGAGCATGGACTCTCGGCAACGCCAACAATATATTCGGCCACCAGGTTGAATTCAACTCGCAGTATTCGGAAGCCAACGCCTGGTTCTGCCATCACCTGTGGCAACACTACGTCTACACCCTCGACAGAGAATATCTGGCGCGTATAGTACCTGTAATGGAAAATGCCTGCCGCTTTTGGGAAAAGCGCCTCATCAGCAACGGTTCGGGCAAACTCGTGCTTCCTGAATGCTGGTCGCCGGAGAATGGCGGTGGCGGCGGCACAACGGCTGTCCACGGTCGCCAGCTCGTGACCGATCTGTTCACCAATGCCATAGCAGGCCGGAAAATACTCGGCGGAGACACCGGCTATCTTTCCACTATGCAGGATATACTTTCCCGCCTTGACAACGGTATCCACGTAAACGGTGGTGCCATTGAGGAGTGGGAAGGTACGGCACCAATAGCCGACGGACACCGTCACCTTTCGCATCTGATGTGTCTTTTCCCATTAGGACAAGTATCTCCGTTTGATGCTGACCCGACCGCGTTCGACGCTACTATACGCTCGCTCGAGCTTCGCGGTGACGGCGACGGCGGAGAAGCCGCAGGATGGGTGGACGCATGGCGCGCCAACTGCCGCGCACGTACACGCCAGCCCAACACAAGCAACGGATACAAAGGTGCATACGAAAATCTGCGCACCGCTGTGGCAGAGGAACACCTGATGCTGAACCTCAACAACACAACCCTCGGGCAATATCAGATAGAGGGCAACGCCGGCCTTACCTCAGCCATAGCCGAAATGCTATTGCAGAGCTACCGCGGCAACGTTACGGCAGAGGGCGTATCGGGCGTTATCGATCTGCTGCCGGCGCTCCCTCAGGAATGGACAGCCGGTTCAATCAAAGGCATACGCGCAAAAGGCGGCTACACCACCGACATGACCTGGAGCGACAGCCGTGTGCAGCGTGCAACCATCAATGTATCGCACAGCGGCAAGCTGCAGGTTCATCACCCGAACATCAGCAGCATGTACATCTATCTTAACGGCAAAACATATACAGCGCCACAGCATGCCGCCGCATATGCTGGCGCCTCCGTAGCAAATGATGATTACGTGGCATTCCCGAGCCTGAATGCAGGCGACAAAATCGTCATCTCCGCCAAGCGGCTCAGCACCGGCATCGACGACATAGAGAGCGATACCATAGAGGAGAGCGACAGCGAGGCTCCCGTAGAGTACTTCAACCTGCAAGGCATACGCGTGGCCCATCCCGAAGCCGGAGGGCTCTATATACGCCGCCAGGGCAACCGTGTGGAGAAAATAAGAATGTAACTCCGCAAGGCACACGACGAAAAGGGCGCCCGACCGCAACGGTCGGGCGCCTCTTTTTATAAGGCCACATCAAAGGATGCGATGAAACTCCGATAAGACAGGGTTTGAGTGCTCGCCGTCCTTTGTAATCCTCCGGCTCAAAGGCATCCTCTCGCCAAGGGCTCGAGGCTGAGGCCCGCCATTGGGCGGCAAAGCGTGTCTCGGCATTTCAGTAAAATTTGAAGAGTTTCCCAATCTACTTTGATGTGGTGTATCTTGTGGCGGTCTCTTCCGCCCTTTCTTTCATAACGCAAAATTAAGCGATGCTGTTCGTAATTCCAAATTTTTCAGAAGAAAAATTTCGGGCCGCACGAACGGGCGCCACTCGCCGCCCGATTGGGTATCGACGGCATCTGAAACGTATTTCATCATAAACATCCTGATATGAAACGAATAATCGCCGCCCTAATGTGCGCCGCAGCCATCTCGGCCGCCGCACAGTCAGTATATCCCGGCGCCGCCGAGCAGGCGCTGCAACTGCACACCACGGCCCCGCTTCGCGCCCGGTCGTTCGCACTGGAGGACGTGCGCGTGCTCCCCGGCCGCGTCCACGACAACATCGCCCGCGACTCGGCATGGATGGCTTCCATCCCCGTGCGCAGGCTGCTGCACAACTTCCGTACCAACGCCGGAGTATTTGCCGGACGAGAGGGCGGCTACGACACACCCATACGCCTGGGCGGCTGGGAGTCGCCGGACTGCGACCTGCGCGGCCACACCACCGGCCACCTGCTCTCAGCCTACGGACTGATGTACGCCGCCACGGGCGACGAACTGTTCCGCCTCAAGGGCGACAGCCTCGTGGCCGGGCTGGCCGAAGTGCAGCAGGCACTCGGACCGGACGGCTACCTCAGCGCCTTCCCCGAGGAACTTATCAACCGCAATATCCGCGGCAAGTCGGTGTGGGCACCCTGGTACACCCTGCACAAGATTCTGGCCGGCCTGCTCGACCAGTACGTCTACGGCCACAACGAACAGGCTCTCGAGGTGGCGCGGCGCATGGGCTCGTGGGCTGCCAAGAAAGTGGGCTCGCTGCCCGAGGAGACGCGCCGCCTGATGCTGCGCAACGAGTTCGGCGGCATCAACGAGTCGCTCTACAACCTCTATGCGGCCACCGCCGACAGCACCTATCTGCGCGCCGCCCGTTTCTTCTACCACAACGACGTGCTCGACCCGCTGGCCCGGGGCGACTTCGACATGGGCACCAAGCACTGCAACACCTTCCTGCCCAAGCTGCTGGCCGAGGCCCGCAACTACGAGCTGTGCGGCGACACAGGCAGCCGCGACATGGTGAGGAAATTCTGGGGCGAGATGCTCGGCAAGCACGCATTCGCCACCGGCTCGCTCAGCCAGAAAGAACACTTCTTCAATCCCGACGAGATGAGCCGCAACATCAACGGCTACACCGGCGAGACATGCTGCACATACAATATGCTCAAGCTCGGGCGCCACATCTTCTGCTGGGACGCCGACGCATCCGTGGCCGACTATCACGAACGCGCGCTCTTCAACCACATCCTCGCCCAGCAGGACACGGCCAGCGGCATGGTGTGCTACTTCCTGCCCCTGCTCGGCGGCGCCTACAAGGTGTACTCCACCCCTGAGAACTCCTTCTGGTGCTGCGTGGGCAGCGGATTCGAGAGTCACGCCAAGTACGGCGAGGGCATCTATTACCACGGCGGCGACAGCGACGACGAGCTGCTTGTGAACCTGTTCATCCCCTCCCGCCTGAACTGGCGCGAGCGCGGCCTGCGGCTGACGCAGACCACGCGCTTCCCCGAGGAGGAGACCGTGCTCCTCACCATCGACGAGGCACCCGCCGAGGCGCTTGCCATCTCGCTACGCCATCCGGCATGGTGCGCGCGCCCCGAACTGCGCGTCAACGGCAAGCGGGTGTCAGCCAAGACCTCGCCCTCGGGCTACATGACGCTGCGCCGCCGCTGGCGCAAGGGCGACACTGTAGAGGTGCGCTACCCCATGAGCCTGCGCGTGGAGACGGCCCGCGACGACACATCGCGCGGCGCCCTGCTCTACGGCCCCGTGGTGCTCGCCGGCGACATGGGCACGGAAGGCATGGCCGCACCGGCTCCGTTCTCCAACCCCACCGTGCGCAACGACTACTACACCTACGACTATCACGTGCCGGCCGACCTAAACACCATACTTGACCCCTCCACCGTGCGCCGCGTCCCCGGCGAAGGCCTCCACTTCGCCACCCCGGACGACCGCACCCTCATGCCGCTGTACGACGCCCACCACCGCCGCTACACCGTGTACTGGAATCTAATGGAATAAAAAATACCGATAACATGCCGGAATAATTGATTCATTAAAAAATTTTATTATATTTGCAGAAATTTCATTTTCCGCAATGTTAAACATGACTATTTCCAAAAAATTCCGCCATTCTAAAACACTTTGCCTGCTTCTGCTTATCCTGACGAACATATGCGCATTTACCGCACATGCGAAAGATGCAGGAAGTAATGTGTTGCGCATTGACGGCGAATACAGTGCCGAACTTCAGTTCTGTAACGAATTCGGTAAAGGACAAGCTTTCGAATCAGGCGCAACAATTTATTATCTCTACCCGACAAAGGACGGCAGATACAGCGTTGAATATGACAAATACGCCGACAGCATAAGTTGCGATGCAAATTACACCCTGAAAAGTGCAAAGAATCTTGTGCTTGACGTGCTTACGGAATTTTGGCCGATTCCGGGCAAAGCAGATCAGCATGCCACATACCGCGACACGACCGTGACACGCGACATGCGCCCGTTCATAACGCGCGACAACGAGAAAATATTGAAAGCCATCGGCTTCTCCTCCGATATACGCCAATGGCAGATCACCGATACATATCTGCCATCAGGACAGTTAGGTTCGATGGTACAACAATCCGAATTCATCGGAAACGGTGTCAATTTCCGCCGCATTTTCGGTGCTGTTCCGACCGAGAGCAAAACAACGATACACGTCACCATCCGTTCGGTTAAGACTCTGGACGCCAAAGAGGCAAAAACAATACGCAAAGCAGAACGCAAAGAATATCATAAAAAGCGATAGCCACAAGTACATACTCTTTCTCTCTGTGCGAAGTGTATATCTGTGCAATTATTGATTTTTAGCACAGGATGTTTGCAGCGACGCGAGGTTTTTGTTAATTTTGTCCAATAAACTCTTAACCTTAACGCATACAAGAAATGAAACCCTACGTACTGGGCATTGACATCGGCGGCACCAACACCGTTTTCGGCATCGTTGACGCACGCGGCATCGTCATCGCCTCCGACTCCATCAAGACACAGAAGCACGCAAAAATCGAGGATTACATCGACGAACTCTACACCGAAGCGACACGCCTCATCAAGGCCAACGACGCGGAAGATAAGATCTACGGCATAGGCATAGGCGCCCCCAACGGCAACTACTACACCGGCATGATCGAGAACGCGCCTAACCTGCCCTGGCCCAACGTGCCCCTGGCTAAGCTCGTAACCGAGAAATTCGGCATTCCCGTAGCCATCACCAACGACGCCAACGCAGCCGCCATCGGCGAAATGACCTATGGCGCCGCACGCGGCATGAAGGACTTCATCATGATTACCCTCGGCACGGGCGTAGGCTCGGGCATCGTCATCAACGGTCAGCTGGTCTACGGCCACGACGGCTTCGCCGGCGAGCTGGGCCACCTGATTGTGAAGCGCAACAACGGCCGCCTCTGCGGCTGCGGACGCACGGGCTGCCTTGAGGCATACTGCTCGGCAACGGGTGTGGCACGTTCGGCACGCGAGTTCCTGGAGATTCGCACCGAGCCCTCCACCCTGCGCGACCTGCCCATCGAATCCATCACCTCGAAGGACGTGTACGACGCCGCCATGAACGGCGACAAGCTGGCCAAGGACGTCTTCAACTACACCGGCACGATACTGGGCGAAGCACTCGCCGACATGACCGTGTTCTCGTCGCCCGAGGCATTCATCCTCTTCGGCGGCCTCAGCAAAAGCGGCGACCTGCTCATGAAGCCGCTGCGCGAGGCCATGGACCGCAGCATGCTCAACATCTTCAAGGGCAAACCCAAAGTGCTCCTGAGCGAGCTGAAGGAAGCCGATGCAGCCGTGCTCGGCGCCAGCGCCCTCGGCTGGGAAGCCAAGCCCACCCCGGCAGCAGCCGCAACGACAGCAGCCGGAGCTGCAGCCGCAACACCGGCTGAATAACAGCCTCCGGCCCAACAATAATACGCCACAGCATCGTCAGCCGCCCGCACGGGCGCGACAATGCTGTGGCGCTTTACTATATGATGACAGACTACTTCAGCGCGGCTATGGCGGCCTCGTAGTCAGGCTCGTGGGTAATTTCCGACACGAGCTGCGAATATATGATTTTTCTGTCCTCGTCGAGCACGAAGATGGAGCGCGCGAGCAGTCCGGCCAGCGGACCGTCGACCATCTGCACACCGAACTTCTGGGCGAACAGGGGCGAACGGAAAGCCGATGCGACTACCACATTGTCAATGCCGTTGGCGGTGCAAAAACGCTCCATGGCGAAGGGCAGGTCCATCGACACGCATATCACGGTCGTATTCTTCAGGCCTGCGGCCTCTACGTTGAAACGGCGCACCGAAGCAGCGCACACGGGTGTGTCAAGGCTCGGAAATACATTGAGTATCACGCGCCGGTCGAGGAAGTCCATGCAACTGATTTCCTTGAGATCTTTATCGACGAAAGTGTAACAAGGTGCTTTATCGCCCACTTCGGGCAACGAACCATAGGTGTGGCACGGAGTGCCTTTGAGATAAACGGTTTCCATATTCTGATGTATTGCTATGCAGATGTTTCTCTTACATAACAAACAAACGGCGGCAATTGTTGGACCGCTTCGGAAGAATATGGGTCAATTGCCTCCCCCGGCCATACCCTGCAGGGTCACAAGCTTCTGCAGGTAGCGTATCTGGTCGGCGTAGAAAGGATTTTTCTCCGGAAAGCGTGCGGCGAGGTCGCTGATTATCTCCAGCGCACGGCCGTAGCTGCCTCGTCCTATGAATATGCGGGCAAGGCTCTCGCTGAGAGAACTGTCAGCCGGCGTTGCGGCCGATTCAGGCGCCGTCGCGACCTCGGGCTGCGGTGCAGGTTCAGCAGGTGACGGTTCCGCGGGAGCCGGCATTTCGGGTGGCGTCGGCACCTCCTCCTCACGGCGCAGGAAGGCGTCGATCATCGCGTCCTGGGCTGTCGACGGAGCCGACTGCGCCTCGCTATCCTCGAGCAAGTCGGCGTACTCGGGCACCGGATTGAAAATAAGACGTTCGAGCAGAGCATCTTCCTCGGGCGATGTCCGGCCATAGGTGTCAAGGAAGGTGTCGATGGCCGAATCGGTGCTGACGGGCTCGGCTACGGGCTGCGGCGGATAGAATGCAGCCGGGTCCTCGCCGGGCGCTGCCGCCAGCGACGCCAGCGCCTGCTTGTCGGCCGTAAGCACAGCCACGCGGGCGCGCATGGCATCCGCTTCGCCGGGCTCCGCAAGGCCGTAGCGCAACAGCAGGGCCGGAGCCAGGGGGCTGAACGGCCAGCGCGCGGCGGCATCGCGCAACGCGGCGGCCGTCTCGGAGTCCGGTACGGCTTCGGGGCATGCTGTGATGCGGTGCAGAGCTTCGGCGAATGTCATATCAAGAGGATTACCAGTTGCCGAGCGTGGCGTTAAAAATCAGATTCACAAGTTCCTCGCTTATCTCCTCGCAGAGGCCGTCCTGCACATCGGTGAGCATGAGCGACGCATCGAAATCGCGATAGGCGCTGAACGTCTGGTCGACGTTGTTCTTGTCGTTCTTGTTGTCGAGATACTTCACGCGCACACTGATGGTAAGACGCGTCTTGGATGCATAGGCGTTCTCGGTCACGGCCTGCGGTGTGAGGCTGTAGCCCGTGATTTCACCCTCGAGTTCAAGGTCGGAAGCGCCCTCGACGGTCTGAAGGCGCGTGTTGCGCGAGATATAGTCGAGCAGCTCGTTCTCGAACATCTGCTGCAGGGGCGGATACACCAGTGCGGCACGAATGGGGAACTGCGCCACGCGTATCGTCTTGTAGATGTTGTAGTCGAGCATTGAGCCGTTGGGCGTGTACGACACCTTGCATGCAGGCAGGGCGACGCACAGCGCCGCCAGCACGAGCAGAGGCCGCACGAGCGCGGCGCATATACGTTTACTCCAGACCATATTCCTTGATTTTGCGGTAAAGGGTGCGCTCGCTTATCCCCAACTCGGCGGCCGCCGCCTTGCGCCGTCCGAGGTTGCGCTCCAGGGCGTTGACTATGGCGGCGCGCTCCGTGTCGTCGAGCGAGGGCGTGGAGTCGCTTGTGTTGATTTCCATCGGATTCACATCCTCGAGCTTGACGGGCAGCTGAGGAGGCATCTCCACGTATCCGGTATCGGCCGGGGTATGGCGATGGCGGCGCACGTCGTCGCCTCCGGCGGCATCGGCGCGTTCCTGAAGCTGACGAATGTCGGCCTGCATGCGCATTATCATGCCTAACAGCATGTCGCGCTCACGCTCGTAGGTGTGGGCGTCGGAAGCGGCGAGCACGGGCGACATCACCGCACTGCCGGCAGGCAGATAGCGGCTCATGGCGTCGGCGCTCAGCTCCGAACCGGCCTCGAAAAGGGCGGCCTGCTCCATGACGTTCTTGAGCTGGCGCACATTGCCGGGCCAGCGGTAGCGGGTGAGCAGGGCGCGCGCGCCGTCGCTCAGCGTCACGCCCGGCATGCGGTAGCGCTCGGCGAAATCGGCGGCAAACTTGCGCGCGAGCAACAGAATGTCGCTGCCGCGCTCGCGCAGCGGCGGGATGCCTATCTGCACCGTGCTCAGACGGTAGTACAGGTCCTCGCGGAAGCGTCCCTCGGCCACGGCGCGGGCCATGTCGACGTTGGTGGCGGCCACCACGCGGATGTTGGTGCGCTGCACCTGGCTGGAGCCGACCTTTATGAACTCGCCGCTTTCCAGCACGCGCAGCAGGCGCGCCTGCGTAGTCAGCGGCAGCTCGGCTACCTCGTCGAGGAATATAGTGCCGCCGTCGGCCTCCTCGAAGTAACCTTTGCGCGAAGCGAGCGCGCCGGTGAAGGCACCCTTCTCGTGACCGAACAGCTCGCTGTCGATCGTGCCCTCGGGGATGGCACCACAGTTCACGGCGATGTACTTGGCATGCTTGCGGGCGCTGTACTGGTGGATTATCTTCGGGAAGAACTCCTTGCCGGTTCCGCTTTCGCCTATGATGAGCACGCTCAGGTCGATGGGTGCGACGCGTATGGCACGCGCCACGGCCTGAGTAAGGGCCGGAGCACTGCCTACGATGCCCAGCCGCATCTTGGCCTGCTGCACATCCGCTTCGCTTATGTTGGCTACCAATGGCATATCAGGGTGATTACTTTTTAGCCGACCTGTCGTCGACGATGTCGGCGTGGAAAGGCGCGGTGCGCAGCTCGTAGGTGCGTGCCTTTAGCCACTCGCCGAGTTCCTCGACGCTGCCGGCATGGCGCGCTATTTCCTCGGGAGAAATGACCGGTCCGACGCTTACGCGCATTGTAGTGCCGCACTTGCGCCACACCTCGCTGGGCAGACGCAGTGTACGCAGCATCCAGTTGATTTTGCCGAATGCGTTGAAAAGAAAGCTGTTGGTGCCGTGGAAGAAAATGGGTATCACCGGCACGCGCAACTGCTTGATAAGGCGTATGACGACAGGCTTCCAGGGGTCATCCTCAAGCCAGCCGTGGCGGTTGATGATGCTGATGGCTCCCGCCGGGAAGAATCCCACAGGATGGCCTGCGCGCACGCGTTCTATCACCTGCTTTATGCCCTGCATCGACACGGCTTTCTTGGCCGGATCGTCGCTGCCTTTCTGGTCAACGGCGATGAAGTTGGGGCGCATGGCCGTGATGCGGTTCAGAATCATGTTCACCATCACCTTGTAGTCGGGACGGCGGCGGCCCACCTCGGCTATGAGCGTGATGCCGTCGAGCGCGCCGAAGGGATGGTTGCTCACGGTGATGAACGCGCCTTCGGGAAGATGGTCGAGCACATCGGCGCCGTCAATCTCCGTAGTGATGCGGAAGTCCTTCAGCAGCGACTCGGCAAAGGGTACGCCGGGGGTGTCGAAGTACTTGTCGTGCACCGCGTTGACGCGGTCGACCTGCAGCCAGTGGAGCAGACGGTTGACGAGTTTGTAATGACCGCGCAGACGCGGCACCATGTCCATGACGTCGTCGGCGTCAAGAACGGTGCGCTTCTGCCCGTGGGAGAGTTCGTGTGTCTGTGGTTCGTCCATTATCACTCTTCCTCGTCCTCGTCGTCCTCGCGCATATTGTGGAAGACGTTCTGCACGTCCTCGTCGTCCTCAAGCTTGTCGATGAGCTTGTTGATGGCTTCGCGCTGCTCGGGAGTCACATCCTTGAGGTCGTTGGGAATACGCTCGAATTCGGAACTGATGATTTCGAAACCGTTGCCTTCGAGATACGACTGGATGTCGCTATACGACTCGAACGCGCCGTAGAGCACGATTTCGTCCTCGTCGTTCTCCAGCTCGTCCACGCCGTAGTCTATAAGCTCAAGCTCGAGGTCGTCGAGGCTTACGCCGTCCTTGGGCTTGATCTTGAATACGCACTTGTGGTCGAAGAGGAAGCTGAGCGAGCCCTGCGTGCCGAGGTTGCCGCCGAGCTTGTTGAAGTAGGAACGGACGTTGGCAACGGTGCGGGTGTTGTTGTCGGTTGCGGCTTCCACGAAGATGGCGATGCCGTGGGGGCCGTATCCTTCGTAGGTGATTTCCTTATAGTCGCCGGCGTCCTTGTCGGTAGCTTTCTTGATAGCGCGATCCACGGTGTCCTTGGGCATGTTGGCGGCCTTGGCGTTCTGCATGAGTGCGCGCAGACGGGGGTTGGACGACGGGTCGGGGCCGCCGGCCTTGACGGCTATGGTGATTTCCTTGCCCAGACGGGTGAATGTGCGGCTCATGTTGCCCCAGCGTTTGAGCTTGCGGGCCTTGCGGTATTCAAATGCTCTTCCCATTGTGGTTGTTGCTTGCTATTGTGGTATTGTTTTGTGTATGCGTTGTTTTAGCGCTGTTCGGCGCCGAGGTTGCCCGTGAGGCGGGCGAGGATTTTTGCCATTATGGCGTCGATCTGCTTGTCGTTGAGCGTTTTCTCGTCGTCCTGGAGATAGATGGCGATAGCGTAGCTCTTCTTGCCGGCAGGCAGGTGTTCGCCCTCGTAGACGTCGAAGAGGCTGACGCCGCGCAGCAGCTTGCGCTCGGCGGCGCTTACCTCGCGCTCGATGTCGGCCATGGCGACGGTGCTGTCGAGCAGCAGCGAGAGGTCGCGGCGCACGGCCTGCGTGCGCGGCAGCGGCTTGAACTGCGTGCGGTGGCGTGCGGCAAGGTCGAAGAGGGCGTCTACGTCAAGTTCAGCAAAATATACAGGCTGATGCACGTCGGCGCGGGCTGCAATCTGCGGGCGGACGACGCCCATGGTGCCGAGTTCCTTGCCGGAACGGGTAGACAGGCGCAGCGCCGGACTCATAAGGTCGGTGTCGCAACGGGCAGTCTGCACCTCGGCGGCCGTGATGCCAAGGCGCGTCAGCACATTGTCGACGGTGGCGCGAAGGTCGTAGAACGTCGAGGCTTCGGCCTTATGCTGCCACGAGGCCGCACGGCTGTCGCCCGTGAGCCACAGACCCAGACGCTGACCCTCCTGGAAGGGAGCGAGAGGCTTCTCGGCCGTAACTTCCACGCCCGGACGCAGAGAATATACGTGGCCGAACTCGTACATGCGCAGGTCGGGCGAACGGCGGTTGATGTTGCGGGCCATGGCCTGGAGGCCGCCGAACAAGAGGGTGCGGCGCAGCACACAGAGGTCCTGGCTCAGAGGATTGAGCAGTCGCACGCAGCCGTCGGCGCTATGCTCGTCGAGCTCGCGGTAGAAAGCCTCGGCCGTGAGCGAGTTGTTCATTATCTCGCGGTATCCGGCACCCGACAGCTGCTCGCTGAGTACGCAGCGCAGGTCGTCGTCGGCATCGGTACGTGCCTTCACGCCTATGCTGCTGTGGAGCGACGCGGGCATCGGGATATTGTTGTAGCCGTAGATACGCAGCAGCTCCTCGTAGACATCGCAGGGACGGGTTACGTCGACACGATACGTGGGCACTGCCAGCGTCAGCGCGCCGGGTCCGGCCGGCTCGGCCTTGATTTCGAGCAATGAGAGGATGCGGTCGAGAGTGTCGTGCGGCACGTCCTCGCCTATCGCACGGGCGAATCCCTCGTAGGTAAAGTCGACGTGCGCCGGCTCCACAGGCTGAGGATAGATGTCGATGATGTCGCCGCAGATTTCACCGCCGCCCAGCTCCTGTACCATCATGGCGGCGAGCTTGAGGGCATAGAGGCAGCCGTTGGGGTCTACGCCGCGCTCGAAGCGGAAGCTGGAGTCGGTGCTGAGTCCATGGCGGCGTGCCGTGCGGCGCACGCTGGTGGGGTTGAAGCATGCGCTCTCCAGGAAGATGTCGCAGGTCTGCTCCGTAACGCCGGAGTCGAGACCGCCGAAGACGCCGGCCATGCACATGGGGCGCTCGGCGTCGCATATCATCAGGTCGGCGGCATTGAGCTTGCGCTCCACGCCATCGAGAGTGGTGAACGGGGTGCCCTCCGGGCATGTGCGCACCACGATGCGGCCTCCGCCTATGCGCGCGGCGTCGAAGCAGTGCAACGGCTGGCAGAAAGCGTGCAGTATGTAGTTGGTGATGTCGACGACATTGTTGATGGAATGCAGTCCGATTGTCTCCAGACGGGTACGAAGCCATTCGGGACTCTCGCCTACGCGGACGCCGCGGATGGTAAGGCCGGCATAGCGGGTGCATGCCTGCGTGGCCTCAACCTCGACACTGATGGCGCGGGCATCGCCGGGAGTGCCTGCACGGAAGCCGTCGACCGACGGGCGCGTGAGCGTCGTGGGTGTGCTGTGTATGCCCATCCAGGCGTTGAGGTCGCGTGCCACACCGTAGTGCGAGGCCGCGTCGATGCGGTTGGGCGTCAGGTCTACCTCCAGCACGTAGTCATCGCTGAGGCCGAAGTACTCGGCAGCCGGAGTGCCGGGGCGGGAGGCGCCCTCGGGGAGCACGATGATGCCGTCGTGGCTCGTGCCTACGCCGATCTCGTCCTCGGCACATATCATGCCGAACGACTCCACGCCGCGTATCTTGGATTTCTTGATCTTGAACTCCTTGTCGCCGTCGTAGAGCGTAGTGCCGACGGTAGCCACAACTACCGTCTGTCCGGCAGCCACATTGGGGGCGCCGCACACTATCTGCTCGGGCTGCTCGCCGCCGAGGTCGACGGTGGTGACGTGCAGGTGGTCGCTGTCGGGGTGCTCCACACACGTGAGCACCTTGCCTATGACGATGCCGCGCAGGCCGCCGCGGATGCTCTCCACACACTCCACTCCGCCTGTCTCCAGACCGATGGAAGTAAGGGCGTCGGCCACATTCTCCGGCGTCATCGAGGCTGGTATGTCGATATATTCTTTAAGCCACTTATATGAAATATTCATGGTCGTGAACGATTGATTTCTTGCGTTTAGAGGCTGTTTAAAAACGAATGTTAACGCAGGGGCGGTCAATCTCCGAGCGATTTTTGTCGTCTGATGAGGGAGTGTGGCTGTAGCCACTCGACCGAAGAAGACGGCGGAAAGCGCCGGAGAGGGACCGAGGCGGGCTGACCTTTAACATCCGATTGCCTATCATTTGTTATTTTATCCTTTTATTATGTTCGGAGGCCGATTTTATCGGGAATTGTTACTTCGGCTTTGCATCTTTTGGGTGTCTTTCATCCTTTGTCGCAGTCGCGTACATCCAGTACGCTCCTGCTCCCGCAGGATGAAATACCCTCCAAAATCTGCAACCCCTGAGTTAACATCCGTTTTTAAACAGCCTCTTACTTTAACGACTGCAAAATTACAAAGAATTTTCCAAAATACACATTGGTATAATGAAAAAGCGCGGAGAGAGGCCTTTCGGTTATTTTGTGAAAATGTAAACTTCCAGCTTGTTGATGACAGCCTTGTCGGGCGCAATGGTGTCGGCATCAACGGCCACGACCGAGACGCGGGTGCGGGCGTCGGAATAGGCATCAAACGGCCTGAAGCGTTCATCGCTGATGTGCATAAGGCTGTCGACAGGGATGCTTAGGCTGATGCTGTCACATCCCAGCGACACACGGCCACCGACCATCCGCAACCGGTCGCTGCTCCTCAGCACATTGTGCTTTACCTGAGTAAAACCGTCGGGTACCGCCACCGGACCGTTCCACCAGCAATAGACCTCGGAAACATCGACGACAGCCTCATCCTCATCATCGACAAGCTTCCATGCATACAGCATCCCGTCGGAAGCGACGATATCGGATACACGGGTATGATCGTCCCAGCTGTCAAGGTATTGCAGGCGCGAGGCTGTGAGCCGGGCCTCGTCGGCAGGCATCCGGGACAGCACCTCGCGTGCCTCCTCCTCGGTCATGGGCATACGGCATCCCGCAAACGCTTCTTTCACCGAATTGCGGAGATAAGAGGTTGTGAGCGACATCACGTTCAGCCCCGGAACGACGGACACCAGCACGAAAGAGCAGGCGAAACTCATTGCCACGACGTTGAGGTTGGCGTTGCTATTGACTATCAGCCATATCATCGACGCGAAGGCCCATACGGCGAACAAAGCGACGTAGATGCGCGACGGCGTGGGGCCATACTGGGAGAATCTGTAAATCAGACCCACCGACATCAGCACGAGCAACGGAAGCATAAGCACCGGCAGCCAGCGGCGGGCGAGTCCGGCTATGCGCCTCGCGCCGGAATTGCTGTCATCACCGCAATACGGCTGGAGGCCATAGATGGAAAGCATCACCACGACAGACAGACCGGTGACCATGGCGACGATGCTACCTTGCGGCAGACTCCACTGAATCACGATCTTCAGCGCATACACATAGAGCACCGCCATGTATATGACTACCAGCGGGAGTACCACATTCTTGCACGCGCCGGCAAAGAAACGGTCCGCGCCGCCATTTGTACCGACTGCACCGGGCCCGGGTATATTAGCCAAAAACACGAGGGCGGGAAGCGCACACGCCAGAGAGCTTATGAAGAAAACCATCGGATGGCCTACCCTTACGTCGAAAAGCACACCGACGGAGCCTATTATCATGCTCACGGCTATAGCCATAAGCACGGCAAGGCATAACGACCGGGCGACATTGACTATCTGGCTGAAGCTGAATGCAAGCATAAAGCGTCGGGAGGCTCCGCGGGCAGCAGGCATGAACACGACAGCGACAAACAGCGCCGTAGCCACAGCCACACGCCCGGCATCGTCGCCCGTCCAGCTACAATGCGTCAGGATAAGCACGAAATCCACCGCCACTATGGCGCAGACAATCGCTTGCAACACAGACTGTCGGCGCATGCCGCCGAGAAATTCAGCCCATACGCGCACCACCGACGAAAGCATGGCGCCAAGCGAAGCACACCATATGCCGGCGAACCATATTTCATTATCCTCAGGCAGGACTTTCCAGTCGCATAGCCACTCCCATACGGTGCCTGCCAGAATGAAACATACGGCGACCGGGAAACGCCGCCACAGACTTGAGGCGGCAGCACACAGAGCACGCGGCGACAGGATGCGCCGCACACGGCCGATAAAGCCTTCAGAATTGCTTTCCATGGTATTTTAATTTTTATATCAGCCAATTATCGCCCGAAGCGATAGCCCACGCCGAGCATGAGATTGCCGGGGTCGCGCCAGCGCAGCAGGCGGTAGCCGGTGCTGAGATAAAGACGCTTGGTTATAAAAGTCTTGAGAGTGAACGTCTGGTACCAGCCGCGCATGTCAGGACCTCCGGGAGCCCAGATACTGTGGCCCACGCCCACATTTACGGCAAATATGGGCATCGTCAGCTCGGCACGCAGGCTCACGCCGAGCGAGCAGCGATGGCTGAAGGGCTGGCGGTAGAAGCGGGGATCGTCTACAGGCGAATTCGGTTCGTAATAGGGCGAAAGGTTGGCGCAGTCGTCATACTGACCGTCGACGGAGGCGCCGGCGGCAAGCACGGGATTGAAGCGCCACATGGGATTGATATTGAAACCGGCGACGCCGAAGTGGCCCGGCACAAGCGCTTCGTCGGGTTCGGAGCCGCCCGTGGCGACAGCGCTGTCGAAAAAGCCGCGGCGCCATGCGCCGTATGCCGTGACGTCATAAACCATTCCGGGCTCAAAGCCGGTCCAGTCGGCGCGCGAGTCGGGCGCCACAGCCCCGAGGCTGTACGCCACGCCGAGCCGCGCCCATACGGCGTTGACGCCTGGGTTGGGGTAGTCGGTGTTGCCGTTGGAGAAGTGAGATATTCCCACGCCGCCCACCAGGGTGAGATGCCGGCTTATGCGGTATTTGAGAAGAAAATCAATATTTATGTAGGCATTGACCTTCGAGCCGAAACCGTCGATGTCGCTTGAGTCGAACGGATCGTCGTTGCTTATCTTGCGCCAGCCGAAGGAGGCGCCGAAGTTCCACTCATAATCAAGGCTGAGCGCCGGAGTGAGCGACGCTATGCGCGACCCCTGAAGCACATAGAGGTTGAAGGGCGTACCCGTCAGGCCGTCGGGAGAAAAAGCGGTAAAGCCTATGCCCGCGCCCTGATAGGCATGCGGATAGTAACGGTCCAAGTGCGAACCGCGGGGCATGCGCATGGTATAATGGATGTCCCCTGCAAAGGCGGCGTTCACCCCGCGGCCGGTGGCGTTCTCGCCACGCAGCATGGACGAAGAACGCAGAACGGGCGCGGCACGGCCGGAAAGCTCAATGCCGTGACGCCAGCGGCACTCGGTGCTGTCGGCGTCCGAGGCAACAGCAGCCGATCCACCGACGGCCAGCAGCGATACGACCACAATTATGGTCTTAAGGAAGTATGTCATATGTACTGTAGATTCTTACCGGCATTTCGATATTCAGATGTGCGATGAACGAAGTCTCCTCTCCGCCTGCCCTGATGCGCACGACGCACTGGAACGAGCAGCATTCATAATCGCACAGCACCTTGACAGCCACAGGCACACCGACAGGGACGTCCATCGACGGCGGCACAGGCGGGAAGTGGCGTAGAATGACAGGGGTCCAGCCGGACGCGAGCACACCTGTATCACCGGCCAGTTGCCAGTCCCATATGTAGTCGCCAACCGATGGCAAAGGCACCGTAGCGCCCACGCTGAGGGCGACTTCGGCCAACGGGTCGGTCAGCAGCGGCTCGAAACAATAGACCGACGGAACACCGTCGGGAGCGACAAGATCAAGTTTGGATTCTGACAGCCCGTTGAGATAATGCACCTCCGACAGCACGTCGGTGCGGGAGTACGGCGGGAATGTGCCCCATGAGTTTAGAGTGTAGTCCACGCCAAGCACTTCGACGGTCTCTGTAGGCATAAGGGTTACGTTGACGTAATAACTTGCATAGTCACCGGCTATTATCAGCGTCAGTTCGTATGGTTCCAGCCCTATGTAGCGGTCGAGACTCAGATCAAGGCCGTGCGAAGTGCGGCGCACGCCGGCCCTAAGGGTGGGTTGGTCGATATAATAACAGTCTCCGTCGACCTGTACCGGCAACGATGAGGAGCTGCCCAGCTGCCAGTCGTCGCCCGACACGTCTATATGGGCCTCCCTATGGGCAGCATCGAGAGTCACCGCCTCGGTGCTGACGCGCAAGGGCTTGATGAACACATCATTGTCGCAGCCTCCGGCCACTATGCCGAGCAGCATCACAAACAACGCCGCCGCGATATGTTTAATTCTTGATTCGGACATTATTCAGAGGGCAAAAGGTAGTCTATGTAGTTTTCCGGATTAACAACCGCCGACATGCGAACGCTGTAACTCCTGAGGAAACTTTCTGGGAATTTTGATGATGTCCTCGGATTCCACTTCAGCTCGAAAAGATTCATCTTACCGTCTATTTCCTCAATGAAATCTATTTCCTGCTGTGAAGTAGTGCGCCAGAAATAGTAATTCGGGCTGATACCGAGATAGGCATTACGCTTGATACGCTCCATGATAAAGAAGTTCTCCCATAACGCACCCATGTCGGTACGCAGCCCCGGTTCAGCAAAATTCTTGATTATCGCATTCCTGATGCCGGTGTCATAGAAATATATCTTTTTCGACTTCTTGAGCTCGTTACGCAGATTGCGGCTCAACGCACCGAGGCGTCTGACGACGAAACATTTCTCAAGCAGGTCAATGTATTTTTCCACAGTACGCGGATCGCTGCCCACCGTCTGAGCCACCTCGCTGTACGACACTTCACTTCCCACCTGCAAAGCAAGCGCTACGAGAAGTTTATCAAGTATTACCGGACGCCGTACGCCATCCATTTCCAATATATCCTTATAAAGATAACTGCCGGCAAGGCCGGTCAGGAGTTCGAGTGCCTCATCTGGATGCGTCAGGATCTCCGGATAACTGCCATAAATAAGCCTTGGGATAAACAGATCAGACACACAGCTCAAGCCGCCGGTGTCGAGCAGTTCGCCCGTCGATACCGGATACATAAAATACTCGTACTTCCGTCCCGTAAGCGGCTCGTTAATCGCCGACTGCAAATCAAGCGAACTACTGCCGGTGACTAAAATCTGCACGTCGGGGAAATTTTCCACAAGGCGTTTAATCGTCAGACCAATGCTGTCGACACGTTGCGCTTCGTCTATGATAACCGTCTTGTAATCGGCGACCAAAAGTCGCATTTTCGCGGTCGACAAAGATGTCAGCATCAGGCGGACGTCCGGATCGTCGCAATTAAGCATTAGAGCGTTCAGCCCATTTTCCTCGTCGAGCATTCGGAACAGAGTGGACTTACCCACCTGCCTCGGACCGATTAGTATGATGGCCTTGCCCTTGAACATTCTTGCGGCCACAAGCGAATACAGCTTGCGCCTTATGGATTTTATCGCAGTCATATCAAGGGCAAAAATATTAAAAAGATTGGCCTAATCCAAAAATATCATGATTTTTTTGGATTATAATCCAAAATTATCAATGATTTTTTGGATTAGCGCGATTTCAGACATTAAAGCGGAAATGCATGATGTCGCCGTCCTGAACCACGTAGTCCTTACCTTCGACCCCGAGGCGGCCGGCCTCGCGCACGGCGTTTTCACCTCCGAGCGAGACATAGTCGTCGTACTTTATAACCTCGGCACGTATGAAGCCCTTCTCGAAGTCGGTGTGTATGATGCCGGCGCAACGGGGCGCCTTGCTGCCGCGTATGAAAGTCCAGGCGCGCACTTCGTCGGCGCCTGCGGTAAAGAACGTCTGAAGGTCAAGCAGAGCATACGCCGCACGGATAAGGCGCGATACACCGCTTTCCTCCAGGCCTATGCTCTCCAGAAACTCACGGCGCTCCTCGTAGGTGTCGAGTTCGGCAATCTCGCTCTCGGTCTGCGCGGCGATAATCATCAGCGACGCGCCCTCTGCGGCAATGGCCTCGCGCACGGAATCGACATAGGCATTGCCGTCCACGGCCGATGCGTCGTCGACGTTGCACACGTACAGAACGGGCTTGGACGTCAGAAGGAAAAGCTCACGGACGAAGCGTAGCTCGTCCGGCGTCTCAAACACGACGCTGCGCGCCGGCTTACCCTGCTCGAGAGCGTCGTGAATGCGCTGCATCACGTCGGCCTGCATGCGGGCTGTCTTGTCGCCGGCTGCAGCGGCTTTCTGAGCGCGAGCCAGGCGGCCGTCGATGGTCTCCATGTCCTTAAGCAGCAGCTCGTAATCTATTATTTCTTTGTCACGCAGAGGATTGACGTTACCGTCGACATGCGTGATATTATCGTCGTCGAAGCAGCGCAGCACATGGAGTATGGCGTCCGTCTCGCGTATATTTGCCAGGAATTTGTTGCCGAGGCCCTCGCCCTTGGAGGCGCCTTTCACGAGTCCGGCGATGTCTACAATCTCCACAGTGGCCGGTACTACCGAACGGGGCTGACACATGTCGACGAGCTTGTTGAGGCGCTCGTCGGGCACACTGATTACGCCCACATTGGGCTCAATGGTACAGAACGGAAAGTTGGCCGACTGGGCTTTGGCGTTGGAAAGACAATTGAAAAGGGTACTTTTGCCGACGTTGGGCAGACCCACGATGCCGCATTTTAGAGCCATTACAGAATTCTTATGTAGTGAAAATGTTGATTCAGATTGCAAAGGTACGAAAATTTGTGCTAACTTTGCAGAATGGAGTACAGGTTTAAACCGATTATTTTTCAGTAATGGCAATGCGCGACAGAGAAATTGAGTTTACGACTTTCGACAAAGGTCTTTGGCTGAAAAAGATTTCAGACATCTACCTGCACTACAGCGCAGAACGCGAAGCCGAAGATATAAGTTTCTCGTTCCACTCATCATTGATGCGTGGCGCGATGGAACCATTGCATGTAGTCACCTATGCCTGCCTTATCCATTACCTCATCGGGAAAGGACATATTGTGAGACAGAATCTCCGTAATAAAGATATTTTCGATTATATTTTTCAAGAGCTCAATTTCGCGGCATATTGGCGCGGCGGCAAGAATCATGTCGAGGCTGCATCTTCCCATAATATTTTTAACCTATGGCGTATAGTCGAAACAGAAAAGGACATGTACGCCAAACAAGTAGAGCAATATTTCAAGCGAACATATTTTGCCGACAGAGATTTGAGCGCTGTAAGTATAAGTCTTGTGGAAGCATTTTACAATGTTTTTGATCATGCAGAGGCGGACGGAAATGCTTTCTCTATAATTTTCTACAATGAAAAAACACAGATCCTTTCATATGCTGTTTCGGATTTCGGTATAGGCATTCCAACCTCAGTACGCCGCATGCTACCTGACATTGACAAAGATACCGACGCCATAAACTGGGCTATCAAAGACACCTCCACCGTTCGCTCCACAGCACGCAATAAAGGCTACGGGATGAGCAATATCCTGGCTTCGGCTCAAATAGCACGAATTTTCAGCAACCACGGACTCTTAGTAAAGACGCAGGACATGTTCAAATCACACACAATTGATGACTTTTTCTTTCCCGGCACGATTATATACCTTGAAATTGATATGTCAACATTCGAGAAAGAAGAAGTACTCGACACCTTCACCATATGACCGCATCACCTATGAAAACAATCATATTAAACGACATACTTACTAAAAACAACAACATCGCAGACGCAGGCGCTTCACTGTATGCTCTGCTAAAAAGCACTGTCGACAATAACGAGACTGTAGTGATAGATATGGAGGACGCAACCTCGCTCCCTTCGATATTTCTGAACGTTTCTTTCGGAAGATTAATCGACGAATTTGGCCCAGGCGTTATTCACGACTGGGTATCCTTCACAAAAATCACAAAATCCCAAGCGGAACGGCTACGGCAGTATATTCACAACTACAAAGCATAGGGTACGAAAATTTGTGCTAACTTTGCAAGATATAAATGCGATATGGGATACGAAGCCGAGACATATAACGTGTATCGCCGCGGAGCCTCCGACGGGGCGCTGATGGGTCTTGTGCTGTGTGGCATTTTCGCCTCATGGGCGCTGTCGATGCGCATAGCCGTGGCTTCGCTGGCTTTTCCCGTGCTGTGCCTGGCGGTGCCTGTGCTCCTCTACATGATGCTGCGCCGCGCATACCGTGCCGACGGCTGCCGAAGCACGTTTGCGATGCTGTGGATGCACGGCATCTGTATCTTCTTCTTCGGCACCCTGCTTATGGCCGCCCTGGCGCTGGCATGGCTACGGTGGTTTGAGCCGTCGCTCGTGCGCGACTCGTTGCTACAGGCAGCCGATGTGTACGCGCAGCTGCCGTCGGCGCAGGCTCAGAGCATGGCTAAGGCCGTGCACACCATTGTGGAACAAAACATGGTGCCGCGCGCCATCGACATCGCCCTGGCGCTCCTTTGGGCCGGCGTATTCTCCGGCTCCATTCTGTCAATCATAGTCGCCGCCGTCATCCGCGCCGGCAAAAAAAGATAATCATTTCTGAAATGGATATATCAGTAGTAGTGCCCCTCTTCAACGAAGCCGAATCGCTGCCCGAGCTGGAGCAGTGGATAGAACGCGTGATGCAGGCCAACGGTTTCAGTTACGAAATCATCTTCGTAAACGACGGAAGCACCGACGACTCATGGCGCGTGATATGCGATCTGGCCGAAAAGAACCCGGCAGTGCGGGGCGTATGCTTCCGGCGCAACTACGGCAAGAGCCCGGCTCTGAACGTAGGTTTCGCCCGAGCATGCGGAGAGGTCGTCATCACGATGGACGCCGACCTGCAGGACTCCCCGGACGAGATTCCCGAGCTCTACCGCATGATTACGGCCGACGGCTTCGACCTCGTCAGCGGCTACAAGCAGAAGCGCTACGACCCGCTGTCGAAGACCATACCGACAAAACTCTTCAACGCCACGGCGCGCCGCGTCAGCGGCATACACAACCTGCACGACTTCAACTGCGGCCTCAAAGCCTACCGCAGCAAGGTGGTGAAACACATAGAGGTGTACGGCGACATGCACCGCTACATCCCCTACCTCGCCAAGCTGGCAGGCTTCACGCGCATTGGCGAAAAAGTGGTGCACCATCAGGCCCGCAAGTACGGCAAGAGCAAATTCGGTCTCGACCGTTTCGTCAACGGCTATCTTGACCTTATCACGCTGTGGTTCACAGGCAAATTCGGCGGCAAGCCCATGCACTTTTTCGGTCTCGCGGGCTCACTGATGTTCCTGCTCGGCTTTGTCGCCACCGGCATCGTGGGCTTCGGCAAGCTATGGAACATGTACCACGGCCAGCCCTACACGCTCGTGACCGACAATCCTTACTTCTTCCTGGCCCTGACGCTTATGCTTCTGGGCGCGCAGATGTTTCTCGCCGGATTCGTCGGCGAGCTCGTCGCCCGCAACGCACCGGGACGCAACCACTACGAAATAGACTCTGAAATCGGCGACACCGATTGTAAAGCAACAATATAACCACATGGAACTTAACGCATTCGCACAATTTGCCAGCCTCGTGGAATCGCGCCACAGTTGCCGGCACTATAAAGATACACCCGTCGACCGCGACCTCTTACGCACCGTCCTCGACACTGCACGCCTCGCCCCCTCTGCCTGCAACAGGCAGCCATGGAGTTTCATAGTACTCGAAGGGGAACAGGGACGCGACATCTGCGCACGTGCCTACGACCGCGAGTGGATACGCGAGGCACCGGCATTCATAATCGTATGCGGACACCACGACGAGTCGTGGCACCGCAGCTACGACGGCAAAGATCACGCCGACATTGACGTGGCAATCGCCACCGAGCACATCTGCCTGACAGCCACCACACTCGGCCTCGGCACATGCTGGGTATGCAACTTCGACCCGCAGCAGTTGCGCACCGACCTGCACCTGCCAGAGCACATCGAACCGATTGCCATCATCCCGATAGGCTATCCGGCATACGACGAAAAAGCACCCGCACGCAAGCGCAAGGCTCTCGACGACATCCTCCAATGGGGCATAAACTGACAGCATATCTGGCACTGACCGTCCTTGCGGCCGCATGCCTCGGTGCATGCAACACAAGCGGCTGCCTCGACAACCGCAGCAGTCTGCCGCTGGCCGAGTTCCGGTCGTCGGCTACCGGCGACGTGATTTCGGTCGACTCGCTTGAGGTGGTCGGCGTGGGCGCGCCCGACGGCGACGTGCTCAGCCCCGCCACTCCTGCCAAAAGCCAGCTCTACCTGCCCATGCGCTCCACGCAGAGCAGCACGGCATGGCAGTTCATCTACCGCCAGAAAGCGCTCGACAATCCCGACCTCATCGACACCGTGGAGTTCGAGTACGAGAGCATTCCCTACTTCGCGTCGGAAGAGTGCGGCGCGTCCTACCGCTACCGCGTGACAAAGGTATCGCACACCACCCACCTGATTGACAGCGTACGCATGGCCGACTCGCTCATAACCAACATCGACCGCGTGGCAATACTCATATATTTCCGCACCCAAGAGGCGGACCAACCCGACCAGGAGGCGGCCGTCCGGTGATGCGACACGTCCTGCTACTGCTTCTGCTGGCCGTAGTGCCGGCTCTCACGGTTCTGCCGCAGCGCCGCACCACACCCGTCAACAACGCCGCCACAGCCACCCAGAGCCGCAACGAACTGGCCGGCGACACCGCGCGAATCAACGCGCAGCGCCGCGCTCAGTCCACGAGCTATGTCAACGACAAAGGCATGCTCGTATGGGTCGACACCATCACCGGCGACAAATGGGTGGACTCTCTCGCCAAGGTGGGAGGCATCCCCAAGATGCAATACCCGCTGCTCCACTCCGTCAGCGTGTCGGTCGACATCTGGGACGCCGCCATGCGCCTTTTCGGGCAGGACTACGGCCTTACGGGATTTGCCGCCGAACTGAACATGCACAACCGCTACATACCCGTATTCGAGGCGGGACTGGGAATGGCAAACCACAAGCCGTCGGGGATGGGATACACCTACAAGGCTCCGCTGGCGCCCTACTTCCGCATCGGCGCCAACTACAACTTCCTGTACAACAGCAATCCCGACTACATGCTGACGGCCGGCCTGCGCTACGGCTTCTCCACATTCCGCTGGGAGGTCACCGACATTGAGGTCAATTCACCCTACTGGCAGGAGACCGCCACTACCTCAATACCCCGACAGAATTCCACCGCCAGCTGGCTTGAAATATGCTTCGGGCTCCGCGTAAAGTTATGGAAAGGCATCTCCGCCGGCTGGACTCTCAAATACCACAGCCTGCTCCACCGCAGCCATACCCCTTACGGCGAAGCATGGTATATACCCGGTTATGGCTCGCGCAACGGAGCCCTGACAGGTGCGTTCCATATCACGTACACCATTCCGCTGCGCCGCAAGCAAAGCCCCGAGACCACCGAGACGGACAACAACACACCACCAACAACAGCACCGCAATGACCGACACCAAGCCCTCTACCGTCTACTTCTGCCCGCGCATCACGGCAGACAATCTCGTCAAAGTATATCAGGCACTCGGACGCGAAGCCAAAGGACGCGTCGCCATCAAGCTCTCCACCGGTGAGGCCGGCAATCCCAACCATCTAAGCACCGATGTAATCAAGCGCCTCGTACACCTTGTGGAAGGCACCATAGTGGAGTGCAATACTGCCTACGAAGGACGCCGATGCAATGTGGCCGATCATCTCCAGACGGCGGCCGAGCACGGTTTCACGGCCATAGCCGAGGTAGACATCATGGACGCCCAGGGCGACATCGCCCTGCCGGTGCGCCGGGGCAAGCACCTCAAGGAAAACTACGTAGGCCGCAACTGGCTCGATTACGACTTCACCATAGTGCTCTCCCACTTCAAGGGACACCCGATGGGCGGCTTCGGCGGCGCGCTCAAGAACGTAGCCATAGGCATGGCATCCAGCCGCGGCAAGGCATGGATACACACCGCCGGAACCTGCGCCGACGTGCCCGTCGACTGGGCCAACGTACCGCCGCAGGACGACTTCCTTGAATCCATGGCCGAGGCTTGCGAATCGGTATTCGACAAAGCCGGCGACAACATTCTCTTCATCAGCGTAGCCAACAATCTGTCGGTCGACTGCGACTGCGTGGCCGAGCCCGAACCCATCCGCATGGGCGACATCGGCATTCTCGCCTCTCTCGACCCCGTGGCTCTCGACCGTGCATGCGTCGACATGGTCTACAACTCTCCCGACCCCGGCAAGACACATCTTATAGAACGCATGGAGAGCCGCAACGCCACCCACATCCTTGACTATGCCGAACAGCTCGGACTCGGCACACAGCGTTACGAGCTGCGCACCATCGACCCGGCCGATGCCTGACGCAGCCCTGCCCTCGGCGCGCGTAGTGCTGGTGTGCGGTGTCAGCTGCAGCGGCAAGACCCGGCTCGCCCGCCGTTTCGAAGCCGACGGCTACACACGCCTGTCATCCGACGCGCTTCTTTGGGAGCGCGCCGGCGAGGCCTATGCTGCCATGTCACCTGAAGCACGGCGTGAACTATTCATGTCAGTAAACGCCGAGCTTGCGTCACGCCTCGCGCCGATGCTCGACGCCGGTCTGCGCGTAGTCGTGGACGCACCTCTTTGCAAGCGCCCGCAGCGCGACGCCCTGCGACGCATCTGCGCCGACCGGCGCATCGACGCCGCCACAATCTTCCTCGACGTATCTCTCCCCGAACTGCAACGCCGCCTCACCGGCCGCCGCGGCACCGGCCCTGACGACCAGATAGTCTCACCCGACGCTCTTGCCTCTTTCTACTCCGGCTTTGAGCGCCCCGCGCCGGAGGAGCACGCCATTATCCTCGTGGATTAGGCGCATTTTCGCGGATTTTCGCTCGATTTTCAAAAAAAATCCGCAAAATATTTGGCCGGTTCAAATATTTGCAGTACCTTTGCATCGCAAAAGCGGAAAACGCCGGCGCACCACTATGCGAAAATAGCTCAGTTGGTAGAGCACGACCTTGCCAAGGTCGGGGTCGCGGGTTCGAGTCCCGTTTTTCGCTCAAAGAGAACATTAAAATTCTTCAAGTCAGAACATCGTTTCGGCCGCCACACCAAGCTATGCGAAAATAGCTCAGTTGGTAGAGCACGACCTTGCCAAGGTCGGGGTCGCGGGTTCGAGTCCCGTTTTTCGCTCAAAAAGAGCGCCCTGCGGCGTTACTGACTTAACTTGTCCGGATGGCGGAATTGGTAGACGCGCTACTTTGAGGGGGTAGTGATCATTAGATCGTGTGAGTTCGAGTCTCATTTCGGACACTTTCGAAAATTCCAAGTAATTGAAATTCAATTACTTGGAATTTTTCTTTTGTATTTTCGTCAACCATATGTCAACCAAAATCGGTTCTATGATTTTTGTCAACGCCGTTGACGGCAATTCAACGACTTTTAATAAATCTTGAAGCGTTAAATAAACCTAAATCAACCGCGATTAAATCCTGCATTGTCATCTTACTGAAGAAGCGGGTTTCCTAAATGTTAAAATTGACGGCAATCAGGATAACCTAATTGCCGTCATTCGAGTGAAGTTATTTTCTTTGTTTAATCAGACGCTGAACATCGCTTCGGCGATAACAAACCTTGCGCCCTACTTTGACGGCTTCGAGATAGCCTTTGTTTCGCCAGTGCCACAAGGTGGTGTCGCAGACACCAAATTTTTTCATTACCTCTTTCTTTGTGAGTAAATCTTCTTGGGCAGCACTGACCATCGTTGGCAAGATTTCGTCTTTCGCTTTTGCGATGGCGTTGTCGAGAAGGTCTGACAAATCTCCTGCCGTTAAAGACACGATTATGTCCCGACCTCCATTGTTTACTAATGATAGTATATCAGTCATAAGGGTGGATTAAGTGGTGGTTTGGGATACGAGTAGAAAAAGGCAGCGGGTATCCCTCCCGCTGCCCACCACTAAATCCACAATCAAAAATAAAATTTATGACTGCGATTCAGTGGCAAAGTTAGCGAAAAATCCCGGATTTTACGCTATGGATCAGCGACTATTTTTCGGATTGAGCCGGAAAAGTGTCAGGAAAAGTGTCTGATTCTTGGACGGCTGCGGCCTGATTGTCCTCTTTCGGAACATATTTGAGTATGTCGCCGACGGTTTCGGTTATCCACTGCTCGAAAGCGGATATGAGTTTGCGCCCTGTGGTATGGCCGAGAAGGATTGCTCCGGGATTGAAACGGTCGCCGCCCAGTTCAAACATCAGGTCGTATGGTTCAAGGTCGATTGTGAGGCGTTTGCCTTCCGAGGTCAGATGTATGTTGCCGTCCCCGTCTATGGCGATGAAGCCTTTTTGCTCCAGCCCCTCTATTACCGTTCCCCACTCGTGGTCGTAGCGGTTGTACGGCATACCGGCGTGGATACTGGGGTTGATATTGGCCAGTCTTCTGAGATTATAGAGGAAGGTCGAGAAGTTCAGAGGATACAACCTGCCGTGAGTATACGGAACGACCGCCTTTGCCTCAATTACACACTCTTGTTCCGTTGTTCCGGCGTATTGTGCCTGCGGTTCGGTTATCTCCCATTTACGGGAGAACGTCATGCCGGCAATCTCGACCTTGTATGTCGCATACTGGCGTGTGGCGGGTTGTATGGTGGTGGCTTCGATGCGATGCGCTATCATGTCGTATAGGGCGCGTTCATTTCCCGATGCGCGATGTGGCAGGGGCTGCAACGGCATTATGCCACGCTGGGGATTATCGGTGTACGGCGATGTGATTAGGCCACGTTCATACAGGCGGGTTGCCACGGCGATTGTCTGCGTCGGCATCCAGCCGAGGTTATCAAACGCATCCATCTGGAGTGTAGTCATTATATGCGGCGACAGCTTGGGGTCGGTCGTTTCACTTACGGTCATACGCGCCTTAACCGTGGTGCCGGTCTTTATGGCTTCAAGTATGGCGGCGCACTCGTCAGCGGTTTCCCATGTCTGGTCCGAAGCGAGGTTCAGCCCTGCCGCCTCTATGGTGATGTAGTATTGCTGGCGGTTGTTGGCTGTCCGTTCATGCTCCTTGTCAATCTCTCCGAGAAGGGAGATTGCAACCGCCTCCTGCCGTGTGAGTGATTTGCCCTCGTAATACCAGCGGTCAAGAACGCGGCTGAAATTATAGTCGAACAACATCTCCATGCCGTTGGCGACAAGTCCGCACTGGGCGAGATAGTGAAGCACGCGCCCTTTTTCACGTTTTGCGAATATGGGCTTTATTGCCTCGTGGTCAAGTTGGGTCAGCCACATACGGCTTGTGGGCTGTCCCACGCGGAAGTGGCGGCAGAGGGTGAAGAAACGTGCCTGCGCCTCCGCGCCCTCGCCTGAGGCGAAAACGACCTCTTTTGCCGTGCGGAACAGGCGTCGCAGACGGCGGTCTGTGGTCTTGTCCGTCACCTGCATCTTATACTTGGCTGGGACGAAAGGCACTCTGCCCTCGGCCATCTTCGACAGCGGTGTCAGGGTTATGAAATCCTTTCTTACGTAAGCTACGGTTATCTCTTTGTTGGTGAAGACTCCGAAATGAAGTCTTGTTGTCGCCTTGAGCGATCTGGCGACGGCTCTCGCTATGCGATATTTCTCGCAGATAATAAGTATCATAATTTAATGTGGGTTTAGTGGGTGATGTTTTTATGAAAGACACGGGAAGGGCGCGCACCTCCCCGTGTCTTGGAGTTGCTTGTATCTGTGACGACAGACTGCCGGTTTCGGGATAGTTTCTGGATGGTTGCGGATTCAGTGGTTGGAATTGCAGCTAAATTCCGGCAATCATGTCAGCAAATCGCAGTCGTCTTTTGACTGTGGATTACGATTTATGTGTAGTGGCGAGGCGGGTTCAAGGCTTCGGACCTTTGGGCTTACGCTGCTGTTTCTGCTGCGCCTCGTCTTTTGGTGCGGTCTGGCCCCGTTGGAGTGGGTCTTGCACGTTCTTTGTCGCCTCGTTGGTCTTGCCCTCGTTGTTGACGGCTACCTGCGTCTTGCTTTCCTCGGCTATGCCGACAACCTTGTCGCGGTCGGGATATACGCGCGTGGTTTCGGGCTTGCGTTCTTTGGGGTCATACTGGAGATAGGCTGAAAAGGTGTTTCCGCGTGAGTCTTTAAGCTCGCCGACATATACCTTCTCCCCTGCGAGATAGGCATCCTGCTTCGCCTTGTCCAGAGGTATGTCGAACCATTTGTGGAGGCGTTTGGGGTTGCCGTTCTCGTCGTGCCAGTTATCTCGCAGGGCGCGTTCCGGCTGAAGCTGCTCGTTCAGTTCCTTATACAGATTTGAATTTACGAAGGCGACATCGTGCTTCGAGGCGTTGTACTGGAGGTCGGCATAGAATTTCTGCCCGTTGGGTAGCTCGACGTATTGTTTGGGTATGAGCGCGCCTGTCTTGAGATAGTTGATGTCGTCCATCGACAGGTCTATGTTGGCGACTTTCGGCTTGATGAACGCCTCTTTTACGGTCACGCACTCGATTTCGTTTGTGAGCTTATCGACGCTCACGAGGCATTTCTGTAATTCTCCCGTCTTGGGGTCGGCAAGTTCCACGACTTTGCCGAGGTTGCCTGTCTTTGCGAGTGCCTCTTTGTCTTCCTCGGTGAAGGTGTAGCCCCTGAAAGGCTGGTCGAGCTGCGGTTTCTCCTTCACGAAGTGAGGTATGAGTGAAAATGTGCCGTCGTCGTTGGTGCGGAATGACAGGCGTGCTTTCATCTCGTCGCCGCTGCCGTCGGTGTTGTTCCTGACTGTAAATAGTTGCGGCGACTTGTGGTTGTAGATCATCTGCTGGAGCGCGCCCGACTTTTCAAGGTCCTCGCGTTTGATGCCCCAGTCTTTTTCTATTGCCGGCCAGTCTATCTTTTCCGGGTCGATAGGCGGCACTTTTGCGGCTTTCGCCTCAACGCGGTATTTCTCCAGCATCGCCTTGTTGGTTTCGGGGTCGTTGAGCATTTCCGCCATAGGCTCGGCAAGTGCGTCGTAATCTTCGGCTGACATCTTGAAGATGCCGAAGGTTGTCGGGTTCTTTGCCTGACGCATGAAGTTGGCGATGAACGCTTCGAGTGGGTTCTGTCCTTTGTTGAACTTTACCATCTCGCTTAGCGGTGTCGATTTGACATCCGCCATCCGGGGTGTCCCGTCGAGGTTCTGTCCGACTACTGCGCCGATCTGCCCTGTTTCGTTATTGCGGGCAATCAGCACCTCGTCCTTTTCAGGAGTCTGTTCCATAATGAATTATGATTTAGTGGTGATTATGATGCGGCATTGTCGCCGTCTTTATACTGTTTCTTTTTCAGCTTGGGATATTCCGGGTGCCGGGAGCTGATGAAATGAGAGTCTATGAAATTGTTGAAGGCTTCCTGTGTTACGAAAGCTGCGCCGCAAGTGCGGCTTTCATATATCTCGATTATTCCCTCGTCACGGTATTTACGTATTGTCTTTTTGGTGATGTGCAGCCCTGCCGCCACATCGTCAAGAGATATTATGCGCTTGCCGTGGTAGAATAATTCGGGAGGTGCGCGTGTCTTGTCGCCGTTGGCTTCCCTTATGCCTCCGAGTGCCATGCACGCCATCAGTGCGGTCTTGTAGTCCGTGTCGTTAGCTGTCGTTGAAGCCATGATGTTATTCGGCGTTAGAGTTGTCGAACATATCTTTGAGCGCGGTCGATACAGATATGAGGAACAGGCAAACGGAAAAGCACTTGAACGCCTTGATTTCATTCTTGTTCATCGAGTTGAAATCGACGGGCTTTTTGTCAGACTTACGCTTGAGAAAGCGACGGTTGTTCCTTACGGCAGGCTTCTTCTCGAAGCCCTTTTCATTTGGTGGATTGTTTCCTGTTTTCGTCACTTTTAAGGACTTAAAAATTTATCTTCTGATTATCAACGGATAAGCTTTGCTGGATTTGGTAATTTGGGTAACGCGGCGTAAATTTGCGTCATGTTTATCAACCGGTCCAGGAACAAATCAGGCACAAC
>ERZ808042.48-NODE-48-length-124386-cov-8.627525_pt1 | contig 124386 bp, 135 predicted proteins | sample MGYA00380193_ERZ808042 | MGnify/ENA primary metagenome ERZ808042 (study PRJEB31490, sample SAMN06133401) | mouse gut metagenome | isolation source: M1_2 | host: mice | place: China: Chengdu | collected 2015-05 ...
GAGAAGGGGGCCGAGTGCACCATCGCCGTCATGCCGGTGAGCATGGAGGAGGCCACCCGCATGGGCATCATGAGCACTGACGACAACGGCGCCATTGTGGACTTCGAGGAGAAGCCCAAGCAGCCCAAGAGCAACCTGGCCTCCATGGGCATCTACATCTTCACCTGGTCCGTGCTGCGGGAGTATCTCATCGCCGACGAGGCCGACCCCAGCTCCGAGAACGACTTCGGTAAGAACATCATCCCCAACTTCCTGAAAGACGGCCGGCCCATGTACGCCTACGCCTTCGAGGGCTACTGGAAGGACGTGGGCACCCTCAACAGCCTGTGGGACGCCAACATGGACCTGCTGGACCCCAAGGACCCCATCAACATGCGCGATCCCAGCTTCCGCATCTACGCCCGGAACTACTCCGCCCCCGCCACCCGCATCGGCACCGGCGCCAAGGTCACCAACTCCTTCGTGGCCGAGGGCTGCACCATCCGTGGCAGCGTGGAGCACTCGGTGCTGTACACCGGCTGCCAGATTGAGGAGGGCGCGGTGGTGGTCGGCGCGGTGGTCATGCCCAACACCATCGTGCGCAAGGGCGCCGATTTGAGCTACTGCATCGTGGGCGAGCGGTGCGTCATTGAGGAGGGCGCCCGGATCGGCGAGCGCCCGGAAAATTACCTCGACGCGGACTGGGGCATCGCCGTGGTGGGCCACGACAGGACCATCGCCGCCGGCTCCGTCGTCAAACCTAAGGAAATTGTTTAAGGGGGTGTCCACCATGAAAATGACTGGTATTATCTTCTCTGATCTGTACTCCGACGCGCTGAACTCCTTCACCCAGGACCGCAACATGGCCGCCATCCCCTTCGGCGGGCGCTACCGCCTGGTGGATTTCGCTCTGTCCAACATGGTCAACTCCGGCATCCTCAACGTGGGCGTGCTGGTCAAGCAGCACTACCACTCCCTGATGGACCATCTGAGCAACAGCCAGGAGTGGGATCTGAACCGCAAGATCGGCGGGCTCCAGCTCCTGCCCCCCTTCGCCACTCAGGACGGCAACACCAGCGGCACCCGGGGCAAGCTGGACGAGCTGCGCAACGCCCTGGACTATCTGGAGACCATCGCCTCCACCCCCTACGTCCTGCTGGCCGACGCCTACGTGCTGTGCAACATCGACTACCGCGCCGCCCTGGAGGACCACATCGCCAGCGGCTGCGACATCACCATGCTGGCCACCAAGGAGACGGAGGACTCCCAGATCAACTGCGCCTCCGTGATGAAGGCGGACGCCAGCCACCGGGTCACCGCCTATGCCCTGGACTGCCCCGCCAAGGCCGGGGACTACGCCAGCATGGGCCATATGATTATTTCCAGGGAGTTCCTCATCAACGTCATCCGGGACTACACCTCCCGGGGCATCTACGACTTCCTGCGGGACTTCATCCAGCACGAGTTCAACCGGGGCCGTCTGACCATCAACCTCCACGAGGTGGACAGCACCGTCCTGCGCATCCGCAACGTGGAGGAGTACTTCCAGAGCAGTCTGGCCATCCTGGATGACGACGTGTCCTCCGCCCTGTTCCGGGGCGACCGGCCCATCCACACCCGCGTCACCGACGAGGTCCCCGCCTACTACGGCCTGGACTGCCAGGTGGACCGCTGTGTCATCGCCGACGGCTGCTTTGTGGATGGGAGCGTGGAGAACTGCGTGCTGTCCCGGAGCGTGAAGGTGGGCAAGGGCGCCAAGCTCAAGAACTGCGTCATCATGCAGGGCAGCGTGGTGGGTGAGAACGCCAGCCTGGAGAACGTGATTGTGGACAAGTGGGTCACCATCAGCGAGGGCACGCAGCTCAAGGGACTGGATTCCAACCCCGTTGTCATCCGCAAAGGAGTAACCGTATGAAAATTTTGATCGCATCCCCCGAGGCCGCGCCCTATATCAAAACGGGCGGGCTGGGCGACGTGGCCGCCGCCCTGCCAAAGGCCCTGGCGGAGTCCCCCAACACAGAGGTGTATATCTTCCTCCCCTATTACAAGGCCGTCAAGGACAACCCGGAGTTTGAGATCGAGTATATCACCAATTTCTCCGTCCCCCTGGCCTGGCGCAACGTGTACTGCGGGCTGTTCCGGGCGGTGAGCAAGAAGAAAAAGCTCCAGTACTACTTCATCGACAACGAGTACTACTTCTACCGGGACGGCTGCTACGGCCACTATGACGACGGCGAGCGCTTCGCCTTCTTCTCCAAGGCCATTCTGGAGTCCCTGGCGTACCTGGACTGGTATCCCGACGTGATCCACGCCAACGACTGGCAGACCGCCCTGGTGCCGGTGTTCCTGCGGGCCTTCTACATGGGCATGGCGAAGTACCGGCCCATCCGCACCCTGTTCACCATCCACAACATGGAGTATCAGGGCCGCTTCCCCAACGAGTTTGTGGAGGAGGTGCTGGGCCTGCCCGAGGACTGGAAGGGCACCATGCACTTTGACACCTGCACCAACCTGATGAAGGCCGCCATCCACACCGCCGACCGGGTGAGCACCGTGTCCAAGACCTACGCCTCCGAGATTCAGGACCCCTACTACGCCCATGGGCTCCACGACGTGCTGCGCCAGCACGCCTACAAGCTCAGCGGCGTGGTCAACGGCATTGACACCGAGGTGTTCGACCCCGCCGCCGACCCCCTGATCTACACCAACTTTGACGCCTCCACCCTGGAGAAAAAGGCGGAGAACAAGAAGTTCCTCCAGGAGCGCCTGGGCCTGGCCGTCAAGGACGTGCCCGTGGTCATCATGATTACCCGTCTGGTGGGCCACAAGGGCGTGGACCTGGTGCAGGCCGTCATGGATGACCTGATGTGGGACGACCGCCAGCTGGTGGTCATCGGCACCGGTGAGCGGCAGTACGAGGACATGTTCCGGGCCTATGCCGCCAACTTCCCCGCCAAAATGTCCGCCAACATCGTGTTTGACAACACCCTGGCCCATCAGGCCTACGCCGGGGCGGACCTGGTGCTTATGCCCTCCAAGCAGGAGCCCTGCGGCCTGACCCAGCTCATCGCCATGCGCTACGGCACCATCCCCATTGTCCGGGAGACCGGCGGACTGCTGGACACCGTCCCCGCCTACAACATCGAGACGGGAGAGGGCAACGGCTTCACCTTTAAGAGCTACAACGCCCACGACATGCTGGACGCGGTGCGCCGGGCGGAGGCGCTGTTCTACGACAAGGAGCACTGGACCGCCTTGCAGAAGAGCGTCATGGGCTACGACAGCTCCTGGAAGCGCTCTGTCCAGGAATATTGGGACATTTACCGCTCCATCACCACGGCGGACAAGTGATCTGGGCCTTTTCGCCCCTTTTCCCGTCTTTTTCCCAAAGACGAAAAAAATGAAAATTTATAGTGCACAACCTTGACATCTATGCTATAATATAGGGGCGTGTTACCGCGCCCCGCATCATCACAGCCTGCGGGAGCAGGCTGTGATTTTTTCCATCAATTCCCCGGCTTTTGCCGGTCAAGAAGGAGTTAATATTTCGTATGGATCAGAAACAAATCATCAAAGAACTGGACGAAATGCTGCTGGTGCGGTATGGCTGCTCCATGGAGACCGCCTCTCCCCAGCAGGTATACCGCGCTTTGTGCTACGTGGTCAACGGGATGCTGGCCAGCAGGAGCGCCGAGTTTTACAAGAAGAACCAGGGCAAGCAGGTCTATTATATGTCCATGGAGTTTTTGGTGGGCACCTCCCTGCGCAACAACCTGTATAACCTGGGCCTGGAGGATGTCTTTACCAAGGCGCTGGCCAAGTGCGGCGTAGACATTCACGACCTGTACGAGATGGAGCCGGACGCGGGGCTGGGCAACGGCGGCCTGGGCCGGCTGGCCTCCTGCTATATGGACTCCGCCGCCACCCTGGACCTGCCCATGACGGGCTACTCCATCCGGTATGAGTTCGGCATCTTCAAGCAGAAGATCGTGGACGGCTGGCAGATGGAGTTCCCCGACGACTGGCTGAGCATGGGCGACGTGTGGCTGGTCCCCCACGAGAGCGAGGCGGTGGAGGTCCGCTTCGGCGGCAGCGTCCACGGCTGGGAGGACGGCGGCAAGTACCGGGTGAAGCATGTGGACTTCCAGTCCGTCATGGCGGTGCCCAACGACATGTATATCTCCGGCTATGAGAGCAAGGCGGTCAATCCCCTGGTGCTGTGGTCCGCCAAGTCCCCCAACAGCTTCGACATGTCCGCCTTCTCCCGGGGCGACTACGCCAAGGCCCTGGAGGGCGACACCATGGCCGAGGTCATCTCCAAGGTGCTCTACCCCGCCGACGACCACATCGAGGGCAAGCGGCTGCGCCTGCGCCAGCAGTACCTGCTGGTGTCCGCCTCGGTGCAGACCATCCTGAAAAAGCACCTGCGGGACAACAAGACCCTGGATAACCTGCCCGACAAGGTGTCCATCCACATCAACGACACCCACCCCGCCCTGTGCGTGCCGGAGCTGATGCGCCTGCTGGTGGACGAGCACAACTACCCCTGGGACAAGGCGTGGGACATCACCTGCCGCACCCTCAGCTACACCAACCACACCGTCATGAGCGAGGCCCTGGAGCGCTGGGACGTGTCCCTGTTCCAGCAGCTGCTGCCCCGGGTGTTCCAGATCGTCCAGGAGATCGACCGCCGTCTGCGGGACGACCTCCACGGCTTCTACGGCAATGACACAGGCAAGATTGAGTATATGGCGGTGATCAGCAAGAACGAGATCCGCATGGCCAACCTGTGCCTGGCCTGCTGCCACAAGGTGAACGGCGTGTCCAAGCTCCACTCGGAGATTCTGACCAACTCCATCTTCCGGGACTACTACCAGATGGAGCCCGACCACTTCTGCAACGTCACCAACGGCATCGCCTACCGCCGCTGGCTGTGCCAGGCCAACCCGGAGCTCACCGCCCTGCTCAAGGAGCTCATTGGGGACGGCTTTACCACCGATTCCACCCAGCTGGAGAAGCTGCTGAAGTACAAGGACGACCAGAAGGTGCTCAAGAGGCTTCAGGAGATCAAGCTGGACAACAAAAAGCGGCTGGCCGACCTGATCCTCAAGCGCAACGGCGTGATGGTGGACCCCGGCTCCCTGTTCGACGTGCAGATCAAGCGGCTTCACGAGTACAAGCGCCAGCTGCTCAACGTGCTCCAGATTCTCCACATGTACCTGGAGATCAAGGCCAACCCCGGCGCCCCCTTCCAGCCCCGGACCTTTATCTTCGCCGCCAAGGCCTCCGCGGGCTATATCATGGCCAAGCAGATCATCCAGCTCATCGTGTCCGTGTCCAACCTGGTCAACCACGACCCGGACGTCCAGGATAAGCTGAAGGTGGTGTTCATGGAGGACTACAACGTCTCCCTGGCCGAGATCATCATCCCCGCCGCCGAGATCTCCGAGCAGATCTCCATCGCCGGTAAGGAGGCCAGCGGCACCGGCAACATGAAGCTGATGATCAACGGCGCGGTGACCCTGGGCACCCTGGACGGCGCCAATGTGGAGATCCACGAGCAGGTGGGGGACGACAACATCGTGCTGTTCGGCCTCAAGACCGACGAGGTGACCGAGCTGTGGCGCCAGGGCTACAGCCCCCTGGACTACGTGCGCAATGACCCGGAGCTCAAGGCGGTGATGGACCTGCTCATGGGCGGCATCGGCGGGCTGCACTTCGACGACATCGTGCGCTCCCTCACCACCAACCACAAGGGCCCCGCCGACCCCTATATGTGCCTGGCCGACTTCCACGACTATGTCCGGGCTCAGCGGGACGTGTCCGCCATCTACGCCGACAAAACCCGGTTTGCCAAGATGTCCCTGGTGAACACCGCCAAGGCGGGCTTCTTCTCCGCCGACCGGGCCGTGGAGGAGTACGCGAAGAACATCTGGCATACCAAGTAACTCACCCGCGTAGCGACCGCCCCCGCGGGCGGCATCAAAGAGGAGGTCTGGAGCGTGAAACAGGTTTGCTTTGGCGTTGATATCGGAGGGACTACCGTCAAGCTGGGCCTTGTGAGCCGGGAGGGGGAGCTGCTGGACAAGCGGGAATTCCCGTCCTTCCGGGACCCGGGGGCCACCTTTGACGACATCGCCGGCCATATGCGCCAGGTGATGTCCGCCTTCCCCGACTGCCAGTGCGTGGGCGCGGGGGTGGGCGTGCCCGGGCCCATCGTGGACCAGTCCAGGGTCATCCACTGCGCCAACCTGGGCTGGGAGGATTTGAACATTGCCCAGGAGCTGTCCAGCCGGGCCAACGTGCCCGTCAAGGTGGCCAACGACGCCAACCTGGCCGCCCTGGGCGAGCAGTGGCAGGGCGGGGGCAAGGGCTGCCGCAACCTGGTGCTGTTCACCGTGGGCACCGGCGTGGGCGGCGGCATCATCTGCGACGGCAAAATCGTGGCCGGAGCCGCGGGAGCGGGCGGCGAGGTGGGCCATATGCCCGTCCCCTTCCACACCGACTGGCCCTGCGGCTGCGGCCGCAAGGGCTGTCTGGAGGTCACCGCCTCCGCCAGCGGCATCATCCGGGCGGCGCGGCAGTTCTCCCCCTTTAAGGAGATGGACAAGGTCACCGCCAAGGATGTGTACGACGCGGCCGCCGCCGGGGACAAGAACGCCATCTCCGTGGTGGCGGAGTCCGCCGCCGCTCTGGGCTACGCCGCCGCCGTCGTCAGCTGCGTGGTCAATCCGGAGGTCATCCTGCTGGGGGGCGGTGTGTCCGCCGCGGGCAGCGCGCTGCTGGACCCGGTTGAGGCCGCGTTTAAATCCTTCGTTTTCTCCGGCTGCGCCGGGGCCCGCTTCGCCCTGGCTCAGTTGGGCAACAACGCGGGCATTTACGGCGGCGCGGCCTTGTTCTTCGCGGAATAACGTGTTTTTTCCCCGATATGGGGCACAATAACAGGAAATCAATAAGGAGTGATTCGAGATGCTCAAGCTTGACCTGTCCAAACTGGAGGGTGTAGTCTCCCAGGACCAGATCAACGCCATGGCCCCCGAGGTGGAGGCCGCCCACGCGAAGCTCTACGACCCCTCCGCTCCGGGCTCCGACTTCGTGGGCTGGGTGCGCCTGCCCGAGAACTACGACAAGGAGGAATTCGCCCGCATCCAGAAGGCCGCCGCCAAGATCCGCAAGGATTCCCAGGTGCTGGTGGTCATCGGCATCGGCGGCTCCTACCTGGGCGCCCGGGCCGCGCTGGAGGTGTTCCCCTCCGACGGGCCCGAGATCTGCTTCGTGGGCTGCTCCCTCAGCCCCAATGAGCTGGACACGGTGATCCGCAAGCTGGACGACCGCAGCTGGTCTATCAACGTCATCTCCAAGTCCGGCGGCACCACCGAGCCCGCCGTGGCCTTCCGGGTGTTCCGGGACCTGCTGGTGAAGCAGTACGGCGAAAAGGCCAATGAGCGCATCTACGCCACCACCGACAAGGCCCGGGGGGCCCTCAAGACCCTGGCCGACTCCAACGGCTGGGAGACCTTCGTGGTGCCCGACGACGTGGGCGGCCGGTTCTCCGTGCTGTCCGCCGTGGGCCTGCTGCCCATCGCCGTGGCGGGCACGGACATCGACGCCCTCATGTCTGGCGCCCGGGACGCCATGAACGCCTTTGACAAGCGGGACATATCCAATCCCGTCTGGCAGTATGTGGCCGCCCGGAACCTGCTCTACCGCCAGGGTAAGAAAATCGAGCTGTTCTGCTCCTATGAGCCCTCCTACTCCTTCGTGGGCGAGTGGCTCAAGCAGCTGTTCGGCGAGTCCGAGGGCAAGGACGGCAAGGGCATCTTCCCCGCCTCCGCCCAGTTCACCACCGACCTGCACTCCTTGGGCCAGTATATTCAGGACGGGGAGCGCCACCTGTTCGAGACAGTCATCTACGTGGACGACACCGGCTGCGATATCGCCATCCCCTACAGCGACGACAACGGGGACAACCTGAACTATCTGGCGGGCAAGCCCCTGAGCTTCGTCCGGGAGATGGCCTTCCAGGGAACCCTGGCCGCCCACAAGGACGGCGGCGCCCCCTCCATCGTGCTGCGCATGGACAAGATGGACGTCCACGCCCTGGGCGAGCTGTTCTACTTCTTCGAGCTGTCCTGCGGCATCAGCGGCCATGTGCTGGGGGTCAACCCCTTCAACCAGCCCGGCGTGGAGGCGTACAAGAAGAACATGTTCGCCCTGTTGGGGAGGCCCTGAGCTCCTTTTTCTTGTAAGAAAAAGGAACCGAAAAAGAACTTTTGGCTCGCTGACGTTTGGGGCAAGACCTGCCAGGTTTCCGCCCGGTAACTATCGGTGAAAATAAGAGGAGCCTTCGGCATGGGCCGATGGCTCCTCTTTCAATTTTGAACCTCACCGGGGATATGATTTCCGCTTCAGGGGTTGAAAAGTGAGCCGAAGTATGCTATATTGATGGGTGAATTTTCTGCCTATCCGGCTTACACCTCACAAGAAGGGAACGATTTCACCATGTCAGGACATTCCAAGTGGCATAACATCCAGAAAACCAAGGGCGCGGCGGACGCCAAGCGCTCCGCGGCGTTCACCAAGATCGCCCGGGAGATCATCGTGGCCGTCAAGACCGGCGGCTCCGGCGACCCCAACAACAACTCCCGCCTGGCCACCGTCATCGCCAAGGCCCGGGCTGCCAACATGCCCAACGACAATATCAAGCGCACCATTGAGAAGGCGGTGGGCTCCGGCAACGCCAACGACTACGAGGCCATCACCTACGAGGGCTACGGCCCCGGCGGCGTAGCCGTCATCGTGGAGACCCTCACCGACAACCGCAACCGCACCGCCTCCGACGTGCGCCACTGCTTCGACAAGTTCGGCGGCAACCTGGGGGCCACCGGCTGCGTGTCCTGGTCTTTTGACCAGAAGGGCGTGCTGGTCATCGAGCGGGAGGATTTGGACGAGGAGACCGCCATGATGGACGCCCTGGACTGCGGCGCGGCGGATTTTGAGGCCGACGAGGACTGCTTCACCGTCTACACCACCCCGGACGATTTCGGCGCGGTGCTGGCCGCCATGGAGGAAAAGGGCTATGTGTTCGCCTCCGCCAAGGTGGAGATGGTGCCCCAGAACTACGTCGCCCTGTCCGACGAGGGCGATATCAAGAACATGGAAAAGCTCATCGACATGATGGAGGACAACGACGACGTGCAGAACGTCTGGCACAACTGGGACGAGTAAAGCATTCCCCCCTGCCCAAGGCAGGGGGGATATCTTTTATTTGCCCAGCTCCGTCCCCCGCCGCCAGGCGGCCAGCACGGCGTTGATGGCGGCGGCGCGCAGCCCGCCCCGCTCCAACTCCGCCACCCCGGCGATGGTGGACCCGCCGGGGGAGCACACCTCGTCCTTGAGCTGTCCGGGATGCTTGCCGCTCTCCAGCACCATGGCCGCCGCCCCCAGCACCATCTGGGCGGCGTACTCCACCGCCTGTGCCCGGGGCAGGCCGGCCATCACACCGCCGTCCGCCAGCGCCTCGATATAGGGGTAGACAAAAGCCGGGCCGCACCCGGCCACGGCGGAGAACTGGTCCATCAGCCCCTCGGGGATGCGCTCCACCCGTCCTGTGGCGGACAAGATCTCCTCCACGCCCTGGATATAGGCCTCCGCCGCCTCCCCGGCGCACAGGGCGGTCATGCCCTTGCCGATGGCCACGCAGGTGTTGGGCATGATCCGGACCACCGGCACGTAATACCCCGCCCCGGCCAGATGGGGACGCATGTCCTTGATGGTCAGCCCCGCCGCCATGGACACCACCACCTTGTCCTCACCCACCCGGTGGCGGTCCCGGATTTGGGGCGCCAGCTCCTCCAGCAGCTCCCCCATCCCGTTGGGCTTCGCTCCCAAAAAGAGGTATTCCGCCGCCCAGGCCGCGTCGGCGGCGCTGTCCACCACTGTGCACCCCAGCTCTTCCGCCAGTATCCGGGCCTTTTCCGGCGTGCGGTTGGCCAGCACCACCTGATCCGGGCCCACCGCCCGGCAGGCCGCCCGGGCCAGCGCCCCGCCCATATTGCCCACTCCGATAAACGCCGCTTTTTTCATCTTACCCCAACTTTCCAAAAATTTATTCTATTATAGCGCTTCCTCGATAAAGCCGCAAGTTGAAATTGACAAATAGAAAAAATTTCGATACAATAAAGCACCATCAAAATGAGGAGGGAGCTCCATGGACATCAAAAAGACCATCGAGGACATTGTCAACAAGCTCAAGGGCGACGAGGCCCTGCAAAAGCAGTTTCTCAGCGACCCCGCCGGGGCGCTGGAGAAGCTCACCGGCATCGACCTGCCCACCGAGCAGCTGGATGCGGTGGTGAACGGCGTCAAGGCCAAGCTCACCGCCGACAACATCGGCGACGCCGTCAAGGGTCTGGGCAATCTGTTCAAAAAGTGAGAAAACCCCCGCTGAATCTCAGCGGGGGTTTTTTATGAATCTGCCCTCACGTCCGTTGTAACGCTCGGGCTGGACCCATAACGGGCCGGCTTCCCTCCGACTCGGACAAAACCCAGTCCCATTGCGTGGGCCTTGGGCTTTTGTCCTCGCTCCGGTCCATCCGGCCCTATGGGTCTGCCCTCACGCCAGCGACCGGTTGATGGCGCACAGGATCGCCCGCAGGGATGCCCGGTTGATATTGTGGCTCTTGCCCACCCCGAACACGTCCCGGCCCTTGGGGTCCTTCAGGTGGATGTAGCACACCGCCTGGGTGTCCGAGCCGGAGGAGATGGCGTGCTCCTTGTAGTCCACAAACTCATAGCCCTCGATATGCCCCTGGGGTAGGTCGTGGAGGGCGTTGAAGAAGGCGTCGATGGGGCCGTTGCCCTGGCCGTAGGCCTCCATGGTGTGCCCCTTGTAGCCCACCTGGCCCACGAAGGCCACCTGGCTCACGTCCCCGTGGCGGGAATCCTCCCGGAAGGAGTGGCGCTCCAGCTGGTAGGTCTTGGGGACGGACAGGTACTCCCGGTCGAAGAGCTCGAAGATCTGCTCCGGCTTCAGCTCCTTGCCCACCCGGTCGGACTCCTTTTGCACCACCGCGCCAAACTCGGCGTGCATGGCCTTGGGCAGGTCGTAACCGAAGTTCTGCATCATCACGAAGGCGGCGCCCCCCTTGCCCGACTGGGAGTTGATGCGGATGATGGGCTCATACTGGCGCCCCACGTCGGCAGGGTCGATGGGCAGGTAGGGCACCTCCCACATGTCTGTGCCGCTCTCGTTCATGTAGTGCACGCCCTTGTTGATGGCGTCCTGGTGGCTGCCGGAGAAGGCGGTGAACACCAGCTCGCCCACATAGGGCTGCCGCTCCCCCACCTTCATCTTGGTGCAGCGCTCGTACATATCCCGGATCTTGTTGATGTCGTGGAAGTCCAGCTCCGGGTCCACCCCCTGGGTCCACATGTTCATAGCCAGGGTCACCATGTCCACGTTGCCGGTGCGCTCGCCGTTGCCGAAGAGAGTGGCCTCCACCCGCTCGGCCCCCGCCAGCAATCCCATCTCGGTGGTGGCCACGCCGGTGCCCCGGTCGTTGTGGGGGTGGAGGGAGATGACGGCCCGCTCCCGCCCCGGGAGCTTGCGAATAAAGTACTCCATCATGTCGGCAAACTGGTTGGGCAGGCAGTTCTCCACGGTGGTGGGCAGGTTCAGGATGACCTTGTTGTCCGGCGTGGCGTGGAGGTGATCCAGCACGGCGGCGCAGATATCCACGGCGTAGTCCATCTCCGTCCCCATAAACGATTCCGGAGAGTATTCATAGCGGAGATTCATACCAGATGCGATCACCGGCTGGGCCATCTCATAGATCAGATCCGCCGCGTCGGTGGCGATCTTAGTGATGCCCGGCATGTCCATGTGGAACACCACCTTGCGCTGGAGGGTGGAGGTGGAGTTGTAGAAGTGCAAAATGACATTTTTGGCCCCCTGGATGGCCTCAAAGGTCCTTTTAATCAGGTGCTCCCGGGCCTGGACCAGCACCTGGATGGTGACATCGTCTGGGATATGGCCCCCCTCAATGAGCTCCCGGCAGATCTCGTACTCCGTCTCGGAGGCGGAGGGGAAGCCGATCTCGATCTCCTTTACCCCGATGTCCACCAGGGTGTGGAAGTACTCCAGCTTCTCCTCCAGGTTCATGGGGTCGATGAGGGCCTGGTTGCCGTCCCGCAGGTCCACCGAGCACCACACGGGAGCGTGGGTGATGGTCTTGTCCGGCCAGGTCCGGTTTTGGATGGGCTGGGGGGTAAAGGGGATGTACTTCTCAAATCCAGGCTTTAAATTCATGGTTTTTTCCTCCTTTTGGCTTTGCGGGGGATGAAAAAACGCCCCCGACGATGATGTCAGGGGCGTAGTAAAATACTACACGGTACCACCCTAATTCCGCGCACGGTCACCCGACGCGCGCTCTTGGCCTCCAACAAGGCCGCGGCCTGTAACGGGACCTCCCGTCCGATCCTACTCAACGGTTCAGATCAGCGGCTCCGGGGCCAGCATCCACACGGGGCCCCGCGCCGGTTCGCACCAACCACCGGCTCTCTGAGCGGGGGAAAACCGTGTCTTCTTCCCATCTGCGCCTTTTGCTTGTGAAGTATTATACGCAAGAGCCGGCCCCTTGTCAAGAGCTTTTTTGTGGAATTCGCCAGACGGCTTTCCGCCCGCCTCCCTTGACAGGTGGGGCAGTTCGTGCTATCTTGTAAATAGTTCAAAATAGAACTAAAAGGGAGGCCGTGCCGTGACCGAGGCATTTCTGGAAAACGTACTGCTTTTGAAGGAGGCGTATGACCGCGCCCTGGACCCGGTGGCCCAGCGGTGGGGACTCACCCGGATGGAGCTGGACCTGCTGCTCTTTCTCCACAACAACCCGGACCACGCCACGGCGGCGGAGGCGGTCCGCCTGCGGCAGTGGACCAAGTCCCACGTATCCGCGGCGGTCCACGCCCTCAAAGCCCGGGGCCTGCTGTCCGCCCAGCACCCTGAGGGCAATCGCAAGACCCTGCGGCTCACCCTGCTGCCCACCGCCGGGCCCATCCTTCAGGAGGGGCGGGAGGCCCAGCGCGCCTTCTTCCAGGCCATGCGCCGGGGCTTTACGCGCTCGGAGGAGCAGGCGCTGGAGTCCATTTTAGAGAAGATCGCCCGGAACGTCCGGGACATCATCGCAAAGTGAGGTCTTTTTGTGTTTACCTTCGTCATCTGCTTCCTGGCGGGCATCGGAGCCGGTCTGGGCACCGGCTTCGCGGGCATGAGCGCCGCCGCCGTCATCAGCCCCATGCTCATCACCTTCCTCCACATGGAGCCCTATGAGGCGGTGGGCATCGCCCTGGCCAGCGACGTGCTGGCCAGCGCCGTGTCCGCCTACACCTATGGCAAAAACAAGAACCTGGACATAAAAAACGGCCTGGTGATGATGGCCGCCGTGCTGTGCTTCACCCTGGTGGGCAGCTGGGTGTCCAGCCTGGTGCCCTCCTCCGCCATGGGGGGCTTCTCCACCTGGATGACCTTGCTGCTGGGGGTCAAGTTCATCGTCAAGCCCGTGATGACCACCAGGGAGAACATGGAGGCGGTGGACCCCAAAAAGCGGGTGGTCCAGTCCATCCTGTGCGGGGCGCTCGTCGGCTTCATCTGCGGTTTCGTGGGGGCGGGCGGGGGCATGATGATGCTGCTCATCCTCACCTCCGTGCTGGGGTACGAGCTCAAGACCGCCGTGGGCACCAGCGTGTTCATCATGACCTTCACCGCCTTCACCGGGGCGGCCAGCCATTTCGTCATCGGCGGCATGCCCGATTTGTGGGTGCTGGCGCTGTGCGTGGCCTCCACCCTGCTGTGGGCCCGCGTCGCCGCCCGGTTCGCCAACAAGGCCAGCCCCATCGTGCTCAACCGGGCCACCGGCGTGGTGCTGGCGGTGCTGGGGGCTTCCATCCTGGCGGTGAACTATCTGACCTGAGTCCTGGACAAAAAACACGGCGGGCGGCAAGAGAAAATCTCTTGCCGCCCGCCGCTTGTCTGTGTTTAGAAATTGAAGTCCGGACAGTCCGCATACTTGCTGAACAGAATATCCGCACAGCTCATGGAACCAAGGTCCTCTACCAGCTCAGACCGCTGCTCCGGAAATACCCATTGGTTGAGATATTCGATGAAATCCTTTTCCGTATAGCACAAGCTCCCCGTCTCACTCCTATATTTGCTGGCGTGAGGACTTGTGGGCAGCCAATGACAACAAAATTCCATGCAATACTTTTCCAAATCGTCCGCAACGGCATCCGGCACAGAATAGACCCTGTACGGACCATCGGCGCTCAAAATAACTTGTTTCAACTCAGCCCTCGTCCTCAATGAGGCCGTAGCCGCCGTCGTTGCGCTTATACACCACGGCAAAGGCGTCGCTGTCCTCAATCTTGAAGGCGAAGAAGTTATGGCCCAGCAGGTCCATCTGCAAAATGGCCTCGTCCACCGTCATGGGCTTGATGGGGAACTTCTTGGTGCGCACGACGCGGAACTCGTCCTCCTCCGCGTCGGGCACAAAGGAGGTCTCCTCAGCGGGCTCGGGAGGAGTAAAGGCCCCGGTGCGCAGGCGCTTTTCCAGACGGGTCTTATGCTTACGCAGCTGGCGCTCCATGGAGGTGACCGCCGCGTCCACCGACGCGAACATGTCCGAGGTGCTCTCCGCCACCCGCAGGATGGTGGCGCCGGAACGGATGGTCAGCTCCACCTTGTTCCGGTCCTTCTCCACAGAAAAGACCAGGTTGGCCTCCGCCTCGTTCTTAAAATAGCGGTCCAGCTTTCCCACCTTTTTCTCGGCGTAGTTGTGGAGCGATTTGGGCAGGTTGACCTTCTTGTCTGTAAACGTGAACTTCATGTGCTCAGCTCCTTTCGGTTGGAGGCGGCGGCCGCCTCCGTATTTGTATTATAGCACAATTGCACACAAATAGGCAATTCTTTTTTTGTCTCTTTTTACTCCGCGGGGCGGGAGTTTTGACACCTTGGGAGAATTGGACAGGCACGGCGGCGGCGGGGGACGCATAGCTGTGGTTGGGGGTCTCTCCCCGGGACCGCCCCCGATTTCAACACAGAGAGGAGAATGGAGTGAGCATGAAGGAAGCGCTGCTCAACCGGCTGACCCAGCTTTTGTGCGTCAAGTCCCTGGTGACGCTGGCCCTGACGGCGGTGTTCGCCGCTCAGGCCCTGCGGGGAGAGGTAGGCCAGGATTTCATGACGGTGTACACCGTCATCATCGCCTTCTACTTTGGCACCCAGCTGGAGCGGAGGGCACAGAAAGGGAATGGCGCGGGATGAAGCTGCTGAAGTGTATTCTCACCGAGAACGACTGCTACAAAACCAGGCGGACCATTCGCCCCAGGGGGGTGATGGTCCACTCCACCGGGGCCAACAACCCCAATCTCCGGCGGTATGTCCAGCCCGTCTCCTCCACCCCCGGCCGGGAGGATTTGCTCTCCGCCCTGGGCGAAAACAAGAACGGCAACCACTGGAACCGCCCGGGCCTGGACGTGTGCGTCCACGGCTTCATCGGGCGGCTGGCCGATGGCACGGTGGCGGCGGTGCAGACCCTGCCCTGGGCCCACCGGGGCTGGCACGCGGGCACGGGCACCAGCGGCAAAAGCGCCAACGACACCCACATCTCCTTCGAGATGTGCGAGGATGGGCTCACCGACCCGGTCTATTTCCACCAGGCGTACCAGACCGCCGTGGAGCTCACCGCCATGCTGTGCCGGGACTACGGCCTGGACCCCATGGGGGAGGGCGTGGTGCTCTGCCACCAGGACGGCTACCGCCGGGGGATCGCCAGCAACCACGGGGATGTATACAATTGGTTCCCCCGGTTCGGCTTTGACCTGAACGACTTCCGGGCCGACGTGGTCCGGGCCATGGACAAGGAGGAGGACGACGAGATGGTGTATTACAAGACCCTGAACGACGTGCCGGAGTACTACCTGGACGCGGTGAAAAAGGCGGTGGACCGGGGCGCGCTCAACGGCACGGGAGACGGGGCGCTGAACGTGTCCGAGGACCTGTGCCGGACGCTGACGGTGCTGGACCGGCTGGGCCAGCTGGATTAGAAGCGTGTAGAAACGGACAGCGAGTGAGCTTGGACTGAAGCGAGGGGCGGTGCTTGCCTGTGGCAAGCGTCTACCGCCGACCAAGCCGAGGGCGAAACCCGACCGCGGGGGCGCAGCTCCCCAAGACCAGCCCGAGTCGGAAGGAAAGCGAGCGAGCGTCCTGTCCGTTTCGTAGCGTGACAACCCGGAAGCGCGGAGGGCGAGCGGCGTAACAACGAACGCGAAAAAGAGGACGCCTGAACACTCAGGCGTCCTCTTCCTGTTCTGCCATGGCCCTGTCAATGGCCTCGTTGATAAATTTGTTGGTGCTTTTGCCCTGCTTTTTGGCGAAATCCTGAATTACTTTTCTTTTCCCTTTGGGGACGATTACATCGATTCGGTCATATGCCTTTTTATTATACCTGGCGGTCGCTTGCTTTTGAGCCTCCGTATATCCCAAATCACAGCACCTCCAGTTGGAATTCTTAAAGATTATATCTATACTTCCATCAGTATTGTATAATTCCATACGTATAATTTTGTGCATAATGTCACTTTTTATACTTATGGGAGTATGCTATACTACAAGTTATCGGACGGAATTGATCCTCCCTGTCCGGCATGCTCCGGCGCGGCGTGGCGTTGGGGTATTCTTCATGGTTCATCGCGAACATAACTCCTTCCGCGTTGGACCTGGCGCCCACCCACCCCTCTCTTCCCGGGTGGGCGTTTTTATATTTCCCCGAGTTTCCCACAAAATTCCTCTTGACTTTCACAGTTAAAAGTGGTAGAGTATCACCAGCATAAAAAAGGAGGGACCGCGCATGAACCGCCGGAGCTATGGGTATGGCTATTACCGCTATTGCGATAGCGGCAGTTTGTCATGCCCTTAGAAGGTGCGCGTGTCTTTCCCGTAGAGCGCGGCCGCCGAAGGGCGGCCGTCTTTTTTTGCAAAAGCGCGGAGAAGCGGACAGCGAGGGAGCTTGGAGCGGAGCGAGAACAAAAGCCCAGCCGCCGCACAGCGGAGGCGGGTTTTGTTCGAGTCGAAGCGAAAGCGACCAAGCGTCCTGGCCGTTTCGCAGCGTGACAACGTACAGAAAAAAAGGAGCGAATATACTATGGTAGTCATTATGAAGCGGGAGTTCTCCCCCGAGCAGCTGGAGAGCGCTATCCACGCCATGGAGGCCGGGGGCGTGCGGGTGATGGTGTCCAAGGGCAGCGAGACCACCATCCTGGGCGCGGAGGGCGACGCCAGCGCCCTGAACCAGGAACAGCTGGCCCAGCTCCCCGGCGTGGACCGGGTGATGCGGGTGAGTGAGCCCTACAAAAAGGCCAACCGCAAATACCACCCGGACGACTCCGTCATCCAGATCGGCGGTGGGGTGTCCATCGGCGGGAACAAAATTGCCGTCATCGCCGGGCCCTGCTCGGTGGAGAGCGAGGAGCAGATCCTGGAGGTGGCTCAGTCCGTCCAGAAATCCGGGGCCGCCGCCCTGCGGGGGGGCGCCTACAAGCCCCGCACCTCCCCCTACGCCTTTCAGGGCAAGGGAGTGGAGGGAGTACTCCTGCTGGACGAGGCCCGCAAGGCCACGGGCCTTCCCATCGTGTCCGAGCTGATGAGCGCCGACCAGCTCCCCCTGTTCGAGGAGGCAGTGGACGTGATCCAGATCGGCGCCCGGAACATGCAGAATTTCGACCTGCTGAAAAAGGTGGGCAGGAGCAGCAAGCCCGTCCTGCTCAAGCGGGGGCTGTCCTCCACCATCGAGGAGTGGCTGATGAGCGCGGAGTACATCATGGCGGGGGGCAACTCCAACGTCATCCTGTGCGAGCGGGGCATCCGCACCTTCGAGACCTACACCCGGAACACCCTGGACCTGTCCGCGGTGCTGGCGGTGAAAAAGCAGAGCCACCTGCCGGTGGTGGTGGACCCCTCCCACGCCTGCGGCAAGGCCTGGATGGTGGAGCGCATGGCTATGGCGGCGGTGGCCGCCGGGGCGGACGGCCTTATCATCGAGGTGCACAACAACCCCGCCTGCGCCCTGTGCGACGGAGCACAGTCGGTGACACCGGAGCAGTTTGGCTCCATCATGGACAAACTGCGGACAGTGGCCCAGTGTGTCGGAAGAGAACTGTAACAGATAGAGAGGAGCGCTTACAATGGCGCAAAAGCGTATTTTGGTGGTGGGCCTGGGCCTGATCGGCGGCTCCCTGGCCATGGCCCTCCGGGGTTTTGAGGACTTTGAGGTGGTGGGGTCGGTGCGCTCCCAGACCACCTTTGACAAGGCGCAGGCCATGGGCGCGGCGGACCGGCTCACCTTCGACCCCACCAGGGAGCTGCCCGGGGCGGACGTGGTAATCCTCTGCCAGGACCCGGCGGGCATCATCTCCTTCCTGGAGGAGCACCGGGACCGCTTCAAGCCCGGCTGCCTCGTCTGGGACGTGTGCGGCGTGAAAACCGCCGTGATGGAGGCGGCGAAATGCCTGCCAGACAGCGTAGACTTCATCGGCTGCCACCCCATGGCGGGCAAGGAGGTGTCCGGCATCGACAACGCCGAGGCGGGGCTGTTCCGCAACACCCATTTCATCGTCACCCCCGGCCCCGGGGCCACTCGGGAGCATCTGGACCTGCTCCACCGCATGGCGGACTGGTGCCGGTTCGGCGACGTCATCGAGACCACGCCCGAGCGCCACGACCAGATGATCGCCTACACCAGCCAGATGATGCATGTCATCGCCGTGTCGGTGTGCGACAACGAGGAGCTATTCTCCTGCAAGGGCTTCGAGGGCGGCTCCTTCCGGGACTGCACCCGGGTGGCGGCGCTGGACCCGGCCATGTGGACCCAGCTGTTCACCCTCAACGCCCCCGCCCTGTCCAAAATGGTGGCCGGGCTGGAGGAGCGCATCCACCAGTACCGGGTAGCCATCGAGCTCAACGACCGGGAGGTCCTTTCCGCCATGCTGGCCCACGCGTCGGACCGAAAGAAGCAGATCAACCTGGAACGGGCCCGGGGCGACGACGTGCGCCCCTCCTTCTGAAATTCTTAAATTGACGTGGGCGCCCCCCGGTGGTACACTGGAGAAGGCGCGGCCAGGAGCGGAATAATTTGCGGCTGCGGGAGGATACAATGGGCTATATCATGGATCTGCGGGCCTACGTGGGCCACCGGCCCCTCATTCAGGTGGGGTCCTGCGTGATTTTGGAGGACCCCCAGGGGCGCATCCTGCTCCAGCTGAGGACGGATAACCGCCTGTGGAGCTTTTCCGCTGCAGGCTCCATGGAGCCGGGGGAGTCGGCGGAGGACACCGCCCGCCGGGAGCTGCTGGAGGAGACGGCGCTCACCGCCCACGCCCTGGAGCTGTACGGCGTGTTCACCGGGCCTCGGGAGCACCACTTCTATCCCAATGGGGACGAGGTATACAATGTGGAGTTCGCCTACACCTGCCGGGACTGGTCGGGGGCGCTGCGCTGCCAGCAGGGCGAGGTGGAGCAGCTGCAATTTTTCCCCCCGGATGCCCTGCCCGACGGCCTGTCCCCGGGATTCCGGCGTCGGCTGGCGGACTGGCGCGCGTTCCGGGCCCGGCCCTAGCGGGGGTCGCGGAAAACGACCGAAAACACGGCTTGAAACGGGATTGGAGCGCTATTTTTATGGATAAAAAGTTGTTTCGTAGTCTGCTCCTGCTCATCACCTACGCCATCGTGCTGGTGGCGGTCATCGTCAAGCTGGACGCGGTGGCCGGCTGGCTGGGCGGGGTGCTGGGGGCCTTCCAGCCCCTCATCATCGGCGGGGCCATCGCCTTCATCCTCAACCGGCCCTGCAATTTTTTTGCCCGCGCGTACGAGCGGGCCCTGCCGGAAAAGGCCCGGGGAGCGGCCCGGCCCCTGGCCGCCGCCACCGCCTATCTCATCGTGGCGCTATTGTTCACCGCGCTCATCGCGCTGGTGGTACCCGAGCTGACCCACAGCATCGAGATGTTCATGGGCAACCTGAACACCTACGCCGCCAACTTCCAGAGCCTGCTGGACTGGGTGGTGGCCAAGCTGGATTTGGAGCAGCTGGCCAACCTGGAGCTGTCCACCGGCATCAGCGACTCGCTGAAAGACCTGCTCACCGGGGCGCTGGACGCGCTGACCAACACCCTGCCCCACCTCATCACCATGACCAGCGTGGTGGTGTCCGGGGTGGTCACCGGGGTGATCTCCCTGGTGTTCTCCATCTATATGCTGTCCGGCGCTCCCCGCCTCACCGCCCAGTGCCGCCGCCTGGCGCAGGCCTATCTGCCGGAAAAGGTAGCCCGCCATGTACTCACCGTCACCCGGCTGACCTCAGACACCTTCTCCAAGTACGTCAGCGGCCAGGTGGTGGAGGCGTGCATCCTGGGCGGGCTGTGCTTCCTGGGCATGTGCGTCTTTCGCTTTGACTACGCCCCGCTGATCTCGGTGGCGGTGGGGGTGTTCGCCCTGATTCCCATCGCCGGGGCCTATCTGGGGGCGGTGCTGGCGGTGCTGCTGCTGGTGATGATCGACCCCTGGGAGGCGGTGTGGTTTTTGGTGTTCCTGGTGGCGCTCCAGCAGCTGGAGGGCAATCTCATCTACCCCCGGGTGGTGGGCACCTCCATGGGCCTGCCCGGCATCTGGGTGCTGGCGGCGGTGACGGTGGGCGGCTCCCTGCTGGGGCTGGTGGGCATGGTGGTCAGCGTCCCGCTGGCGGCGGTGGCCTACACCCTGCTTAAGCAGGACCTGCGCGCCCGGCTGGCCGGCGCCCCCCAGGCCTCCGAGAACGCCCCGGAGGAGGCCCCGCCCCCGCCGGAGGAGCCGCCCCAGGCATAACCCTGGGACAAACCCCATAGAATGGACCATCAAGGGTAAGGAGATGGTCCTGTTATGGCATATGAAGACGGCCTGTCCGCCCCCCACCATGTGGTGATCGAGGAGCGCAAGAGCCTCACCGTGTCCGGCGTGGAGGACGTGGAGCGGTTCGACGAAAACACCATCGTGCTGTCCACCTCCAAGGGCGCCATGGTGGTGACGGGGGAAAATCTGCACATTGAGAAGCTGTCCCTGGACGGCGGCGATCTGAAGGTGGACGGGGACATCGACGCCGTCAGCTACGAGGATGACGGCCCGGGAAGCCGGGGCGGCTTTTTAGCCCGGCTGCTGCGTTAAGGCCATGCACATCGACGTCGCGGGCCAGGCGGCGGTCTTTGGGCAGGGGCTTTTGCTGGGGGCGCTTTTGGGCCTGGTCTATGACGGGATGCGCGCTCTGCGCCGGAGCCTGCGCGCCCCCGCCTTGGCCTTCCTGCTGGATCTGCTGTTCTGGCTGGGGGCGGCGGCGGGGCTGTTCGCCCTCACCCTGCTGCGGGAGGACGGGCAGGTGCGCGTCTACCATGTGGCGGCGGTGGCCCTGGGGGGCGGCGGGTATTTCCTCACCGCCAGCCGCCTGGTCCTGCCCACCCTGCTGTGGCTGGCGGACAAGATCCGCCTCCTTTTGCGCCTGCTCACCGCCCCCGCCCGGCGCGCCGGGCGGCACACAAAAAAATTTTTGAAAAATCAAAAAAAACACTTCCAAAATTGGCTGTCCTGGTATAAAATAAACGTGCTGTACCGTTTCGCCAAAAACGGGAGGAAGGGGGCGATAGACCATGAAACTGAAGCGGGCCGGCATGGCCACCAAGCTGCTGGTGCTGGTGATGCTGGCCGCCGTGGCCATCGCCCTGCTGTCCACCCAGGCCAAGCTGGGCGCCGCTCAGGCCGACCGGGACGCGCTGAAGCGCCAGGTCCAGGAGCAGCAGGAGGCAAACGCCGCGCTCCAGGACGGCATCGACCACAGCGGTGACCCTGAGTACCTGGCCGACATCGCCCGCAGCCGCCTGGGCCTGGTGGAGCCGGGGGAGATCGAGTTCGTGGACTCCTCCAAGTAGAAGCGCAAAGAAGCGGGCAGCGAGAGAGCTTGGAGCGGAGCGAAAGCAAAAGCCCAGCCGCCGCGCGGCGGCAGGCGGGTTTTGCTTGAGACGGAGCGAAAGCGACTGAGCGCCCTGACCGCTTCGGAGCGTGACAACGCCACCGTGAAGGGTGCGCAGCGTGACAAAATCCATTACACATTGAGAGGGAAAAAAGAGATTTATGGGGATTGAAGTTGGTTCTATTTTGGACGGAAAGGTGACGGGGATCACCAAGTTCGGCGCGTTTGTATCGCTGCCCGGCAATCGGTCCGGGCTGGTACATATCTCGGAGATCGCCTATTCCTACGTCAACGACGTGCACGACCTGCTCTCCGAGGGGCAGGAGGTCAAGGTGAAGGTCATCGGCATCGACGACAACAACCGCATCAACCTGTCCATCAAGCAGGCTCTGCCCCCGCCGCCCCGTCCGGAGCGCCGCCCCGGCCCCCGTCCCGGCGGACCTGGCGCCGGGCCCCATCCCGAGGGGGACCGCCGCCCTCAGAGCCGCCGCCCCAACCCGGGCCGCGGCTTCACACCGGAACCCGTCCAGCCCAGGGGGCCGGCCAGCTTTGAGGATCAGCTCAAGCAGTTTATGGCCAGCTCCGACAGCAAGCTGTCCGAGCTGCACATGAACGAAAAGCGGGGCAGCCGCCGGGGCGGAAGAAAATAGACCCATGAAGGGGGGACGCGGGCGCGTCCCCCCCTTTTTCATAGAAGCGCGGAGCCGTTGTGAGCAGCGCGGATGGAGCGGAGCGAAGGCTCCCTCGCTGACCGTTTTCTCCGCGCTTCTCCGCTGTCACGCTGCGAAACGGTCAGGTCGCTCGCTTGCCTTCCTTTCGCCTTCGCTCCAGTCCAGGCTCCCTCGCTGACCGTTTCTCCGCGCTTCTCCAAAAAAATCGGCTCTTCCCCAAAAGAGGAAGAGCCAAGGGGTTATTTGCGCGGGAGAATGGAATGACCGCATGGGACGCTCCCATGCCGCGGCCGCGCCGCAGGCTCAGCATACCACACCGGCAGGCAGAAGCCTGTCATATCCTGACGGAGGAGGCACAACAATGTTCATCGTCAACGGCGTGGTCCACACCATGGAAAAGGTTGTCATCCCCAGCGGCTTCGTGTCCATCCGGGGCAGCCGCATCGTCCAGACGGGCCCCATGTCCCAGCTGCCCCGGGACGCGGACCTCACCGGGTCCATCGACGCCCGGGGCGGGCACATCCTCCCCGGCTTCATCGACGCCCACTGCCATCTGGGCCTGTACGGCTGCGCCCCCCAGGAGGACGATTTGAACGAGTCCCCCGCCCCCTGCGCCCCCCAGCTCCGGGCGCTGGACGGGGTGGACCCCCTCAACCGCTATTTTGAGGAGGCCCGCCGGGCGGGAGTGACCTGCGTCCACACCGGCCCGGGCTCCGCCAACCCCATCGCCGGGCAGTCGGTGCTGCTCAAAACCGCGGGCACCGTCATTGATGATATGGTGGTACGCGCCCCTGCCGCCATGAAATTCGCCCTGGGGGAAAACCCCAAGGGCGTCCACAAGGGGCGGGGCCCCGCCACCCGCATGGCCTCCGCCGCCCTCATCCGGGACAAGCTCACCCAGGCGCTGAACTATGAGGTCAAATGCGCCCGCGCCCAGGCCGACGATCAGGAGGACGACCCGGAGTTCGACGCCCAGCTGGACGCCCTGCGCCCGGTGGCGGCGGGGCGTCTGCCCGCCCATTTCCACGCCCACCGGGCGGACGACATCGCCACCGCCGTCCGTATCGCCAAAGAGTTCGGGCTGGACTGCGCCATCGTCCACGGCACCGAGGGCCACCGCATCGCGGACTTCCTGGCAAAGGAGGGGGTCCCCGTCATCACCGGGCCCTTTCTCACCGACCGCTCCAAGCCGGAGCTTCAAAATCTCACCATGGAGAACACCGCCATCCTGGCCCGGGCGGGGGTGCGGACAGCCATCTGCACCGACCACCCGGAGACCCCCATCGCCCTGCTCCCCTTCTGCGCCGCCATGGCGGCCCGGGCGGGGATGGACGAGGAAGAGGCCCTGGCCGCCATCACCATCAACGCGGCCAATATTCTGGGCGTGGGGAATCGTCTGGGGTCCCTCTCCCCCGGCAAGGACGCGGACGTGGTGGTCATGGATGGCCACCCCTTCCAGTGGGACAGCAAGGTCACCCACGTGCTCATCGACGGACAGGAGGTCATCTGAATGGTACGGGAAATTGAGGCAAGGGCCCTGTCCGACGCTGTTCGGGCGCTGTGCGTTGAGGCCAACACGATACTCCCCCAGGATTTGCGGGACGCGATCCGCGCCGCCAGGCAGAGCGAGCCCTCCCCCGTGGGACAGGCCATCCTAGGGGACCTGGTGGAGAACTACCAGTTCGCCGAGTCGAAAGGCCTGCCCATCTGCCAGGACACCGGCATGGCGGTGGTGTTCCTGGACTGGGGGCAGGACTGCCATCTGGTGGGCGGCTCTTTGGAGGACGCGGTGAACGACGGCGTGCGCCGGGGCTATCTGGACGGCCATCTTCGGCTGTCGGTGGTGGGCGACCCCCTGCGCCGGGATAACACCTGCGACAACACCCCCGCCATTCTCCACCTGCGCATGGTAACCGGGGACAAGGTGGAGATCACCATCGCCCCCAAGGGCTTCGGCAGCGAGAACATGACAAAGCTCAAGATGTTCAACCCCTCCGTCACCGCGGAACAGGTGGAGGACTTCATCGTGGACTGCGTGTCCCAGGCCGGGTCCAACCCCTGCCCACCGGTGGTAATTGGAATTGGTCTGGGCGGCACGTCGGAGGTTGCGGTGGAGCTGGCCAAGCGGGCCCTGCTGCGCCCCGCCGGGGAGCGCCACCCCGACCCCTTCTACGCCGCCATGGAGGAGCGGATCCTGGAGCGGGCCAACCGGCTGGGCATCGGCCCCCAAGGGCTGGGGGGGCGGACCACCGCCCTGTCCGCCGCCATCCTCACCCAGGGGACACACATCGCCGGACTGCCCTGCGCGGTCAACCTGGGGTGCCATGTGACACGCCATGCCCATGTGACACTATGAAAAATCAAGAGATACAGCTCGTACCGGCAGACCTGTCCCTCGCGGAACAAGTAGTCGGCTATTACATCAGGAACAGGGACTTTTTAAAAGCATTTGAGCCTGTGCGGACGGAGGAATTTTTTTCACTTCAACATCAGCAGGATGTTTTAAGAGAAGAAACGCTTGCGTATAAAGAAAAGACTGCCTTTCGCTTTTACATCGCGCCGGTGGAGCGGCCAGCGAAAATTATCGGCGTTATCGGGTTAAACAATGTGGTATGGGGGGCTTTTCGTTCCGCTTTTCTGGGATATAAATTGGATAAAGAGTATCTCAATAGAGGCTATATGACTATGGCGGTGGCAATGCTGACAAAATACGCGTTTGAAGAATTGGGCCTGCACCGGATTGAAGCCAATGTAATGCCGAAAAACAAGGCATCTCTCAGAGTTTTGGAAAAAAATCATTTTGTGAACGAAGGAATCTCAAGATATTATCTCAATATCAATGGGGTTTGGGAAGATCACATTCATATGGTGAAAATAAATTATGCGATGCACTAAATTTAAGTTTATCGAATCGTGTATCTTTTCTTCTCCGGATAATTGTGGTATACTAATTAGGTTGTGATTTTATTTAGGAGGTTCTTCCCATGTAAATGACTGTTTTCTTCTTAAAACCAAACAAAGCAGGAGGAACTCTCATGTCTCAATATGAATCCGAAATCAAGCGAAGAAGGACCTTCGCCATCATCTCCCACCCCGATGCGGGCAAAACCACCCTGACGGAAAAATTCCTGCTCTACGGGGGCGCCATCGCCCAGGCGGGGGTGGTCAAGGGCAAGAAAAACGCCCGGGCCGCCACCTCCGACTGGATGGAGATCGAAAAACAGCGGGGCATCTCCGTCACCTCCTCGGTCATGCAGTTCCAGTACGAGGGCTTCTGCATCAACATCCTGGACACCCCCGGCCACCAGGACTTCTCCGAGGACACCTACCGCACCCTGATGGCGGCGGACTCCGCCGTCATGGTCATCGACGCCGCCAAGGGCGTGGAGGCCCAGACCCGCAAGCTCTTTAAGGTGTGCCGCCTGCGGGACATCCCCATTTTCACCTTCATCAACAAGATGGACCGGGAGGCCCGGGACCCCTTCGAGCTATGCCAGGAGCTGGAGCATGAGCTGGGCATCGACACCTACGCCGTCAACTGGCCCATCGGCTGCGGCAAGGCGTTCCAGGGCGTGTATGACCGGGAGCGCCGCCGCATCATCCACTTCACCTCCAACGGCGGGTCCAAGGCCGCCACCGCCACCGAGGTCAGCTTAGACGATCCGGAGCTTGCCAATTTGATCGGGCAATCCTACCAGAATCAGCTCTCCGACGAGATCGAGCTGCTGGACGGCGCCTCCTGCCAGTTCGACATGGACCGGGTGCGCCACGGGCAGCTGTCCCCGGTGTTCTTCGGCTCGGCCCTGACCAATTTCGGCGTAGAGCCCTTCCTGGAGGACTTCCTGCGCATGACCACCGCCCCCCTGCCCCGGACGGCGGGGGACGAGCTCATCGACTCCTTTGACGACGGCTTCTCCGCCTTCGTGTTCAAGATCCAGGCCAACATGAACAAGGCCCACCGGGACCGCATCGCCTTTATGCGGGTGGTGTCCGGCAAGTTCGAGGCGGACAAGGAGGTCTACCACGTCCAGGGGGGCAAGAAAATCAAGCTCTCCCGGCCCCAGCAGCTCATGGCCGCCGAGCGGGAGATCATTGAGGAGGCCTATGCCGGGGACATCATCGGCGTGTTCGACCCCGGCATCTTCTCCATCGGGGACACCCTGTGCACTGCCGCTCACAAGTTCCAGTTCGACCCCATCCCCACCTTCGCCCCCGAGCACTTCCGCCGGGTGCGGCCCCTGGACACCATGAAGCGCAAGCAGTTCCTCAAGGGCATGGAGCAGATCGCCCAGGAGGGCGCGATTCAGATCTTCAAGACCCCCTACTCCGGCATGGAGGAGGTCATCGTGGGCGTGGTGGGCACGCTGCAATTCGACGTGCTGGAGTACCGCCTAAAAAACGAGTACGGCGTGGACCTGTACGCCGAGGGCCTGCCCTACGAATACCTGCGCTGGCTCCACCACGAGGGGGAGGAGCCCCTCCGGGCGGATGACCTCACCCTCCCCGGCGACGCCATGCTGGTGGAGGACTACCGGCAGAACCAGCTGCTGCTCTTCGCCTCCCAGTGGTCCATCAACTGGACGGCGGAGCGGAACAAGAGCGTCACCCTGTCCGAGTTCGGCGGGGCGAAATTTTAAGGGCGTTCCTTTTTCTTGAAAGAAAAAGGAACCGAAAAAGAACTTTTAAACAAAGCGGCTCTCCTGACATGGGAGAGCCGCTTTTATACTTCAGCTTGGGCCGCGTTTATCTGTTCCCTGCGCACCTCCCCCCGCTCCCACAGCAGGGCCAGCACCTGTTCCCCGCAGTCCGGGGGCAGCTCCACCCCCTCCGCCTCCAGAGCCAGCCCGCCCAGCGAGCCGCCCTCGTACAGCTCTACACAGCGCCCCCAGCGGCCTCCATCCGGGCCAAAGGCGGCGGTCACATCCGCTCCCGCCGGCGGCGGCGTCACCGGAAGCCCAAATTTTTGCTGGAGATACCGGGCGTAATCCGCCCCCTCCGGGGCGTCGATGAGCAGCCTCCGCACCTGGGGGCACAGCCGCTCCGCCGCCCCCTCCAGCTCGGGGCACAGCCGGGGGGCGGACAGGGCCACACAGCCCCGGCGGCGGTCCACGCCCTCCGCCTCCAGAGCCCCCAGGGCCAGCACGTCGGCGCACCCCCGCCAAAAGGGGGTCGGGTCCACCGGGCGCAGCAGGGTCAGCCGGTTTTTGTAGGGAAAGCCCCCGTCTAAAACCACCCGCCCCGCCCCCGCCCGGACCAGGGCGCGCTCCGCCCGGCGCAGCCGCCAGCTCAGCCGCCAGGGGGCCAGGCCCTCCGGCGCGTACACCACCGCCCGGACCACCTCCAGCGGACCCAGCCTGTCCTTCTCCAGCCGGAAGCGGTCCCGCCGCGACCCCAGCGCCAGCCAGCCCACCATGCCCATCACCTCGTTCACACATATGCGCCGGGGCTCCCCGCCATGACCGGGCGCCTTCTTTACAGTTTATCTCTATTGTAAAAATTCTTCACGACGCCCTCGGGAACGGCAAAGGAGCTTGTTCATTTCCCCGGTTGTATTCCCCCCTCCCATTTGATATAATAGCACTCGCGAATAAACCGCTCCGGCAATTATTTAAATTGAATGGAGGACACCCCATGTCCATCAAAGTCACCGCCACCAGCACCTGCGACCTGCCCCCCGAGCTGCTGGAGCGCTATCAGATCACCATGGTCCCCCTGTACGTCTCCTTTGGAGAGGGCACCTATCGGGACGGCGTGGACGCCGCGCCGGAGGATATCTTCCGCCACGTAGAGGGGGGCGGACAGCTCCCCTCCACCTCCGCCGTCAACATCGCCGACTATCAGGAGCTCTTTGCTCGGCTGTCCCCCCAGTACGACAGCGTCCTGCACATCACCATCGGCAGCGAGTTCTCCTGCTGCTATCAGAACGCCCTGGTGGCCGCCCAGGACTTTGACAACGTGTACGTGGTGGACTCCCGGAACCTCACCGTGGGCCAGGGCCTTCTGGCCCTCAAGGCCGCCCAGGCCGCCCAGCGCGGCGACTCCATCGAGGACATCCTCAAGCTGCTGGACAGCCTCATCGACCGGGTAGACACCACCTTCGTGGTGGACAAGCTGGACTATCTGGCAAAGGGGGGGCGGTGCTCCTCCGTGGTGGCCCTGGGCGCCAACCTGCTGCGCCTCAAGCCCTGCGTCATCCTGGCCGACGGCAAAATGACCGTGGGCAAGAAGTACCGGGGCGCCTTTGAGAAGGTGCTGCCCGACTATGTTCAGGACCAGCTGTCCGGAAAAAATGTGGACCTGGACCAGATCATCGTGGTCCACACCCGCTGTGACCCCAGCATCCCCGAGGAGGTGTGCGGCATGGTGCGGCAGTTCGGCTTCCGGCAGGTGACCACCGCCGTGGCCGGGTGTACCATCTCCTGCCACTGTGGGCCGAATACCCTGGGTATCGTTTTCCTGAGAAAATAACGGCTCGTTTTATCTCCCGGAACATGAAACGCTCCGCTCCCGGCCTGTGCCGGAGGCGGAGCGCCTTTCATTTCGTCAGCAATTCGATGGCCGCCTGGAGCTGGTTGTCGTCCTTCTCCCCCATCACCGCGCCCTCGTTCAGGGACAGCTCCACGTCGGGGATAATCCCCTCCCCGATGAGGGAGTGCCCGCTCCCGGTGCAGTAGGTGGCGGTGGACAGCCCCACTCCGCCGCCGTTGAGCAGGGGGAAGGTGAGCTGGGAGTACCCCTTGCCGGAGGTGACCTCCCCCACGATGGGGGCGCCCGCGCTCTCCCGGAGCTGGGCGGCCAGCAGCTCCGCCGCGGAATAGCTGTCCTTGTTCACCATGGCCACCATGGGCAGGTCCACACAGCTTTCGTCCGACTGTGTCACCGATGGGAACCACCACCGGGCCTTTTGGGTGAACACCGGGCCCTCGGGGAGCAGATAGTCCAGGATCTTCTCCAGCTCCGCCACGTATCCTCCCGGGTCGCCGCGCACGTCCACAATCAGCCCCTTGGCCCCCTGGTCCACCAGGGCGTCCACCTCCTCCCGGAAGCTGTCCGCCGCGCCGGAGTAGAAGTTGTCCAGCTTCACGTACCCGATCTCCCCCTCCAGCAGCTTCCCGTGGGCGGAGGGGGTGCGCAGGGTGGCCCGGGTGCAGGTCACGTCCACGGCGGACCCGTCCTCCCGCAGCAGGGTGAGCACCACCTGGGTGCCCGCCTCGCCCATGACGCGCTCAGAGCCGGTCTGGCGGGCGTCCCCGGCCAGGGAGACCCCGTCGGCGGCAATGATCACGTCCCCCGCCAGCACGCCTGCCTGGTCCGCCGGGCCGCCCTGGGTGACGGAGCGCACCAGCAGCCCCTCCTCCCTGCTGTAGTCGATGGTGATGCCCACCCCCACGTAGTTGTTGGCCCTGCGCGCTTTGAGCTCCCGGTACTGCTCCTCCGTGCGGTAGTAGGACCACCGATCCCCCAGGCCGTCCACAAAGGCGGCCAGCCCCTGGTCTGTGGCCTTATCCAGGTCGGCGTCCGCCTCCACAAAGGCGAACCGGGCCAGCAGATAGGTCTGCACCATGGCGATCCCGCTCCTGCCCAGCGCCAGGCACCAAGCTCCGGTGGACAACGCCAGCGTTGCCAGCACCGCGATCAAGATTTTTACCCAGCCCGCCAGCTTTCGCCCCTTCTTTTTCCCCGTCTGTACCGTCTGCTCCTCCATGGCCCGGACCTCCTCTCAAAAATGAAACAGGGGCGCGGGTTTTTCCCCGCGCCCCTTGGGTCTTATCCGCTCCTCAACCTCCGCTGATCCTCCCGCCGCCGGGGGAGGTGAAGGTCATGCCGGGGTAGAGCTTGAGCACGTCGTTGCGCACCCCGTTGATGCGCAGCTCAAAGTGCAGGTGGTTGCCGGTGGACCGGCCCGTGGTGCCCACATAGCCGATGACCTGGCCCTTTTTCACCGTCTGGCCCTCCTGGACGATGGGCACCTGGTTCTGGTGGGCGTACAGGGTGGCGTAGCCGCTGCCGTGGCTGATGATGCAGTAATAGCCGTAGGAGGAGGCGTTCTTGTTGGCGTTCACCGTGGTCACCACCCCGTCCTTGGCGGCGTAGATGGGTGTGCCGCCGGGGGCGGGGATGTCGGTGCCGGTGTGGTTGTCCCGGCGGCCGTTGATGGGGTCGATGCGCCCGCCGAACAGGGAGGAGATCTTGTACCGTCCTGGCAGGGGCCAGTACCAGTCCCCGCTGGTCATGTTGACGGCGGCGTTCTGCTGGGCCTCCAGGGCGGCGATCTGGGCGGCGTACTTGCGCTCCGCCTCCTTCAGTTCCTTGTTGATCTTGGCCTCGCTGTCCGCCAGCTCCTTGGCCTCCTTGGCGTACTCGCTCTCCGAGGCGGCGATCTGGTTCAGGAGCTGCTGGGCCTCCGCCCGCTTCTGCTCCAGCTCGTCCTTTTTGGCCTCCAGCTCCTGCTGGACCAGGGCCTGGGCGTCCCGGTCGGTCTGGAGGGCCTCACGGGCCATGTCCAGCTGCCGCTGGGTGGCCTGCAGGTCCTGGACGATCCGGTCGGAGTAGTCCATGATGTCGCCGATCAGCATGGTGTAGTTCAGCATGTCGGCGAAGCTGTTGGCCTCGAAGAGGATGGACAGATAGTTCACGCCCCCCGTCTCCTCCAGCCAGCGCACCTGCTGGTAAAACTCTTCCATCTGAGCGGCCTCCTGGGCCTCCAGGGCGGCGATCTCCGCCTCCTTGTCCGCGATCTGCCCGTCGTACTCGTCCAGCATGGCCTGGCTGGCGTTGATCTCCTGCTCGGTGAGCAGCACCTGGTTCTGGATCAGCTCCACCTGCTCCTTGGCCTTGGACAGGTCGTTGCGAATGGCCTTCAGCTTGGCCTCCGCGTCCTTCTTCTGGGCCTGGATGTCGCTCAGCTCGTCCTTGATGTTCTGGATGTCGTTCTTGGTGACGCTGGCCCGAGCAAACACGCTGAGTATGGGGACCATCACCGACAGCAGCAGCGCCGCCGCCACCACAATCACAATAATACGCTGAGTCTTTTTGTTCATGATACCCCTCCTCGCCTCAGCTTCTGTCAATAAAGCTCACATTGGGATACAGCTTGAGCACGTCGTCCCGTACCCCGTTCACCCGCAGCTCAAAGTGCAGGTGGGCCCCAAAGCTGTTGCCCGTATTGCCCACATAGCCGATGACCTGGCCCTTTTCCACCCGGTCCCCCACCTTCACCAGGGGCAGCTGCCGCTGGTGGGCGTACAGGGTGGCGTAGCCATTGCCGTGGCTGATGATGCAGTAGTTGCCGTAGGACGAGTTGTACCTGGACAGGGTGACCACCCCGCTCTGGGCGGCATGGATCTCCACCCCCTGGGGCACGCCCACGTCGGTGCCGGTGTGGTTGTCCCACCTGCCGTTTAAGTACCGCCCGCCAAAGTAGGACGTGATGCCGTAGTAGCCGGGGACGGGCCAGTACCAGTCGCCGGAGGCGCCCCCAGCCGCGATCTGCTGGGCCCACTTTTCCTCCGCCTCCTTCAGCTCCCGCTCCATCTCCGCCTCGTCAGCGGCCAGCTGGGCGGCCCGCTTCACATATTCGTTTTCCGAAGCGGCAAGCTGAGCCAGCAGGGCGTCCGCCTGCGCTTTTTTGGCCTCCAGCTCCGTCAGGCTGTCCTCCAGCCCCTTTTGGACCTGGGCCTGCTGGTCCCGGCTGGCCTGGAGGGCTTCCCGGGCCTCCCCCAGCTCCATTTGGGTGGCTTGCAGCTGCGTCACAACGCGGTCGCTGTACTCCATCACGTCGGTGACCAGCATGGTATAGTCCAGCAAGTCGGCAAAGCTGTGGGCCTCAAAGAGCACCGTGAGGAAGGAGGTCTCCCCCGTCTCCTCCAGCCACCGCACCTGCCGGTAAAACTCTTCCATCTGAGCGGCCTCCCGGGCCTCCAGCTGGGCCACCTGGCGCTGGTTTTCCTCGATCTGGCCGTCCAGCCGGGCCAGCAGCTCCCGGCCCGCGCTCACCTGCTCCTCGCACAAGAGCACCTGGGTCTGAATCAGCCCCACCTGCTCCTCCGCCTGGGCCATGTCCCCCCGGATGGCGGCCAGGCGCTCCTCCGCCTCCTGCTTCTGGGCGGCGGCGCCCTCCAGCCGGTCCCGGATGGCCTGGATGTCGCTCTGGGTCACCGCCCCGGCGGGGACTGTCAGGGGGGGAGCCGCCGTCAAAAGCAGCAGCGCCGCCAACATCCCGGACAGGATTCTCTTGCGTTTACTCATGGGGTATCTCCTTGCCAGTATCGTGCTCTAAAATAAAACCCTGCCTCTCGTTACCGAGCGAAAACATTACGGTAACTGCCTGCTTCCGTAACGGTCTAAAGTTCTTTTTGGCTACTTTTTCTTTCAAGAAAAAGTAGCTCAGACCTGGAGGAACTTGCGGATGGCGAAGCTGGAGCCCAGCGCGCCGATGATGGAGCCGGACAGCAAAAACACCCCCATCACCCGCTTCCACATATGGCTGAAGTCCAGCAGGCTGAAGAAGGAGACGGCCCCGCCGTCCATCAGCGCCTTGCTCACCGCGGCGTACACCGCCCACTGGAGGAAGAAGGCCACCAGCGCCCCCATGACCCCCAGGATCAGCCCCTCCACAATGAAGGGCCAGCGGACAAAGCCGTCGGTGGCGCCGCACATCTTCATAATGGCGATCTCCTCCCGGCGGGCAAAGGCGGCCAGCCTTGTGGTGTTGGAGATGATGAACAGGGACACCGCCGCCAGAATGCCGATGAGGATATAGGCCAGGGCGGTGACGGCGTTGCGCACGGCCACAAAGCCCTCCGCCACCTCGCCCGCCGCCCGGTGATTCACCACCCCGGGCAGGTCGCACACCGCCTCCACCGTCTCATTGAACCGCTCCAGGTCCACCACATGGATGGACAGCCGGTCCCGCAGCACCTCGTCGGGCATATTCACGTACAGCCCATCGGCCTCGTGGCCCTTCAGATAGTCCCGCTTGGCCTGCTCCCGGGACACAAAGGCCACCCCGTTGGGGTCCACGTTGTCGATCTGCCGGACCTGCTCCATGAGGGCGCGGATCTGGTCGTCGGTGTAGTCCTCGTCGATGAAGGCGAGGAACTCGTTCTCCTCCTCCAGCTGGCTGAGCATCTCGTCCACGTTCACCGCCAGCAGGGAGAAGGAGCCCATGATGATGAGGCAGGCCACGATCATGCACACCGCGGCAAAGGACATCAGCCCATGGGAAAAGATACTGGAAAAGCCCTCTTTGATGAAATAGCCTATGTTGAATCGTCTCATGCTCTGTAGTAGCCTCCCTGACCGTCTCGAATCATCTCGCCGTCCTTGATGGCCACCACCCGCTTGGAAAACCGGTTGACCAGGTCCCGCTCATGGGTGACCACCAGCATGGTGGTGCCCATGGCGTTGATGCGCTCCAGCAGCGTCATGATCTCCAAAGAGCGCCGGGGGTCCAGGTTGCCGGTGGGCTCGTCGGCGATGATCATCCGGGGGTTGTTCACCAGCGCCCTGGCGATGGCCACCCGCTGCTGCTCGCCGCCGCTCATCTCGTTGGGATAGGCGTCCGCCTTGTCGTTCAGCCCCACCAGGTCCAGCACGTAGGGGATGCGCTTGCGCATTTCCCGGCCGCTGGCCCCCACGGTGCGCATGGCAAATTCCAGATTGCCCTGCACGGTCTTTTTCTCAATGAGCCGGAAGTCCTGGAAGATGATCCCCAGGGTGCGGCGCATATGGGGCACCTGCCACCGGCGGATGTTGTTCAGATTGTAGCCGTTGACGATGACCCGGCCCTGGCTGGCGGTGATCTCCGCCGTCAACAGCTTGATGATGGTGGATTTGCCTGAGCCGGAGGGACCCACCAGGAATACAAATTCCCCGTCCTCAATGCGCAGGTTGATCCCCTTCAGGGCCTTGGTGCCATTGTCGTATTCTTTATGTACGTCGATCAATCGTATCATGGGCCCGCATCTCCAAAGTTCTCTGAGTCTTTCCGACGCCGCCGCGCCGCTGCCGTTTTGTACTCTTTACGCGCGGACGGAATCGACTATCATTATATCCGCTGGGCGCGGCCCTGTCAACCGGGATGGGCCGATTCCCAGCAATCCCCGCCCGCGCGCAATGTAAACTTTCTGGAAACAAAGCCGGCCGACGCAGCGGCTCCACAAGGAAAGCCGCCCCTTTGGGCGGCTTTCAAATGGTCAGGATTCAATACCCCGGCTCACCAGGTACTTCTTCACCATCAGCGCCACCTTGAAGGTGATGGCGTCGTCGAACTCCCGCAGGTCCAGCCCAGTGAGCTTTTTGATCTTCTCCAGCCGGTACACCAGGGTGTTGCGGTGGACGAAGAGCTTCCGGGCCGTCTCGGACACGTTCAGGTTGTTCTCAAAGAACTTGTTGATGGTGAACAGCGTCTCCTGGTCCAGCGCGTCGATGGGGTTCTTCTTGAACACCTCGCGCAGGAACATCTCGCACAGGGTGGTGGGCAGCTGGTAGATGAGCCTCCCAATGCCCAGATTCTCATAGTTGATGATGGACCGCTCCGTCTCGAACACCCGGCCCACGTCGATGGCCACCTGGGCCTCCTTATAGGTCCGGGCCAGATCCCGGATATGTCCCACGATGGTGCCGATGCCCACCACCGTCTTGATGCCCAGGTCCCGGGTCAGGGCCTCCTGGACGGTCTGAGCGATCTTATGCAGGTCCCGGGCGTCGGCGTTCTCCCCCAGGTGCTTGACCACCGCCACATCCGTCTCGCTGACGGAGAGCACGAAATCCGTCTGCTTGTCGGGGTACAGCCCGGAGATCACGTCCACGGCGGACACGTCGGGGGCGCCCAGCTGGCGCACCAAAATCACCGCCCGGGGGGCCTCGGACACAAAGTGGAGCTCCTTGGCCCGGACATAGATGTCCCCCAGCAGGATATTGTCGCACAGGATGTTTTTCACAAAGGCGGCCTTGTCGTTTTTCTCCTCATAGTAGGTCTTGGCCCCGTTGAGGGCGATGACCGCCATGGAGCAGATGAGGGCGGCCCGCTCGTCCTCCCCCTTGACAAAGGCGGCGTAGTCAAACTGGCCGCTCCAGCCGGGCAGGGCCTTGAAGGTGAAGCCGCCGCTGACCACCTGGGCGTCCTGCTCCGCGGCCAGCAGCGCCGCGGCGCTGGCCCACTTCTCCCCGATGCAGGCCAGCTCGTTACAGGCCACCACGGTGCCCTGCTCGTCGATGACCCCCACGGCCCGGTCGGAACAATCCTTCATTTGAAGAACGACGCTTTGGAAAATCCTGCTGGACATTGCGTTTTCTCCTTTCTACGCGGCCGGCCTTGAAACGCTCCGCCACTTTGTTGATTTTTCATACAGACACTTTTGTATTATACCGTTTCTCTTAGCGGATTTCAATAGTTTCTTGAAATTTTTTTGTTGAAATTGCCAAATTTTTCGTGTCAATCACTGAAAATTCCTTTCAGCTCCCCGTCATCCAGCTGACGGTAAGCCCCTTTGGCCAAGCTCTCGTCCAGCTCCAAAGGCCCGAACCGCACCCGTTTCAGGTAGGTCACCGGCTTACCTCGGGAAGCCAGCATCCGCTTCACCTGATGGTATTTTCCCTCATGTATGGTAATATGGGCACTATTCCTGGATAAAAGTTCCAATTCTCCAGGAAGGCAGACATAGCCGTCTCCCAGCGTCACCCCGGCCCGCACCGCCTCCACGTCGCTCTCATCCAGCGTGCCGTCCACCTCCACATAGTACACCTTGTCCACATGGCGCCGGGGCGACAGGAGCCGGTGGGCCAGGGGGCCGTCGTTGGTGAGCAGCAGCAGCCCCTCCGTGTCCTTGTCCAGCCGCCCGGCGGGGAAGATGCCCAGGTTCTGGTACTCCTCCCCCAGCAGGTCCAGCACCGTGCGCGCCCCCGGCTCATCGGTGGATGACACCACCCCCGCGGGCTTGTTCAGCATCAGGTACACCGGCCCGCCTCCCCCCACGGGAACGCCATCCACCGTCACCGGGGCGCCCTCCGCCACCTTGGCCTCCGGGACCCGCCGGATCTCCCCGTTCACCGCCGCCCGGCCCGCCCGGATCAGCTCCCGGGCCTCCCTCCGGCTCCACTTCCCCGTGGCCGCCAGCCGCTTGTCCAGCCGTTCCATACGCTCCTCCTTTCCAGCCTACGCCGCCATCATATCGCGGCCCGGCCGCACATATTCTGTTCTTGAGAAATCATAGAACGGAGTGGTACCATGATTATCTTCACGGCGCGTGTACCAAAGAGGCGGCTGATGGCGGGGTTCGCCGCCGTTTTATGCTGCGCGTTCGCGGCGCTGGCCTTCGGCCTCACCCTCCGGGGGCGGGCGGTGGCCGTGTCGGCAGAGGTCAAGCACGTCAAGACCAACGACGACCGGCTGGCCTACCTCAGCGGCCTGGGCTGGCAGGTGTCCCCCCAGCCCATCGCCACCGAGGAGCTGCTCATCCCCGAGGAGTTTGACGACAGCTACCAGGACTATCTCAAGCTCCAGGCCGACCAGGGCTTCGACCTCACCCAGTACCGGGGCAAGCGGGTAAAGCGGTACACCTACCAGCTCGCCAACTACCCCGCCCAGGCCGAGCCGGTGCAAATCGCCCTGCTCATCTACAAAAACAAGGTGGTGGGCGGGCAGATCCAGTCCTCCTCCGGCAGCTTCCTCCACGGCCTGGCCTTGCCGGCTCCGGCGGAGAGCGCCCCTCCGGAGAGCCCAGCGGCGGCCATGGCCCAACAGCTCATTTGACGAAACAAGGGAAACGCTGGACCGCGTTTCCCTTATTTTTTATAGCTCAGACCACTTGACGGCCCTTGAAGAACACGGCCTTTACATCCAGCTCCCGGTCCAGCACCACCGCGTTGGCCCGCTTGCCTGGCTCCAGGCTGCCCACCCGGTCAAAGACGCCGACGGCCTGGGCGGGGTTCACCGCCGCCGCCCTCACCGCGTCAGCCAGGGGGATGCCGAAGGAAACCGCGGTTTTCATGCACGCCATCAGGTCGGTGACCGACCCAGCGATGGTGCCGTCCGCCAGCGTGGCCAGCGGCCCCTTCACGGTGACCTCCTGCCCCCCCAGGTCGTAGACGCCGTCGCTCATGCCCGCCGCCCGCATGGTGTCCGAGATGAGCACCACCCGGTCCGCTCCGAACAGCTTGAAGGTGGCCCGCACCACACTAGGGTGGATGTGGACGCCGTCGCAGATGAGCTCCACCCGGCTCCAGGGGGAGTCCAGCGCCGCCCCCACCACGCCGGGCGAGCGGTGGGTGAAGGGGGGCATGGCGTTGAACAGGTGGGTGACCTGCCGCGCCCCCGCCCGGAAGGCCGCCAGCGCCGTGTCATAGCCGGCAGTGGTGTGGGCCACGGACACGCCCACCTCCTCGGACACCTCCCGGATGAACTCCAGCGCGCCCGGCTCCTCCGGGGCCACCGACACCAGCTTCACCAGGCCCTGGGCCATGTCCATCAGGCGGCGGAGCATGGCCGCGTCCGGCGCGTGGAGCCAGTCGCCGTTCTGGGCGCCCTTTTTGGCCCGGGACAGGAAGGGCCCCTCCAAATTGACGCCCACCAGGTCCGCGCCGGGGCGCCCCTCCCGGCGGTGGGCGGCGGCGGTCCCGCACACCTTCATCAGCCGGTCCTCCGGCAGGGTCATCCCCGCCGGGCAGATCTGGGTCACCCCACGGCTCAGCTCGTACTCCGCCATGATCTGAAGGCCGGCCCCGTCGCCGTCGGACAGGTCCGCCCCCCGGCAGCCGTGGAAATGTACATCGGTGAGGCCGGGGATCACCCAGCAGCCCGCGGCGTCATAGGTCCGGCCATCCCCGCTGTCCGGGGTGAGCAGGGGCCCGTCAAAGCACACGTCCCGCTCCACAAAGCCCCGTTCCAGGTCGAATACCCTGCCGCCGGAAATTTTCATCTCTTCTCGGCCTCCACCACGTGGGACAGCGCGCTCTCGTCCGCCACCAGGGTGACGTCCGGGTGGAGCTGGAGGATGGAGGCGGGCACCTCCGGGGTGATGGGGCCGAAGAAGGCCTTGGCCACCGCGTCCGCCTTGTCCGCGCCGCTGGCCACGATCAGGATCTTCCGGGCCCGCATGATGGTGCCGATGCCCATGGTGAGGGCCTGGCGGGGCACGTCGTCGGCGCTGGCGAAAAACCGGGCGTTGGCCTCGATGGTGCTCTGGGTCAAATCCACCACATGGGTGGCCTTGGGGAACTCCCCGCAGGGCTCGTTGAAGCCGATGTGCCCGTTGCGGCCGATACCCAGCAGCTGGAGGTCCGCATAGCCCAGCCCCGCCACCAGCTCCTCATAGCGAGCGCACTCCACCCTGGGGTCGGCGGCCAGGCCGTCGGGCACGTTGGTGTTCTCGGGCTTGATATCCACGTGGTCAAACAGATTGGCCTGCATAAAATACCGGTAGCTCTGGTCGTGGTCGGGGCCCAGCCCCACATACTCGTCCAGGTTCACCGAACGCGCTCCGGCGAAGCTCAGATCCCCCTGCCTGTACCATTGGACCAGCTGCTGATAGGTCCCCACGGGGGAGGACCCGGTGGCCAGGCCCAGCACGCACTCCGGCTTGGACAGCACCTGGGCGGCGATGATGGAGGCCGCCCGCCGGCTCATGGCGTTATAATCTTTTTCCCGATAAATGCGCATGACAAACACCTCTGATTGAAATGTCCGGCGTCACGGCTGCCGGCGGAGCCTGAATCCCATCCTGGGAGCGTCTGTGCATCATCACAAATCGCCTGGCCGTCCACAGCGGACGGCCAGTTTTTATTGTATGATTCTTTCCAGCCTTTGTCAATCCATTATGAAAAAAAAGCTGTCATCCCCCAGGAAATGAAAATTTTTTACACGCTACAGGTGCTTGTCCGCCAGGGCGTCGGCCACCTGCCTGCGCCGCTCCCGGCAGGCGTCCACATCCCGCCGGCACACCTCGTTGAACAGCACGTCGGTGAGGTAGAGCTGGCCCATGCGGGCGGCGATGGAGCCCATCTGGAGGGGGCTCTCCCGGGAGCCGCACTCCAGCACCACATCGGCGCAGGCCGCGCCGGGGGACTTGGGGAACCGGGTGATGAGGATGGTCTTGGCCCCCCGGTCCTGGGCCATTTTCATCACGTCCACCTGGTCCTTGCTGGAGCCGGAATAGGAGTAGTAGAGCACCACGTCCCGGGGGGTGAGCATGGAGCAGCGGATGGCCTGGAAGTGGGAATCCGCCACGGCGTAGAAGTTGGGCATGGCGGTGGAGAACAGGTGGGCCGCCTCCAGGGCCAGCACCATGGACCCGCCCAGGCCCATGCACAGCACCCGCTCCGCCGCAATCAGCAGCTCCGCCGCCGCGGACACGCTGACCGGGTCGAGCAGGTCCATGGTCTGGGTGATGGCCTCCACGTTCACCGCGCACAGCTTGCGGCACATCTCGCTGATGTCGTCCGCCGCGTCGATCTCGCCGTACAGGGGGTTGACCGGGCTGGCCCCGGCGGCGGCCCCCGCCACAGCCAGCTTGAAGGCGCTGTAGCCCTTGTACCCCAGCCGGCGGCAGAACCGGGACACCGTGGCCTCGGCCACGTCCGCCTCCTCCGCCAGCTCGGAAATGGACATGTATTGGCAGTCATGACGCTGGTGCATAATGTGGTCGGCGATTTTCCGCTCCGCTCCCGTGAGCTGGTAGTACTCCCGGTTGATCCTGGTAAACACATCGCCGTACTGCATATCGGCCCCCTTACTGCCCGTCCAAGAGTCCATCCGACACCTGGGACAGATGGAAAGGACCCTTGAGCGCGCTCCCCATGCGCGGGGGGTGGGTGGGGCTGTCCGCCCTTTTGGCCGGCCGTCCCTGACGGCTGTGAACTCTGGTCTCACCCATTCAACATTCCACCTTTCTACAGTAAATTTTGGTCTTGCGCACCCTGTCATGACAACTGCCATACTCCATGGTATTATCATACCCTGTCTCTGGGGATTTCGTCAAGAGAGGAGGAAAATAATTTTCATTTTTATTATTATTTTCCTTTAAAAACTGCGAATAACCCGAATTCTGATTCCATTAAGTTGTGGTTTTTCCAAAAACATACAGCATCCGCCGCCCCTCAGCCCTGGATGATCCGGCGGATCTCCCCCTCCGCCTGGCTCATCTCAAATTCCAGCTCCGCCGCGGTCATCCGCACCGCCCCGTGGCCCAGGATAATCATCTGCTCCAGCCCGTCGGAGGTGGCCACCCGAATCCGGTGCTCCCGGCGCTCCCGGGACAGGGCGTAGGTGGTCTTTTCGATATACATGTCCGCCGTCTCCGCCTCTTTGGTGTACACCACGAACAAGTCCCCCAGCCGCTCCACGCTGCCCGGGCTCCCCTTCACCTTGTAGGCGTCGAACACCACGATGACCCTGCACCGCTTCCAGCCCTGATAGTTGCGCAGCCGGTGGATGAGTCGCTCCCGGGCCCCATCCAGGTCCTCCCGGGCCAGCCTCCTCAGCTCGTCCACGCCGTGAATGATGTTGTAGCCGTCCACCAGCAGGTAGTCCTCCCCGTCCCGGGTTTTCAGCCCCTTCCAGACCTTGGGCTTGGGCTGGACGCTCTGACACACCGGCCGGAAGGCGTGGGGGCGCTTCACCGGGCCGTAGGCCCGCTCGAAGATGGCCTCCAGCTCCTTGTCCAGCGCCGCCCGGGACTCATAGCTCATGGGGGGCTCCCGGCGCTCCGGGGCGGCCTCCCGCGGGTCGGGGCGCTCCCCCTGGGGCCGCCAGCCGCTGTCCAGGTGCATGCGCTCCCGCACCTGGTCCCAGGGCACGTTGAACCCCGCCCCGTGGGCGCAAAACACCGACCCGGCGGGGTTGTCCACATCCCGGTCCGGTTCGTAGCCCAACGCGGCAATGATCTCCTCCGGGTTGTGGCAGGGGCGGTAGCCCTCCACCGCGCAGGAGAACCGCCCCCGCCCCCCGGTGTAAGCCGCCACCTGGGTCCAGTAGCCCCCAACGGCTGACACCGGGACGCTGCCGGTGAGCACGGCGCTCTCCCCCGACGGCGAAGGCGGCTGGACGTCCGCCCCCATGCGCTGCAGATCGGTCATGGCCCGGCCCACATTCCCGGTGGGCACCTCCAGCCGGAAGGCGTACCAGGGCTCCAGCAGCACGCTCTGGGCGCACATCAGCCCCTGGCGCACCGCCCGGTAGGTGGCCTGGCGGAAATCGCCCCCCTCGGTGTGCTTCAGGTGGGCCCGGCCGGTGAGCAGGGTGATTTTCATGTCGGTGATGGGCGAGCCGGTGAGCACCCCCAGGTGGGTCTTTTCCGCCAGGTGGGTCAAAATGAGCCGCTGCCAGTTTCGGTCCAGCACGTTTTCCGAGCAGGCGGTGTCCAGCTCCAGCCCCGCCCCCCGCTCCAGGGGCTCCAGCAGCAGGTGGACCTCTGCGTAATGCCGCAGGGGCTCGAAGTGGCCCACCCCCTCCGCCGGGGCGGCTATGGTCTCCAGATAGACCACCCGGCCTGGGCCGAAGGACACCCGCGCCCCGAACCGCCGCTCCATCAGCCGGGAGAGCACCTCCAGCTGCACCTCCCCCATGAGGCGCAGCCGGATCTCCCCCAGCCGCTCGTCCCACTCCACCTGGAGCTGGGGGTCCTCCTCCTCCAAAACCCGCAGCTGGCCCAACAGGGTGTGCACGTCTCCCCCGTCCGGGGGCAGCACCTGATAGGCCAGCACTGGCTCCAGCTGGGGCCCCTCCCAGTCCTCCTCCCCGCCCAGGCCCTGGCCCGCCCGGGTGCGGGTGAGGCCGGTGACGGCGCATATCGTCCCCGCCGGGACCTCTTCCGCCGGGGTGAATTTCGCGCCGGAGTAGAGGCGCAGCTGGGCCGCCTTCTCCTCCCAGTCCGGGCCCTTCACCAGGTCCCGCACCCGCAGGCTTCCCCCGGTGACCTTCATCCAGGTGAGCCGCTCCCCCCTGTCATCCCGGGAGATTTTAAACACCCGGGCGGCAAAGTCCTCCCGCCAGTCCGGCTCCAGGGCGAACCGAGCCAGGGTGTCCAGCAGCGCGTCCACCCCCTCCAGCTTCAGCGCCGAGCCGAACAAGCAGGGGAACAGCCTGCGCTCCACGATCAGGGCGGACAGGTCCGCGTCCTCCAGCTCCCCCGTCTCCAGGTAGCGTTCCATCAAGTCCTCGTCGCACAGGGCCGCCTGCTCCCAAAGCTCCTCCCGGGGGGCGGCAAGGTCGGCGCAGCCGTCGCTCAGCCGCTCCCGGAGCTGGGATAAAAGCCTGTCCCGGTCCGTATCCGGCTGGTCCATCTTGTTGACGAAGAGGAAGGTGGGCACCCGGTGGCGCTCCAGCAGCCTCCACAGGGTCTCGGTGTGGCCCTGCACCCCGTCTGAGCCGCTCACCAGCAGCACGGCGCAGTCCAGCACCTGCACCGCCCGCTCCGCCTCGGCGGAGAAATCCACATGGCCCGGGGTGTCCAGCAGGGTGAACTCCCAGTCCTTCCAGGTGAGCCGGGCCTGCTTGGAGAAGATGGTGATGCCCCGCTCCCGCTCCTGCTCCTCGGTGTCCAAAAAGGCGTCCCCGTGGTCCACCCGGCCCAGCCTGCGCACTGCGCCGGCGCGGTACAGCATGGCCTCGGACAATGTGGTCTTGCCCGAGTCCACATGGGCCAGCATCCCGATGGTCAGCCGCTTCATAGCATACGCTCCTTTGTATCTCGTTCCAGCCCTCAGCTGAACAGCGCCCCGTTCTCCTCAAACAGCTCCCGCACCTTTTTCTTAAGCCGCCGGTGGGCGGGCTTTTTCAGGTCCGGGTCGGCGGCCACCAGCTCCTGGGCCGCCGCCTGGGCCTCCTTCAGCAGCTCCAGGTCGGCGGCGAAGTCCGCCACCTTCAGCTGGGGCAGGCCGTGCTGGCGCTTGCCGAAAAAGTCGCCGGGGCCCCGCAGTCGCAGGTCCTCCTCCGCGATCTGGAAGCCGTCGCCCGTGGCGCACAGCGCCTTGAGGCGCTCCCGGGCCGTCTCGCTGCGGCTGGCGGTGACCAGCACACAGAAGCTCTCGTGCTTCCCCCGGCCCACCCGGCCCCGGAGCTGGTGGAGCTGGGAGAGGCCGAACCGCTCCGCATTCTCGATGACCATGAGCGAGGCGTTGGGCACGTCCACCCCCACCTCGATGACGGTGGTGGACACCAACACGTCCAGCTCCCCCCGGTGGAAGGCCGCCATGGCCTCCTCTTTTTCCTTCGCCTTCAGCCTGCCGTGGACAAAGCCCACCCGCAGGTCGGGGAACACCCGCTCTTGGAGCTCCCGAGCGTAGGCGGTGACGGCCTTCAGGTCCATGCCGGGGGCATCCTCCCAGCCCCCGCCGCTGTCCTCCACCGCGGGGCACACCATATAGACCTGCCGCCCCTCTCTCACCTGTTTGCGGACAAAGCCGTACATCCGCGCCCGCTTGTCCTCCCCGATCAGGAAGGTGGACACCGGCGTGCGCCCCGGGGGCAGCTCGTCCATGACGGACACGTCCAGATCGCCGTAGATGATGAGGGCCAGGGTCCGGGGGATGGGGGTGGCGGACATGACCAGGATATGGGGCGGGACGGCCCCCCCTTTTTCCGCCAGGGCGGAGCGCTGGGCCACCCCAAAGCGGTGCTGCTCGTCGGCGATGACCAAGCCCAGGTCGTGGTACTCCACCCCTTGGGAGAACAGGGCGTGGGTGCCCACGATGAGGTCGATCTCCCCCGCCGCCAGCCTCGTGAGCAGGGCCTTTTTCTCCTTCCCCTTCACCGACCCGGTGAGCAGGGCCACCCGCGCCCCGGCGGGGGAGAGCAGGGCGTCCATGGTGCGGGCGTGCTGCTCCGCCAGCAGCTCGGTGGGGGCCATGAGGGCGCACTGGCAGCCGTTTTTCGCCGCAACCCAGGCGCCAAAGGCGGCCACCGCCGTCTTGCCTGAGCCCACGTCCCCCTGGACCAGCCGGTTCATGGCCTTGCCGGACCTGAAATCGGCGGCGATATCCTCCATGGCCCGGCGCTGGGCGCCTGTGGGCGCGAAGGGCAGCAGGGCGGCAAACTCCTCCACCCCCCCGTCCATCACCCGGCCCTCCCCGGCCGACCGGCGGTCTTTCAGCTGGGCCAGGCCGCAGGTGAGGATGAACAGCTCCTCAAACACCAGCCGCCGCCGGGCGATGGCCAGCGCCTCGAAGTCGGCGGGGTAGTGGATGTTTTTCCGGGCGAACTGGGTCTGGCACAGCTGGTGCTCGTGGCGCACCTGGGCGGGCAGGACCTCGGGCAGGCCGTCCAGGCACTCGTCCACCGCCCGGCGGGTGAGCCCCGCCAGCAGGTTGTTGGAGATGCCCGCCGTCAGGGGGTACACCGGCATGATGAGCCCCGTGGTCCTGGCCGTCCCCTCCCGCTCGAACACCGGGTTGGTCATGGAAAACAGGTTCCCCTGCCGCTCCACCGCGCCGTAGAAGATATACTCCTCCCCCCGGCGCAGCACCTCCCGGATATAGTCCTGGTTGAAAAAGGTGATATGCACCGTGCCGGTGTCGTCCACCCCCTTCACCTTTACCAGGGACAGCCCCCGCCGGACATAGCTCACCCGGGGGGTCTCCGCGATCACCACAGACACACAGCAGGGCCGGTCCTGGGGGGCGTCCGCCAGGGCATGGCACTCCCGCCGGTCCTCATACCGCTGGGGCAGATGGTCCAGGGCGTCCCCCAGGGTCTTAAGGCCCAGCTTCTCCAATTTTTTGGCCCGCTGGGGGCCCACCCCCGGCAGGTCGGTCAGGGGGGTGTCTCGGCTCAGCGCCACGGCGGTCTCACCTCCGGGCGGTTTTCAGAAAACCGCAATTTTTCATTAGTTTACCACATCTTCCCCGTCGAAAACAATCCCCAGGGGATTTTTCCCTCCCAGCTGGTATAAATTGTAACGCCCCCGTCCACAATAGGCCCGGAGGTGTTGTTATGAACAACAAACGAACATGGATCGAAAAGCTCAGCGATTTCATCTCGGGAAAGGGTTTCTATCTTGTGGTGCTCATCTGCGTGGCCGCCATCGCCCTGTCCGGGTGGTATCTGGTCCAGGGGGTCCGGGGCGGGCTGGACGACACGCTGGACCAGCCCGTGTCCGGCTCCGCCGCCATCACGGAGACGCCCAGGCCCTCCGCCGCCCCCAGCCCGCGGCCCACCGCGAAGCCCTCCGACCCCCCCGCCGCCGGGTCCGCCCGCATTGAGACGCCCCCGTCCGCCGCGCCCTCCGTCCAGCCCACAGCCGCCCCCGCGCCCTCCAGCGCCCCCGCGCCTCTGGTCTTTACATGGCCGGTGAAGGGCGAGATTATCGCCGGATTCTCGGTGGAGGCGCTGGCTTATAACGAGACCATGGGGGACTGGCGCACCCACAACGGCCTGGACATCGCCGCCCAGCGCGGCACCCAGGTGCTGTCCGCCGCCGCCGGCCAGGTGTCCGCCCTCTACCAGGACGACCTGATGGGCACGGTGGTGGAGATCGACCACGGCCAGGGCCTGGTCAGCCAGTACGCCAACCTGGCGGCCACCCCCACCGTGAAGGTGGGCGACGCCGTGGCCACCGGGACGGTCATCGGCTCCGTGGGGGACACCGCCGCCGTGGAGCGCGGCCGGGCCTCCCATCTCCACTACGCCCTGCTGAAGGAGGGCTATCCCGTGGACCCCGCCGACTATCTGCCCCAGCAGTAAAGCTTTTATGAGGACAAAGGAAAAGCCCTGGCCCGCGGCGCGGGTCAGGGCTTTTCACCGTCTGCATCAAAGCTGAAGGGAAGGGGCAGAATAGGCCCGGCCCGCCAGCTCGCTGTTGAGCATGTACAGGGCCTTGGCGTCGCCGCCGAACAGCTCCATCTTGCGGATCATGTCGGCGGAGTTCTTCTCCTCCTCCCCCTGCTCCTTGACGAACCAGTCCAGGAACTGCACGGTGCGGTGATCCTTGGCCTCCAGGGCGGCGTCGTAGATGGCGTTGATGAGGCCGGTGACGTACTGCTCGTGGGCGTGGGCGGCCTTCAGCGGGTCCATCAGCGCTTTATACTCCTTGTCCGGCTTGGCGATGGCGCCCAGGGTGACGGTCTGGTCGTTGTTGTGCAGGTACTGATAGAAGAGCATGGCGTGGTCCTGCTCCTCCTTGGCCTGAATCTCGTACCAGTTGGCAAAGCCGTCCAGCCCCTGTCCGGCATAGAAGTTGGCCATATCCAGGTATAAGTAGGCGGAGTAAAACTCCTTGTTGATCTGGTCGTTCAGCAGCTCGGCCACTCGTTTATCCATCGTTGCAACACTCCTTTTGTCTTTTTTGCGTCCTGGGGCGCATTCTATGGAGAGTATATCACGTTTTCTCCCGGTGTCAACCGTTTTCCACCGCTTTTTCCAACGCCTGTTTGAGCTCAAAGGCCATCTCCCGCATAAAATCAGGCCGCACCTTGCGCACCTGGCGGTCGTAGGTATACAGGCCGTTGGTCTCCCCCTCCACGTCGCTGAGCTGGGTGTAGACGCACCCGCACAGGCCCCGGGGGATGGAGGGCAGCACCATCTCCCCGTACATCAGCCCAATACGGACCTCCAGGTCCAGCTCCGTCCGGCACTGCCCGCCGTAGCCGTAGTTTTTCCGGTCCTGGGCCACGTGGCCCTCGATCCGGCGGGAGAAGCCGCCGCACTCGCTCAAGAGCAGGAACTTTCCCGGCTGTGTGCCCTCCAGCACCCGGCTGCTGAAGTAGACGTGCTCGCTGTGCACGTCGCTCTCCTTTTGGGCGAACCAGCCCGAGGTGGTCATGAAGAAGCGGGTGGGGTCGGTGGGCTTGAGCAGGCGGTAGATACGGTCGGAGTCATACTGCCCCCAGCCCTCGTTAAAGATGGTCCAGCCCACCACGCAGGGGTGGTTATAGAGGTGGGCGACGGTGTCCAGGCAGTGGCGCTCAAAAAACGCCTTGCGCTGCTCGCTGCCGCCCCCGCCCAGGTCGCCGCGCTTTTTGCTCACAAAGGTGGGGATTACCGTGTCCCGGAGGTAGCGGTACTCCCCCGAGTTCACCATGTCCTGAATCACCAGCATCCCCAGCCGGTCGCAGGCGTAGTAAAACGCCTCGGGCTCCACCTTGACGTGCTTGCGCAGGGTGTTGAAGCCCAGGTCTTTCATGCGCATCACGTCCTCGTCGTACCCCTCCGGGCCCCAGGGCAGGTACAGGCCGTCCTCAAAATAGCCCTGGTCCAGCACGCCGTGGAGGAAGATGGGCGTTCCATTGAGGCACAGGCGGGTGTGGCCGCGGATCTCCTTTGTGCTCACCGTGCGCAGGGCGAAATAGCTCTCCACCTGGTCGGTGGCGGTGGCGATGGTCATGGAGTACAGATAGGGGTCGTCCGGCTCCCACAGGCGGGGCTCAGGCACCTCCAGCCGCAGGGACCGCCCGCTCCTGCCCGCGGCGGTGAGCACCCGCCCGCCCCCCAGGGGGACCGCCAGGTTGAAGTCCTCGCCTCCGGCGTCCACCTCCACCGTCACCCCAGTAAGGTCCGGGGTGAGCCGCACCGACGACACCGCCCCCTTGGCGGGGACGGCCTCCAGCCACACGCTCTGCCAGATGCCGGACACCGGGGTATACCACATCCCATGGGGGCGCCTGTGCTGCTTGCCGTAGGGGTAGGCGTGGGACAGGGTGTCCACCGCCTTCACCTCCAGCCGGTTCCCCTCGGGGCGCAGGGCGGCGGTGATGTCGGCGGAAAAGGGCAGGTAGCCCCCCTCGTGGCGGACCACGCTGACGCCGTTGACAAAGACCTCCGCCACCTGGTCCACCGCCCCGAAGTGGAGCAGCACCCGGCGCCCCTTAGGGGCAAAGCCCTCCGGGAGGGTGAACGCCGTCTCATACCACAGCACGTCCGCCACCCTGCCCCCGTAGCGGGACAGCGGTGCCTGGGGCGGCCAGGGCACCCGGATGGGACGTCCGTTCACGGTCCAATCCCCGTCCAGCGGAAAAAAGCTGTCCCGCCGCAGCTGGGGGCGGGGATAGTCACGGTTCCAACCGCTTCGCCACATACCTGTCGCTTCCTCTTCTTCATAATCAGGTCCCGCCCATTATACCATTTCCTGGGGCGGAGCACAACGGGAAAAACGCCCGTATCCAGGCGGACACGGGCGTTTTTCAATAAAGCCGAATCAGCTCAGCTCTCCATATGGCGGCCCAGAAAGCCGGCCACCGTCTGGGCCAGCTTCAGCTCCACCTCTCCCAGGGCGGGGGCGTCCCCGTCGGACACAAAGGCCACGCAGCCCAGCACATCCCCTTCGGACAAAATGGGCACCGCGATGAGCACCCGGTACTTGTCCGCGCCGTCGCACAGGGGCAGGGCCTGCTCCATTTGGACGCTCCGGCGCTCCTCCATCACCTGCTCCACCTGGGGGGAGACCCGCTTGTCCACCACCTCCCGGCGGGGGACGCCGCCGGCGGCGATGACGCTGTCCCGGTCGGTGATGACGGCGGGCAGGCCCGCCACCCGGCTGATGGTGTCGCACAGCTGGGCGGCGAAGTCGGACACGTCGCCCAGTTGAGAGTATTTCTTAAAAATGACGCCGCCCTCGCGGTCCGTGTAGATCTCCAAGGGGTCGCCGTCACTGATAACCTTGACAGTGAAAACCTTATTGTTATGCTTGCCGCTCTCCTGGATGATCTGGATCTCGTAGGGGCGGTAATCTGCCGCCCGGTCATTTTCGTCCCCCTCAGCCGTCGGGCAGATGATATCCGCCCCTACAGGGGCCATCGCCGCCACGGCGGGCGGGCGCACAGTGTGCGCCCCTACAGGCAGCTCCCCACTTCGTAGGATGGCGTCAATGTCGGCCTTGAGCTGAATTTCAATGTGATCCTCATAGACCTTGATCTTCTGAATGATGAGCTGGAGGTCGTTCCGGTCCAGCTTGGGCTTGTTCAGGATGTCGTCAAAGACCTCCAGCGCCGTCTTAGCTGCCCGGTTCACCCGGATGATGGTGTTTTTCTTGTCCTGGGCCAGGTCGATCTGGTGCTGGACGCCCTCCATCCGCCGCACCAGGTCGCTCTCCAGCTCGTCATAGGCCTCCTCCAGAGTGGCCTCCTGCTCCGGGTGCTTCATCACGTCCCGGATGCGCTGGCGCTTGGTGGCCTTCAGCTCCTCCTGGAGGTCCAGCAGGGTGGCCTCCAGATTTTCCGCCGCCCGCTGGGTCTCCTCCATGTCCTCCCGCTCCCTGACAAGGTCGGCGTTGAGCCGCTCCAGCATGGCGGCGGAGTTGTCTTTCACCTTCTGTACATAGAGCTTTACCAGCTCGTCCAGCTTGTCCACCCGGATGTGGTGGCTGGTGCAGCCTTTGAGACCCCGTCGGTGGTAGGTGCCGCAGCGGTAGGCGTCCTTGATGTCCCTGCGGCTCATGGCGAACATGGGGGAGCCACAGTCGCCGCACTCCAGAAAGCCGGAGTAGGTGTTGTCGTACTTCTTCTGGCCCCGGTAGTGGGCCGTGGAGCGGCTCTCCCGCAGGGCTCGGGCGGTGGCAAAGGTGCGGTAGTCGAGGATGGGCTGGTGGTGGTGCTCGATGACGATATGGTCCAGCTCGTCCCGCTTCACATCCTTACCGTTGATCTTTTTGCGGGTGTATTTACCCTGGCGGAGGGTGCCGATGTAGAAGTCGTTGTCGATGATGCCCTGGACCGTGACAATGGCCCACTCCGGCCGCACACCCCGTTTGTACTCCTTGCCCGCCGCCTCCTTCCGCTCCCGCTCGGTCATGCGGGGGGTGGGGACGCCCCGGTCGGTGAGGTGGTTGGCGATTTTTTTATACCCCCAGCCGTCGATGTAGAGCCGAAATATCTCCCGGACGATCTCCGCCTCGGTGGGGACGATCTCAAACTCCTGCCGGGGGGTGATGATGTAGCCATAGGGGGCTGCACACAGCCACTTGCCGTCCTGCTGGCGGCGCTTGATGACTGATTTCACCTTTTTGCTGGTGTCGGTGACGGGCATCTCGTTGATGAGGAACTGGAACTGAATTTTCAGCCAGTCGTCGTCGTTGGGGAAGTCGATGTTGTCTCCGATGGAGATGATGCGAACACCCGCGTCCCGCAGGTCCTCCAGCTCTACCAGGCCCCGGCTGTTCCGGCGGGAGAAACGGGAGAAATCCTTGACGATGAGGATACCCATCTGATGGCTCATCAGCTCCCGTCGCATTTTCTGATAGCCGGACCGCTGGTCAAAGGTGTAACCGGACTTGTCCCGGTCCTCATAAAAGGTCAGGGTGGAGTCGGGAAATTTTTGCCTCACGAAGTCCTCGATGATGGCCTTCTGGTTCTCGATGGAGGTGTTGTCTCGATCCAATTCCTCGTCCACCGAGATGCGGCAGTAGCCGGCGATGTCGAAGCGTTCGATCAATTGCTTGTCCTCCTTTCCGTCAATATGAATCTTCATTTTAAATATTTTTGCAGATAATATTGTATCATAGTTTTTCAGTAAAATCAATCAAAAATTGGGCGGGAGCATACCATCTGCTGCTCCCGCCCCTGCTGTTTCTACCTTGCACCCGCCCGCTGGCGGGTACGTGATCTTTTTCTCCGGACCTCCTGCTCCGCCAGTCGCTTCCGGTTGTGGCACAGCAGCGCACTGGTTTCCTCCGCCAGGTCCTGGTCGCCTGACATATATACCGCCACAAAATATTTCTTTCCCTTGCATCGTTGGTAGAGGTTTTTCAACTGTTCTCTCAGCGTCTCATCCTGTTTTTCCTGATTCGTCAGCCAAACCTCCACGATCTTCCTGTCATCTCTGACATTGATCTCCAACTGTTTGCATACCTCCTTTCTCATTCAATCTGGTATTATTTTCCACTTATTTGGTTTGTTTTATTCATAGGGCTTATGCTGCCGTTCTATCCCTAACTCCGCCCGCAGGCGGCATACTATAGGCGATTTGTGTCGAAATAGCAGCCCGAAGCTATACCACCTCTCACTCGAGCCCTCGATATCCATGCTTTTCCGCGTGACCCAGCAGATACAGGAACGCAAACGCCGGGGTCCGCAGCATATCCTTTGTTCTTAAATTTCTTTTGAATCAAATTTTGATGTCGCTATGATACACCGGGAACAAGCTCAAAGGCGAGAATCCAACAGCGGATTCTCGCCTTACTGTTCAGCAGATTTTTCAGGATACGGCGTCACCCTCTCGCCCCACACCGCGCGTCCAGCAGCTTAGGCGTAAAGCGCAGGAACAGGGCACCGGAGAGGACGCTGGCGGTCACGTCGCAGAAGGGCTCCGCGGCAAAGGCGGCGGAGGCGGTAAACAGCGCCGGAAACAGCAGGATACCGGACACAAACAGCCCCTTTCGGACCAGCGAGCAGAACAGGGCCAGTCCCACCTGCCCCAGAGCGGTGGACATATCCACCACCGTCCACTGCACGGCCATGCACAGGGCCGCCGCCGTATACAGCTTGATGTAGGAGACGCTCCGGGCCAGCACCTCCCCATCCTTGGAAAAGAGCCCCACAAACTGCGGCGAAAACAGCTGGGTCACCGCCAGCATCAGCGCGGCAAACCCTAAACACAGGAACAGCACACCCCGCAAGGCTTCCTTCACCCGCTCCCGGTCGGCCGCCCCCAGGTTGAAGCTCACCGCCCCCTGACAGCCCAGGGTGATGCCGCTCATGGGGGTGGCGATGAGCAGCATATAGCTCTGCACGATGGTGCCGCAGGTGATGAGCAGGTCGCCCTCGCCGGGGCCGCCCCTGCGCTGGAGCACGGTGTTCATGATGATGAGGATCACGCTGTCCAGGGCGTAGGTGAGGAAGGGGGCCATCCCCAGCACTACCACTTTTTTGCACAGCTCAGGCCGGAAGCGCCTCCAGCCCAGAGGGACGGACAGGCTGGGCAGGCGGAGGGAAGCCAGGGCAAAGCCGCAGGACGCCGCCTGGGAGAGCACCGTGGCCCAAGCCGCGCCGGATACGCCCATGCCCAGCAGAAAGATAAACACCGGGTCCAGCGCGATATTCAGCGCCGCGCCCACCACCACCGTTCCCATGCCCAGCCCGGAGCGCCCCTGGGCAATGAGGAAGCTGTTGAGTCCTCCAGACAGCAGGGCGAAGGCGGTCCCGGCGATGTAGATGGTGATGTACTCCAGAGCAAAGGGAAACGTGTCCGCGCTGGCCCCAAACCACCAGAGAAATTGGCGGCGCAGGAGAAAAAACAGCAGGCTCAGCCCCACCGCCAGCCCCAGCAGGAGCCGGAAGCAGTTGGAGAGCAGGTCCGCGGCCTCCTCCCTCTGCCCGGCCCCCAGCTTCATGGCCATCAGCGGCGTGCCGCCCAGCCCCACCAGCATGGAGAAGGAGGACAGCAGGGTAACGATGGGCCCGCACACCCCCACCCCCGCCAGGGCCAGGCTGCCCACCCCGGCGATGTGGCCGATGAACATCCGGTCCACGATGCTGTAGAGGACGTTGATGAGCTGGGCCAGCATGGTGGGGATGGCCAGCCGGAGCAGCAGGCCCGCCATGGGGTCCCGGCCCAGGTCGTTTTCTCTTCTTCGCAAGGGGATCATCTCCTGTGACAACATCGGTTGCCATTATAGTGCCCCCGGAGATGAATTGCAAGGATAAGATTCAGCCTGGATCTGCCTCCGCATTTTTGCTCCTGGCAGGGTTCTTGTTACTTACGCCCGCCCCGCTTTTTCATGTCCCTGCGGATGGCCTCCAACGGGGCCTGGGGCATGGCTCCGCCGCACCGGAAGGCGGACACCGCCTCGCTCATCATCTGGAAGTTCAGCTCCGTGCCCACGCTGTCCGGCACATAGTCCACCGCCCGGTCGGGGTCAATGCCGAACCGGCCCGCTGTCTCCACCGCGTCGATGTTGGCCCCCAGGAACACAAATTCCCAGCCGTATTTTTTCTCCTCCTCGATCATGGCCTTGACCTTTCCGGCGGAATACTCCCGGCTGGAGTTCTCCTCCCCGTCGGTGATGATGACGAACATCACGTTTCCGGCCCGGTACTCCTCCGCCGTGTTCTTCTGGACGCGCACCAGCTTGTGGATGGTCCGTCCGACGGCGTCCAGCAGGGCGGTGGAGCCGCCCACCTGATATTCCCGCTCCGTCATGGGGCTAACGGCCCGGATGTCAATGCGGTCGTGGAGCAGCTCATACCGGTTGTCGAACAGGACGGTGGTGATGCGGCACTCCCCCGCCTCCTGCTTCTGCTTGTCCAGCATGGAGTTGAAGCCGCCGATGGTGTCCCGCTCCAGCCCCGCCATGGAGCCGCTCTTGTCCAGGATGAATACCAGCTCTGTCAGATTCTTGTCCATATAAAAAACCTCCTGTGTGTTTGATGGCTTAATGATAGCCCACACAGAAGGTCGTTTGGTCGCTTGCAAAGCGACAAGCTCAGCAGCCAAGCAGCGGCTGGTCGTAGGCGAACAGCACCTCGTTGATCTGAAAGATATCATACTGACCGTTGACGATGAAGTATTCCACGATCACGTCGAATTTACTGGCGTGGGAGAGGGCGTACCCCGCCCGCTCCAGCAGGGCGCCCGTCTCGTCCAGGGTCAGCTCCAGGGCAATGGCCAGGGCCAGGATGGTGGGCTTTTTCGGGGTGTAGCCCTTGCCGGTGCGGATCTTGGAGAACAGCTTGCGGTCGATGTTGGCCCGCTTGTAGACCTCCACGTCGGTCTTGCCCTTTTGGTCGATGAGCTTCAGCAGGGCGGCGGAAAAGGGCTCGTCCAGGTTTTTCATTAGATCGCTCAGAACCTGCGCCGGCATAGCCACAGCTCCCGCCATGGGCATGGCCTGGGGCGCCGCGCTGAAGGGCAGGGCATCCGCCAAGGCGTCCTCCTCCACCCGGAGGAGCTTCCGCCTGTCAGTCGTGCGAACGTCCACATAGTGCTGGTCGATGTAGCTCTCCACCCGGCCCAGCAGGGCCCTGCCGATCAGGAAAGATGATCTGTCAAAGACGGCCAGGTAGACATCCATGTCGTGGTCCTGCAAAAATTCCCCGATGGACTGCCGGGCCACCTCCAGCGCCTCATCCTTGGGATAGCCATAGATCCCGCTGGAGATCAGCGGGAAGGCGATGCTCTCACAGCCGTATTCCCCCGCCAGCTCCAGCGACTCCAGGTAGGCGCTGCGCAGAAGCGCCCGGCTCTGCTTCTTGTCCCAGCGGCTGTACACGGGACCCGCCGCGTGGATCACATATTTGGCGGGCAGCCGGAAGCCCGGCGTGATGGCCGCCCCGCCGGTCCGGATGGGGGCCAGCTTGTCACAGGCAGCCTGGAGCCGCTCCGGCCCCGCCGCCTGGAAGATGGCACCGCAGACCCCGCCGCCCATTTGCAGCTCGGTGTTGGCCGCGTTGACAATGGCGTCCACCTGCATGCTCGTGATGTCCTGCCGGACGATAGTGAAGGGCATGGCGCCACCTGCTTTCCTTTGTTGTGGATATACTTAATTGTACTATATCCGTCTCAAGTTTGCAATTCAAACCGATCCTTTACCACCTTCAATTCTCCTTGTTTTATCCGCCCCCCCTGAGTCACAATTGAAAAGAGCCTATCACGCAGAAAAGGGGCCCCAGGTATTTCCCGAATAACAGCGCGAGCGGGGGACGAACCCCGTGGCTTCTATGATCAAGGTTTTGCTCAAAAGACGTCGTATTTCTGCCTTTCGTCCACCTGCATTTGACACTACTCCCCCAGGCGTGGGCGGCTGACTGAAACCGCGTTTATGCGCGTCGCTCCGACCCATGGCCTTGCGGCTGGATTACATCACGGTTCCCAATCAACAGGAAAATATATTATATCTAAAAACAGCAATACCTGTTTTTTAGACAATGTCCGATGATGATAGAACAAAATAATCAGTTTTTGCTCCACATCTCAAAGTCTTTTTCTGTGGCCAATACGGAGTGTGTCTCCGAGAGCCGGTGATAGCTCCCTTTGGTGTAGTCAATGCCGGAGGCAGCGTAATCGTAGCCCACCGCCGTCCGCTCCCGCTCCGTACCAGGGTCCGCCTGGGGGATCGCGGACAGCAGGCTCTTCGTATAGGGATGGATGGGATGATCAAAAATATCGTCGGTGGTGCCCGTTTCCACCAGATGGCCCAGATGGAGCACTCCGATGCGGTCAGAGATGTATTTCACCATGGACAGGTCGTGGGCGATGAACAGGTAGGCCGCCCCCAGCTCCTTTTGGAGCATTTTCATCAAGTTGACCACCTGGGCCTGGATCGACACATCCAAGGCGGAGATGGGCTCGTCGGCAATGACCAGCCTGGGCTCCATCACCAGAGCCCGGGCGATACCGATACGTTGGCGCTGGCCGCCGGAAAACTGGTGCGGATAGCGATTGGCGTGCTCCCGGGCCAGCCCCATGCGCTCCATGATACGGTACACCTTTTCCTCCCGTTCTTTTCGGTCGGCGTAGAGGTGGTGAATATCGAGCCCCTGGGCAATGATGTCCCCCACCTTTTTTCGGGGATTCAGGCAGGCCATGGGGTCCTGAAAAATCATTTGCATCCGAGTGCGCAGGTGGCGGGTGGCGTCCGGCCCCAGCGGCCCGGAGATGTCCACGCCCTCAAACGTGATTCTTCCTCCGCTGGGCTCATAGAGGCGGATGACAGACCGGCCGATGGTGGACTTGCCCGAGCCGGACTCTCCCACCAGGCCATAGGTCTCTCCCTTGTCGATGTAGAAGGAGACACCGTCAACGGCCTTTACCGTAAACTGTTTGCTCACCCTGAAATATTGCTTCAAGTTTTCAACCTCCAGCAGATGCTCACCCACGGCGCCCACCTCCCTGTTTCATGGCCTCAATTCTCCGCCGCAGCGGCTCCGGCATGTCCACTTTGGGCGAACGCTCATCCAGCAGCCAGGTGGCGGCATAATGAGTAGAGCTGATTTGATACTCCGGCGGCTCGGCCTTGAAGTCCGCCTCCAGGGCAAACCGGTTTCGGGGGGCGAAGGGATCCCCCGCCGGCAGGTCCACCATGTTGGGCGGCGAGCCGGGGATGGTGTAAAGCGGCTCGTCCCCCCGGGCGGACAGGTCCGGCATGCTGGACAGCAGTCCCCAGGTGTAGGGGTGCCGGGGATCGTAAAAGATGTCCTCCGCGGTCCCCTTCTCCACGACGCGTCCGGCGTACATCACCGCCACATAGTCCGCTACCTTTGCCACCACCCCCAGGTCATGGGTAATGTAGATGACGGAAATGCCCGTTTTGCGCTGGATGTCCTGGATGAGCTCCAGGATTTTGGCCTGGATGGTTACGTCCAGGGCGGTGGTGGGCTCGTCACAGATGAGGATGTCCGGGCCGCAGGACAGGGCGATGGCGATGACCACCCGTTGGCGCATCCCCCCGGAGAGCTGGTGGGGATAGTTTTTCATCCGCTTGGAGGCGTCGGTGATGCCCACCAGCTCCAGCAGCTCCACCGCCCGGGCCCGGGCCTGGGTCTTGGTATAGCGCAGGTGGCGCCTCATGCCCTCCATCAGCTGCGTCCCGATGGTCATGGTGGGGTCCAGAGAGGTCATGGGGTCCTGAAACACCATGGAGATATGGGTGCCGTTGATTTGACGGCGCATCTCCCGCCGTGACAGCTTGAGCAAATCCCGCTCTTCCTCTCCGCTGTGGTAAAAGATGGAACCGGCCTCAATGGTCTGGTTAGAGCTGGCGATGCCCATCACCGCCTTCACGGTGACGCTCTTGCCGGAGCCGGACTCGCCCACGATGGCTAAGGTCTCTCCCCGGTACAGGTCCAGATCCACTCCCCGCACGGCGCGGACGGTTCCCGCCCCGGTCTGAAAGGAGACGGTCAAGTCCCGTATCGTCAATGTTTTCTCCCTCATTCCTCACATCTCCTTCATCTTGGGATCAAAGGCGTCCCGCAGGCCGTCGGCCAGCAGGTTGAAGCTGAGCATCAGCAGGGCCAGCACCACCACCGGGCAGGCCACCATGTAGGGATACATCGTCATGGACTTGAACCCGTCGCTGATGAGGGAGCCCAGGCTGGCCAGAGGGGCAGGGATGCCCAGGCCGATGAAGGCCAGGAACGCCTCGGTAAAGATGGCGTTGGGGATGGTCATCATGCACATGACGATAATCTGGCCGAAGATGTTGGGCAGGATCTCCCGGAACATGATGGCGGGGGTGGACTCCCCCAGGGTCCGAGAGGCCAGCACGAACTCCTGCTCCTTCAGGCGCAGGGTCTGAGCCCTCGCCACCCGGCTCATGCCGATCCACTCGGTGATCATCAGGGCGATGGTGATGCTGGCCAGCCCCGGCTTCATCACCACGATGAGCAGAGTGACGATCACCGTGGTGGGAATGGTGGACAGGATCTCCACGATGCGCTGGAGGAAAAAGTCCACCCGCCCGCCGAAATAGCCGGACACCAGGCCATAGCTCATGCCCAAAAAGGTGTCGATGAGGATGGCCAGCAGCGCCACGTACAGCGACACCCGGGTGCCCGTCCAGGTGCGGGCGAACTGGTCCCGGCCCAGGGTGTCCGTACCGAATACATGGGTCACTCCCTTGATGCCTTTTTCAGCGTACACATCGGTCTTGACCGTCTGTCCTCCCACCGTCTGGGTCTGGACGCCGGAGAAGAAGGGGAGAAATTCCAGCCCCGCCACATGGGGCGGCAGGTTGCGCTGGGCCATATCCTGGGTGCGGTAGTCATAGCCGCTGAGGGCAGGGCCCGCGAAGGCCATGAACACGATGGCCACAATCATCACCAGTCCGAACACCGCCCCCTTGTTCTTCACGAACCGGGACAGGGCGTCCCGCCAGAAGCTCTGACTGCCATAGGCATGGTCCAGCTCCAAGCCCTGACGGTCGGCCAGCACAAAGTCTTGGTCCCTCACTGCCGCCGCGGCTCTCTCTTCTGTCATGTCAGCCCTCCTCCTTCGCCAGCCGGATGCGGGGATCGATAATACCGTACAGGATATCCACCAGCAGGATTACCGCGATGAACATGACGCTGTACAAAAACACCACCGCTAAAACCACATTGTAGTCGTTGAACTGGATGGCGGACACCAGCAGGCTCCCCATGCCGGGAATGGCGAAGATGTGCTCTACCACCAGGCTGCCCGTCATCAGTTCCACCGTCAGCGGCCCCAGTACAGTGATGATGGGGATGAGGGCGTTGCGCAGGCCGTGGACGCCCAGCAGGCGGAAGGTGGAGATACCCTTGGAGTCCGCCAGCAGCATGTAATCGCTGCCCATCACCTCCACCATCTCCGTGCGGGCGAAGCGGGCAACCGTGGCCAAAGAGAACATGCACAGCGAGATGGTGGGCATGATGGTGGAGCGGAAGGCGTCCGACGTGTCGTACAGCAGGGGGAGCCATTTCAGCTTATAGCCGATGAAATAGCTCATGGCCATGGCGAACACATAGGAGGGGAAGGACACTCCGATGACCGACACCACCGTGGACAGGGTGTCCAGGGGGGAGTTGCGCTTCAAAGCGGCTACAATGCCCATGACCAGGCCAATGAGGGCTCCCAGGGTGACCGCCTGGAGGCCAATCCGCAGGGACACCGGCACCCGGGCGCGGAGCAGCTCGGATATGGGCATATTCTTCTGGATGACGTAGGACACGCCGAAATCCCCTGACAGCATGGCCTTGAGATAGTTGAAAAACTGAACGATCACCGGCTGGTCGAAGCCGTATTTGGCGTTCAGGGCCGCCCGCTGAACCTCGGTGATCTTCTCATCGTTGAAGGGGCTGCCCGGCATGCACCGCAGCATGAAAAACAGCAGGGCCAGGATGATGAGGATGGTGACCACCGAGATGAGAAGGCGCTTCGCGACATATTTGAGCATTGACCTCACATTCCTTCCAGCACTGGACGCCGTCAGGCGCTTGTGCAGATAAGCGGGGAGCGGCCGCGGCACCTGTCTGCCCCGGCCGCTCTATTGAAGGGTTTAGAAATTCACATCCACGTCCTTGTAGATGGTGCCCACACCGACGGGGAAGAAAGCCAAGCCAGTGACGCCGGGCCGGACCATGGCGGCGGTGCCCTTCTGGTAGACGGGCAGGATGACGGCGTGGTCCATGACCAGCTTCTCCGCCTGCTTCAGGTTCTCCCAGCGGGCCTCCGGGTCGTTGGCCAGGGTTGTGTTGGCCTCCTGGATGAGCTTATCGTACTCCTCGCTGCTCCACTCTCCATAGTTATAGGTGGAGCCGGTGGTCCACATGTCCAGATAGGTCATGGGGTCGGAGTAGTCGGGGCCCCAGCGGGTCAGGCCCAGCTGGTACTCCCGGTTTTGCATCAGCTCGGTGCGGCTCTTTTTGGGCTGTGCCTTCAGGGAGAGATGGACCCCGGGCAGGGTGTTCTCGATCTCGCTCTGGAGGTACTGGGCGATGAGGGGGGTGGAGTCGGAGTCGTCATACAGCAGCTCGATGGTCACCTCGTCCACACCCAGTTCCGTCTTGGCGGCCTCCCAGCAGGCCAGAGCGGCCTCCTTGTCCATTTCTAAATAGGTGCCCGCCGTCTCCCGGAAGTCCTTGCCGTCCGGGCCGGTGGCCAGCCGGTTGGGGATGGCGAAATTGGCGGGAACGGACCCATCCTTTAAGATTTCATAACAGATGGTGTCCTTGTCGTAGCACATGGCGATGGCCTTGCGGAGATTTTCATTTTCCAGGCCGCAGGAGTACTCCGGGCTCTTGGGGTTCAGGTTGCAGGAGAGATACCACAAATAGCCCTCCTCGATGCGGGTAAAGCCCTCCATGGCCTCGTACTTGGAGATCTGCTCGCCGGACAAGCGCACGTAGTCCAAATCGCCGTTCTCATAGGCCAGCATGGTCTGCTGGGGGTCGGTGATGATCTGGAAGTTGATGACGTCCAGCTTCACCTTGTCCGCGTCGTAGTAGTCGGGGTTCTTTTTCAGCTGGTAGGTGTTGCCGCCCACATCCCAGGCGGACATATAAAAGGGGCCGCAGCACAGCAGGTTGTCCGCCCCCAGGGCGTACTGGCTTCCCTTTTCCGTGGCATAGGCCTCGTTGATGGGGCAGAAGCTGGGGAAGGTCATCAGGTTGAGAAAGTAGGTGACGGGCCGGTCCAGCTCCACCACCAGAGTTTTGTCATCGGCGGCGGACACGCCCAGCTGGTCGGTGGGCAGCTCCCCGGCGATAATGGGAGTGGCGTTCTTCACAGCGGCCACCTCCATCATAAAGCTGTACTCAGAGGCGGTGGCCGGGTCCACCAGGCGGCGCCAGGCGTAGACGAAGTCGTGGGCGGTGACGGGCTCACCGTTCATCCAGTTGGCGTCCTGCCGGATGTGGAAGGTGTAGGTGGTGCCCGCCTCGTCCACCTCGTAGGTGTCGCACAGGGCGTTGGCGGGGGAGCCGTCGGGGGCGGTGACGAACAGCGGCTCAATGATGGCGGAGATGACCTCCAGGCAGTCCGCCTCGGTGGCGATGGTGGAGTCCATGTCGAACAGCTCGGCCATGCGGCCCACGTTGAGCACCTTTTCGCCCCCCTGGGCCCCGGCGGCGCTGTTCTCCGGGGCGGCGCTGCCCGGCGCGCCGGACTCCGCCGGGCCCCCGGCGCAGCCGGCCAGCAGGGTCAGGGCCAGAAGGGCAGGGACCAGCTTTTTCAGAATCTTCATGCCGTTTTCTCCTCTAGGTTTTACATCAATAGTCGAACTGGCGGTAGTAGCGGCGGATGGACAGGGGATGGCGGAGGAACAGCTCCATATAGGCGTCCACCCGGTTGTTCACCCCGTGCATCACCAGGTGGGAGATAGAGCCCCGGAATTCCGGGCTGATCCCCGCCAGGGGGTGCTCCTTCGTGTCGATGATGGTGTAGTTGGCGTTCACCTTGGGCAGGAACCGGGCCACCCGCTCGGCCAGGGGCCGCTGCTCGTCCTCCCCCATGAACAGGGTGACGGGGGTGTCGGACACGATGATCTCCTGCATCCCGTGGAAGAACTCCTGGCAGCTGATGGACTTGGTGCGAATCCACATCTGCTCCTCCCAATAACACATGGCGTAGGAGTAGGTGGCGCCGTACTGGTTGCCCGAGCCGATGAAGTAGTGGGGCAGGTCCGGGTGGGCGTCGCGGAAGGCCACCTGCGCCTTGGCATAGCCGTAGGCCCACTCGTCGGAGTCCTTTTCCACGTCGGCCAGGGCCTGGGCCAGATGGGCCTCCATCTCCTGATTGTAGCGCTCATATTCGGGGAACTCGCCGTTTTTGTACATCAGGTAGTTGGCCACCATGTAGAACTTCAGCTGCTCGTTCTTGGGGTACATCACCAGGTAGTCCTGCTTGTCGGGCTGGGTGAGGGTGGTGCCCGGGGTGTCGATAAAGGCGAACACCCGGGCGCCGAGCTCCCGGACCCGGTCCACCAGCTGCACCATCTCCTTGGTGTTTCCGGACACGGAGGAGTAGATGACCACGGACTTGTCGGTGAAGCGCTTATTGCCGGTGGTGAGGAACTCCGCCGCGTTCTCCACGTACACGGGCAGCTTGGAGCGGCCCCGCATGTACACCTCCACCTGCATGCTGGAGGCGTAGGTGCCGCCGATGCCCATGAAGTAGATACCGTCGAAGCCGTCGTCCCAGATCTGGTCCAGGATCTTCTCGATCTGGGGCCGCAGGGCCAGAGCGCCGTTGACGCTGTCCACGGCCTCCTTCTCGTTAAAGTCCTTCAGGAAGGGACCCTCGACTTCCTTCCAAGCGGTAGCCTGATATTTCATAGAAAATCACTTCTCCCTATTCAAATTTTAGTAGATTGGAGTGGCGTCCAGATCCAGCCCGCAGAAAAACTGAAACGCGCGCTGGACCGCCTTGTCCCAGTAGGGCCACTCATGATCCCCCGGCGCCTCCCGCCAGGTGAGATCACGGCCCGCCTCCGCCGCCGCGCGGCGGAAATTCTGATTTGCCTCGTAGAGAAAGTCCTCGGTGCCGCACAGCTGGATGAGCCGGACCCGGTCCGGCTTTTCCGCCGCCCGCCCCACCAGCTCCAGCAGGTCGTTCTCCCCTCCGGGCAGACCGGTGGGGCCGTGGAGGGCGTACAGCTCGTCGGGGCTCACGTCGGGCCACTCACCGTCCAGCACCCGGCGGCACAGCAGCCGGTAGTCCAGCACGCCAGACAGGCTGGCCGCCGCCGCGTACCGCTCCGGATGGCGGAGGGCCGCCTTGAACGCGCCGTAGCCCCCCATGCTCTCCCCGGCGATATAGGTGTTCTCCCGGCGGCTGTCCAGCCGGAACCACTTTTCGCAGATACCGGGCAGCTCCTGAGTCACATAGGAAAAATAGGCCGGCCCGCCGGGCACGTCGCAGTAAAAGCTGCGCTGCACCTCCGGCATGATGATAATAAAATTGTACTTTTTCGCGTAATACTCAATTTTGGAGAACCTGGTCCACTCCCCGCTGCTCCCCGACAGGCCGTGGAGCAGGTAGAGCACCCTGGGCACCCCAAACCGCGCCGGGGTCACGTCGTTGGACTCGTCGGGGAAAATCACGTCCAGCCGGGTGGTGAAGCCCAGCTTCTCCGAGTAAAAATCGCCCTCAAACCGTCCCATTCGATCCACGCTCCTTTGCCGGCTTGCTGTTGAAGTGCACGCTGAAATTGCATTTGTCCCCCCGGACATAGTTGCGGTTGAACTCCACGATCCGTCCCCGGTCATCGTAGGTGACGCACTCAAAGAGCATCACTGGGCGCTGAACGTCAATGCCCAGCAGTCTGGCGTCGCCCGCCTCCAGCCGCACCAGGTCCAGGGTCTGCTCCGCGCGTTCCAGCCGGATGCCGTAGAACTCATATACCTCGGTGACGGTAAAGACAGATAGATCAATGCCCGCCATCTTGGGCACCAGATACCGGGGAATATAGATTTCTTCCAGGGAGATCGGCTCTCCATTGGCGCTGCACAGCCGTTTGATATAGTAGACGCTGTCCTCCTCCGAGATGCCGAACATGGCCTGATACAGTTCTCCCGCCCGGCGCAGCACCTTGGTGAGCACCTTCACCGACGGAGTCACGTTCTTGTCCAGCATGGTCTGGGTGAAGCCCAGCAGCTCGTCCAGGTCTCGCTCCACCTTCCGGCCCAGCACGAAGATCCCCTTGCCGGGCACACGGCGCAGCAGGCCCTCATTGACCAATGCCTCCACCGCGTTGCGCACCGTCTGGCGGCTGATGCCATAGCACTCGGCCAACTCCGCCTCGGAGGGGATGGCGGTGCAGGGCGCGTACTCGCCTTCCTCAATTTTGCCCCGTATGATTTCCCGCATCTGCAGATAGACCGGGGAGCGATAGCTCATCTCGTCCATGCCCGTCATCTCCCTTTCCGGGCGGCCCGGCGTTTACCAGCCGCCGAAGTATTTCAAGGTCTCGGTGGCGTTGGCCGCCCCCTTCTCCATGGACCGCTCGATGGAAAGCCCTTCGCAGATTCCAAACAAGAACCCGGCTACAAAACTGTCCCCGGCGCCCATGGTGTCCACCACCTTGTCGCAGGGCACAATGCCAAATTTGTGGAACTCCTGCCCGTCAAAGCACAGGCTCCCGTGCTCCCCCAGCATGGCGATGACCAGCGCCGGGCCCCGGCTCTGGTAGCCCCGCATCTGATCCCGCAGGACCGGGGTGTCCCCGTCGTCGGAGGAGAAAAACAGGTAGTCGGTGTGGGGGATGGCCGTTTGGCAGGCCTCGTCCTCGGGGCGGGTGGCGCAGTCAAAGGCGGTCTTGATGCCCCGCCGCTTCAGCTCCTCGAACTGGCCCTCCACCTTGCCCCACAGGTCGCATACCACCACGTCATGAGCGCAGATGAAGTCCATGTCGCTGCCGCTGAGGGTATAGTGCTCCAGCACGCCCTCGTCGTAATCACCGAACACCCGCTCGCCGTCCAGCAGCTCCACCTGGGACACCGCCGTTTTGCCCGGCTCCACGTGGAGGTGGGAGGTGTCCACCCCCTTGTCCATCATGGCTTGGCGCATGATTCTGCCGTACTCGTCGTCCCCCACGGGACCAATATAGGATGCCTGTCCGCCCAGGCGCACGGTGTAGACGGCCATATTCACCGGACCGCCGCCGGGGTAGGCCTTGCCGCCCTCCAGATTGCTGTAATAGTCGATGCAGTTGCTGCCCACTGCCGCCAGTTTCATGGTATCCATCGTCTCCTCTCAGGCGTCCCGCCTGTCCTTGGCGCGCTTATAAAGCACGGTGGAAAAGCGCACCTTATCTGGTCGGGCCACCGATTTGAAATAATCCACAGGGTTCCCGCCCTCATCGCGGGTTACGCCGCTGCGGTAAAATAGATAGTCTCCCGCCGTCATGCGCAGTTGGGCCGCCTCTTCCTCAGTGGCGTAGGTGATGCCCACCTGCTCCTCCCCTCGGACGGGGTATACCCCGTGGCTGTTCAGCACATGGTAGAGGGATTCAGTGGTGTAGTCGTGCTCCTCCAACCCCGGGCACAGCTCCCAATTGACCCAGCAGTTTTCCAGCATATAAGGGGTTCCATCAATGATGCGCAGGCGGCTGAGGTAAAATACCTTCCGCCCCAGGGGGATTTGGAGCTTTTGGGAGATGGACCGGCTGCACTCCAGCACCTGGATATCCAGCACCTTGCTTTGCAGCACGAAGCCCGCCGAACGCACCGACTCACTGGTGGATTTGGCGTCCTGAAGGCTCCGCTCCAGCTTGGGCGGGGCCACATAGGTGCCCGAGCCCTTGACGCTGTACAGCCGCCCCTCGTTGATGAGCCGCTGGATGGCGCTGCGCAGCGTGGCCCGGTTCACCCCCCACAGAGCGCACAGCTCCCGCTCCCCGGGCAGCCTGGTCCTGGGGGCCAAATGATTTTGCTCAATATACCATTTAATGTGCTCCAAGGCCTCGTCTCGGGGGCTGATGTTGTGCCGCTGTTCCATGGAGGGTGACTCCTTTCGGTAAGCTGGGTTCAGGGCGGCAGGTCAGGCGGCCCGCCCCCTTTCTAATCATAACACCTGCGCTGGTCAGGGTTCAATGGCGTCCTTCTTGTTTTTCCGGTCCCACATGTAGAAGGCGGGCAGGCCGGTGCCAACTGCCACCAGAGCGCACACAATGCCGGCCAGGGGGGCGTAGGTAAACTGGCCCACGATGAGGGTGCCGGTCATGAACATGGCCACGATGGGCATGATGTAGCCGCCGGGCATGCGGTAGGCAGGGTCATAGCCCTCCTTGCGGCGCAGCACGAAGATGGTGCCGAAGGTGAGGAAGTTCTTCAGCAGGGCCACCAAGGTGAAGTAGCCCAGCAGGTCGGACAGGCTGGTGGCGAAGATGAGCACAATGGCCACAGCGCACTGCACGATGATGGAGAAATAAGGGGTCTCATACTTGGGGTGCACCTTGGCGAAGGATTTGAAAAACAGGTTGTCCTTGGCCATGGCGTACTCAATGCGGGGCTGGTACATGATGCAGCTGGACAAAGAGCCGATGACCACGATGATAGCCATCACCGCCACCACGGTGCCCGCGTAATTGCCGATAGCCGGGATCTTGGAGGCCAGCAGGGCGATGGGGGCGTCAGAGGAGGCCAGCTCCTCCACGCTGAGCAGGCCGGAGGCCACCGTGGTCAGCCCGGCGTACAGCGCCAGCACCACCACGGCGGTGAGGATGAGGCCCCGGGGCATGTTCTTCTCCGGGTCCTTGATCTCGCCGGACATGTAGCAGGCCGCGCCCATGCCGTCATAGGACCAGGTGGTGGCGGACACGCCGGCGATGAGGGCCATGAGCCCTCCGGAGGTAGCGGTGGACAGCCGGGCGCCGGACAGGAACAGGTCGCCGTTGATGAAGAACAGCCCGATGCCGATGATGAGGGCGAAGGGCAGGATCTTCAGGGCGGTGATGATGGTCTGGAACGCGCCGCCGCCCTCCACGCTGCGCAGGTGCATGCACATAAAGAACAGCACAAAGGCTACGGCTACCAGCTTCAGCACCAGGCCGTGCAGGGGCAGGAAAAAGGCCAGGTAGTTGACGATGGCGAGAGCCATGATGGAGATGGAGGGAGGGTCGGTGGCCCAGAAGCTGATCCACCCGCACAGGAATGCCAGGGGCCGGGAGCCGGCCTCCCGGAAGTAGACGTACTGCCCGCCGTCCTCAGGATAGGCGGAGGCCAGCTCCGCGTAGCAGAAGTTGGCGGGGATCTGGAGCAGGCCGCCGATGACGAACGCCAGCACCAGGAACAGGGAGCTGCCCGCCGCCGCGGCCACCTCCGACAGGGACGAGAAAATACCCGAACCCACCGTGGTGCCCACGCCCAGGGCAATGACCGCGCCCAGGCCCAGCTTTCGGCTCAGCTCTTGCTTGTTTTCAGCCATGTAACAATCTCCTTTCAAAACCGCTTGCGGGTCCGTTTGTGCAGAACGGGCTCGCAGTCCCTCTTCTCGCGTGTCGTTATCTGTGCCCCGCCGTTGGGTCCGACGGTGCTATGGCATCAGCGGCATAACTGCCGCTGCCGCAGCTAAAATTACTGGCTCTCCTCTATGATGACCAAAATATTTCGTTGCGCGGGCCCATCAAACTCGCAAAAATACACGTCCTGAGCTCCGCCCCGAATTAGTTTTCCGTCCTGGAGCAGAAAATGGCAGTGGTTGCCGGTGACCAGGGCCTTCAGATGGCCGGTGGGGTTGCCCGCGGTGGAGCCGTAGTCCCGGAGCATCCGGGCGTGGCTGTAAGGCCGGTCCTCTGGAGCGAAGAGGCTCAGGGCAATTTCTATGTCGCTCTCCAGGCACTCCAGGGCCTCGTTCACCGTGACCCCGGTGGTGGTGTGCTTGGTCAGCACGGTGACCAAGCCGTTTTGGATGCCGCTCTGGGCAACAATCTCCTCCACCTGAGGGGTGATCACATCAAACTCGTTGTACCGCTTGGTGAGGACGCGGATGGTTTTTACGAACATAGGCTCCCTCCTCAGTCCAGCCCGCCCAGAAAGGCGATGGCGTTTTCCCCCCGGATCAGCTCCAGGGTACTGTCACGGAAACCCAGCTCCCCCAGGGCCTGGGCCATGCGGATCTGCTCAAAACGGGGGTTATTGGAGCCGAACATGACCTGGTGGCGCAGGCTGCGGTCGATCCAGGTCAGGGGGATGTCCCGGGTGAAGGTCTGGGTGTAGAACTCCTTGGCGTTGTCAAAATAGAGCGCCCCGGTGTCGGCGTAGACATTGGGGTATTTCACCATGAGCATGGCGGTCTCCCGGACCCAAGGCCAGCCGAAGTGGCCCAAGCAGATGCGCAGATTGGGGTGGGCCGCCGCAACCGGTTCGAAGGCGGTGGGCCGGCAGTATTGGGTGAAGGTATCCGGCTCCCAGGACAGCCCGGCGTGGAACAAAATGGGCCTGTCAAACCGCTCGCAGAGCTGGTAAATGGGCTCCAGCCGGGGGTCGCCGGGCATAAAGTGCTGGCGGCCGGGGTGGAGCTTCAGCCCTTTCAGCCTCAAGCGGGAGAAAGCATCTTCCAGCTTGATTGGAGCCTCCGGGTCGAAGGGGTCCACACTGGCGAAGCCGATAAATCTGTCCGGGGCTAGGTCCACCAGGCGGCGGACCTCCTCGTTGTCCACCAGAGCGCGCCCCACGGTGGAGGTGTAGTCCTCGGGGAGCAGGCACAGCTTGTCCAGCCCAGCGCAGGCCATCTGGTTAAAGATGTGCTCCAGGGGAGCGGTGCCGTTTTTATGGATGTCCAGCTCCCGGTGGCGCAGCTCCTCCCGCTCCGGGTCCCCGTTGATGGGCTCGTAGAAGGCGGGGTGCACATGTATGTCGATAAACAAGGCGCTCCCTCCCCCCTTACAGGCCCGCCCGGTCCATCATGGCCCGGACGTTGTTCACCGCCCGCCGGGCATAGAACCGGGGCTCATTTATGTAACCAGTGACCAGCTCCAGGGTGGCCGTGCCGTCATAGCCCACCCGCTTCAGCTCGCAGAACAGCTCGTCCATGGGGATGGAGCCCTCGCCGGGTACGATGTGGCTGTCGGTGCCCTGGTCGCCGTCGATGATGTGCATATGGTCCATCTTTTTGCCCAGCTTGTCGAAGTAGGCCATGATGCTCTCGTGCTGGACGAAGGGGGGCACGATGTCGCACATGCCCACCACCCAGGGGTTGTCGACGCGGCGGAACAGCTCCGCCAGGTCGTTGGCCCGGGTGAAGAAGTTGGATTCGTAGGGAGTCAGAGGTTCCACGGTGAGCTTCACCTCCACCTTGGCGGCGTGGTCGCCCAGCTCCCGGATGGTCTTTTCCAGCCGGGGCCAAAGCTCCTCATAGGTCGCCAAGTAGCCGCCGTTGGCCGGGCTGGTGAGCACGAACTGCGCCCCCATCTCCTTGGCCATGTCCAGGCTCAGCTTGAGGTAATCCACCGCGTCCCGCCGCTGGGCCTCCGAGCCGATCATATAATTGTAGGGATAAGCGTTGTGCTCCGGAGTGTAGCCGATGACAGGCATCTCGTATTTGTCGATGAGGCGGCGCACCTCGCTGATATCCCCCGCCTTCAAATCGGGGGCGTAGGCGTGGGGGCGGGCGCCCCACAGCTCGATGTAGTCGTAGCCGTACTCTTTGGCGTCCTGGAAGCAGTGCTCCAAGGGGTTACGCTGGTAGCCGGATGTGAACATGCCGATTTTCATGACCATTCCTCCATTTTCTCAGTTGTCCTTGACCCAGGGCTCAAAGACCTGGACCACTGCCGCCGCCGTCCTGGCCCCCAGGGCCAGGCAGTCCGATGTGCTCTGTCCCCGCAGCACACCGCACAGGAACCCGGCGATGAAGCTGTCCCCGGCGCCCACGGTGTTCACCACATGAGGGGCGGGGCAGATGCCGAACTGGGTGAACTCCCTGCCGTCCCAGGCCAGGCTTCCCTTGTCCCCGAAGGTGGCCACGGCGAGCCTCATCCCCCGGTCCACCTTATCCTTCAGATAGCCCTCAATGAAGGCGTCACGGCTCTCGTGGTAGGAGAAGAAGCCGTAGTCCACATAGGGCAGGGTCTGTTCCACCAGGGGGTGGTCCAGCCGGTCGGCGTAGTCGAAGCTGATCGGCACGTCCCGGATCGCCTTGATGGCGGGCAGGGCATCCTCCGCCATCCCCCACAGGGCGGAGTGGACCAGGTCGTGGGCAGCGGCGAAACGGATGTCCTCCTCGTCGAATTTGATGTCCGCCATGACCCCCTCGACATATTCCCCATGGACCCGGTCGGTGCCGTTCATATCCATATAGGTGACGGCGGTGGGACCCTCAGCCACCTTAAACCGATGGAGATCCAAGCCCTCCTCCCGCAGAGTCTCGATCATCCACATTCCCATTTCATCGTTTCCCGTGGTGCTGATGATGGAGGTGGGAATGCCCAGTTTCTGCAAATTCACCCCCGTGTCCACCACGTTGCCGGTGGGGTAGCGCCGGAACACCTCTTTCCCATCAATTTTCCGATATACATCAATACAATTGTCGCCAATCATTGCCGCTCGCATGCTCTGTACTCCTCTCTTAGACGGGGAAACCGCCCGCTGGTCCATATTTTTGAAATGCTAAGTAAAGTATACAAAGCACGATTGGTTTCCGTCAATTCGCAAGCTAAATGAAATAAAGATACCCATTTTGTCATGTCAGTCAGAATTGGTTCAGGGCGCCGGCACCCTTTTATACCAATTGTCCAACACCTCACCGGCTCTATGGGGTCCTTTTTACAATCCGGTATAATTATTCGCCTTCTTGTATGGTCTAACCCATCACGTTTCCCCGCTTTTTCATACCAGTTGCCCTTTTGGCCCCGTCTGAGGCCTAAAATTGGTTATAAATCTTCCCGTCGGGCAGACCGCTTTTCTCCTTTCCCATAAAATTCGTGCCGGGTCCTTATGCGCTTCGCCAAAAATCGCTTTGACACCTTGCGGACAGTCCCATGCCATGCTATAGTGTGGTTGATTTTCCGGCTCCGATGTGCAGCGGAATCGGAAAGCGGTTATCTGTTATCCCTGCCGCTCCGGCGGAGTAAAAAGGGTCCGTGCCAAAAGACTGGCACGGACCCTGGGGCGGGCACAGCGCTATGCCCGTCAATCTGTCAAGGAGTGATCCCAAATGGCTGATTTTGCCGAAATCGTATTGCGGTCCAACTGTATTTTCACCGCCGCTTCCCCCAAACCCTTCGCCGGGTACGTGGCTGTCGCTGGAGATCGGCTGCTGGCTGTAGGCGAGGGCCCCTGCCCCGCCGTTCTCATCAACAGCGAGACTCAGGTTTTGGAGCTGGGCGACCGCACGGTGTCCCCCGGCTTCTCCGATGCACATTGCTTTTTCACCGGCTACTCCATAGGTTTCGTGGGGGCGGACTTGTCCACCGCCGCCAGCTGTGAGGAGGCGGTAGGGCTGGCGAAAGCCCATGCTTCCCTCATCCCGGCGGATAGGCCGGTACTGGGCCACGGCTGGGACAGCGCCAAGCTATCTCCCCAAGGGACCCAGGCCCTGGACGACGCCTTTGGAGACCGGCCCGCGGTGCTCTTCGCCCAGGGCCGCGAGACCTGCTGGATGAACCGGGCGGCCATGGACCGCTACCAGTTCACCCCCGAGACCTGCTGGCCCGAGTCCTATTGGCGTCTGCTGCCCGACGTGCTGGACGACCGGGCTTTTATCGTGCCGGAATTCAAACGCTACATGAGGATGATGAACAGCCGGGGGGTCACCTCTGTGAAGGAGATGGGCTTTGACCAGTTCTGCCGTTTCCCCGACCTGCTGGAGGAGCTGGAGCGGGACGGGGAGCTCACCCTCCGTGTGAACTTTATGAGCCAGCCTGTGGGCCATCCCATGGACCTGGAGTTCGGCAAACAGATGCGGGACCGCTTCCAGGGGGACTTCGTCCGCTTTTCCGGCTACAACCAGATGACCGACGGCTCCATCAGCCAGATGTGCGGTGAGCTGAAAAAGCCCTACAGCTGCGCCGACACCACCTGCGCCCAGCCCATCGATTGGGAGCGGCTGGCCGCCGACGCCAGGGCCGCCGACGCGGAGGGCTTCCGCTTTTCCCTCCACGCCCAGGGGGACGGGGCCATCGCCAAGGTGCTGGACATCTACGAGACCTGCCGGCGGGATGGAAACGGGCGGCTGGTAAACCGCCACGCCATCACCGACCTGGAGTTCAGCGATCCCGCCGATTTGGAGCGCATGGGCCGCCTGGGGGCGGTGGCGGAGGTCTATCCCCAGATCCAGTCCATCGCCGACCGGGCGGGCAAGCTGGCCATGATTGAGGAGAAAATCGGCATGGACCGGGGTAAATACTACTGGAACCGCCGGAAGATGGCGGACAGCGGCGTCACCCTGAGCTGCGGCACCGACCTGCCCCTGCTCATCGACGACATCCCCCAGTCTGTCTACCACGCCGTAGGCGGGTACTTCCCCGAGGGCGGCAAACCCTTCAACCCCCAGAACATGCTCACCGTGGCCGAGCTGCTCACCGCCTGGACCCGGGGCGGGGCCTATGACCTGCTCCGGGAGGACGAGTTGGGCACCCTGGAGGCGGGAAAAAAGGCGGATATCGCCGTGCTGTCCGGCGATATTTTCGCCACCCCTGTGGAGCGGGCCCGTGAGCTGAAAGTAGACCTGACTCTGGTGGACGGAAAAATCGTCCACAGCGCTCTGTGACGGGAGGCGCTGCCATGTCTCGTATTACCATGCAGGACGTGTCCGTCATGAGCGTGCAGTATGTCCAGCACACATTCAACTACTACCTGGATTCCATGGCGAAGGCCGGGCTGGCCAAGGTGGACCTCTGGGGCGGCGTGCCCCACTATTGCCGGTTGAACTATAAAAGTACCATTGAGGCCGCCCAACAGGCCCTCCAGCTGCGCCGGGAGATCGAGGCCCGGGGGATGGAGGTGGTGATCTACACCCCGGAGACCCTGGCCTACCCTTTCAGCTATTCCGCCCCCGACCCCGTGGTCCGGAGCCGCACCATCGACTACATGAAGCAGGCCATGGACGACGCCCTGGTGCTGGGCACCAGCCGGGTGTTCCTCAACACCGGCTGCCACCCCAGGGATCTGGACCGTGAGGAGGGCTGGAAGCGCACCGTGGACAGCTTCCGCGTTCTGGCCGGGCTGGCTGAGAACATGGGAGTCCAGCTGGTACTGGAGCAGCTTCAGCCCTATGAGAGCAACCTGGTGCTCAGCTTGGCCGACATCAAACGGATGCTGGCCGAGGTGGGGTCTCCCGCTCTGGCCTGCTGCGTGGACGTGGTGGCCATGGAGGCGGCCGGCGACACGCTGGAGGATTTCTGCCGGGAACTGGGGGATAAGCTCCAGTGGGTCCACTACTCCGACAGCCATCACCTGGTACTGGGTGAGGGGAACTATGGCCGGGAGAAGCTGGAGGGCTGGGTTCGCACCCTGGAACGGTACGATTATCAAAATTTCCTGGATTTGGAGATCAACGACTCCATCTACTGGGAGGACCCCCACAGCTCTGTCCAGCGCTCCGCCGACTACCTGCGCGCCTTTCTGCCGGAGCGCTGAATTTCCTATCCTTAGAAAGGGACGATACTCTTGGCTTCCATCCTGCGTACCCTGACGGACCGGTCCCTGCTGCGCCAGATCGGCCGGCTGGCCTGGCCCACCGTCACCGAGATGGCGCTGCAAACCCTGGTGCAGTATGTGGACACGGCCCAAGTGGGCCGGATCGGGGTGGCGGCGTCGGCGGCGGTGGGGCTGACCTCCACCACCACCTGGCTGGTCAACGCCCCCATCGGCGCCATGGCCATGGGGGTGCTGGCCTGCATCTCCCAGGCCCTGGGGGCGCGGGATGAGGAGCAGGCCCGTCGGGCGGCGGACCAGTCCATGCTCATCGCGCTGGTGCTGGGACTGGGCATGACGGCGGTCACCTTGGCCGCCGCCCCCTTTCTGCCCGGCTGGCTGGGGGCGCAGCCAGAGATCCGCCGGGACGCCGCCCTCTATTTCGGCATCATATGTGCCCCCATGCTGTTTCGCACCTCCAGCTATATGTTCGCCTCGGTGCTGCGGGCCACGGGCAACTCCCGGACGCCCATGCAGATCAATCTGCTGATGAACGGGATCAACGTGGTGCTCAACTTTCTGCTCATCAATCCCAGCCGGATCTGGTCGCTCGGCCCGGTGTCCATCCCCATGTGGGGGGCCGGATGGGGAGTGGCGGGGGCCGCCATCGCCACGGCGGCCTCCTACTTGGCGGGTGGGACACTGATGTTCCTGGCCGTCCAAGCCTGTCCACTGTTCGCGCCTCGGGGCCTGCGCCCCGTCCTCCACTGGGACACCCTGCGCCGCTGTCTGCGCATCAGCCTGCCCATTGCCGCCGACCGGGTGACGGTGATGCTGGGCCAGGTGGTATTCACTGCGCTGGTTGCCCAGTTGGGGACCGTGGCTGTCTCCGCCCACACCATTGCCCTCACCGCTGAGCAGGCCTTTTATGTCCCCGGCTATGGGATGCAAGCCGCCGCGGCCACTATGGCGGGCTACGCTGTAGGAGGCCGGGACGAGAAGCGTCTGCGGGAGAGCTCCTCCGCTATTATCGCCATTGCGGTGGTGCTTATGGGCTTTTTGAGCCTGTTTTTATTCTTGTTTCCCGACTTTATCATGGGCATCTTTATTGATACCCCCGAGGTAATCCAGTTGGGTGCCCAGGTGCTGCGGCTCATCGCCCTGTCCGAGCCTTTTTTTGCTGTGGTAATTATCCTGGAGGGCGTATTTGACGGGGCGGGGGACACGAAAACACCCTTTTTGATCTCCCTGTTCTGCATGTGGGGGGTGCGTGTCTTTGCCACCTGGATTTGTGTAAGCCAATTATCTTTGGGATTAACAGCGGTCTGGCTGTGCATGATTGGAGACAATATGGTTCGGTTTGCTTTAGTTATGGCTCGTTATCACAGCCATAGATGGCTGGCTGCAATTATGTAATGATCACAACGTCAAGTTTGTCAAGATCAGTTTTAGAGTAGAAACCGGGAGAAGTCCACAGATGGCATCAAAGGATTTGAAAAGGCCCCAAACTTGATAAACGGTGATGTGTCCAATTTGGACACCGAAAGACACCCCCCAGATTCGTCAACACTGACGAATCTGGGGGGGCAGCTTTTCCTTATATGTTCCCTTTGGCCATGGAGGAAGCGCGCAAAATCGCTATCTTTGGAAAGCGTTGCGGCACAAGGGGTTCTGGAGTCAGGCAACCTGCCGATCAATTGGAAACACTCATTTTCTTGACAAATACTTTCCTTGCGGCTATACTGTTTTTGTTCATGGTCGGAGATGCGCCCGCAGACGGCGCGGGTCCGGATAAGGAGGCAGGCTGAAAGGCCCGCGGCTTATCTGGGCTTTTTTCATATTCTCTCTCACGGCCGAGGAGGCATCTTTTGTGAAACAGACCGGGAACTTTATCCAAGGACCTATCCTGTCTCCGCTGCTGTGCTTCACCCTGCCGGTGCTGCTGGCGCTGTTCTTACAAGCCATGTACGGCGCGGTAGACCTGATGGTGGTGGGCCAATTTGGCCAACCCGCCGACGTATCCGCCGTGTCCACCGGCAGCCAGGTGATGCACACCGTCACCTCGCTGGTCACCGGACTGTCCATGGGGGCCACGGTGCTGCTGGGCCAGAAGCTGGGCGAGGGCAGATCTGACGAGGGTGGCCAGGTTCTGGGCAGCGCCATCGCTCTATTCGGGATGGTCGCCCTGGTGTTGACAGCGGTGATGGTTTGGGCGGCGTCCCCCATGTCGGTCATCATGCAGGCCCCCGCCGAGGCGTTCGCACAGACGGTGGCCTATGTGCGCATCTGCTCCGGCGGCGCGGTGTTCATCGTGGCCTACAATGTGCTGGGGGCCATGTTTCGAGGGCTGGGAGATTCCAAAACGCCCCTGCTCACGGTGGCCATCGCCTGTTTCGTCAACATTGCCGGCGACCTGCTGCTGGTCGGCGTGTGCGGCCTGGGTGTGGTTGGGGCGGCGCTGGCCACCGTGCTGGCCCAGGCTGTGAGTGTGGTGCTGAGCCTGCTGCTCACCGCTCATCGCGGTTTGCCCTTTGCCTTTGCACCCAGCGACATCCGCTTTGACGGCCCAAACATCGGGCGCATCCTCCGCCTGGGTGCGCCGGTGGCCCTTCAGGACGTGCTGGTGAGCATCTCTTTCCTGGCCATTGCCGCTATCGTCAACGGGCTGGGGGTGGTCGCCTCCGCAGGGGTGGGGGTGGCGGAGAAGCTGTGTGGGTTCATCCTGCTGGCCCCCTCCTCATTTGGACAGTCGCTGTCCGCTTTCGTGGCACAAAACATCGGCGCGGGGGAAAAGGCCCGGGCGAAAAAGGCCATGCTGTACGGCATGGGCACCTCCCTGTGCTGCGGCCTGGCGCTGGCGTGGCTGTCCTTTTTCCATGGCGATCTGCTGGCCGGACTGTTTGCCCGGGATCTGGATGTCATCGTGGCGGCGGCGGACTACCTCCGGGCCTACGCCATCGACACCCTGCTCACCTCCATCCTGTTCTGCTTCATCGGCTACTTCAACGGGCGGGGAAACACCGCCTTTGTCATGGTCCAAGGCATCGTGGGGGCGTTTCTGGTGCGCATCCCGGTGTCCCTGTTCATGAGCCGCCTGGAGCCGGTGTCCCTGTTCCGGGTGGGCCTGGCGACGCCCTGCTCCACGCTGGTCCAGATCGTGCTGTTTCTGGGGTGCTACGCGTTCACCGCCGTCCGGGACCAACAGATGGAAACAGTGGAGCGAGAGCTGTGAGCGTGAAACCAAGGCCCTCTCCGATGGGAGAGGGCCGGTTGCTTTTTATGTCCAGATCTCCGTTTTCGACAGCTGGGCGTTCAACGCCTTACAGTCCGTCATTTCAGCTTCAGTCCGTCCGAGAAAGCGTTCCCCACCTTCTCGCCCAGCTTGTGATAGGCGTTGTTGACGGGGTCGAAGGTGATGGGGGCCAGCTTGGTCACATCCACCTTGCCGTCTGGAGTAAGCACAGATTCATCCACACTGACGTTGACGATTTCACCCACCAAGTGCCCGCTCTGGGGGTCGTAGCTTACCAGTCTGCACTCCACTGCCATAGCCAGCTCGTCGATGAGGGGCGCGTCCACGAACTCGCTTTTGCTGGTGTGGAACCCGGCCTTCGCCAGTTTGTCCGGCACGTCGTTGGCGGACACCACCCCCACATAGTCGCACTCCATCACGTGGGTGGCGTCGGCCATGTGGACGGTGAATGCCTTACGTTCCAGGATATTTTTGGTGGTCTTATGCCCGGCGCTCAGGCACATGGACAGCTCAGTGGTGTCGCTGATGCCGCCCCAGGCGGCGTTCATGGCGTCCGGTGTGCCGTCCGGGCCGTAGGTGGCAATGATGAACACCGGCTGGGGGTAGGTGTAGGGCTTTGCTCCAAAGTTTTTCCGCATGATGGCTTCCTCCTCAGATTATTTTGAAATGAGATGTTATTTTCTGCTTTGCACCATGTTCCAGATTTCTTCCGCGGTCCTGTCGATCTGCTCTTTGCTGGAAATAGACGGTGTGCCGTCACCGCTTTGGGGGCCATAGGTCCCGAAGCCCGCATGGCACCCACCCTCAATGACCACCTCGATTGCGTCGGCAGACAGGTTGTTTCGATTGGCCGCGTATTTTTCAGCGTTGAGCACCTGGTCCTCGGAGCCGTAGACCGACAATACCGTCAAATCAGAACCGCCCAGGTCCTTGGTGGAATAGGCAGCCAGCAGGATCAGGCCGTCAAATTCACCGCTATGGCTGGCCGCGTAATTCGCCGCCATAGCACCGCCCAGGGAGTGCCCGCCCAGATACCAGGCGTCGATATCCGGATACTGTTGGGTGATCCCATCTGCCGCGTTCACGTCCAGCACAGCCAAATTCCAGGGCATTTTGAGGAGCACGCAGAAGATCCCTCGCTGTGCGCACGCACGCATCAGCGGCGCGTAGGCGGTGTACTCCACCTTCCCACCAGGATAGAAGATCAGTCCGGCCTTGGGGTCGTCGGGCAGGAACAGGAGGGTTCCATCCTCCGCCTCGCTCACCGTGATATGGCCGTCTGACGCCATGGCCTGCACCGCCTCCTCCTCGGCGTGATAGTAGTCACTCACATAGACAGCACAGCCGATCCCGCACAGCAGGATGATCGCCAGAATCACAGCGACCACCGCATATATTCTCTTTTTGCGGACGACTGCCTGCTGCCGCGTCATGAGGCGTCATCTCCCAATTCCAACAGCCGTTTGCCGATCCCCGCGAAAAAGGCCCAGTGTCCACGCTCTGAAAAATGGACTCCATCAAAGGTCAGCTCCACGTTCCAACCATTGGCGTCCGCGAAGGCGATGCCCAGCTTTTGGGCCACGCTCTGGTACTGTGAGCCCAAGTGCTGGGAGGTCTCAACGATTTTGGAATCGTCCACCCAGGCCCCCAGTGCCATGGGCGGCGGCGCGATCAGTAGGAGTTGACAGGACGGGGCCTGCTTCAAAAGCGCCGCTAAAAACCGCTCCATCCGCTCCCCGCAGCCCGCGGCGGAAAGGGCAGGGGCCTGGAGCAGATCGTTGCTGCCCAGCATGACGGTGACGATGTCCGGCTGGTAACGGCGCAGCATCTGTACAAGCATTTCGATCTCCCAGCCGTTCCGGGGGATGGACCGGCCATTTTGTCCCGCGTTGAAAATGTCCCAGCCCTGTGCTTGAAGCAGGGCCGTCCATCGGACGCTTTCCGAATATCGTCCGCCGAGGCAGGAGCGGGGGTCGTATCCATACGTGTTGGAGTCCCCATAGCAAAAAATTCGGCGTCCCATGGGCTAGTGCTCCGCCTTTTGCAGCTGGGCGAGGAGCCCCCGGCACCCTGCCAGAACATCCTGCCAGGTGGCCTCGAAGTCGCCGGTGTACCACGGATCGGCCACATCGCCGGGGCGGTCCGTGTAGTCCATCAGCAGGTGCAGCTTTCCGGCGGAGTCGCCGCCGCAAATGCGGTGCATATTCCGCAGGTTGGCCCGGTCCATCCCGATCAGAAGGTCGAAGCGATCGTAGTCCGCACAGGTGAGCTGACGAGCGCTCTTGCCCGCGCAGTCGATGCCGTGCTCGGCCAGCTTCCTGCGGGCCGGAGGATAGACCGGATTGCCGATCTCCTCGGTGCTGGTGGCGGCGGACTCGATGTGGAATTGGATTTCCAGCCCGGCTCTTTTCACCAGGTCCTTCATCACGAACTCGGCCATGGGGCTGCGGCATATATTCCCATGGCAGATAAAAAGGATGCTCGTCATCATTTACACGCTCCATGATGCTGTTTTTTTCAGTATAACACACTTCGACCGTCAAGTCGAGGGCCATCTCCAGGTGGGCGGAGGCGGCGGTCCGCTCCGCCAGCTTCGGACGCTCCCGCCGTGCCCGCTGCTCCACTGCCTTTCGCTGATGGTACTTCTCTCGGCACTGGTCGCTGCAGAACCGCCGCCATCGCCCCGGTCCTTCCGTTTGCTCTACTTTGTCCCCACACTCCGGGCAGATGTTCACTGGCACCCCATAATGCCCTTTCGCTGTACTGTATCTGTTCCAACACGCACTGCTGCAGAATTTTTGCCGGCTAATGTGACACGTTGGGATAAAACCTTTCCCACAATTCTGGCATTTCAGCTCTTCTGCCATCCCTACTCCCCCCTTTTTCGCATTTTATTATGGGGTGTAGGTTCAGTCCTAATTTGACGCTCACCTTCCATCGAAAGTCAATAGCCGTCCGGCGGTGCAAGCCCTGTGGAAAAAGCCGCTCAGGGATTGGGGCGCTTCAACGCCCAAGCGGTGTGATAATACCGGAAAAGAAAGGGGAAGCACCAGGCGGACCAGCCCGGCACTTCCCCAGGATACTTCGGTATGGGCCTTGCAAGGCCAGAGGCTGAAAATCAGCCCAGCTCCCCCTGCCGCAAGGCCAGCCAGGCCGTGGTCTCCTCCGCCCAAGCGTAGTTGGACAGGTACTCCCCGGCAAAGGGTACATCCCCGCCAGACAGGTAATGGTAGTAATCGCAGTCCACCATCTCCCGGTTCAGGTGGCACCGCCCCCGGGCGCTGGAAAAGACCTCTGGACAGCCCAGGTCCTCGAACAGGTGCCGGAGGTAGGACACCGTTTTCCGATAGAGGTTTTTGGAGCGCTGGTCACAGGCCCGGTCCTCCCACAACTTGTCGATGGCCTCCTCCATGGTGACATCGCCGCCGCGGTGGTCCACGCACAGGGCCAGCAGCTCCTTGGCCTTAGCGGAGGAGATGTCCACCAGATGGCCGTCGGCGAACACGTCGAACCGCCCGAAGGCCCGCAGGAAAATGCGGTGGAGACTCTCGGACTGGACGGGGCGGCCTTCCGTCAGGGCCGGCCGCTTAGCGGTGGACCTGGAGCCGCTGTACTCCTCCGCCGTGCTGCACAAGGCGCTGACCCCCACCACCACATCCTTGGTGTTGTGGAGGGGGGACATACTGACGTTCAGCCGCAGCGTATCCTCTCCGGCGGTAAATTCCAGGCTGTCCACCCGCTCCAGCCGGTTGGAACGGACCACCTGAGCCAGCAGATCAAAAAAGGGTCCGTTTTCCTCTCGGTAGCGGTGGAACTCCCCGGGCTGCTCTATGCCGAACAGCTGAGAGGCGAACTGATTGAAAGACACCAGCTTCCCGTTCAAGTCGAAGATGAGCACGGGAAACCGGGCCCCCTCGAAGATGTGGTTGATATACTCGTTGGCCTGGTACAGATCGTTGAATAGCAGCACCTTCTCATAATAGAGGTCCATAAAGCTTTTGGCCCAGGACAGCTCCGCCTGGGAGAAGGGCTGTCTATACCGGAAAAAGAGGGTGAACGCCTTGAACCGCTCTTGGGTGTGGAGGTGGACCACCGCCATATGCAGGCCGGATTCCGGGTCGGTCATGGCTTGGGCGTGGGACACCGCCCAGATCTCCTTTTTGTACTGCTCACACAGGCAGTCGCACAGCTGAGCATCCAGTCCGTCCCAAGCGTCGATGCCCTCGATTTTCAGCTTGTGGTAGCGGTGGGACACCGCCAGGATGGCGCTCCCCTGGGCCTGGAGGGCGGTGTACAGCCCCTTTTTCTTGAATTCCCGGAAGGAGACCACCGCGATGCAGCTGGAATCCTGAAACAGCACGGGCCCTCACCTCCTTGTGAATCCTGCCCTTTTCCACCGGCCTTGCCGCCTGAAAAATTGGTTTTTCTCACTAAAATTCACGCTTGTTTCACGCTTCGTTCCCACTCTCTGCACACAGGATATGCTACAATCAGCACAATATGTGGGGAACGCGCCAGCGCGTTTCTTATCCAAATTATATAAAAAGGAGAGGGGGGTGTCAAGCTACATTTCCCAGAATCAGACAAAGGCCGAGGAGACGATTGGACGAAAAGGAGGTCATGTGTCATGGCATACATACTCAACGAGATGGGGGTGGACCTGGTCAAGCTGGCCCGGCCCTTTGTGGGAGCCCTGGCCGTCCAGAAGAAGCCCTTCACCCGGGAGGCAGCCATCGCCAAATGCTATGCGGGGGACATCGCCATGGCCGTCACCGACGACGCCATTCAGATTTTGGGCGGCTACGGCTACAGCCGGGAGTACCCCGTGGAGAAGCTCCATCGGGACGCGAAAATCTTCCAGATTTTCGAGGGCACCAACCAGATCCAGCGGGTGGTCATCTCTGGCCAGCTGCTGGCGAAATACTGAGGCACAGCCACTATTTTTGAAAGGAGACGATACATATGGAACTGAAAAAGCTGATCTACACGGTGGAGGACGGTATCGCGGTCATCACCATGAACTACCTGAAGAACCTGAACGCCATCGACGAGCAGATGGCCGACGAGCTGATGTACGTGGTGGACGCCGCCGAGAAGGACCCCGCCGTCAAGGTGGTGGTCATCAAGGGCGCGCCCAAGGCCTTTTCCGCGGGCGGCGACATCGGCTACTTCTACCAGCTCATCCAGGCGGGGGGCGAGGTGAACATGGACGGGCTCATCAGCAAGGTGGGCACCGTGGCCGACGGACTCAAAAAAATGAGCAAAATGGTCATCACCTCCGTGTGCGGCGCGGCGGCGGGGGCGGGCGTCAGCCTGGCCCTGGGCGGCGACTTCATGATCTGCGCCGATAACGCCAAGTTCATCCTGGCCTTCGTCAACCTGGGGCTGGTGCCCGACACAGGGGCCACCTACCTGCTGGCCAAGGCCATCGGCACCGCCCGCACCATGGAGCTGGCCGCCACCGGCCGCCCCGTCACCGCCCAGGAGGCCAAGGACTGGGGCCTGGCCTACAAGGTGACCACCGTGGAGGAGCTGGACGAGGTGACCATGAAGTTTGCCCGCAAGCTGGCCGCCGGGCCCCTCATCTCCTACAAAAATATCAAGAAGCAGCTCTACGACGCCGTCTACGCCGACTACAAGAAGTGGTTGGACGAGACCGAGGTGCCCACCCAGCGGGAGTGCGCCGCCTCCATGGACTTCCAGGAGGGCTGCAAGGCGTTCATGGAAAAGCGCAAGGCCGTATTCGAGGGCAAGTGAGGCCCTTCATCTAAAAAAGCTGAGGAAAGGCGGGACCTAAATTGAAAGAAAAAGTAGTGACCCTGACCGACGCCCTTGAGAAATTTCAGGACGGCCAGACCATCATGTTCGGCGACTGGCACGGCGAGCTGTCCGCTGAGGAGATCATCACCGGCCTGCTGGAAAAGGGCGTAAAGGACATCGAGGCCATCGCCGTGTCCGGCGGCATGCCCGACCAGGGCGTGGGGCGGCTCATCAACGAGCACCGGGTGAACAAGCTCATCACCACCCACATCGGATTGAACCCGGTGGCGGGCCAGCAGATGTTCGCCGGGGAGCTGGAGGTGGAGTTCGTGCCCCAGGGCACCTTCGCCGAGCGCGTCCGCTGCGGCGGCGCGGGGCTGGGCGGCGTGCTCACCCCCACCGGCATCGGCACCGACGTGGAGCGGGGCAAGCAGCGCCTCATCATCGACGGCAAGGAGTACCTGCTGGAGCTGCCCCTCCACGCCGATGTGGCGCTCATCAAAGCCACCCGCGCCGATAAGGCGGGCAACCTCCAGTTCCGCCTGACCAGCCGGGCCACCAACAGCTACATGGCCTTTGCCGCCGACACCGTCATCGTGGAGGTGGAGGAGCTGGTGGAGATCGGTGAGCTGCGCCCGGACGAGATCGACGTGCCCGCTCCCGTTGTGGATATGGTTTACGTCCGCCAGGGCGAGAAGAAGCCCTTCTGCCCCATGTGGAAGCGGAACAAGGCCAAGGCGGAGGCCAAAGCGGCAGAAGGAGGTAAAAAGTAATGGCGGCTCTCACTGGACGGGCGCTCATCGCGTCCCGCTGCGCGAAGTTTTTCAAGGACGGCGATTTTGTCAATCTGGGCATCGGCCTTCCACTGATGTGTGTGAACTACCTGCCTGAGGGCGTGGATTTGTGGATGGAGGCGGAGATCGGCATCGTGGGCTGCGGCTCCTCCCCCTCCTGGGACGACGCGGACCCCGACCTCATCGACGCCGGAGGCCAGCCCGCCTCCGTCATCCCCGGCGGCAGCGTGTGTGACCACGCCACCTCCTTTGCCTTCATCCGGGGCGGACATATCGACGCGACGGTGCTGGGCACCCTCCAGGTGGACCAGGAGGGCAATATCGCCAACTGGACCATCCCCGGCAAGATGGCTCCCGGCATGGGCGGCGCCATGGACCTGTGCGCGGGCGTGAAAAAGATCATCGTGGCCACCGACCACTGCGAAAAGAGCGGGGCCTCCAAAATCTTGAAGAAGTGCACCCTGCCCCTCACCGGCGCTCGGTGCGTCACCGACATTGTCACCGAGCGGTGTTACTTCCAGGTCACCCCCAAGGGCTTGGTACTGCGGGAGTTGGCCCCCGGCTACACCGTGGAGGACATCCGGGCCTGCACCGAGGCCGATTTCGAGGCGGCGGAAGAAATCGGCGTGATGGAGTAAGCTGTTTGTCCTGAGTGGTAGGCATCCTGTGATTTGAAAAGCCGCGGCTCCCGGAAACTGCCGGGGGCTGCGGCTTTTTTGCGTTTTTCTGGACGGCGCTTTTTCCTGTCAAAGCTGAAAAAGAGCCGGTGAGCTTATTATACGCCGTCGTTCAAAAACGCAATCAAGCTTAGCAGCCTGTATCGGACGGCTGCACAAAACCCTGCCGCAAAAGGCCGGAATCACCGAAAATATCTCTTTCCATAATCAAAACATTTTCTGCAATCCGACTTTGCGCCGCCAGCCGCTGGGCGAGGTTGCCTATAGCAGCCCGGCCAGCGCGGGCAGCCCCAGGCTGAGGAATGACACATAGGTGACCAGCATCAGGCCGATCAAAATGGCGGCATAGTACCAGACCATGTAGGGGATCGTCTTTGCCAGGGTCGTCTTGCCCACCTTAATGGCCACGAACAGGGTATTGCCCACAGGCGGGGTAATGTTGCCGATGCAGAGGTTGTAAACCAGGATCAGGCCGAACTGGACGGGGTGCATGCCGAATGTGCGGACAATGGGCAGGAACAGCGGGGTGAAAATGAGGATGGCGGGGGTGACATCCATAAAGGTGCCGGAAATCAGGAGAATGACGTTCATGATGAGCAGGATGATAATGGGGCTGTCCGTCAGGCCCAGCAGGGCGGCGGAGACCGCCTGGGGGATCTGGAGGAAGGACATGACCCAGCCCAGAATATTGGACACGCCGATGAGGAACACCACCATGCCGCTCATTTTGGCGCTGTCCACAACAATGGCCCAGAGCGATCTCAGGTTGATGTTGCGGTAGAGAACGCCCAGAAGCAGGGCATAGACAACGGCGATAGCGGAGCCCTCGGTGGCGGTAAAGACGCCGCCTACGATACCGCCGATGACCACGACGATGAGGGACAGGGCGGGGATGGCGCGCAGGGTGCAGATCCCTAGGTTCCTCCAGTCAAATTTGCCGGGGGTGCCCTTGTAGCCCTTGCGCACGGCCAGGATAACGCCTACGACGATGCAGCACAGCGCCCACAGAAGGCCGGGGACATAGCCGCCCAGGAACAGGGCCGCCACCGAGGTGCCGCCGGAGGCCAGGGAGTAGGTGATGAGGGCGTTGGACGGGGGGATCAGCAGCCCGGAGGGGGCGGAGGCGCCGTTGGTGGCGGCGCACAGGGCGGGGTCGTAGCCCTGCTCCTCCTCGCCCTGGCGGACCATACTGCCCACGGCGGCCGCCGCGGCGGAAGCGGAGCCGGAGATGGCGCCGAACAGGGCGTTGGCCCCGGCGTTGGTGACCAGCATGGCCCCGGGCAGTTTGCCCAGCAGGGCCATGACGAAGTCCACCAGCCGCTTGGCGATGCCGCCTTGGTTCATCAGGTTTCCGGCCAGGATGAAGAAGGGAATGGCGGTCAGGCTGAAGCTGCTCATGCCCACAAAGGTGCGCTGGGCGGCGGTAACCACGGAGATATCCAAAGACATGGTGGGAAGGATGGCAGCCAGGGCGGCGATGCCGATGGAGTAGGCGATGGGGACGCCCAGGGCCAGCAGGATCATCAAAACAGCCAGGATCAAAACCAGGGATTGAATCGCCATTTATGCCGCCTCCTTTTCTTTGTCCGAGAGAATCTCGATGATATTCAGCGCGGTAAAAATCATATTGAGCACGCCGCACAGGGGGAGAACGATATAGAAGATGCCGATGGGCACGCCCAGGGAGGAAGTCATCTGCCCCATGGCCAGGTTGGCGATCTGGACGCCTCCAAACACCAGAATGACTGCGGAAAACAGGAAGGCGATGATCTCACCCAAACAGTGGAGCAGCTTCTGGACGGACGAACCGGCCATATCCACCAAAATCGGAATATTCATATGGCCCCGTTCCGAGGTGACGATGGAGGCGCCCAGCAGGCTCATCCACGCGAACATATAGGACACAAGCTCTTCGGACCAGGAGGAGGGGCTGCCCAGGATATAGCGGGTAAAGACCTGCCAGCAGGTGAGCAGGACCATGGCGATGAAGCTGGCTCCGGCCAGCAGGTTCAGCAGCCGGGTCAATATCGCGCGAAAACCTTTCATGCGGGGCGGCCTCCTCTCAGTTTACCGCCGAGGCGTACTCGGCGTTCAGCTCCTGGATCCTCTCATAAATGGGAGCCAGGGCGGGGTTGGCGTCGATCAGGTCCTGGTGCATGGGGGCGCAGATGTCCTGGAAGGGCTGGACATCGGGGTAGAGGAAGGTGACGCCCTGCTGGCTGGCGGCCCGCTCCTTGGCGGCCTCCACGGCGGCCACCCACTCCTCCCGCTCCACGGTGTTGACCAGCCGGAAGCCCTCCTCAAAAATGGCGCGCTCCTCTTCGGACAGGCTGTCCAGGAAGCCGCAGTTGCCGATCAGGATGTCGGGGATCATCTGGTGCATGTCGTAGGAGTAGAATTTGCACACGTCGCCGTGTCCGTTGGAGGTGAGGGCCAACTCGTTGTTCTCCGCGCCGTTGATGACCTTGGACTGGAGGGCGGTATACACCTCGCCAAAGCCCATGGGGGTGGCGGAGCCGCCCAGCAGGTTCATCATGGTGACGTTGGTGGGGGACTGCTGGACCCGGATTTTCAGGCCCTTCAGGTCGGCGGGGGAGTTGATGGGGGTGTCCACGGTATAGAAGTTCCGGGTGCCCGCGTCGATCCAGGTCACGGCCTCAAAGCCGGCCTGCTTGGTGGACTCGAAAATGGGGTCCGCCACCGCGGGGTCGTCCATGGCGGCGTGGTACGCCTCCGTGGAGGAGAACAGATAGGGCAGATTAAACAGGGTGTAGTTTTTGGAGAAGGTCTCCAAAATGGAGTTGCTGGCGACGCAGAAATCAATGGCGCCCGTCTGGGTCAGCTGGACCATGTCCGTCTGGGAGCCCAGCAGCTCACTGGGGTAGACCTCCACATCGTACTTGTCGCCCAGCCTGCTCTCAATGAACTCCTCGAAGTCAAGCAGCGCGATATTCGTGGGATGGTCCGTGGCCTGGTTGTGACCGATGCGGACGATTTTTTTCTCGCTCTGCCCGCACCCGGCGAGGGTAACCGCCAGAAGGCAGGCGGCAAGCACGATTGCAAACGTTTTTGAGAGAAACTTCATAGGTATTCGTCCTCCTTCTCCAAGTTCAGAACCAGTTTGCCCAAATAAACAAGCGGGGATAACAGCTGCTCCGCGCCTGTTTACCTCATTTTTACAGGCCCAGGCCGTTGACCCAGTCCTCCACCTGGGACGTCCCGGAGAACCGCCGGCCCTCCAGCCAGTCGGCGTTGGGCTCGTAGCCCCGGATGGTGGCGTCCTCGTGGGGGCTGCTCCCGGAGGTGCAGAAGGCGGCCACAGTCTTGCCGTTCAAATCGTAGGTCTCCAGGAAGGTGTGGATGATTTTTGGGGCCCGGCCCCACCAGATAGGATAACCGATAAGCACCACGTCATACCGCCCCATGTCCTCCACAGCGTTGGCGATGGCGGGCCGGGCGCTGGGGTCGTTCTGCTCGGCGTTGGCCCGGCAGTCGGTGTTGTAGTTCAGGTCGGCGGCGGTGTAGGGCTGGGCGGGCACGATTTCAAAAAGATCACCGCCCGTCAGCTCTGCCACCTTTTCCGCCACCGGGCGGATGTTCCCCGTGGCGGAGAAATAGGCCACCAGGGAGAGAGATAGAAATCGTTTTTTTATTCAGGTTCCTCCAGTCGTTGATCGTTTTCAGTACCTCACTGAGTTTGGTTCATTTGGTAGATCAGGTAGTCCAGACAGTCGATCCTTTTTTGGTCCGCGTGATAGCAGTCCAGCAGGAAGCGGCGGTGTCCCGCCAGCAGGGACAGCCCAGCATCCTTCTTCCCGGCCTTCAAAAGGTCCATAAACTGGTCGATCAGCTCATTGCCGCACCCGGCGTCTACCAGGTTGGTGACGACGGCCTGCTCCCGCTTCGTTCGTTCCGCCATAGCACCGCCTCCTTACGATGTGAGTATACAGGCAGGCTCTCTAAATATCAAATACATATAAAGAATAGGAATACATACTTAAAAGGTATGCTCTTCTCTGCTATACTGAAGCGCGGAAGCAGCAGGGGGGCGTTTGTGTGGACATACGAGTTTTGCAGTATTTTCTTACGGTGGCAAGGGAGGAGAGCATCACCAGAGCGGCGAAAACGTTGCGTATGACGCAGCCGCCTCTGTCCCGGCAGTTAAAGGACCTGGAGGACGAGCTGGGGAAAACGCTGCTCATCCGCGGGAGCAAAAAAGTCACGCTTACGGAGGACGGCATGCTGCTCCGTAAGCGCGCGGAAGAAATGATCGACTTGATGGAGAAAACCAGGGCGGAGCTGTCCAGCTCCAGCGAGAACATCAACGGGGAGATCTACATCGGCGGAGGGGAGACCGACGCGGTTTCCCTGTTTGCCCAAATCGCCGGAAAGCTGCAAGCAAAATATCCGCTGATACACTACCATATTTACAGCGGAGACGCGGGGGTCGTGATGGAAAAGCTGGATAAGGGCTTGATCGACTTTGGCCTTTTGGTGGAGCCGGTGAACATGAGCGGATACGACTATATGCGCCTTCCGGTCAGGGATGCCTGGGGCGTTCTCATGCGGAAGGACAGTCCGCTGGCGGAACAGGACGCAATACGCGCCGAGGACTTATGGGATAAGCCGCTGATTATGCCGCGCCAGACATCTGCCAATGGCGATATGTCAGTGTGGCTGAAAAAAGATATCAGCAAGCTGAATGTCGTCATGACCTATGACCTGATCTTCAACGCGTCCCTCTTTGTCAAAAACGGCATTGGATATGCCATCGTGTTGGACAAAATCATCAACACCACCGGGGACAGCGAGCTGTGCTTTCGTCCTCTATATCCGGCCTTGGAGGCGAGGCTTTGCATCGCGTGGAAAAAATATCAGGTGTTTTCCAGGGCCTCCAAGGAGTTTTTTCGCCTGCTGAAAAATGAATGGGAAGCAGAAGAAACCAACTCCACCTACCATTTGGCGGAGGGGACCCCCTCCGGGATTTGAGGAGGAAATATATAAACAAGACGGATATCAACAAACCAAAGACTTTCCAAAAAATGAGAACACTTTGAACGGATTGAATTTTAATAATAATAGGAAAATTTGACCACGCTGTAATTCAGTAGAGCGCCCCCGCACCACTGGCAATCTCAGCCACACCCCCTGCCCCCAGCCGGGGGCAGATTTTTTCTGTCTGTGGTCATTTATGTGGTCAGGGCAAAAACGCGAAAAATCAAGAGCACAAAATAGTGACGCAAAATAGAAAAAACCGCTTGAAATCAACGATTTCAAGCGGTTTTGTGGTGGACGATACAGGACTCGAACCTGTGACCTCCCGCACGTCAAACATACGCGCAAAACCCCTCTATCTATTGATATTCAACACTTTTTCTTTGCTAGAATTCTCAGTTTGCCCCGAGTTTTGCCCCGAAAGCGCCGAAGAGACTGCATCAATAAGGCTCTCCGGGCTATTGTTCATCACGTGGCTGTATACATTTAAAGTCATTCGGATATCATCATGCCCTGCCAGATACTGCACCTTTTTTACATCCAGGCCACCCTCAATCAGTCGCGTGATATAGGTGTGACGAAGCTGATGGGGTGTGGGCCGAAAGTCTATCTTCACGATGTTTTTCTGCGTTTTCCTCGGCGCAATGGCCCGGCCCAGTTCCTTCTCTCTGGCCTCCCGCCTTGCTTTCTTCCCCTCGGTCATGGGGGCCCGGCGGTCGATAATCCCTATGATATTCCTCATTCCCTGGAAACTGATGTGCTGTCCGTCAGAGGCATGAATCACAAAGAAGCTGTTACTCCGCTTCTTTTCCTCCGCCAGTGCGACGGCCAGGTTGGGCGGCAACGGAATCGTCCGGTGGGCCGCCTTCGATTTCAACCGAGCAGGGAACTCTGCCTTCCCCCCTGAAAACCGCATAGCATTGTTTATTGTCAATCTGGGCGGGTCCGATTTCAGGTCGATATCCTTCCACTGGAGCCCGCAGATCTCCTCCCGACGAAGGCCAGCATATAGGCCCAGCATGACGAAGATATAAGCCCGGGTCCCCTTCACCGCCGCCTCCAGCTGGGCGCACTGTTCCGGAGTCAAGGCTTCCTTCTCTTTGGCCTTTGCGCCGCCGGGCTTGATTTTCTCCGCAGGCGAGCGGATCATTAGGCCATTGTCAACCGCACACTCAAAAATCTGCTTCATGGTGCTGACCGTCTTCTGCTGAGTGGAGAACGACAGCCCCGCACACTGGGCCATGACTCGCTGGCAATGCTCCGGCTTCACTTCCCGCACCTTCATAGCTCCCAGCACCGGACAGATCCGGATGTTGATGGCGCTGCAATAATCCTCCCGACGGGAGAGGGATAACCCCTCCTTTCGGTTGTTGTACCACTCCGCCGCCAGCTCCGCCACAGTCGTGGTATCATCCAGGACGATCCCCATCCGCTGGGCAGTCTCCAGGTCGTAGAGCTTTTTGCGCAACTCCTCTTTCGACTTGGCGCGGACATCGTGCCAACAACCCGATTTTAATTTGATGCGCTTACGGTAGTATCGACCATCGAAATAAAATTCAGGACGCCGTGCCATTGCGCATCCTCCTAAGCTTTCCCCACCTGATGTGAAATTGTTAAGTCTCTGGTGTTATGGCGCCGGGGGCGGTTTTTATTGTGCTTTTTCCAGCTCAGCGATACGCTCAGACATGGTCTTGACCACAGACTTCAACAGGGCCACATCGTCCTCCAGGGCCTCCACACGCTCCTTGCGGGCCAGCTTTTGCAGGAGCAATTCGTGGCCCTCGGCCAGCAGTTTAATTTGTGGAATCACGACGTTCTCCTGGGTGACAGCCACGCGCGTGACGGTCTGGCGCAGATTGGAGATATCCTCCTTCATCCGGCTTTGTTCCACCTGGAGCTGGTCTACCTTGCCGGTCAAGCCTTCAAGCATGGATAAGATTTTTTCCTCGTTGTTCATGATGCACTCCTTTCTGGTGTGGGCTCGTCTATTTATTAATCGCTGTTAATCATACCCAAATATTAGCGTATACCTCGTAATTGTTAGTAACCAAATCTTCATAAATTGAGAAATCAAAGGGGGTAGTTGCAGAAGCAGATACTTTATTGATAAAAGTTGAATTGCCACCAACTATTTCTCCATTTTCATCTCTGTATAGAACTGTTACAATAGCTGAATCTATATCGTAATCGTTGGAATTGCTGATTTCTCCCATCAAACGGTCATCACGAACAACAGAATTAACTATTTCCAAAGGAACATAGGTCGGATGGTCCATATGCTGGGGGTTCAAAATCTGATAATCATCTGGGGCAAGGACTTCAACTTCTACGCTCGTAGGGATATCATCGACCTGAAACATTTGTCCAGCGTAACAAAAATCTTGCTTGGGATAAATAACGGAAAGCGTTTGATCTTCACTCCCTAAAACGAGTCCGTCTGCATCCCTAGCGGTAACACGGAAAGATGGAAACTCAATGCAATAATCAGGATTTGGATTATGCAATATTACGGAAATGTATATGTATCCCTTTCCAGCTATGCCGTATCCATATTCTTTGATTTCCAGTGGCAATAACTCATTGTTTGGATGTTCTGACTCACCAATCGGGATTGGAAGCATAGAGGCAGGGGGAATTGTTGGCTGAGACGTGTTAGTGGCTGCATCCTGTGGCGATGCGCCGCAGGATGCAAGCATAGTACAACAAATTACTGTCAAAAGAACTGCGACTAAAAATCTTTTCACAACACAATCCCCCAATATTTTTATTGCCCTCTAATGGTTGAGTCAACTAACTTTTGTGCCAAATTTGGCACATTTTTATTTACTTTCCTCTGGGCTGTCCGTAGAATCTGCATCAGCGCCTAAAGACCGTTTCCTTCGGGCTATTAGCAGTCGTATTATTGCTTGCGTGAAAATTAAGTCTTCTGTGTTCATTTTTTCAAGTAGCTCAATCAATGGAAGCATTTGGCTATCCAAGCTGTCGCTTGGAATTTGGTCTATCGTATAGTGCAAAGAGGTGCGGATAAGCCTTGCCTCGGCTCCGCTTCTGTCTTGATTTAAGATTTCAAGGCGGTGTTCATCTGGAACATATTTGATGCCATCTCCCGTAAATAACCATCTCGGAGTGGTATGCAGCACCTCGGATATTAAATTCAAATATTTTGTAAACGAAGTATTAATCCCCTTTTTCCAATCAGAAATGGCCTGGGGAGATAGACCAAGCATTTCCGCAAACTCTTTCTGTGTGATTTTTTGCTCCTTCAGCAGAGCAAAAATTCTTTCGACTATTTCTTTTTCCAACTTGTGTGTTTTATCCAAATCATATACCTCCAAACTGTATGTTCTGATGAAAATCCGTATTTTGCGGATTTTCTGTTGACAATCCGCAAAATACGGATTATGATTTGCTTAGCACAAGGCACACAACAGAAAATCAAGGAGGTTTCAAAAATGAAAAATTATCTGATGGATCAAATCGACACGCTGAGCGCCGCCAGTGGATATTCCATCGGCTTTCTGATGGACATGTGGAATGAGTGTATGGATGATGGCCTGGACTGGGATTTCTTTCGGGACGTGACCTTGGAGCGGGATTGGTAAGGGCCTCAGCCCAAGGGCATACGGCGCAAATCAAAAGAAAAAATGGAAGTCTGCCCAGCCCAGAAGCAAGAGGTCTATAGTTCTTTTGTAAACTTTTTGTGAACTGTGCTTGAAGCAATCATTCATATTTCGCTTCCTATAAAATCCGTTCCTTTCTTCTCTTTTTCTCCGAAAAATAGTTCTTCATCTTTTTAAAGCAGGTAATAGAAGAAATGCAGAGCATTGCAATTATGAGCAGGAGCTAGCAGATTTTCGGGGTACTAAAACCAGTGATTTGACAGGGAGCCAGGCCGCACTTACCATGAGAGAAAGGGCTGAAATTTTGGTTGGCACAAGCATATGCAACAGGAGGTGGGAAACGAACAAGTACACACAGTGCAATTAGTTAAACACATAATCATATTAATGCAAAACCCGGTCCTTGTCAATGTCACAAACACATATTCCGGGGAAAGGAGGCGATAGCATGAGCTTTGCGACCGCAAGGGAACGTGCCGGACTCAGCCAGAGAGACGTGGCCAGGCAGTTGGACGTGGATCAGTCTACTGTGTGCTCCTGGGAAGTGGGGCGTCAATACCCCCGGGCATCCATGTTGGTCAAGTTGGCCGATTTGTACTGCTGCTCCATCGACGAACTGATGGGCCACAGTGCGGGCCAAACCAGCGCGTGATCCCCCAGTCATAAGCATACCACCCCAAGGAGGTACTTACCATGCAGACCGACTGCACAAATATCTACCAAAACGCCCGAAAAATTGCGGGTTTGACCCAGGAGCGGGCGGCGGAGCTGCTGGGGCTGTCGGTGCGCTCCCTGGCCGACTACGAGGCCGGGCTCCGGCTCCCGCCCAACGACGTGGCGGACCGGATGGTGACGGCCTACAACTCCCAACTCCTGGCTGTCCAGCACCTGCGGGCCTCTACCCAGTTCGCCCGGAACCTGCTGCCCGATGTCAGAGAGATGGCTTTACCAGAGGCGGTGCTCACTCTCGTAGACGCCGTGTACTCCTTTGCTGACGACCGCCTGGACCGGGAGCTTATCGACATTGCCCGAGACGGTGTGATCTCGGAGGATGAACGGGAGCGCTTTGACCATGTGATTGACAAGATCCGGGACATCACCGCTGCGGCCATCGCCCTGGCGTCCATGTCCGGAGCAGCACACGAAGAAAGGAGAGACACATGAGCGACAAAATCAATCTCCAGGAGGACTTCCTGGGCCAGCTCCACCGGGGGCGGCATCCCGTGACGGTTTTCACGGCCAACGGCTTTCAGCTGAAGGGCCGGATCACCGCCTACGATCAATTTACCCTACTGGTGGAGGATGCCCAGGGCAAGCAGAACCTGGTCTACAAGTCCGCCGTGTCCACCATTGTCCGGGCGGACCCGGACCGCACGTGAAGGCAAAAAAACACCCTGTCAGGTGCTCGCAACACCTGACAGGGCAAAGGACGAACTTATACCGAAAGAATCAGTCCCTGCCCTGATTATACCAGAGGGCCGGGCAGAAAGCAAGGAGAAAATCATGGAACAAAAATTGCTGTCGCCCAATGAGCTGGCCGAGATGTGGGGCGTGTCTGTCTACACCATCCACCGTCTGGCCAACGGAAAGAGTGGGCTGAAGGCCTATAAAGTCGGGAGCTTGACCCGATTCAAGCCCTCAGACGTGGAAGCCTACCTGTCCGCCAACGAGATCAAGGCCCCTGAAAAGCCCCGGAGCTTTGCCTGCGAGCGCTTTACATACAAGCCCGGGATGAAGGTCGTGTCGCTCTGACAACGGCTCGCATAAAAAAGCCCCCAGCGGGTTGGAGGACCCGCCGGGGAGGGAGAGTATATTTATGCTGAAAGATTATGAGTATGGTCCTATTTTGCCGCCATATATCTGTTGTGACGGTCGATTCGCTAAAAAATATGGCATAACCGAAGCAATTATTTTCAACTTTCTATATCATGATTTTTTAACGAGATCACAAATGAAGCGGTATGGCGGCTGGCACGAAGAGGACGGATGGATGGAGGAAGGTGCCCGCCTGTGGCGGTGCAACTCTCAAAAAGTGCTTTTTGGATGGTTTGCAGGTATTTTTAGCGAACAACAGCATAAGGACGCAATCAAACACCTTTGTGATGAAGGGTTGCTCTTCCTTCGTCCTAGTGCCACTGACGGATATTACTGGATTTCCATCGGCGAGGAACCTGAAAGGGCGTGACCATATGCCGCAGGTACGAGTTGAGAAAAAAGACCATTTCACCAGGATAGACAATGGACTTATTCAAAACCCGGAAATATCGTTGAAAGCCAAAGGTCTGTTGGCCTACATGTTATCTCTCCCTGATGATTGGGATTACTCCATCTCTGGCCTCTCAGTGAAATGCAAAGAGGGCAAGAGCTCTATCCGTGGTGCAATCACAGAACTTATGGAACATCGGTATATCACCCGATCTCTGGCTCGAGATGAAAATGGTCGCATTGGCGGTTATGAGTATGTTGTCTATGAGGAACCGCAACCGTCGTGCGAAAATCCGACGACGGATAATCCGTCGTCGGAAAACCGCACACAACAAACTACTAACTCAACAAACGAAAAAAAGACAAAGTCTCCCTGTAGCCCCCCCACGGGGGACGCGCCCACACCGGGGGAGTCCAAGCCCAAAAGCATAAGACCGGACAAATCCACCCCTGCCCACGACCCGGAGGCCTTCGAGGCCTTCTGGGCGAAATACCCCCGGAAGGACGGGCGCAAGGCCGCCATCCGGGCGTGGGACAAGCTGAAGCCGGATAAGGCGCTATGCCGGACGATGTACGCCGCTCTGAGCCGCCAGCGGAAGTCTAAGCAGTGGGCGGAGGAGGGCGGCCGGTTTATCCCGCATTTCTCCACCTGGCTCAACGGGCGGAAATGGGAGGACCGGGGCGTAGACCTGTCGCTGCTCACCGCTCCCTCCAACACGTCCGGCGGCTGGGCGGATGACCCGGAGGTGAGCCAATGACGATGGAGCAGGCCTACCAGGCCCAGCTCTCGGTGATCGGCTCCATGCTCATTGACGAGAGGTGCGTCCCTCTGGTGCTGTCCAAGCTCAGCCCGGAGGACTTCATTGACGGCACCTGCCGGGCCACCTTCACGGCCATCCGCAGGCTGACCCGGGAGGGGCGGCCGGTAGACCCGATGACGGTGGTGGACGCCATGCAGGGGGGCGACCGGTACATACAGTGGGCCCGGGAGGCCATGGAGCTCACCCCCACCGCCGCCAACGTGGGGGAGTACATCCCCATGGTGCGCAGGGCCGCCGTGCGGCGGCGCATCCTAGAGCTGTCGGAGCAGCTGCCCGAGGCGGACGGCGAGAGGCTGGAGGCCCTGGTGCGGCAGATGGCCTCCACGCTGTCCGCCGTGGAACGAATGTCCCGGATGACGGCGGCGGAGCGGGCAAACGATTTTTACCAGCGGATGAAGGGGCAGGACAAGCCCAAATACCTGCCCTGGGGCATCCCCACGGCGGACCGGGCCGTCTATGCCGAGCTGGGGGACATGATCCTGCTGGGGGGCTACGCCTCCTCGGGCAAGACCCTGTTGTCCATCACCATGGCCATGGCCCAGGCCAAGGCCGGGTACAAGGTGGGGTACTACTCTCTGGAGACCAGCCCGCAGAAGATGACCGACCGGCAGATCGCCGCTCTGTCCGGGGTGCCGCTGGGCAAGATCAAGGCTCGGTCGTTCACCGAGGCGGAGTGGGACAAGTTCGCCCAGGCCGCCAGCTGTGCCGCTGCGGCCTGTCCCTTCGACGTGGTCCGGGCGGCCGGGTCCACGGTGGACGACATCACCGCCGACGCCATCGGCCGCGGTTATCAGATCATCTACGTGGACTATGTGCAGCTGGTGCGGGCTCCCGGGGTACGCGACTCCGACCGCTATGCCGTGGTCACCGCTGTGAGCCAGGGGTTGAAAACCTTTGCCCAGAGCACCGGGACGGCGGTGGTGGCTCTGGCCCAGCTCTCCCGGCCGGAGCGATCCCGGGACCGGGCCGGGAAGCCGGTGCCGCCATCCATGCACTCCTTCCGGGAGTCGGGGCAGCTGGAACAGGACGCGGACGCCGCCTTTTTGGTCTACCCGGTGAACCCGGACGACAACAGCTCCAACCGGGTGTTCAAGATCGGCAAGAACAAGGAGGGCCCCCGGCCAAAGGTGGAGCTGGTATTCCACGGCGACACCCAGACCATGGCGGAGCTGGCCCCCTCGGTGGCCGCCGAGCTGTCCGCCCAGGGCCGGGCCATCAAGCAGGCAAACCGAAACCGCGCCCAGCGGGCCCAGTTCCAGGAGCTGGAGAGCGGGGACGAGGAGAATCCATTCGCGGAGGAGTAGGAGGCTATTATGGATATGTATATTTTACAGACCAAAGTGGGCGGGATAAACAGTAAATGTCGGTGGATGGTATCTGGGTTCGGACCATTCGAAACGCTTGAGGAGGCCAAAGCCTGTTTGGCGAAACGGCCCTGCCCGGAGTATTACCGCATTGCAGAGGTGTGCACCGTCATTAGATATAAACCGGTAAAAATATAACGTGGAGGTACATACCGTGAGAACATTTGCGATTTTGAATATGAAGGGCGGCGTTGGCAAGACCACCACCGCCATCAACCTGTCCTACCTGCTGGCCACCGAGTACCGGCGCCGGGTGCTGCTCATCGACGCGGACCCCCAGGCCAACGCCACCCACGCTTTGCTCCCGGATGGAGAGCGCTCCGGCCTGGCCGGACTGCTGGGCGGCTACTCCACCGTGTACGACGAAGTGGTTGTATCCAGCGGCATCCCCAACCTGGACGTGATTCCCGCCTCCGAGGAGCTGTGGGGCATCGACCTGCGGGAGCACACCGGGGACGGCCCCCTCCACGGCACAGCCAGCGCCCTGCGAGATCTGCGGGACAACGCCATGGAGGACAACGCCTATGACGTCATCGTCATCGACTGCCCGCCCAATTTCTCCGCGGCCTGTGTAGCCGCCATCAACGCCGCCAACAGCATCATTATCCCGGTGCTGCCGGACGCCTTCTCCGCGGCGGGTATGGACAGCCTGGTGTATCAGATCGACGGGGTTCGGAAGATCCATCCCGACGTGCGGGTGGCCGGGTGCCTGGTGACCCAGTGGCACCGGGCGGACGTGGTGGAGGACGCCACGGCCCACCTGCGCTCCGAGTCCCCGGTGCCGGTGTTCGACACGGTGATCCGGCGGACGGACAAGGTGCTTGAGGCCACCTGGGCCCGGGAGCCGGTGCAGACCTGGAGCCCGTTCTCCTCCGCCGCCCGGGACTACCGGGCCTGGGCGAAGGAGCTGGTGGAAAAGGAGGGGCTGGACGATGGCAGGTAAATTCAGTCTGGCGGACCACATCCAGGCGGCCCAGCCGCCCCAGGTCCGGGACATCGAGGTCATCACCCACGAGATCCTGGACGCCAAGCGGGCCGGGGGCGAGGCCATCCTCACCATCGGCAAGGGACTCATGGAGGCCAAGGCCCTGCTCTCCCATGGGGAGTGGCTGCCCTGGCTAGAGGAGCGAGTGGAGTTTTCGGAGCGATCGGCCAGAAACTTCATGAGGCTTGCGCGCGATTGGACAAATCGGCAAGCGCTTGCCGATTTGGGTGCTACCAAAGCGTTGCAACTCTTGGCTTTGCCGGAGGCTGAGCGCGAGGCTTTTCTGGGCGAAGTCCACGAGGTGAACGGTGAGGAGAAAACGGTCATTGACATGACCTCCCGGGAGCTGGAGGCCGCCATCAAGGAGCGGGATGAGGCGCTGAAGGCCGCCGCCCAGGCCCAGGCGGACCAGACCGCCGCCGAGCAGGCCCGGGAAAAGCTGTCCGCCGATATGGCGCTGGCCAATGAGCGCATCGCCGGGCTGAGCGCCGAGGTGGAGGTCCAGTCCGACCGGGCCAGGGAGGCCCAGGATGCCGCCGCCCGGCTGGAAAAGGAGCTGGAGGAGCTGCGCTCCCGCCCGGTGGAGGTGGCGGTGGAGGCGGACCCCGCCGCCATCGAGGCCGCCCGAAATGAGGCGGAGGCGGCCATGCGGGACGAGCTGGATGCGGCCAAGGCCGCCCAGGAAGAGGCCCGGGCCGACCTGATGAAGGTCAACAGCGCCTTGCAGCGGGCCAAGCTGGAGCAGGAGCAGGTTCGGATCGAGCTGGAGGCCCTCCGGGCCAAAGCGGCCCAGGCGGAGAAAAGGGCGGCGCTCACCGCCAACGAGGACCTGGTGCTGTTCCGCACACTGTTCGACCAGGCCCAGGAGCAGATCAACAGGATGGGCGGCGTGCTGCTGAAGGTACGTAACAAAGACCCAGAGAAGGCCGCGGGGCTGTCCAAGGCGCTGCTGGCCTTGGCGGAGAACATTCGGGGGGTGGCGGCGCAATGACGGGATCTCAGGGAAAGGCCATCGAGGCCATCGAGGCCCAGCAGGCCAAGGTGAAGGACCGCTCCCCCCAGTGGATGGTGGGGGAGCAGCTCAAGGACATCTGCCGCGTGGAGCCCCACAGCGCGGAGCTGATCGCCCAGGACCTGGAGAACGAGTCCATGTCCATTGTCGAGGCGGAAAAGAAGATCAAGGCCTTTGCCGACGGGCACAAGACCGGCAATTTCTCCTGCGTGCCGCCGCTGGAGGCGGACCGCATCCTGCGGGAGTTCTACGGCCTGACTGCCGCCGGGGAGTCCGCGCCGGACCCCGTCCCGGAACAGCCGGGCGGCAATGTGCTCCACCTGGAGGACTTCTTCTGATGGGCGGGTTGGATTACCGCTCCCTCGTTCCAAGAACGCCGCCGGAGGGCCTGCGGGAGTGGGTCCTGAAAAACTGCCGGTCAGAGCTGGACCGCCACGGGCTGGTCTACGAGGTGGAATACGTGCAGGACTACGGCCTGTGCCGGCTGCTGGACGAGTGGGCCGAGTCCAGGAAAATCAAAATGGTGCGCGTGACCTGCTCCTGTTGTGGGGAGAGTACCCTGCTGAACTGGGGAAAGGATGAGGCCCACGGCTACGGCTTCGTCCTGCCGGACGATGAGGAAGGGGACTGGACCCACACCGTTACCACCGCCGGCGACGAGGCGGCGTGTCCCATCTGTGGGGAAAGGGTGCTGGTGAACAAGCGGGCGGCTGTCCGAGACTATTATGTGGCGGCAGAGTGCCAGGTGATGAGCGCCGCGGTCCTGGAGGCCGGGGAGCTTGCTTTGACAGGCTGGATGGTCCAGCGGCGGGTGTACAAGTCCGGGTCCGAACGCCTGGAGTTCCTGCCCGCTGAGGCGTATGTGTTCACGCCGACGGATTGTTTCCAGCTGATGGGCTGGCGGAAGGGATACAGCGGCAGCGGCGGATATTTTATCCAATATGAAGGCAAGTGGCGCCAGCCCAAAGCGTGGGCAGAATGCTGGGGCCAAGAGGACCACATTTTTGGACTGTCCCCGGAACTCATCAACCGGAGCTGCCTGCCCCACTGCAAGCTGGACATGTATATGGCCCCCCGGCCCGGGGCGAGGCATTACCCCGTGGCTTTCCTGCGGCTGTACCAGGCCCGCCCCAGCGTGGAGGCGGTGCTGCTCCACGGCCTGCCCCGCGTACTGGACGGCCTGATCGGCGGCAAGACGGAGGCGGCGGACTGGAGAAAGAACGACCGGGGCCGCCTGGAGCTGCCGGAGCTGGACTGGAGCCAGACCCGGCCCGCCCAGATGCTTCACCTGACGAAGGAGGAGCTGCGCATGGGCCGCGCCCAGGACTGGGGCACGCTGTTCTGGGACCTCTTTGTGGGCGCCAAACGCATCGGAGAGCTGCTGACGGCGGAGGACATTCAAAACGCCTTCCGCCTGGGGGACGAAAACGTGTCCATGCTGATCCCCCGGGGCCAAGTGGGCAAGAGTATCCGCTATCTCCTGCGGCAATGCCAGGTGCTGGCCGTGGAGTGTGACGACGCGGGGGCGGACCCCATCCCGGACGCCCAGCTGCTCACGGACTACTGGACCATGGCGGAGGCGGTGGGCCGGGACCTAGCGGACCCGTCGGTGCGGTACCCGCGGGATCTGGTCGCAGCCCACGACCGGGCCGCGGAGCTGATGGAGCAGAAGGAGACAGAAGGAGCGACGGACCTGTTCCGCGTCCGGCGGCGTCTGCTGAAGAAGTATACATACGTGGCCCACGGCCTGCTCATTCGCCCGGCGGCCAGCCAGCGGGAGCTGACGGCGGAGGGCGACACCCTGCACCACTGCGTGGGGACCTATGGCAAACGGTACGCCGCGGGAGAAACAGCCATTTTCTTCATCCGGCGGGTGGGCCGGCCCCGAGAGTCCTATTTCACGCTGGAGCTGGATGAAAAAAAGCTGGAGGTCCGGCAGAACCGCGGGAACCATAATTGCGCCCGCACCCCGGAGGTGGAGGCGTTTGAAAAGGAGTGGCTGGCCTGGGTCCGGGCGGGCGCGCCAAGGGACCGGGACGGGAGGCCGCTGGATGTGAAGCAAATTGGGCGAAAGGCGGGAGCGGCATGATGGGAAAGCAAAAAAACCGCCCCGTCTCCGGGGCGGCGCTTCAGGACTGATCGCCCCGGTCCTCCGGGTGGGGCTTGGCGTGGTACACCTTCAGCTCCGGCCCGGAGGTCCCGGCGATGATGGGCCGGGCGGGCTGCTTGGTGTGCTTGGCCTTGCCCTGAATCTCGGGCACTGGCGGGACCTCGTTTCGGGGATGGGTGTGGGTCCAGTCCGGACGGGCCATGCCTTGCTTTGCCATAAAATCACCTCCGGGTCAGTTTGCCCGGAAGCTGGAAAGAGTAACCCATGAAAAGGCTGACAGCGGGAGATTGGAGAGAACGATGGAACGATTGACCGATAAAAAAGAGGCGGATGCTCAACGCAGAGAATATGAAAACCGCCTGAAAAATGGATATCCGCGCAACATCCCGGAAGAGCGATTCCTAAAGCTCGCCGCCTATGAGGACACCGGGCTGGGGCCGGATGAAATCACCGAATTGATGGCGGCGCATGGGACGGCGATTTTAGGGCTTTCGGAATATCGCTCGATTGGTCCTGCAAAGCACCTGCTGAAACTTGCCCAGGCCGAGAAGGACGGGCGGCTGGTGGTGCTGCCGTGCAAATTGCATGAATCAATATTTTATCTCGAAGATGGGAAATTGTTCGATGATGAACCGTACGAAGTCAGTCTCGGACAAAAGTCGGGGGAATGGAACGATAGCCTGATGTTCGAGTGCCAGTATGGGTTTGGTTTTTTTGGGGAGGATGTTGGGAAAACCGTCTTTCTGACCCGCGAAGAAGCCGAGGCGGCGCTGAGAAAGGGGGAGGAGGATAATGAGGCTGATTGATGCTGACGAGGCTAAGAAAGAAATAAAACGGATGCAGACTTTGAAGCCACCAGAAAAAAATCTTCTCACATTGGCGCTGGACCGGACACCAACGTATGAACCGCCCAACGACCCGCTGACCCTGGAGCAGCTGCGGGAGATGGACAGGAAGCCGGTGTGGATTTGCGACCCGGACGGGAGCGACGGGATGTGGGCGTTGGTCGATCTGGAATATGAACTTTGCAGAACAGCAACGGGCGGTATAGCAATTTTTGATACCTACGGTAAGACCTGGCTGGCCTACCGCCGCAAACCGGAAGAAAGGACAACGGCATGAAGAAATATTTTTGCGATGTGTGCGGGTCGGAGCTGGCCGCTGGCGGTAAGACGTTGACGGCTTCTCCCAATTCGGTGGTGACCCTGTGCAATCTGGAGGACCTGTGCCCTCGCTGCGAGGGCTTTGCTCGGGAGCTGGACGCCGCCGGACTGGTACTGAAGGAGCTGCGGCGGATGGCGGAGCGGCAGGGGGAGCCGCCCGCGCCGCCTCACCCACTGACAGGGCGGAACGCCCGGGAGAAGCGGGCGGTCCTGGCGGCGGTGGAGGCGTCCCGGAGGGAAACCGGCCCCGGCGCGGTTCTGAGGCTGGCCGCACTGGCCGGGGTGGGTGAGAGCGAGCTTCGGGATATGATTTCGTGCGCATCGGTGCCCATCGCCACCTGGCGGAAGGTGGGCAAGGCGCTGGGGGTGACCGCCCCATGAGCCGCCTGCTGCTGACCATCGCCGTGGAGGGCGCCACCGCGGGCAAGGCTATCGGCGTCAAGGAGGCCATCGCCATGGACCTGGAAAAGTACGGGGACGTGCGGGTGCTGCGGGTGGAGGTCCGGGAGCCGGAGCAGTTGAGTATGAAGGAGGCATAATCGGATGGCTAGAGCCATCAAGCACATCAAGGCGGGGCTGCTCCACGTGGAGGTCATCGGGACCATCCCGGAGCGGGAGCCGGGGCGGCGGCGCGGGGGCCGCTGCCGCCCCACCTGCCCGGCCCAGCAGTTCTACAATGACAAGTGCTCCTGGCGGGAGTGCGAGCTTCAGCTGGCCGCCAATTTTTCGGGCCGGGACCTGGTGCTCACCCTCACCTATGGCGACGCCCGCCTTCCCGCCGACAAGTGGGCGGCAGACAAAGAGTTCCAGAAATTCGTCCGAAAGCTCCGAACGGCGCGACGAAGGCGCGGGGAGGAGTTGCGGTACATCTATGTGACAGAAGGGTGGCATGGCAAGGCCGAGGACGAATATTTCGGAGGCGATGGAAGGCTGGAAGATAAGCGCCTCCATCATCATTTGGTGGCCAACAGCGTGGGACCGGGAGACCTGGAGGAGATCCGGAGCCTGTGGGAGCCCATCGGCGGGGGCTATGTCCGGGCGGAGCCGGTGGACGTGCACTACTACCGGGAGCTGGCCAAGTACCTCACCAAGGAGGCCCGGGAGTTCGGCCGGGCCCGGCCAGGGGAGCGGTCCTGGCGGGCCAGCCGAAATCTCAAGAAGTATGAGGTGGAGTACGAGGAACTCCGCAGCGACAGCGTGACCCTCACCGCACCGCCGGGTGCAGTGGACTATGTACAGTTTGTGGAAAAGAATCCTTTTGGATTCTCTGATTGTATTGGGGCGCGGTATCTCTTGTTCCCGGAGGAAGCGCCGCCGGGATATAGTTACACGAAAGGTCGAAAATCGAAAAGCTCTAATAATTTTTCAGCTTGAAACCACTCTTAATAATTGGGAACAGGCAGTAGAAATGGAGGGAAAGGTATTGCAGGACGGGGGAAGTTGTGGTAAACTGACAGTGAAAGATGGATGGCTGATATGTCCGGCCTGCGGGCGGGGGAAGGTCCTGAGAGTCCGGGAGGACACGGAGGTCAAAAATCTGGAGGTCTGCTGTAAACTGTGCAGGCAAAAAAGCATCGTGAATATCGAGAGCCTGAGCCAGAGCCGAAGCGCCAGCGCCTGAGCCAACGACAGTCCCGAAGGGATGTTGTGGCTTGGGCGCTTTTGTTTTGCCCGGAGGTGATAGCCCGATGGCACAAAAGCCCCTGCGCCCCTGCCGCCACCCCGGCTGCCCCGAGCTGACCCGGGAGGGCTGGTGCCCCAAGCACAGGCCCAAGCAGGCCCCCCGGCGGGAGTCCGCCGCCTGGCACGGCTGGTACTCCCTGCCGGTGTGGACGCAGGACCTGCGCCCCGGCCAGCTGCTGGCGGAGCCCTTCTGCCAGGAGTGTGCCCGGCGGGGCCTGCGTACCCCCGCCACCGACGTGGACCACATCCGGGACCACAAGGGCGACTGGGCGCTGTTCACCGACCGGGGCAATCTGCAAAGCCTGTGCCACGCCTGCCACTCCCGCAAGACCATGAAGGACCTGTGGCAAAAACGGCTCAAAGTTGCACGCTGATTTTCCCCGGAGCCTACGTCCACGCCCCGGCGCGCACAGGCACGCACCCGGCTGCGTGCGGTCGTGCGGGCGCGGGGAGCCCTACGGGCTCGACCCTCCCCCCACCCCAAAAAAGTTTTGCGGGGCGGGGTCAAAGACCGCGTGGTCCATCGTCTGTGAGAAAAATTCCCCGATCGGTGTTTGAGCTTGGAGGTGAGAGCGTGCCGACGGCGGCAAGGCCAACTGAAAACATGACCAAGCACCTGACCCGTGCGGAGCGGGAAGCCCGGGAGCAGGCCGAGGCGGCGGTCCTTCCCGACCGGGGCCGGGAGGCTAAGCTGAAAAAGCCCGCCATCGTCAGCTCCAGCAAGCGGGCCAACGCCTACTGGAACCAGATTCTCAAGCAGATGGAGGGGCTGGTGCTGCTGGACGATCTGGACTCCACGGTGCTGGCGGGGTACTGCTCCATGCTGGCTCGGCGGGACCAGACCACCCTGCTCATCGGCCAGCTCATGGACCGGCTGGGCGTCCATGGGGCGGTGGAGGACGGGGCCAAGCGGCGCAAAAAGGACGCCGCTCTGTCCGACCAGGAGTGGGAGGACTCCGCAAAGGCGAATCCTGCCATGAGCCCCGACGAGTTGCTGGAGGCGGCGGCCAAGCTGGACGCCCTCACCGGTAAGCTCCAGGCCCTGGAGCGGAATATCCTCCAGTACGCCGACAAGCTGGGCCTGACCCCCTCCGGGCGGGTGCGGCTGGCCCAGAGACGGGCCCAGGCCGCCGCTGAGGAGCCAGACAGCGACCTCTTTGGGGACTGAACACACATGATTGCACCTTGCAAACCGAATACAGACTGACGGGAAAATTTTTTGGAAAACCTCTTGACTTTCTGAATACCAAAATATATAATGGTATTCAGAAAGTGAGGTGACAACATGGCCCCAATGGGGAGGCCGAAAAGCGATAATCCCAAATCAACACAGCTTGCTGTGCGGCTGGATAAAGAAATGCTTGAAAAACTTGATGCCTGTGTGGATGCCTATGGTGAGACACGGGTACAAATCATCCGGCGTGGGATTGAAAAACTCTTTTCGGAGATAAAAAAGTAGAGTGCTGGCGACCCGTCAAAGTCACACCAACACTCTAAATCACCACCCGAAGGAGGCTAAATCCATTATAGCCGAACCTCCGGGGAATTTCAAGGAGGTTTTTATGGAATACATTAGCAACTCGCCAATGATGGCTGTGGAGGATGTGAGCCTTGAACTCCAGCGGCTTTCCAGCGTATGCAATGTCTTGAGCATGGCTGGTGAGAGCGGTCTGAACGCCAAGATGGAAGATATCTGCAACATCATGCGCGTCCTTCGGGACTGCCTGGACATCCAAATCAACGCCCTGGACGGCATCCAATGGGCGCAGCAGAAGGTGGCAGGTGCATAGCTGATGGGTAAATTCATTGATTTGACAGGTCAACGGTTCGGGCGGCTGACTGTAATAGGTCGGAGTGGTGAGCACAATCGACAAGTTTTGTGGTTGTGCAAATGCGATTGTGGGCAAACAGCAAAGGTTACAGGCGGAAATTTAAGAAGTGGACATACAAAAAGTTGTGGATGCCTTAATCAAGAAGCGTCATCTATACGTATGAAACTACAGCGGTATGGTGAAGGTGCCGATGGGCATACATACACCCGGCTACACCGAATATGGCGGGGATTGATGAACCGTTGTTTTAAGTCAACTGATTTGGGCTACAAACGTTATGGTGGCAGGGGTATACAATGTTGCTCAGAATGGAGGGAATGGGAATCTTTCCGGGACTGGGCTTTATCCTCCGGCTATCATGATTCATTAACGCTGGATAGAGTTGATAATAATGGCCCTTACACTCCCAATAATTGTCGCTGGGCAAATGTTTATCAACAGAACAACAACAAACGAAATAATCACTTTCTTCTATGTTTTGGCAAAAAATACACAATAGCAGAGTGGTCAAGAATTACAGGGTTACCCTGACCTGGTCCTGCAACCCGCCCTTCGCCCTGGGCCGGACGGTCACCGCGCCCCTGGCCCTGGGATCCAACCGGGTGGAATACCGGGGGACGGCGGAAACGCCCTGCCTCATCGTGCTGCGCAACCTGTCCCAGACGGAGGTCCAAACCGTCACCATCACCGCCGTGAAAAGGAGTGGATAAATCATGTACGCCTGCGACTATCTGGAAAAGGGGGTGCTGAACACCCTGCTGGGGGTCACCTTCCCCGCGCCCTCCAAGTGCTATCTGGCCCTCTACCTCAGCGACCCCGGCGAGTCGGGGAGCGCGGGGGTGGAGGTGAGCTACACCGGCTACCAGCGCATGGAGGTCCAGTTCTCCGCCCCGGCGCAGACCAGCGGCGGGCTGGGCGTCCAGAGCCTGTCCGACCTCACCTTCCCCACGCCCCCCGCCGCCGTGGGCACCGTCACCCACATCGGCGTGCTGGACTCCCTGGTGGGGGGCAATATGCTGGCCCGGGTCGAGCTGGTGGAGCCCCTGTCCATCGGGGCGGCGGAGCCCCCTGTCCTGCTGGCCGGGGACGTGCTGCTCTACCTCACCGGGGACCTGTCCCAGGCCTGGATGACCCGGGTGCTCAATCTCTTTCGCGGCCAGTCCCTCCAGGGGACCACCCCCTACTATTCGCTCTGGAACCAATCCCCCGAGGCGGGAGGCTCGGAGCTGTCCGGGGAGAACTACCAGCGGGTGTCCCTCACCCTCTCCGCCCCGGCGGAGCAGTCCTCCGGCCAGGTGCTGGTGCGCAACTCCGCCCCCGCCTCCTTCCCCCGGCCCACCACCGCCTGGGGCACCTGGACCCACACCGCCGTCTACACCGCCCCCTCCTCCGGCGAGCCCATCTGGATCAAGGCCAGGGCGGAGCCCAAGGAGATCAAGCGGGGGTACATGCCCCGGATCGCCGAGGGCTCGGTGGTCCTGGGGCTGAACTGACATGTACGGCGGGCGCTATGGCCTGACCCGGTACTCCCTGGGGGCGGGGGCGTGGGCCGTCGAGGCCGGGGAGAGCTTCTCCTCCGCCCTGGGCGCTCTGGCGGGGGGCGCGGTGCCGGTGGACGCCGGGCAGGTGTTCGCCGGGGCGCTGGGCGGGAGCGCCCGGGGCGTCCTGGCCCTGGACGCCTCCCTGGAGGCCTGGGCCCGGCTGCTGGCCCAGGGGCGGCTGCGGGCGGACGTGGCGGTGGGGGTGCCCTTTGCCGCCGCCCTGTCCGGGGCGGGCCGTTTGGGGCAAGACCTGCCGGCGGCGCTGGAGGGGCTGGCGGGCCTTTTGGGGGCCGTCTGGGCCTCCAAGGACATCCCGGCGCAGGAGCGCCTTGCCACCGCCCTGCTGGGGGCCGTGGAGGGGGTCAAGGACCTCCCCGGGGACCTGCTGGGGGCGGCGGCGCTCACCACCTCGGCGGACCCCGGCGTCCAGTCCAGCGACCGGGCCGTCTTTCAGCTCGCCATCCCCCCCGGCGGGGAGCTGCGCGTCGACAGCGGGCTGTACACCGTGCTGCTGGACGGGGAAAACGCCCTGGACGCCCAGCAGGGGGAGTGGATCTACCTGTCCCGGGAGGTGGCGCGGCTGGACATCGAGTGCGCCTCCGGCGGCGGGCTGGAGGGCGTGCTGGTCTATGAGGAGCGGTATCTATGACGGAGGTATTCGACCGGGCCACCCGGCGGCGGGTGGCCATTCTGGAAAACGCCTTCAATGTGGCGGAGGAGCAGCGTATCAACGCCGTCTGGACGCTGCGCTTCTCCCTGCCCTGGGACGACCCCAAGGTACAGTTCTGCAAGCCCTTCTACTACGTGCGCCACGACGGCGGGGAGCTGTACCGCATCATGCCGGAGGCCCTGGAGGGGGAGGAGGCCGGGTCCTACAGCTACCAGTGCGAGCACGTGCTGGCCACCCTGATGGACGGCGTGCTCTTTGGCTATCATGTGGTGGGCAATTTGGGCGTGTACACCGCCGACTGCATCCGCTATGTGCTGGAGCGCCAGCGGGACAAGCACTGGGTGCTGGACCGGTGCGACTTCCGCAATCAGTTTGAGTACGGCTGGGAGCAGGAGTCCCTGCTGTCCGCCCTGTTCTCCATCGCCGCGCCGCTGAAGGGCCCCTACCTGTGGCGCACGGACACGTCCAACTATCCCTGGAGGCTGTCGCTGGTAAAGCTGGACCCGGGGGCAAAGCCGGAGCTGTACCTCCGGCGGCGGCACAATATGGGGGCGTTCCGCCGGGAGCGGGACCCCCAGCAGCTCGTCACCCGGCTCTATCCCCTGGGCTACGGCGAGGGGGTGAACCAGCTGGGCATTGAATCCGTCAACGGCGGCGTGCCCTACCTCCAGTCGCCCCAGGCCCTGGTGGACCAATACGGCCTCATTGAACGGGTGTGGACCGACCGGCGGTACGAGGACCCCGAGAGCCTCAAGGCCGCCGCCCAGGCCATGCTGGAGGAGCTCCAGGAGCCCGTGGCCTCCTATGAGGTAGGCTTCCAGGAGCTGTCCGCGGCGGACTGGGACAAGGCGGAGGTGGGCCGCCGGGTGCGCCTGGTGTTCCCCGAGCTGGGGGAGAGCGTGGACACCTTCGTCACCCAGGTGGACCGGGACTACGGAGACGTCACCCGGTCCTCCATCGTGGTGGCCAATAAGGAGACCTCCATCGCCTCCTCCCTGGCGGACATGGCGGACCGGCAGAGAATCGAGATGAGCTACGCCCAGGGGGCCACCCAGATCTACAGCCAGGCCCTCCAGGGCAACGCCTCGGCGGGAAAGGGCCTGGTCATGGACTTTTTCATCCCCGCTGAAATGCGCATCATCAACAAGGTGCTGGCCAAGGCGCGCGTGGGCCCCTTCCGGGCCTACTCCCAGAGCACCCAGAGCCGGGAGAGCCAGGTGGTCTCCTCCTCCACCAGCGACAGCGGCGTCAGCACCAGCTCCTCCGGCGGAGGGGCGGCGACCACCTCCGGCGGGGGCGGCGGCGTCACCACCGACACCGGCAGAAGCGGCATCAACGTGGAGTACGGGGTGGCCGAGACCTTTATGGCCGAGGGCCACGTCCACCAATATGAGGAGGTCCAGGCCCATCAGCACAGAGTCACCCTGTCCGACCACACCCACCGGGTGGATATCCCGAACCACCAGCATAATTTCACCATCCCGGGGCACGGCCACACGGTGCCCATTCCCGCCCATGACCACCAGATCACCCCGGGCATCTTTGAGTTTGGAAATCCCCAGAGCTTCGCGCTGTATGTCAACGGCGAGAAACGGGCGGACTTCACCGGACGGACGGCGGAGATGGACCTGACGGCCCACCTGGCGGGGCAGGACGGCAGGATTCCCCGGGGACAGTGGCTGTCGTTGGAGGTGCGGCCCGACGACCTGGCCTACGTCAGCCTGGACCTCATCATCCAGGGCTTCGTCCAGTCCCGGGGGGACAACACCGTTTAAGGAGGCGGTACATTTGGAGACGAAACTATATCCCGGCATTGCGTTCTCGCCCCCGGCGGCGCTGGCGGACAACGTGGGCGCGGGGGACACGGTCATCCCGGTGAGCGACATATCGGCCTTCCCCGCCGCCCCCAATCTGGCCACCATCGGCGCCGACGAGGAGGGGGAGACCATCTCCTACGCCGCCAAGACGGCCACGGCCCTGTCCGGCTGCGTCCGGGGGGTGGAGGGGACGGCCCGGGCCTGGAGCGCCGGGGAGCCCATCGCCCGGAACTGGACCGCCAAGGACCACGCCGACCTGATTGCCGCCGTGGGGGAGAACGACGGGGCGGCCCAGGCGGCACAGGAGGCGGCGGACAGCGCGGCCACCGCCGCGCAGGCGGCCCAGGCCACGGCGGACAACGCGGCCACCGCCGCGCAGGCGGCCCAGGACACGGCCCAGAGCAGGGCCACCATGGAGCAGGTGAACGCGGCCATTGCCGCCGCCATTACAGGTGCAATCGCGGAGGTGTACTATGGAACACAAAACGCTGAAGGAATTGTTTGATGATTCCGTGGACGCGATCCACGAGAAGGATGGGCTGACGGACGGGATTGCCGCCGATGATATCCCGGCGCGGATCCGGGCAATCCCGGGCGGCATTGAGCTGGAGTCCATCGCCATCACCGCGCCGCCGGACAAGACGAGCTACCTGGCCGGAGAGATCTTTGACCCCACCGGCATGGCGGTGACCGCCACCTACTCCAACGGGGCAACCCTGGCCGCCACCGGGTACGCCGTGGAGCCCGCCGGGCCGCTGGAGGACGGGGCCACGTCGGTGACGGTGCGGTACACCGAGGGCGGGGTGAGCGCCACCGCCGCCCAGCCCATCACGGTGGTCCACCGGCTGGCGGGCATATCCATCGGGACGCCCCCGGCCAAAACCCAGTACCAGGTGGGAGAGGTCTTTGACCCCGCCGGGATGGTGGTGCTGGCCGCCTATTCCGACGGAGCCTCCGCGGCGGTGACGGGTTACACCGTGCCCACAAACGCCTTTGCCGCCCCCGGGGCCCAGGAGGTGGCGGTGGCGTACACCGAAAACGGGGTGACCGCATCCGCCTCTGTGGCCGTCACCGTGGAGCGGCTGGTGATCGAGACCGTCCCCAGCCAGAGCGGGAGCCTCACCTACACCGGGGAGGCCCTCACGCCGGAGTGGGAGGACTACGACCCGGCCCAGCTCACCCTTGGCGGGGTGGCCTCGGCGGTGAACGCCGGGGAGTACGCCGCCACCTTCACCCCCACGGACAACTACCAGTGGAGCGACGGCACCACCGGGGCCAAGTCCGCGGTCTGGTCCATCGGCAAGGCGGCGGGGAGCGTGACCGTTTCCCCGGCGGCGGTGACCCTGGACAAGGACCACCCCACGGCGGAGCTCCAGGTAACCCGGGCGGGGGACGGCGCGATATCCGCCCTGTCCAGCGACCCCGGCGTGGTCATGGTGAGCGTGTCCGGCACCACGGTGGGTGTGTCCAGCGTGGGGGAGGCCAGCGGGTCGGCCACGGTGACGGTGAGCGTGGCCGAGAGCGACAATCACCTGGCGGCCAGCGGGACGGCGGAGGTGACCGCCGCTTTCGTAACCACCACAATTTACGGCGTGGAATGGGACTGGACCGACAGCGGCCCCACCAGGGGCGTCCGCACCGACGCCGCCGCGAATTTCCCGGACCCCTCCCCGGCGGTGAACAACGGGACAGGCTCCTCCCCCTTTGACAGCCTGATGCCCTGGGCGGGGATGGTGAAGGAGACCCGGGCCGGGGGCGTAGAGGTCAAGGAACCAAAGTACTGGTTCAAGTGGACCAATATGAAGCATTACAATACCATTGAAGTCACGTTCAAAAACGGCCATTCTGCCGCCTGGGAGGCCGAAAAGGGCGAGTGGGATGACTACACCTATGACGGCAAGGTCTTTATCATCAAGAAGGACGGCGCGTGGGTGGGCATCTACAACATGGAATGCCTGCTCACAGAGAATAGATGCTACAAAACCGGGGCCAAAATCAAGCCCAAGGGGGTGATGGTGCACTCCACCGGGGCGGACAACCCTATGCTGCGGCGGTATGTCCAGCCCGGCCCGTCCACCCCCGGGAAAGACGACCTGCTGTGGGAGCTGGGCGTGAACCGCAACGGGAACGACTGGAACAGGCCGGACTTGAACGCCTGCGTCCACGCCTTCATCGGCAGGCTGGACGACGGCACGGTGGCGGCGGTGCAAACCCTGCCCTGGGATCACCGGGGCTGGCACGCCGGCAGCGGCACCAGCGGGAAGAGCGCCAACGACACCCACATCTCCTTTGAGATCTGCGAGGACGATCTCACCGACCCGGTCTATTTCCGTCAAGCGTACTACACCGCCGTGGAGCTCACCGCCATGCTGTGCCGGGAGTATGGGCTGGACCCGCTGGGGGACGGGGTGGTGATCTGCCACCAGGACGGCTACAGGCGGGGGATTGCCTCCAACCACGGGGACGTTTACAACTGGTTTCCGAAGCACGGAAAGAGCATGGACAATTTCCGGGCCGACGTGGTCCGGGCCATGAAAAAGGAGGACGAGGATATGCCCAAGTACAGGACCTTAAAGGACGTGCCGGAGCACTACCGGCCCACCATCCGCAAGCTCATGGAGCGTGGGGCCCTCCGGGGCGAGGAGGACCCAGACCCCAGCAGTCTGGAGGACAACCTGCTCAATCTCTCCGAGGACTACTGCCGGGTCATGACCACCCTGGATCGGATGGGGAAGCTGGATTAAAAAGAGGGGGCCGGGGAGTGTCCCCGGCCTCTTCCTTTACATGATGATCCTGGTACAGAAAAAAGTCAAAATTGCTAGAAAGTGGGTGTTAGTGGGCTTGCGTTTTAGAGGGAAACCCGCCAGCTCGGATAGCAGCAACGGATCAGTATCCCAAGCGATGGAAATGATGGTCCTCATGTTTCGCTCCACCGCCATCCAAGTGGTGCCATACCGCCCAGCTACCTCCGGGTAGATCAGCTTCGTTACCAGCCGAAGCCTGTCTACATCTCCTATAGAAAGCTGGACGGCATAAACTGCTTGAAAGAACCCGATATACTGCTCTGTGATCCCCAGCCTATGCAAAAGATACTGGATGATTGTGGAGTAACTGGACGCAGTCATTTGCAAAGCACCTCCAGGATCCTGCGGAAGCAGCGCAACAGCTCCTCCTGGTCTGGCTTAGAAACTGCCTGAAACCAGTTTATTGACTTCAGTACATGCTGCACGATATCTATTTGTTGCGGTATATGGGTGTCACGCACCAGGCTGTCTAGCGGGATGCCTAATGCGTCGGAGATCCGGATTGCGGTATCTATCGTAGTGTTACCATTATGTCGTATCGATTGCAGGGTGGACTTTGGGATATCGGCCATTTTCGCAAGTTCTCCAATGGACTGGCCATTTATTCCCCTAATTTCATCCAAATTTTTCCCAAATGTTCTCTGCTCTTCCACCAGAATCCCCCCATCCCTATGACATAAGAATAGCGGAATTCTGTCGAATTGTGGAGACCGAGTTTTCGATTCCCTGTGTGGGATTTCGTACGGTCCCAATAGGACTGCATCTCATCATTGGCATAACGTTCGTCCTTTCTATATTTATACAGGATGATGTTATGCGTTAGGCGGTCCACGGCAAGCTGGCGGGTCTCTTTTTTTGTGCCCCCAAAAGTGCCCCGAACGGCCCCAAAAGTGCCCCGAAATCCTGCTCGGAACTGCCCCAGAAAGCGGCTCGCAGGTAGCACAAAAAACCCCGGAACCGTTGAGGTTCCAGGGTTTTTCATTGGTGGACGATACAGGACTCGAACCTGTGACCTCCCGCACGTCAAGCGGATGCTCATACCAGCTGAGCTAATCGTCCAATTGCTCTCTTTTCCGCGCCACAGGCGGAACAACACATATTATAGCGGTCAAGCCCCCGCTTGTCAAGCGTTTTTTCCCGTGTTATACTGTTATTTAAAAAGTAAAGGAGTTTTGCCATGAAGTACGCATTGATTACCGGCGGCTCCCGGGGCATCGGGGCCGCCGCCGCTCGGCTGTTTGCCCGCAGGGGGTGGGGGGTGGCCGTGGGTTGGTGTTGCAGCGAGTCCCGGGCCCTGGCCCTGGTCCGAGAGTTGCAGGGGCTGGGGGTCCCCGCCCTAGCGGTCCGGGCCGATGTGGCCGACCCCCGGCAGGTGGAGGAAATGGTTGACAATGTGTTAGAAAATTTTTGTCAACTTGACATTTTGGTTTGCTCCGCCGGGATCTCCCATGCGGGCCTCATCAGTCAAATCGACGAAGCACAATGGCGGCGTCTATTCGCCGTCAATATGGACGGCGTCCATCACTGCTGCCGCTCCGTCCTCCCCCACATGCTCTCGCGGAAAACCGGCTCCATCGTCACCGTGTCCTCCATGTGGGGACAGGTGGGGGCCTCCTGCGAGGCGGCCTACTCCGCCGCGAAGGGGGCGGTCATCGCCTATACCAAGGCCCTGGCAAAGGAGCTTGGCCCCTCCAATATCCGGGTGAACTGTGTCGCCCCCGGGGTGATCGACACGGAAATGAACGCCCAGCTCTCCCCCGAGGACCTGGCCGCTCTGGCGGACGAGACCCCCCTGGGCCGCATCGGGACGCCGGAGGAGGCCGCCGCCGCCATCGCGTTTCTGGCCTCCGACGAGGCCTCCTTCCTCACCGGCCAGGTGGTGGCCCCCAACGGCGGGCTGGTAATTTGAGCAAAAAAGTCCGTCACAATATCACATAACGGCTTTTCTCCCTTTTCGGTCCTTGTGGGTTTTTACAGTTGACAACTCCAAATTACGAGTATATAATTGTCAACAATCTGGGGGGCGCAATCGTGCCCCCTTCGATATTAGAGGACCGTACGCATACCACATATAGTCAGGAGGAAACCAGAATGAAGAAGAAAAATCTTGCGGCGATGCTCATGGCGGGCGCCATGTGCTTCAGCCTGCTGGCCGGCTGCTCCAACAGCGGCGACCAGGCCAGCGGCGCCCCCGCCTCCGACGCCGGCACCCAGGAGAGCGCCTCCGCCGGGACCGACAATACCGGCGCCGTCACCATCAAGGTGGGCGGCATCGGCCCTGTCACCGGCGATCTGGCCCAGTACGGCACCGCCACCGATTGGGGCGCGGAGATCGCCGTGGAGGAGATCAACGCCCTGGGCGGCCCCATCAAGCTGGACTACCGCTTTGAGGACGACACTGGCGTGGCCGACACCGCCGTGTCCGCCTACAACGCCCTGAAGGACTGGGCCAAGGACGACGCCCTGGTCATCTACGGCTGCACCACCACCGCTCCCTGCGTGGCCGTGGCCTCCGAGACCTTCAGCGACCGCTACTTCCAGCTCACTCCCTCCGCCTCCTCCCCCGATGTCACCGCCAATAAGGACAACGCCTTCCAGATGTGCTTCACCGACCCCGGCCAGGGCACCGCCGCCGCTGAGTACCTGAAGAGCGCCGGCCTGGGCACCAAGATCGGCGTCATCTACAACAACGGCGACGCCTACTCCACCGGCATTGCCGACGCCTTTGCCGCCAAGGCCAAGGAGGTCGGCCTGGACGTGGTGGCCACCCAGACCTACCCCGACGACAAGACCACCGACTACACCGTGCAGCTCAACGCCTGCAAGGACGCCGGGGCCGACCTGGTGTTCCTGCCCATCTACTACACCCCCGCCTCCCTCATCCTGGCCCAGGCCAAGCAGATGAGCTACGCCCCCATCTTCTTTGGCGGCGACGGCATGGACGGCATGCTGGATATGGAGGGCTTTGACAAGTCCCTGGCCGAGGGCCTGCTGCTCATGACCCCCTTCAACGCCTCCGGCACTGACGAGCGCACCAAGAGTTTCGTGGAGAAGTATCAGGCGGCCCACAACATCCTGCCCAACCAGTTCGCCGCCGACGGCTATGACTGCATGTACGCCATCTATGAGGCCTGCTGCAAGGTGGAGGGCATCGCCGACATGGACAGCCAGCAGCTGTGCGACGCTCTGATCGCCCTGTTCACCGGCGGCGAGTTCTCCGTGGACGGCCTCACCGGCACCTCCATGAAGTGGCTGGAGACGGGCGAGATCTCCAAGGCCCCCGTGGTGGTCAAGGTGGAGAACGGCGTGTACGTCACCCAGTAACAACCTTTTTCCTGAAAGAAAAACGTTGCAAAAAGAACCTTGATTCGCTGACGACCGGGGCGGAAACCGACCAGCCTCCGCCCGGCAACGGACGAGAATAGTGCTTTATCGCGTTCAGCCGCGGCGGAGGTCATTCCCCCGCCGCGGTTATCGCATTTTTTGGTATTTCCCCGATGAGAAAACAGAGAGGTGAAAAAATGTCGTTTTTGAACAACGTGATCACCGGCGTCAGCCTGGGCAGCATCTACGCCATCATCGCCCTGGGCTACACCATGGTGTACGGCATCGCCAAGATGCTGAACTTCGCCCACGGCGACGTGATCATGGTGGGGGCCTACGTGTGCTTCCTCACCATGGGCAGTCTGGGCCTGCCCCCGGTGGCGGGGGTGCTGCTGGCGGTGGTGGTGTGCACGGTGCTGGGCGTGGTCATCGAGCGTCTGGCCTACAAGCCCCTGCGCGCCGCCCCCTCCCTGGCGGTGCTCATCACCGCCATCGGCGTCAGCTACCTGCTGCAAAACAGCGCCCAGCTCCTCTGGGGCGCGGACACTAAGACCTTCCGCCCCCTGATGGAGGGCAGCCTGGTGCTGGTCCCCGGGCAGCTTTCCATCTCCTATGTGGCCCTCCTCTCCATCGTCTGCTGCGTGGTGGTGATGGCGGCCCTCACCGCCTTTACCGGCCAGACCAAGATGGGCAAGGCCATGCGGGCCTGCTCGGAGGACAAGGCCGCCGCCCAGCTCATGGGCATCGACGTGAACGCCACCATCTCCATGACCTTCGCCATCGGCTCTGCCCTGGCCGCCGTGGCCGGGGTGCTGATGTGCTCCGCCTACCCGGTGCTCTCCCCCACCACCGGCTCCCTGCCCGGCATCCGGGCCTTCACCGCCGCGGTGTTCGGGGGCATCGGCTCCGTCCCCGGGGCCCTGCTGGGGGGCGTCCTGCTGGGGGTCATCGAGACCTTCGCCAAGGCGTACATCTCCACCGCCCTGTCCGACGCGGTGGTGTTCGCGGTGCTCATCATCGTGCTGCTGGTGAAGCCCGCCGGGCTGATGGGCAAGTACGTGCCTGAGAAAGTGTGAGGCCGCCATGAAGAAGATCAACAAAAATTCCCTCAACGGGTTCATCAACTACGGCATCGTCATCGCCGCCTTTCTCGTCATCCAGGTCCTGCTGGGCATGGGCAAGCTGTCCAACTCCCTCCAGAGCCTGCTGGTGCCCACCTGCTGCTACATCGTCATGGCGGTGTCCCTGAACCTGACGGTGGGCATCCTGGGCGAGCTGTCCCTGGGCCACGCGGGCTTTATGAGCCTGGGCGTGTTCTCCGGCATCGTGACCTCCATCCTCCTGCAAGATGTCCTTCCTTCCAATCCCCTGCGCCTGGCGGTGTCCATGGTGGTGGGGGCGGTGTTCGGCGCCCTGGGCGGCGTCATCGTGGGCGTACCGGTACTCCGCCTCCAGGGGGACTACCTGGCCATCGTCACCCTGGCCTTCGGCCAGATCATCCAGAACATCATCATGGTGCTCTACGTGGGGGTGGACAGCCGGGGGTTCCACATCGCCGCCAGCTCCGAGCGCTTTGACCTGGCCGCCGACGGCACCGCCATCATCAAGGGCCCCATGGGGGCGGTGGGCGTCACCAAGCTGGCCTCCTTCACCGCCGGGTTCATCCTCATCCTCATCACCCTGCTGGTGGTGCAGAACCTGGTGAACAGCCGGGCCGGCCGGGCCATCATGGCCCTGCGGGACAACCGCATCGCCGCTGAGAGCGTGGGCGTCAACACCACCAAGTACAAGCTGATGGCCTTTGTCACCTCCGCCGCCCTGGCGGGGGCCGCGGGGGCGCTGTGGGGGCTCAACTACTCCTCCACCGTGGCCTCCAAGTTCAACTTCAACACCTCCATCCTGGTGCTGGTGTTCGTGGTGCTGGGCGGCCTGGGCTCCATCCGGGGGTCCATCATCGCCGCCGCCCTGCTCTACGTCCTGCCGGAGATGCTCCGCGGCCTGGGGCTGGACGATTTCCGTATGCTCATCTACGCCATCGTGCTGATCCTGGTCATGCTGGCCACCAACAACGACCAGCTCAAGGCCCTGGCAGGCCGCGTCCTGCCCAAGAGAAAGGGGGCAAAGGCCAATGGCTGAGAAAAAGCAGTTCCAAAAGGGCAAAATGGTGCCCGTGCCCAGCGTGTCCATCATCCCGGAGCGGGACCTGGACAAGACCCCCATCCTGGAGTGCAGCCATCTGGGCATCGACTTTGGCGGGCTCACCGCCGTCAACGAGTTCAACATCACCGTGGGCCGCACGGAGATCGCCGGCCTCATCGGCCCCAACGGGGCGGGCAAGACCACCGTGTTCAACCTGCTCACCAAGGTGTACCAGCCCACCCGGGGCACCATTTTGCTGGACGGCCTGGACACCCACGGCAAGACCCCCTCCCAGATCAACCGCATGGGCATCGCCCGCACCTTCCAGAACATCCGGCTGTTCAACAACCTGAGCGTGGAGGACAACGTGAAGATCGGCCTGCACAACCAGGAGAAATACTCCATGTTCTCCGGCATCCTGCGCCTGCCCAAGTACTGGCGGCAGGAGAAAGCCGCCCATGAGCGGGCGCTGGAGCTGCTATCCATCTTCGACATGCAGGACATGGCGGGCCACCAGGCGGGCAGCCTGCCCTACGGCGCCCAGCGGCGGCTGGAGATCGTCCGGGCCCTGGCGACCAACCCCTCCCTGCTGCTGCTGGACGAGCCGGCGGCGGGCATGAACCCCTCGGAGACCGCCGAGCTGATGGAAAACATCGTGAAAATCCGGGACACCTTCCAAATCGCCATCATGCTCATCGAGCACGACATGAGCCTGGTCATGGGCATCTGCGAGGGCATCTGCGTGCTCAACTTCGGCCAGATCATCGCCAAGGGCACCGCAGAGGAGATCCAGTCCAACCCCACGGTGATCGAGGCCTATCTGGGCAAGCAGCAGGAAGGGGGCGGGTCATAAAATGCTGAAGGTAAATGACATCAATGTGTACTACGGCGCCATCCACGCCATCAAAGGGGTGTCCTTCCAGGTGAACGCCGGGGAGGTGGTCACCCTCATCGGGGCCAACGGCGCGGGCAAGTCCACCATTTTGAACACGGTGTGCGGCCTGCTCCACACCCGCACCGGCTCGGTGGAGTTCCTGGACCAGAATCTGGCGGGCATCCCCGCCCACAAGCTGGTGGAGCGGGGGCTGGCCCACGTCCCGGAGGGGCGGCGCATCTTCCAGCACATGACGGTGGAGGAAAACCTGGAAATGGGGGCCTACACCCAGCCCCGGGTCAGCATCGGCCCCAACCTGGAGCGGGTCTACGAGCAGTTCCCCCGGCTGAAGGAGCGGAGAAAGCAGGTGGCGGGCACCCTGTCCGGCGGCGAGCAGCAGATGCTGGCTATGGGCCGGGGCCTCATGTCCAACCCCAAGCTGCTGATGCTGGACGAGCCGTCCATGGGCCTGGCCCCCATCCTGGTGGAGCAGATTTTCGACATCATCAAGCGGCTGCACCAGGCGGGCACCACCATTTTGCTGGTGGAGCAGAACGCCCGGATGGCCCTGTCCGTGGCCGACCGGGGCTACGTGCTGGAGACGGGCAAGATCGTGGCCACCGGCACGGGCGGCGAACTGCTGCGGGACGAGTCGGTGAAGAAAGCGTACCTGGGCGGATAGTTCCTTTTTCTTGTAAGAAAAAGGAACCGAAAAAGAACTTTTAGTCCGCTGACGAACACAAGCAGTCAAGATTAGTTTTCGCCCGACAACCACATGGGCAGAAAATGGGGCGCGTCAAATGACGCGCCCTGTTTTTATACGCAATACCGCAGGTCAGGCGGCGTAATCGGCAGGTTGCGGTTTGGACTATTGCCAAGAGCGGCCAGGCCATGTATCCTGAAGATGCGATCGCAAAAGGAGTGATAGCCATGAATGTGACTGTGGAGGAGCGGCCGGAGCTGGACCACACCGAGGTGGTCATCCGCTGTCCCCGGCTGGACGCCCAGACCGCCCGGCTCATGGAGCTGCTGCGGCTGTCCGACGCCCGGCTCACCGGGGAGAAGGACGGCGAGACTTGCATCCTGGACGGGGCGGAGGTGCTCTACATCGACACCGTGGACCGGGGCACCTTTCTGTACACGGCGGACGGGGTGTATGAGACCCGCCTGCGGCTGTACGAGCTGGAGGAGCAGCTCACCGGCTGGGACTTCATCCGGGTGAGCAAGTCTGCCATTGTGAACTTCGGGCAGGTTCGCTCCCTGCGCCCCGACTTTGGGGGGCGGATGCGGCTGACCATGAGCAACGGCGAGGTGGTGGTGGCAAACCGCCAGTACGTCCCCGCCATCAAGAAAAAATTAGCGCTTTGAAGGGAGTGTCAACCGTGAAAAAGTTTTTTGAGGTGGTCGTCAGCGTCAAGGAGCGGACGGGGCTGATTTACACCGGCTCCATGTTCTTCTATATGTTCTTCCTGTGGGTATTCAAGCAGGACAGCGCCCCGCTGACCATCCTGTTCTCCCTGCTGCTGGTGAGCGTGGCGGCCAGCGTCCTGCAGATGGTGGCCTTCTCCGATCTGGTCATCAAAAGGCTGGCCTACGGCTGGCGGCTGGTGGTGTTCGTAGTGCCCTTCGGGGCCATCCTCACCGCCTTCGCCGTGGGCTGCGGCTGGTTTCCCACGGACCAGCTAGGGGCGTGGGTGCTGTTCGGCGTCTTTTTCGTCCTCATCTTCGTGGCTATCACTGGGGGGATTGAGCTCTACTACCGCCTGTCGGGGCGGAAATGGGATGACCGGCTGGACTGGTATCGGAAGAACCGGGAAAAGGAATGACAAACGCCCCTCCGGCGCGGCCGGAGGGGCGTTTGTTGCGGGGAAAGACGGTTTTACAGCCCCAGCTCGAACAGCTTCACTCCGTCACCCTCGGCAGCGCCGGGGTGACGATTTCATAAGCCAAGCTTGAACAGGTTCTTGTCCGTGTTGAAGTTGTTGGCCGAATAGAGCACCAGCACCTGGTCGATGCCGTTTTCCGCCACGTATTTCTTCAGAGACACGTTGTTGTACCGCAGGTCGAACAGGTGGACCTCCTGGAACTCCTCCGCCAGGAAGGGGGCCAGGGAATCGGAATAGGAGTCCCGGACCACCAGCAGCTTCCCATTTGCCGCGTCGGGGTTTTTGATGACGCACAGGGGCTGGTTGCCCCCCAGGAAGTAGGCGTACTTGTCCTTGACCTCCAGCTTTTCGGGGTAATACAAGCCGCCCTCAATGGGCTGGCCCTCGGGGTAGCGGGTGACGGTGATATTTCCCCGGGTGCCCCCCTCTGGGATGATGGTGTAGATGCTGTCTGGGCGTACCCAGCCCGCGCCGGAGGCGGAATAGGTGGTGCCGTAGAACTGGTCAGATTGTAATTCCGGCTCGTGATACCAGTCGCCGCTGCTTTCTCCGGCAATGGTCCAAATTAGGCTGAAATAGGCCTGCATGGCTCCCATGGTGGTCCAGTGGTGATCGGTGCGGTAGAAGCTGTCGTAATCCAGCGCGCCCCGCAGGTCGATATACGTCACGTTTTCCCCACACAGCCCCATGGCCCGCTCAATGGTGGACCCGTCGTCCACGTTGGGGGCGTAATCCGGCAAATCATCCGCCCACACCCAGCTCTTGTCCGGCACCAGGGAGAAGTAGACCGGCACGTCCAGGTTGTCCCCCAGCTTGTTCACGAAGCCCACCCGGGTGGCCAGGTCCTCGTCAGAGATTTTCGTGAAGTGGGCGAAGAGGGTCTGGCCGCCCTCAATTCGGTCAAAGTAGACCTTGTTGTTCTCCTGCTTGCCCAGGGCCCGCTCGGAGTAGGCCTTCAGCTGCACCCACTGGTCCCGCAGGGGGAACTGGTGGTTGTAATACTTCTCGAACCTCTCCATGAACTCCCCGGAGCGCACCGTATCCCAAGTGGGGGGCGTGAACTGCTCCAGATAAGTGTTCTCCTGCTCGGAAAACTCCCGGTCAGGGAGGAGAAAGTGGGCGATGCCGAAGCCAAAGGTGAACAGGCAGAACAGCGCCGTGATGAAAATGGAGTATTTTTTGCTCATAAACACATCCCCTATCGGAAAGCACATCGTTTCGTCACCGAGCATAAAACGCGGGATGAAAAACAACGGCGGTAACGGTTTAAAGCTCTTTTTCGGTTCCTTTTTCTCTCGAGAAAAAGGAACTAAAACCGGAAGTACAGGAAGGGATTGTAGGTCCCGTCCACCAGGTAGGCAGTGGTGAGCGCCAGCCCCGCCAGCATCAGCACCGGGAAAGCGATCTGCCGGGACCGCTCCGGGAGCTTGCGCCAGACGTTCCTGCCCAGGGGGGTAGCCGCCGCCACGGCGATGACCAAAATCGGCAGGTAGTTGCGCAGGTAGTAGAGGAAATCGGTGTCCAGCGCCCCCGCCCCGAAGCCGAACATGGCGGCAAGGTAGGGCCCCATGGCGGAGAAGTCCTCCACGGCGAAGATGGCCCAGCCCACAATGGCGATAACCACACCGTAGATGTGGCACAGCCAAGCTGGGGCCTTGTCCAGCACCTTCCCCAGCCACAGCTTCTCCAGGCCGATCCACACGAACCAGTACAGGCCCCAGCACAGGAAGTTCCAGCTGGCCCCGTGCCAGATGCCGGTGGCCGCCCACACCACCAGGAGGTTGAACACCATCCGGGCGGGCTTCACCCGGCTGCCCCCCAGGGGGAAGTAGAGGTACTCCCGAAACCAGCTGCCCAGGGAGATGTGCCACCGCCGCCAGAACTCGCTGGCGGACTTGGAGATATAGGGGTAGTTGAAGTTCTCCAGAAACTCGAAGCCCAGCATCCGGCCCAGTCCAATCGCCATGTCCGAGTAGCCGGAGAAGTCGAAGTAGAGCTGGAGGGAGAAGGCCACGATGCCCAGCCACGCCCCCAGGGTGGTGAGCTGGGCGGAGGGGGTAGCTAGATACACGTCCCACAGCGGCCCCAGGGCGTTTGCCAGCAGCACCTTTTTGCACACGCCGACGGTGAAGCGCTGCACGCCGGAGGCGAACTTCTCCACGGTGTGGTCTCGGTGCTCCAGCTGTTCGTCCAGGTCCTTATATTTAATGATGGGCCCGGCGATGAGCTGGGGGAACAGGGTGACGAAGGTGCCGAAGGTGACAACGTTCTTCTGGCACCGGGCGTCCCCCCGGTACACGTCGATGGTGTAGCTCATGGTCTGGAAGGTGTAGAAGGAGATGCCGATGGGCAGGGTGCTGGAGGCGGTCTGGAACAGGGGGTCCAGGCCGATGTTCGCCAGCGCCCCGTTGATGGCGGAGCGGATCTCCTCCCGGGTCACAAGCTCCAGCCCCAGGGCGTTGAGGTTGCCCACGATGAAATCCCAGTACTTAAAGAATCCCAGCAGCAGCAGGTTGAACACCACCGACGAGGCCACCGCCAGCCGGGCGCCCTTGTCGTCGCCCTTGGCCTTGCACCGGGTGACAATCCGCCCGTGGGAGTAGTCAATGGCGATGGAGACGAACATGATGAGCACATACACCGGCTCGCCCCAGCCGTAGAAGATCAGGTTGACGACCAGCAGCACCAGGTTGCGCCACTTCAAGGGGGCAATGTAGTAGAGGGTCAATACGAGGGGGAAATAGAGAAACAAAAAATACGGGCTGGAAAATATCACAGGCCTTCACCTCGCCAGAGTTTGACGGAAAGGGAGAGCGGCCTCGCCGCTCCCCCCTTCCCGGAACAGTGAATTAGAACAACGCGTTGAACGCTGACACGATGTCGTCGCAGTTCTCGTGAACGATCAGCATGACATAGTCGCCATTGGAGGCGATGCGGGCGTTTTCCTCCCATATGGTCATCTCCATGGGGTAAAAGGCGCCGCCGGGTCCATTCCCGTCCCCCACCATATAGTCAATGCGGGCCTGGAGAATGCCTTTTACAGTGGCCACATCCTTGCTGTTGGAAACCTGGATCAGGGCAAAGTCCCCATTGGGGGAAGGCGACATCCCACACTGGTAGACCAGGCGCTGGGGCAGGCTCAGGCCAGTCAGCCCGGCATACCACTGGTCAAGGGTAGCATCCTCCGCCTCCACCATAAAAGCGAACGGATACTGGCCGGTGACGCTCTGGTAGAAGGCCGCCAGGTCCACACTGGAGGGGGCGGGAGTGGGAGCCGGCGTGGGGGTGGGGGCGGGGGTGGGCTTGGGCGTAGGCTTCGGAGTGGGCTTGGGGGTGGGAGCCGGCGTGGGCGTGGGCTTCGCCGACGGCGCCTGAGAGGGCTCCTGGGTGGGCTCGGCGCTGGGCTCCGCGGAGGGCTCCTGGCTGGGCTCGGCGCTGGGCTCCGGCGTGGGGGTGGCGGTGGGCTGGACGGACTCCACAGCCTCGGAGGGGTCGGTGGGAATCACGGTCTCCTTGGCGCCGGAGCCGCCGCATCCGGCCAGCAGGGACAGCGCCATGGCGGCGCTGAGGGTCAGGGCAAAAATGCGTTTCATATGTCTCTCAAACTCCTTGAACTTTTTATGTTGTCACGCTTCGCCTGCTCACGACGCGCGGCTTCGCTCCGCCTCGGGCAAAACCCGGTCCCACTTCGTGGGCCCTGGGCTTTTGCCCTCGCTTCGCTCCATCCGCGCTGCTCGCGACGGCTCCGCGCTTCTCACTGAAACAGCGCCTCGAACTCGCTGACAATGGCCTCGCTGTCCTGGTGGTTCACCAGCATCACATAGCTGCCGTGGTCCGCCACCTTGGCGCTGCTCTGCCACATCTCCACCTCCTCGGGGTAGTTGCCCGGCCCCTCGGTGGTCTTGGCGTCAATGCGGGCCTGGAAGATTTCCTTCACCTTGGCGGCGTCCCCCACATCCTTGGCCTGGACCAGGGC